>VFQP010001279.1_pt1 | contig 34851 bp, 44 predicted proteins | sample 3512351 | NCBI WGS metagenome assembly VFQP01 (sample SAMN10412372, study PRJNA504923) | tailings metagenome | isolation source: Relicate 1 Philex TSF1 revegetated site | place: Philippines: Tuba, Benguet | collected 2017-08-29
TTGACATCGTGGTGTGCGCAGGGCAGGCGGCGCTCCTGGGCCTGCTGGGCCTCCCCGCCACGCCCGACCAAGTCCGCGTGCGTGCCGCGCTCTGCCCTCGCCGTTGCCAAGCGGCGACAAAGCGCTGCGGGAGTGGGGCACAGGCGAACAACTGTGTTCCGCCTTTGCCACCCGTACCCGCTTGCAGGGCAGCGCCAGCTACCAGGACAGCCTCCACTTCCTGGCGCGCCTGGCCGACATCCTGCAGCGACAGCAGCAGCTAAGGGCCGCAGGCCCCTTGCCTGCGCCCGGTCAGGCCGGCAGCACCGGCAGCAGCAGCAGTGCGGGCAGCGCCTCCGCCGCGCCGCCCCTGGTGCCCAGCGCCAGCCCCATCAAGGGCGGGCCCGGGGGCGCGCAGGCGCAGGCGCAGGCGGGCGTGGCGGCCGTGGCGCAGCAGCATGCGCGGCTGCTCGAGTTTGTGTGCGAGCGGCTGCCGGCCGTCATGGCAGAGAGCGGCGCGCCGCTCTTCCCGACAGACATTGCAAAGGCGTGCGCGCCCTTCAGGTACGCACGAGCACAGGCGTGGGCGGCGCCTGCGGGACCAGGGGCGCCGCAACCGCAACCGCAAACGCGCTGCTCATGGCGCCTCTGTTACCCACGTGTGTGGCTGGCCGCAGCGAGCAGGCGCAAGTGCTGGCGAGGGACCGGCACAAGTTCGAGGCGGGCATGCGCCGGGGCGTGCAGCAGCTGCAGGCGTCCTTGGACGCGCTGGCGCAGCAGGTGCGAGGGGCCACCCATGCGTGGTGTCGCCACGCGGGCGCAGCGCCCTGCCAGCGCAGAATGACACCCCCGTCCGGTTGCCTGACCGCACTCCACACGCACAGGTCAAGCTCGTGAGCGACCAGGAGTGGGCCCAGGCGCAGGCCGAGTGCACGGTGGCGGCGCAACGCTTTGCCGGCGCGCTGAGGCAGTTCCTCGCCACGTACGACAAGGTGGGGCCACCCCACGGCGCAATGCAACGCAGGGGCTGGGGCTTCGCTGCGTACCTTCCTTTCCCTTCGCTTACGCCCGTGTCGGGCCTGTGATGACCCTTTTCAAGCGCAGGAGCTGCGGGTGTGGTGCGAGGCCAGCGAGGCGCCGCGCACGTACGGCTTTGGGCAGCATGCGGCGTCCATGCTCGAGGCGCACGCGCACCTGGGCGACCTGCTGGCCGGCCTGGACACCATCAAGCGCATGCATGCGGCGCTGGCGGCCTCGGCGCCACCCCTGGAGGTGTGCTTGTGTGCGTGCGAGACATGCACGCGCGTTGGCGCCGTGCGGTCGCCCGTGGCGTTCACAAGCAAGTGCGCCGCCTCGTGCGCGCACAGGGCTACTCCAAGGCGGAGATGCTGCAGGTGGTGGCGGCGCACCAGCAGCAGCAGGCGCACCTGGCCAAGCAGGTGGACGTGCTGCGGCGCCGCGTGCACGCCCTCTGACGACAGCCCCACCTGGCGTCAGGTTTGAATCGAACCTGCGGCGCCGCCGCGCGGCGTGGCCAAGCGCGTGCGTACACTGTGGCGTTTGTTCTTGCTTGTTCCCAGCGAGAATGCAACGCCACGGCGCCGACGCGCAGCGCCTGATGATGGAGGAAGCCGACGACGGCGCAGAGGGCGGGATCCTGCAGCCGGACCGTGCTGGCGAGCAGGACCAGCAGCAGCAGCAGCAGCAGCAGGACATGGGGCACCAGCTGTGGCTGCGCGCTCGACAGCAGCTGCACGGTGCGCGCCGCGGCGTTGTCGGGGGCGCGGCAGCGAGTCGCAGAGGCCGCAAGGAGCACGTCTCTGCACGCACGCACGCGGCCGCAGACTTTGAGCTCAAGCTGGCCGAGGTGCGCGTGGAGCTCGCGCAAGAGAACAAGGGCTGCCAGCAGCACAAGGAGACGATCGCGAGGGCGCTCAAGGGTGAGGCGCGGGGTCGGCTTGCGCGGCCGCGACGGCGCGACGCAGAGGACCCCCCCCCCGCCCTCAACACAGCACGCTCACACGCCGCCATCTGCTGCTGCAGAGATGTCCCAGATCAAGTCCGCCAGGGCAGAGTGCTCGAACGCCACCACTGCCATGTACGTCCAAGTGCAGGTGCGTCATGCGCGCCCGCGTCAGCGCCCGCTCCACCTGCTTCTTGCCGCACCGCCAGCAGTTCACGACCACCCACCCACGCGCTCATGGACGCAGGCGCTGCACACGGAGTGCGAGCTCGAGCGCCGCAGCCTGGAGCAGCTCAGCCACCTGCTCAACATCACGCGGCAGAAGCTCGACGTCGCGCGCGCCCAGATGCAGGTGGACAGGTGCGCGCCTTGGCTGCCGCTGCCGCTGCTGCTCAGAGCCTGATGCAAGCGTGGTGACGCGCCGCCCTGCCTGACTGCTTGAGCTGCAGGGAGACGCGGCGGGCGCACGCGCTGGAGCAGGCGGCCTTCATCGACAAGACCAGGGGCATCCTCGCGGCGCTGCAGGGGGCCGCGCCGCAGCAGGGCAGACCCTCAGGCGCTGCAGCTGCAGAGGGCCCCGCCGCCGCCGGCGCCACCACCGGCACCGCTGCTGCCCCGTAAGGTGGCGGGTCCCTCGTGAGGTGTCTCTCGCGCACGCTGCGGCAAGAGCATTGCAAGTCAATCTGCCAGGGACGGAGAATGCTGACGGACGCATCGTGCCCGCTCCCCAACGCACAAATTCACCCAAACAACAATCCCCACACGAAGCAGAAGCAGCAGCAACACAAGCAGGGTTCAGGTCTGAGCCAGCCCGGACGCTCACGCGCGGACAAGCACCCACAGCCCGGACGCTCACGCTCACGCTCACGCGAATCTCACGTCTCTCTCCACTCGCTTCGGTGAAACTGTACAGCAAAGAGGACCCTGTCTACGACCCCAAGCGGTTAAGTGCCCCTCCCGCCTGCCTCATCCACACGCCGTCGTCCCAGCCAGCCGGCCCCTCCTCATATCGAGGATGAATCGTAAGCCGCCCCTCAACCGGCGCCCGGGCAACGCCAGATCGCGCCAGCCCGCCCAAACAAGCTCCCCCCTGGCGGCCTTGACCTTAGAGCTGCGGCTGCGGCTGCTGCTCGGCCAGCACGCGCTTGAGCAGCTCGTAGCTGAAGAGCACAATGGCGCAGGCGGGCGCGCAGCGCGCCGCCCGCGGCCCCACGCCCACAAACAGCCCGGCCACGCCCTGCTGCCGCACCACCTGCCGCAGCACGCCCAGCATGGACGTGGCCGCCGTTGCGCCACCGCCCTGGTGGTGGTGCTGCTGCGCCGACGAGAGCTGCATGCGGGTCTTGACCACGTCGAACGGCGTGGTGAGCGCCGCCGCCGCGCCGCCCGCCAGGCTGCCGGCAAGCACATTGGCCAGCACCACCTGGCCGTGCGACGGCGGCGAGCCGGGCGCCGGCTGTCGCGGCGCCGTCCCCAGCGCAGGCGAGGGGAAGGCGGGGCCGGCGGGCGGCAGCGTGGTGGTGCTGCCGGCGCCCGCGGCCCAGTCGTCCTGCCCGTGGCCCAGGCAGTCAGCGGCGGGCGCCTCGGCCGGGTGCGGGTGGGCGGTGAGGGCGCGGCCGGGCAGGTCGTCGGCCGAGGCCTCCGGGGGCGGGGCGGCGTGGGCCGGCGCTGCAGCTGCGCCGCCGCTGGCTAGGTGCGACAGGGAGGAGGACGAGGAGAGGATGCGCCCGCGGATGGGTTCCACCAGGCCCCTGCGAGAGGCACAGCACGTGGTCACGCCAGCAACACTCCATCAGCATGCTTGGTCCTCAAGGTTCCATGCGATTCCGCTCCGCACTCACGCCAGGAGACCAGCTCACCAGTAGACGGCGGAGAAGGGCACGTCGCGCGCAATCGTCGCCGACAGGCCCGTCCACAGCCTGGGCAGCGCGCGCAGCACGGCCCACGCCGCCGCCTGCTGCGTCCTCGCGCCGCTGCCGCCCTCGCGCGGCAGCCCCGCGCCCACGCTGCTCCGCAGCGTCTGCCACGTGCTCTCCCCGCCGCTGGCGCCGCCGGCCGCCGCGACCGCCGCCCGGCTCGCCACGCCCGCCTGCTGCAGCGTGCGCACGTACTCGAGCGGCGCCACCGCCACCACGGTGATGGCGCGCGAGGCGGCGCCCGCCACCATGGGCGCCGCCGCGCCCAGCGCCACGCCGCCACGCTGCTGCTGCTGCTGCGATGATGGCGGTGCAGTAGCAGCGGGATGGGAGGGCCTGCTGAGGAGGTGCATGAAGTGGTCGTAGAGAGGGTAGTAGAGCAGCACGGTGGGCACCGACATGAGCAGCGCGGAGTCCACGCCCCGCCACAGGCTGAGCGTGCCCTCCTGCCGCACGATGCCCCGCAGCGTCTCCACCATGCCGCCGCCTCGGCTGGAGGGGACGGTGGCGCTGGTGGTGGCGGTGCTGGTGGCTGGCCAGCGTTGTGAGTGCGACGCGGATGGGGTGGAGGGAGGGTGGCCGTGTGGGGCGTCGCTGGGGAGGGGCAGCGCGCCCACGCCCGCCGCGGCGGCGCACAGGCACTCGTGCGCCGCGCCTGACGACGCGGCGCTGCGGCCCAGGCAGGAGGCAATCATCTCCTGGAGGACCGGGTGGTGCGCCAGCGCGTTGGAGGCGGCCGAGCCGACGAGGAACTTGCGGCTGCTGCTCTGGATGGACCGCACGGGGATGCTGCGCCCGCGCGTGTCATTGGGAGGAGGAGAAGTGCCCAGTGAGCACACGGCAAAGGGCGGCGTGTGGCACCACGCGGCGTTGGTGGTGCGACGACGTCGGGCCCGTGACAGCCCGCTCACCTGAAGCAGTAGGCGTGGCTGCTGCGTATGGCTGACGCCGCACTGGCCGCCTGAGCCTGCATGCGCACCTGCGAAGAGGCGTGGCAGGGCGTGCGTGTGTCATCGTGGCGTCCGCTCCTCAGCGCCGCGCCAGCGTCGCCCACACGCGGGCGCCCGGGCTCACCTTCACCACGTCGAGCGGGTTGACCACGAAAGCGCTGAGGACCGACGCGCCCGCGGCAGCGAGCATGCGGTGGCGCAGCGTGATTTGCGCCTCGCCGCCCGAAGAGGCGCCCGAAGAGGGGGCCATCCTTGCTGCTGCTGGCGCTGGTGAGTGAGTGCGTGCGTGCGCGCCCGCAAAGGGGGCGCTGCGCGAGACGACGCCAGTGCCGCGCGCGGGGCCTGAGCTCGAATTCGCGCACCTCCAGAGGCTTGCGCCCATGGCGAGCAGCATCACGCGATCCTTCGTGCGCGCGGCGCCACAAGTGTTATCTTTCTCTCAGGCCTGAAGAATCCTCTCTGAGCCGTGGGCCCATCCTAGCAGCGTTGGGGTCCATGGCGCACAGCGTCCTACCTGCGCTGTGGCGTGCGCTGCCGCTGCAGCAACTCTTGGCGCAGCAGCAGGGCCAGCAGCTGGCAGCTGCGGCCTCCACGCTGCCTGCCCTGCTGGCGAGCCTGCACGGCCAGCGCTCCCTGGCCGCGGGATCGGCAGGCAGGGACCGTGACGCCGAGGAGCGCGCGTCCTTCTTCCGCGCCCAGAAGCTGCGGGCGCAGCAGCAGCAGCTGCAGCAGCAGGGTGGCGAGCAGCAGCAGCCCGGCACGGCGCTGGTGACAGTTAAGCCCAACGAGACGCGTGCGAGCCTGGCGCAGGTAGCCGGCGTGGTCAGGCACCAGGCGCTCATCGTCACCCGGCCCATCGAGTGGTGCGCCTGAGCTTGACCAGGGGTGCTGCGTGGTACCCTGCTGCAGCGCAGCACTGCGGCGGGCGCATCCCGTGATCAACATGGCTGCTGCCCTGCCTGCCTGTGCAGGGGCACCGTCATCTTTGGCTTTGAGCAGGCGAACCGGTACACCGTGTACGACCAGGACGGCCAGCCCGTGGCGCAGCTCATGGAGGTGAGCCTCCATTGAAGGACAGGACAGGGCCTCGTCTTGCGCTCAACGGCTTGCAGCTGACGGGATACGTACGCGGTGCTCCGCTCTGTGGGCTTTGTGTTCAGGACTACACGGGCCTGGGCAACGAGCTGGGCCGGCAGCTGCTGCGCACGCGGCGCAGCTTCACCGCCACTGTCTTCAGCGCCGACGGTGCGCGTGCATGCTGGCTCGTTCCCCTGCGTGAGAGTGGCGTTGCCGCACAAATCAACGAGGGCGGCGTGTGCGACCTGCACACGCAGGCACCCAGGTCATCTTCAAGCTGCGGCGGCCCATGTACCTGATCAACAGCACCATGTTCATCGAGGACGGCGAGGGCAAGGAGATCGGCGAGATCCGGCAGAAGTGGCACCCCATCAGGTCCGTTGTTCCTCGCGCATCATGAGACGGCCGCTCTCGTGCGTCCCCTTTTTGGAGGCAAGACAAGGGTCATCACGCGCACGCTTAGTGGACACGGCGTGCAGGCGCAACTACGACCTGTACCTGCACAAGCAGCAGTTTGCCGCCATTTCGGGCACCTTTCTGGCGTGGGAGTTTGAGCTCAAGGACGAGCACGGCCGCACGCTGGCGCTGGTCGACCGCAACTTCCAGGTGCTTGGTTGCCCGCGCGCAGAGCCACCGCCTGGGTGGTGGGCATGTGCGTGTTTTGCGTGCACTGCGGTGCTCGTGGGCCCTTCTCAAGTGCCATGCTCTCGTGGTGGTGGCAGGGCTTTGGCAAGGAGCTCTTCACGGACGCCGGCAAGTACGTCATCCACTTTGGCACTGAGGCGACAGCGGCGACGGCGGAGGAGCAGCGGCGGCAGCTGGAGCAAGGCCAGGGAGGCTCGGCGTCAGCTTCAGCGTCACCCGCCGCGGGTCCGCCGCCCAGCACGAGCGACCAGGCGCCAGGCACCGCCTCCACCACCCCGGCAGTCATTCCCACGTTCACCGGCAACCAGCTGGTGCGCTGTGCTGTGCATGAACGACTCGAGGGCACCCTGCACCTTGCCTGTGCCCCTCGCGCGCCGCCACATCACCGTCATGCTGCTGTGGTGGCCCATGCTTTGCGGCTGACCGCAGGTGGTGCACCGGCCGCTGGCGCTGGACGAGCGCATGGTGAGCGGTGCACTGCCATGCTGTGCTGCGCGGAGCGGGGGGAGGGGAGGGGCGCGTCGCACGTCCACCGCCTCGTGCTGCCCCCTCTCTGCGCAGATCACCCTCGCCGCCGCCATCACCATTGACTTTGACTTCTTCAGGTGCGTTTGCCCTCACGCTGCGAGAAATCTGGGCGCAATCCTCGGCGCCCACGCACCTGACCTGTTGCCGCTCCACACTGGCTCTCACACTCCACGCGCGCAGCCAGCACTCCAACAGCGGCGGGTGGCTGCGGCCGCCCATCATCATGCCGCTCCCCGGCGGCGGCGGCGCGCCCGTGGAGGCCGGGGACGGCAGCGCAGGGGCTGGCGGCGTGGCGGGCGCCGCCAGCGCTGGCGCCGCCGGGGAGGTGGCGTCTGGGGCAGCCTCGACCGGCGGGTTCGGCAGCGCGGCCCCACCGCCGCCGCCTCCGCCGCCGCCGCCGCAGAGCGGAGGGGCGAGCGGGGAGGCGTGGATGGGCGGGGACGAGTTCCAGGCGCCCCCGTCGGCGCCGCCTGGCGACGGGGAGATGCAGTGGGACCTGCCCAGTGGGAGCGGAGCTGCGGAAGAGTCGGGCAGCACGGTGGGTGGCGTGCTGGGCGCCCTCTGGAGCTTCATCACCGGCGGCGACGACTAACGCTGCATCATCGGGGCCCGGGGCGTGGCATGGCGTGCGGATCGTCTTGCGTTGCGTGGACTGCGGCACCACCTTGAACACACAACTTGAGAGCCATGCAGCCATGGAGAGCAGGAGCAGCTGCAGCAGGCTCGCGAGGCGCAGCTGCGCACGCGCACGTCGCGCCCCCCCTGGCCTGCCCCGCGCACCCACTGGTGCTCCTGCCGCCAGCAACAGCACCACCACAGCCTTGTGCGCCACACTTGTCCCCATCCAGGCGGAGAGTGCGCGCGTGCAGCAGCCAGGGGGAGCCGCCAAGCGCGCCCGACCGCAATGCGGCGCAGATCGACAAGCTGCTGGCCGACCTCGCCAAGCTGCGAGAGGAGCAGGCGCTGCTGGGCATCGACGACCAGGACGACGAGGAGCTGGCGTGGCAGGAGGACGACCAGGAGAGCGAGCAGACGCCTTTGCCGACACCTCCACAGCCGCACGCCCAACCCAAGCAGCAGCAGGAGCAGCAGCAACGGCAAGCGGCACAAGCGAAACGTGCTGCTCCTGGAGGAGGTGCCGGTCCAAGCAGCAGTGGCGCGTCATCATGGCGGGACCGGAAAGCGGGGCGCGGGGCGAGCGGCAGGCCACCAGCCAGGCGCACAGCGTCCTCCTCCTGCTTCTGCTGGCTAGACGGTGCCCAGCGCTGAGACGACCACGAAGGCCTTGCCGTCGAGCGCGTCCTGGTAGTATCCCGCCCGCATCGGGTCCAGCTTCATCAAACGCTCGTAGATGCGCCGCACCTCTTGCCGCACGTGCTCTGCGTCCTCGCCCCCGCACAGCCCCAGGCGCGCCTGCATTGCGATTCTCACGGGCGTGGCGTGCTTGCCCAGTGAGTGAGGCAGGGAGCCAGCGATGACATTCGTGCAAACCATGCGCGCCTCCCTGGTCACCTGCGCCTCCTTGAGCCGGGCCAAGGTCAGCAGCGGCCACTTGGCGTCGGGCTCAGCCGCCAAGTGGTCGTTCTCAAGCCGCGCCACCTCCCTCGCCAGCACCTGCAGAGCGTTGTCACGAGGCGCAAGCATCAGAACAACGGCCTGCCTCAGGCCAAACAGGCAACTCCCATGATCAAGGCAGCAAGCACACTGCGCCGCGCTCACCGACTCGAGGACCGCCTTGGCTTCCCGCACGCCCGGCGCCTCGTCCCCCGGCGGCCCCCTTCCCCCGCCGTCGCCCCCCGCCGCCGCCGCCTGCCGTCGCGCGTGCTCCACGTGCGCCAAGCTGTTGCCCACCAGCCACCTGCGGCAGGTGCACACAAGCCCAGCCACAACCCAGCGTTTCGGACCTTGTCGGTCACGTCTCGGCAAACGCAGCGAAGGTCCCTCTCTCCCTTCAAGCCGCACACCGGTAGTACATCCAGGGCGACTGGTCGTTGCTGTCGGTGGCAAAGGCCTGGTGAACCATATCGTACTCCTCGTCCAGCACCTGGTAGAGCCACGGACCACAGTGTCCCCAACACACGCGGTCTGAGCCAGGCCGTGTGTGTGTGCCGCACACAGGCAAAGCAGCAGCGTGAGGGAGGCCCGCACACCTCGACGGGGATGGGGCGGGTCTGCGACGCCGACCCCAGCGCCAGCCCCGGCAAGCTGGCCGTCGCCCCCGGCTGCCCAGGCGCCGCCGCCGTCGCTGCCCCTTCCCCTTCAACTTGGGAGCGCGCCGGCGCTGCAGTTGCGTCGGCGTCCGGCGGGTCAGGCCCGGGCGGCGCGGCGTGCAGCTGGTGCAGCAGGATGGTGCGGTAGTGCCACGCCGAGTAGTTGGAGAAGTTCTGGGCGATCTGCACGCGCGGGACGGTGGAGACCTTGACAGGAGCTGTGCGGCGAACGAGCGGACCAGGAGCGGGCAGGCGGAGAGCTTGTGGGCATGCCGTCGCCCCACCTTGTGCTCGCTGTACTGCAGCTCGTCCTGCAGCGGCCGGCCCATGCGCTTGACCAGGAACTGACGGTAGTTCCATGCGTGGAAGTTGCGGGCGTCCTCGTCCAGCGCCCTGCGCCACACGCGGCCGTGCCGTGGGCACTGCTGTGGCCGCCCAACAGCAACAAGAGGCATCCTGCCCCGGAGCAGGGCGCGCGCAGGGCGCCTGCAAACGGCCCAAAGGCAGGGCGAGGGCTCCTCCTCGCCTGCTGATGATGCCCAGCTCGGCGTCCAGGCTGCACAGCCCAAACGCCACGACCCACTTGCGGTGGTGCCACGTCGAGTACGACTTGGGGTTCTCCATCAGGCAAGCCTGCACGCACGCCAACAGCATCCATCCAGCAGGAGGACTGGCACGCCGCCCCGTCGCCCGCGTCCGCCCGAGTGGCCCTCACGCGAGCAGGGCTCCCCAGCCGTGCCTGTCCTTGCGCCTGGATGCGCTGTTTGCCCTCCCCACCCCCAGCACACACGCCTGTGTGAGCGCGAGCTCCCCGTCGCTGGCCGCCTTGGCCGCGTCGCCCCCCGCCGCCAGCACGCCGCCCAGCGCCTCGCGCCGGAAGTTCCAGATCGTGTAGATCTGCGGGGGGCGCACGTGCGGCGCCGGCACCGCGGCGGGTGGTGCAGGTGCAGGGCCGCTGCGCCCAGGGCCCTGGTGAGCAAAGAGGCCGGGCGGTGTGAACGAGATGTGCAGCACGGGCGTCTGCAGGCGGTCACGGCGCTGTCCGCACACCTCGGGCACGACCTTGAGCAGCTTGGCCGAGGCGGTGAGCACCGTCTCGTCGTAGCGCTTGAGCTGCCGGCACTGCAGGATCAGCGCCGTGCCATTCCGGATCGCATCGACCTGCGGCGCCCGTCCCCAGAGACCACGCAGACCTCTGACAGAGGGCAGATGTGTGGTGCTGCTCCTCGTGGTGATTTCCTGTGGGGCTGTGCAGGTGTGCAGCTTCTGCGGGGCTGCTTCGCTCGCGCGGTGGCGTGCCTTTTTCTTGTAGGACTCCTGGGCCTTGGGGTCCCTGAGCTTGTGCTTGTAGTCGCGCGGCCTGCCGTGCATCCTGCTCGAGCTTCTGCTGCTGCTGCTGCTGGGCACCCTCCACCCCCCTGAGCCCTAGCTCTTGGCGCAACAACGCGTCTAGAGCTCGCGAACGCACGATTGACAGCACCGCCACGTCGCAAGCACAAGCCCGCAGCCATCCGCACCGCGCAGCAGCCCGCACACTGAGCGTCTTCTCGAAGCGCACCACACCAAAGGAGGAGAACAGGCTCTTGAGCTGACAGCGGCGTGCCAGTCATGGACTGGGGGGAGGTCAGCGTGGCGGAGCTGCTCCACTCGCTGCGCACCGAGGTGGACTGGGGCCACCCGCGCAGCGCGCAAGAATTCCTGCAGCCGGGCAGGTGGACGCTACCTGGCAGCGTGAGCAAGTGGACCTCCAGGCTCAAGGCCAACGTGCGTAAGCCAGGGATGGGGTGGTCCATCGCGCGGCACGGCCGTGTACCTCGCCAGGCCACACCCAGAAGCAGGGAGCCGCAGGAGCCTGCCTCAGAAAGCAGCAGAGCGGGGAGGAGCACCATGCTCTGCCCCAGAAACAGCGAGCGACGCTCCTTTCCATCGTGGCGGGAGGGTGCGACTCTTCGGGCCGCAGGCCGTGCCAACCGCGGCGAAGAGGGTGCGCAACTGACAATGCCCCACCCCTCCCTCGCAGGCCTACCACTTCCGCGCCAACTACCTGCTCATCCTGTCCGGGTTCCTGCTGCTGGCCTTTGTGCGGCGGCCCTCGGCGCTGGTGGGCGTGCTGGCGCTGCTGACGGCGCTGCTGTGCACCAACGACTCGACGGCGGCGTGGCTCAACGACCAGCTGCTGAGGCTGGTGCGGCGCGTGCACGCGCCCACGGCGCTCAAGATACGCGCGCGCACGCCCGTGCACTCGTCGCCGCTCAGCACGCCGCACGCGTGAGTGGCCAGGTGCTGGGTGTGGTGCGTGTGTGTGGAAGGGGGAGGGGGGGGCCTGGCCAAGGCCTGCTTGGTGGGCGTGTGCTGTCATCGGGCGGACAGCGTGAGGGAGCAAGCAGGAGCGCACCATCGTCGTCCAATGAAGCGGCAAGGGGCACCCTCAGAGCCTGGCCGCTCTGGTGGTGTCCTCATTGTCGCTTCGTAAGCAGGGGACGGAGACGCGGCGCGGCGGCCAACAAGGTGTTCATCCTGGCGGTGCCCCGCGCCGCCGTGGTGGCGGGCCTGCTGGCGCTGGCGCTGCTGCTGCTGCGCTCGAGCGCCTGGACGCTCGGCGTGGCGCTGCTGCTGGGCGTGGGCGTGCCGCTGGCGCACGCCACGTTCCGGAGCCCCAACCTCAAGGTCAAGCTGGCCAACGCGGCCGACGACTTCAAACACATGTGGCGGGGCTACCAGACGCAGATGATGGGCGCCGGCGGGCTCGGCGGCAACGGCTTTGGGCCGGCGGGCGGGGCGAGCAGCTGGGGCAGCGGCGGCGGCGGCGTGGGGATAGGTGGAGGCGGGGGGTTCGATTACGGCGGGGGCGGCGGCGGCGGGGGCGCGAACGGGAACGGCTACGGTGTGCCCGACTACACGCGCTGACGGTGGTTGTGGCGGAAGGCGCTGCGTGCCTGTACAGCAGAAGACTTGCAGATGTAGAATGCGCACGTGGGCCGGGCAGCTGGGAGCCGGACAGCTGGACCGCAACAGCTTCGGCGAACGCGTGAGGCGCGGCGAGCCACCGAGCGCGCGCATACAAAAGGCGAAGAAGAAATGACATGACACAGCCGCAGGTCGTCGCAGAGCGCCAGCAGTCGACGAACAGCAGCACGATGCTCCCGCCTCATCCTCCCCCTGCGCCGCAGCCGGAGCCCGAGTCCCTGAGCGTGCCATTGGCGCCCGCACCGCCTCCGGACGTGCCGGCGGCCGCAGCGGGAGCAGCAGCCATCCAATGGACGGTCGGGAAGGTGTTCTGGACCCTGGGGCTCTTCCTTCTGGCCGGCCTCGCCGGTGCGTGCCGCCACGTGACGCTCGTGCAGCAGCCAATCCGTGATGGCCACCCGAGCCAATGCTTGGTGCCCATCCTGCCATCGCAGAGATTGGCGGCGGATGGCTGGTGTGGCAGGTGCGCGATGGCGCGCAGTGATGGCGGTGCTCTCGCTGAGTCTTGAGCCCGAAGCTGAACGCTGGCGTGCTGCTGCACTGCCCGCGCTGCAGTTCTTCCGCAACAAGAAGCCGTGGTACTTTTTCGTCGGAGGTGCGGCGACGCTCGACCCGGGGGCCGGATGATGAGTGCACATGCGGTCCGTCCATCGGTGCGCTGGAGCACCACCTCTGTGCACACTCAACGCCACCCGCAGGCTCGCTGGTGCTCGTGGCGTACGGCATCATCCCCACCCTGCAGCCCGAGGGCGCGTCCTTCGCGCGAGTGTACGCCGTGTGAGTGCGGGATGCCGGGGAGCTGCGCACTGGCGCCCGACCCTGAGAAACAGCAGTGCCTGTGCTGACGCCGGCTGTGCGTGCGCCGTCCACTGTGCTCCGTGGTCATCAGGTATGGCGGCATCTTCATCCTCCTGTCGTACGGCTGGGGCTGGGCGCTGGACGGCGACAAGCCCGACATTGGCGACATCATCGGCACGGTGGTGGCTGTCGTGGGCGTGCTCCTGGCGTGGTTCTGGCCCCGCAAATGACGCCGCTTCTCACGCACGGCTTGCTCTACCTGTGCATCGTATCCGCCTGCGCCAACTCTGCGCTGCTTCGTGCCTGTCCAAACTCTTTCGCACTCCTTTCCTGTTGTATTCGTTGCCGTCGCCATGCCACATATGTACAGGGCAGGGCGCGCTCGTGCGCTCATGCCAGGGCCAAATGCCTCATCACTGCTGCACTGCGCTTTTCATCGCCTGCTCCCTCATCACTGCTGCTGGTCCTCCTGCTCCCCGTCCGCCTGAAAAAAGACTACAATCACCACGGCTCCTCCTCCTCCGCGCCTGCGCCCTGCCCGCCGGCGCCGCCGCCGTCGTCGCCCTCGACGTACTTGGCGCCATGCCGCTGGTCGTACTCGAGGTAGCGCTGCACCTCTGCGGGCGTCACCGACGCCTTTTGCACTCGGGCCGCCGCCTGCACATGGAGGTGGTGGCAGGTGCAGGGAGAACGAGGTGTGCCGTGCTGTGCTGTGCCGCCCTGCCCTGAGGCAGTGAGGCAAGGCACGTGCCTGGAAGTCGCGCAGCATGACGGGCCGCAGGTCGTCGGGCGAGAGGTGCTGGATGCGGGAGCCGTGCTCCTTGGCGGCGTCGCGCACGGGCCCCTGGCACGCCTCCTGGATCAGATTCTTCATGTCGCTCCCGCTGTAGCCCTCGGTGCGCGCCACCAGCTTGGACAGGTCCGTCTCGCTCAGCTGGGCGCGCACCCCGCCTGGTCACGCGCACGCATTGGCATTGACGCCGCGCACAGCTTCGTGTGGGTGCGGAAGGGGAACGACGAGACGCTGAGACGTGCGGGTCGCGTGAGTCGCACCTGACGGCCCGAGGTAGCGCAGCACCATTTGCAGGCGCGCCTTGTCGCAGGGCAGCGGGACGTAGAGCTGCTTGGGCATGCGGCGGCGCGCCGCCTCGTCCAGCTCCTGCGCGGGTTCGACGGACGACGGCGCCGGCTCTGTGACTGCTCATCGCCGGTGGTGCGTGGCCGACGAGCCGCGCGGGCCGCACCTCGGGGCGGTTGGTGGCGCCGATGAGCAGCACGCGCCGGTCGCCCGTGGTGGAGCAGCCCTCCATCTGGATGAGCATCTCGGTCTTGAGCCGGCGGCTCGCCTCGTGCTCGCCTGCGCCGCGATCCGCGCGGGCGTCGCAGCTGAGCCTCGGCGCACGTACGGACGCAGAGGCGTCCCCGGGCTGCGCGACACTTGAGAACGCCAGGCGCACCGTCGGACTTGCGCGCCGAGAGGATCGAGTCGATCTCGTCGATGAAGATGACGGACGGCTGGAGGCACGCCGCCACCGCGAACAGCGCGCGCACCTGCGGACGCGCAAGCACGCGCATCGTCAGTCGGCGCGCGCCACCGCCACGACAGCCCGCCGCGCACCGGCAGCAGCAGCAACTCAGCACGCGCGTGGCTCTGCGCACCATCTTCTCGCCCTCGCCGATCCACTTGCTCGTGAGCGAGGACGCCGAGATGCTGAAAAAGGTGGCGTTGATGTTGCTGGCCACCGCCTTGCCAATCATGGTCTTGCCCGTCCCCGGCGGCCCAAACAGCAGCAGGCCCTTGGGCGGCGCGCGCGCGCCCTGCGACGTTCGCCGGGACGCGCCCCGCAGCAGCAGCCGTCCCTACGCCGCATGTCGGGTGCACGCCAACCAGGACCTGCGCCCCATTTGGCTCACCGTGAAGAGCTGGGGGTTGGTCATGGGCCACACGATCACCTCCTGCAGCAGCTTCTTGGCCACGTCCAGGCCCGCCACGTCCTCCCACTGCACCGTGCCCGACTGGTCCAGGATCTCGTGGCACACCTGCCAGGCGCACGCAGCGCCCACACCACCAGCAGCAGCACTTTGGACGTTCGCCTTAAGTGTGGCGCAGCAGGAGCTTGCAAGTTTGGGCCGCAAGAAGGCTGGCCGCACCTGCTCCACGATCTTGGGGTCCAGCTTCTCAATCTCTGGCGGCACCTGGCCGTTGGGGCCTGCGCGGGGAACACGGCAGTGTGGACGCCGTGCGCCCGACGCCGCTCGGCGCGCCCGACGCTTGGGTTGAAGCGCAGGGGGCATTCGCGCTTGGAGAGCGGGAGAGAGAGAGCTCACCTGCCAGCAGCGACAGCACGCGCTCGGACCACTGCCCCTCCCCGCTGCCGTTGCCGCCCTGCTGCTGCTGGCCCCCGGGCGCCCCGCCTCCACCGGCCCCTCCTCCGCCGCCGCCTCCCCCGTTCATGCCGTCCACGGCGCGCTGCAGGTAGGGGGGGATGAAGCCGTTGCCGCCGGCGCGCCCGCCGCCGCCGCCCAGCTGCTTGCGCTGCAGGCCTCCGTACCCCGCCCGCCCGCCGCCCACGCCCTACGACCACGCACGCATGCGCACGCCTGCTGGCGCCGCTGGCTAACATCACCACGGTATGCATGCTCAGCCGGGGATGCGCCCGCTCCACGAGCGTCACGGCGCACCTGGCTGCTCGCGCCGCCGCCCTGACCGGACAGCGCGGGCGGCGGCGCCTTGCCCTGCCGCAGCAGCTCCTTGTGGTAGTGCTGCCGTGCCGTCTGGAAGCCGCCTGCGGCCCCCGACGGCGCCGCACCGCCCTCGCCCTCGCCCTGGCCGTCCCCCGCGGCCGGACCCTGGGCGCTCCCGGGCCCCCTGACGCCGCCGCTGGCGGTGCCCGCTGGCGGGGCGTCTGAAGCGGCTGAGCTGTGGGGGCGCTTGCTGGGCAGCAGAGAGGTGGAGGAGGGAGGGGGGGCAGCGGGGGCGGGCGTGGGCGCGATGGAGGCCCAGCGGCTGCTGCCGGCGGGTGGGGCGGACGTGGGCGGGGCGCGGTTGGCGGCACCCCACGTACCTGTGGGTGGCGGCAGGCAACGCACGCTGGTGTGCGCTTCGCCCGGCGCGCAGGTCTGAAGCCTGGCGCGAGCGGGGGAGGGCCGCACCTGCTGTGGCGGGCGCGGACGCTGATGGTGCCGCCGCCTGTACGCACCACACGAACAGCGTGCTCCTGCGTCTCGCCGTGCGGCGGCGGCGTGCAGCTGGCTTGCTGAGCACGCAGACCACAACATGCACGCACCTGCTGCTGCTGCTGCTGCTGCTGCTGCTGTGCTTGTTGTTGCTGCTGCTGCTTGGCCCTGGCGAGCTGCGCCAACGCCTCTGCCATCTGCGGGCAGCAACGTCAACCGCCGCGCCCTTGTGGCCTGCACGCCAGTGCTCATCCCCCTCCCCCGCCTGCTGATCCTCGGTGGGTGCACAAAGCACCAGGCAGCGCGTCCGCCCTCCGCAGCACCCTCGCCGCCCAGGAAAGGCAGAGGCGCTGGCCGCGCGACGCGCCTGCTTGGACGCCTGCCGCGCCTGCTCGCTGCACGAGGTGGCCGCGTGGATGCCGGGCTGCGACCGCAGCGCGTGCAGCCACGTCTCGGCCTGCACAGTGCGGCACACGGGCGCAACGCAACGCGGCGTGCGGTGCCGCAAGGGGGGTCCGACGTCGGGCAGCACGGGCGCACGCCCACCAGCACGGCGCTGGGCAACGCTCACGTTGCCGCAGGTGATGGCGCACTGGGGGCCGAGCTGCGCCCGGCGCACGGCTTGCTGGTGCAGCTGGTCCCTGCGCCTCGATGAGGACAGGCAGGCCTTGGAGTTGCGCCTTGAGCGGCGCGGCAAGGGGAGTGAGCAGCGCACTGCGGGGCGGCAAGGAAATGGCTGAGCGCTCACAGGTAGTGGGCGTCCTGCTTGACCAGCGCGTCGCGGCACTGCTGCTCGAGGCGCGTGGCGCACGCCTGCACGCTGGGGTCGGCGCGGCTGGCGGCCGCAATCAGGCTCTGAACCTGCGAAGATGGAGCGTCGCAGTGCATTGGCCCAATGCACGGTGTCTCTCGGCCGTCGGTGCAGCGGGTGGGCGGCAAGGTTTGGAGCGGCTGCGCCCACCCACCGCCAGCGCCTTGCTGGCCGTGAGCAGCGGCGCGCCACCAGCGGCTGTAGCTGCTGCTGCGGCGGCCTCGGGCCCCTCAAACAGCAGCGCCGTGAGCTGGTTGCTCAGCGCCTCGTGCGGCAGGAGAGGCGGCTCCGCTGCGTGTGCGGCAGTGTGAGCGCCGCCATTGCAGTGCATTGCTGTGGTGACCACGCTCAGGGATCGCCTGGAGGACTCTGGAGCAGCTGGCCCTCGCTTTGCGCGTTCGTGCAAGGAAACCGCCCGTGCGCCGCGCTCAGCGTTCCCGAGCGCAGAAGCAGCGATCAAGGTTGATGCCGGTGACGGTCAAGGTGTTGTTCTTCGCCAAGAGCCGCGAGGTGGTCGGCGTGGCGGAGCAGGAGGTGGCGCTGGAGGACTCGGCCTGCACGACGCTGGACCTGATCGCGGCGCTGCACCGGCAGCACCCGCAGCTCAAAGGCGTCATGAGCTCATGCGTGCTGGCGCTCAACCAGGAGTACATCAAGCAGCAGGAGGTGGTGACGCTCAAGTCCGGCGACGAAGTGGCCGTCATCCCCCCCCTCAGCGGCGGCTGAACGGGAGGAAGCGCTGTGATGGCAGCAGCAGGATGGCGGCAGCAGCAGCAGCAGGAGGGGCGCCAGGGATGCAGGGCGGTGTACAGGGGAGGCGGCGGTGAGGTGCCGCCGTGCCGGGATGATGCCGTGCCTTTGCGCGCGGACAAACTCATTGTCGCTTGGACTGGGCACACTGTGGACACAGACATTGCTTGTGGCAGGCATGCATTGCCTGATGGGGCAGGGCCTGCCCCATCACGGTGCACACACGCGGACTTGGGTCGCGGCGCGTCACGCCTCCCTGCAACGCGGTCAACGACACGATGGACGCCCTCCGCAGGCGTTGAGCGGCTGACTATGGAGTTCTGCTCTCGCCCTGAGCAGCAGCTGATCCAAACTTGACTCTGAAGCGCAGCAGAGCAGCTGAAGCGTGCACGGGAGCCTGCGTCCACGCCCTGCGTCTACGCAGCTCCGACAGCTGCGCAGCAACCCAGAGCACCTGCACGCGGCAGAACCACAGCCTGCAGGCTCCTAATCATCGCCCCTGCAGGCCAGAGCTTGCTGCTGCGCGCAGCTCGCGCGGTTCAAAGGCCGACAGCCGCAGCGCGCACAGCATTCGCGGTGGGTCAGCGATCCTGCCCACACAGCGCACCCAGAGCCTCACTGATTTGACAGCCACACACGCGTGATCACGATTGCGGATGGCGACGCCCACGCGAGCCGGGGCGTCGCCTGCACGGCGCCAGCGCCAGCAGCATGTTCACTTGACGCAAGACCTGGACGCGAACGGCGTCCGGAGCTGGCTGTCGCAGGTCCTTGAGGTGAGAGCGCGTGAGAGAGCTAGCCTCGACCTGGACCTTGCTCCGGGAGATTTCGAAGCTGCATCCCGGGGCCAGGGAACCCACAATGTGCCACGGTGCTGCTTCTCACTGCCTGCGCAGCCTGAGCTTTACCAAACGGCGACTCAAGCGCTGGACGAGAGGGGCGAGAGGCCTGATGGGGAGGTGCTGCTCGACATGGGGAGCGCCGCGGAGCTCCGCGAGTTCGGCTTCAACTTCACCATCTCCAAGAAGCTGTTCCTGCGGATCCAGCAGGAGCGGGCGACGCAGGTGCGCGGTGAACCCTGGGGGGGGGGGCGCTCTGCGCGCTGTGCGCAGCTCCCGACAACGGCTGTGGCGTGCTTCCTCTGCCGGGCCTGCAGGGGCTGGGCGACGCCGGCGGCTCGCAGCTCTTGCACGGCATGGGCACGCCCGGCTCGGGCCCGCGCGCCGCCGGCGCCTCGCTGCCCACCGGCAGCCACAAGCGCCCCGCGCCCTCGGCAGGCCACGCCCACCACGGCGACGGGCCCATCATCATCGACGACGACCTGCCGCGGGCGGGGGCGCCGCCGCCGCCGCCGGCCGCCAAGCGCCAGGCCCTCGCCGCCCCGAGCGCTCCAGCCCAGCTGCAGGCGCCGTCCGCCGCGCGGCCGGCGGCCACGGCCGGCAAGGAGCAGCCTCCGCAGCAGGAGCAGCGGTCCCCCGCGCCAGAGCAAGGCCTCGAGCTGGCCCTGTCCGACGACGACGACGACGGCGACCACCCAGTGGAGGAGGCGGAGGACGAGCAGCAGCCCCCTGCGCCCGCCACCGCGCCCGCCAAGCTGCCAGCCGGCTCCCGCCGCGGCGGCAGGAGTAAGGACAAGAAGACCTCCAGGCGCGCGTCTGGCCCTGCCCACCCCGCCGCCGCCGCCACCACCGCCACCAAGCGCGTCGGCTCGGCCGAGCGCCGCGGCAGCGCCTACGCCGCCGCGCTGCTCAAGGCCGCCGCCGCCGCCGCCGCCATCAAGCCAGGGCCCCAGGAGGACGGCGACGCTACCGCCGCCGCGGCCACGGGCGACGTCCACGCCGTGCTCACGCTCTCGCAGGACCCCGAGGCGCAGCTGACCCAGGGCCGCCGCAGCGGCCGCAAGGCCGCCGGCAAGGCGGTGCCGGGCCCCGTGCAGCCCGTGGCCACGGCGTCCGCGGGCCGCAGCCCCCGCAGCGCCGACGGCCGTCCCAAGCGGCGGGCCGCCAGCGTGGCGCGCGAAACCGTGGCCAAGCTGGCGTTCAAGCTGCAGAACGGCGGCGCCAGCCCGTTGGAGCGGCCGGCGCCGAGGTCCAGGCTGCTGCAGGACGAGTTGGCGGTGGCGGCCGAGGAGCAGGGGGAGCAGGACGAGGAGGCGGAGGGCATCGTAGACGAAGGGATGGAGGAGGAGCAGCAGCAGCAGCAGGAGGAGGAGCGGCAGGCGGCGGGCGGGCGCGCGAGGGCTGGGCCGGCGGCGCCGCGCGCTGCAGACGAGACCGCTGACTTGGTGAAGCAGGTGCTGCTGGACGTGTTTGCGCCCCGGGGCACGAGGAGGGCGGGGGGCGCGGCGGCGGCGGCGCAGCAGCAGCAGCCCCCGCCAGCGGCCGCAGCGGCGCAGCAGCCGCAGCAGGAGCGGCGGGTGGCGGGTGAGGATCCCCCGTTGGGGCCGGTGCAAGCCGTGCTGCGCGACGTCTTTGGTGGAGCACGGCGGCCGGCCGCCCCAGCGGCACCGGCGCTGGCGCAGCAGCAGGAGCAGCAGCAGCAGGTGACGGCGGCAGTCGAGCCAGGCGGCGCCGCGCCTTCCGCCAAGGGCGCACGTGCGGCGGCTACCAAGGGCCGCCGCAGCAAGCAGGCGGCGGCGCCAGCCGCCTGGCTGGCTGCCGCCGCCGCGCACGTCAAGCAGGAGCCGCCCTCGCAGCAGCAGCAGCAGCAGCAGCAGCAGCAGGCACCAACCGCCATGGAGGAGGACGGCGGTGACCCGGAGCTGCAGCTCGCCCTCCGCCAGGCCCTTGGGCTGGCGCACCCGGCTGCCGCGAGTGGCGGTGGCGGCGGCGGCGGCGCCGCCGCCGCCGCCACTGCCCGTCGCGCCATGGAGGAGGACGGCGACGACCCAGAGCTGCAGCTCGCCCTCCGCCAGTCCCTCGCCCTGGCGCGCCCGGCTGCCGCGAGTGGCGGTGGCGGCGGCGCCGCCGCCGCCGCTGCCCGTTCCGCCACGCAGCCCGCCACCCAGCCCTGGCGCGCCACGCAGCCGGCCCGCCGCAGGTCTGCCGACGCCGCCGCCGACGCGACGGTCGCCGCCGACACCAACGCCGCGCCCGCAGAGGAGGAGGAGCCGCCGCCGCAGCAGCCGGCGGGCAAGAAGGGCGGCAGGCGCAAGTCGGCGCCGGGCAAGATGCTGGCCACGCCCAAGGGCGGCGCCGCCGTCAAGGCGGACCCGGCCGCTGCGGACGACGAGGAGGCCGGCGGCGTCAACGAGGAGGAGGAGGAGGAGATGGTTGACGCGGCAGACCTGCTGGCGCCGGCGGTGGCCACGTCGGGCCGGCGCGGCCGCAAGCCCGCCGCTGCGCCGCAGCGCGACGAGGAGGAGGAGGACGACGAGGACGGCGAGGGCGTGGAGGAGGCGCGGGCCGAGGCGGACAGCGACTACGCGCCGTCCGACGAGGAGATGCGGGAGGGCGGCGGCGGCGGCGCGGGCGGGCGGGCGGCGGCGGGCAGGGTGCTCCGCAGCTCGCGGCGGCTGCGCGGGCGGCGCGTCAAGGTGGAGGGCGGCAGCGATATGGAGGAGGGGGGCGGGGCGGCGATGGAGGTGGACAGCGAGGACGGCTCGGTCAAGGAGGAGGACGACGGCGAGGAGGTGGAGCCCGAAGTGGAGGAGGCGCCATCCGACCTCTTCTTCATCCCGCGCAAGGACGACGACCCGCTGGTGAGGTTGTTTGGCTTTGCTCGTGCCGCTTGGGGTGGGCAGCCTTGATGGATCCGCTCTGCCTGGGCACGCGCGTGAGGTGCGCCCGCCATCAGGCGGGATTTTTGTGCGCGGATGCGGTGTGCGCGCGCAGCCCGCGTACAAGCTGCACTACGACGCGGCGCGCGCCACCAACGGCTTCAAGCTGCTGCTCGAGCTCATGGACATTGACGACATGGTGCGGGTGAGAGAGTGACGGCTGGCGTCATCACCGCCGGTGCCGCCGCTCTGCGCTGCGCTCCGTGTGCTGCGCTCTCGCGTCAGCGTGTCGTCCACGGCTCTCGCACACACGGTTACGGACTGCCCCCACCCTCACGTGCGCCGCTTCCGGCATGCTGCTGGCCTGCTTGCGTGGTGTGCCGCCGCAGGTGCTCAACATGGTGGGCGCCGACGGGGAGGGCGAGCGCTTCTACATGGGCAGGAAGATCAACCCGGAGACCAAGGTCGTCACGCTCGTCAAGGTGAGGACCCTCTCGTCCCGTCAGGCAGCACGTGTTGAGCAGGCGCAGAGACCACGGCCGCCAGGGTGCAGCGAGCAGCGTGGAGCTCTGTTCAGCGTGTGTGAAGCAACGAGGCGGCAGAAGGCGACCATACGTCCCGGCTGCCCTGGGTGTTTGCCGCCTGCCCGGTGCCGCAGCGCAAGCGCACGCCGCAGCAGTACCGCCGGCTGGTCATGACGCACGTGACGGTCACCTTCACCAAGCAGGGCCAGCGCGTCAACCCGCTCAACGTGATTGGCGAGGAGGCCAACCTGCGCATGCTGCTGCAGGACATGGCGCAGCACGACCAGCTGCGCGAGCGCCTCTTCAGGTGCGCCTGGCTGGCGCGCGTTTTCTGCGGCGGGGCGTTGAGCGTCAGTGTGTGCTTGCATGACGGGGCGGTTCACCGCCGTGGCAAGGCAGCAAGGATCAGCAGCTGTCGGAAGGGGGCGTCTGGGGTCGTGGTGAGCAACCGGGTTGCACGCGCTGGAGCACAAGCCACCCTGACCCTGCCCTGGCGTTGGGTGCGCGCGAGTTCACAATCGCAGCTACCTCGAGTGCTGCTTCCGCATCACGCCGCCGGTGGCCGAGGACGGCTCCAACCTGCCCGACGTCATGATCAAGCTCTGGTCCACGCCCATCCTCAAGCTGCCGCCCGAGGAGTGCCTCCTGGGCGTCAAGACCATCCACGTGAGAGCGCTCCCGGCACGTGTTGGCGTGCTCCCTGCCAGGCCTCCCCGGCTCCCAACGCCACGCGCCCCATCAACCCTTGCCCTTGGCCGAGAGCGAACGGCGTCCCATCAGCGAGCATACGCGCCCGCGTGCTGCGCCTGTGCTGCGCGTGCCGCAGATCAGCAACCCGGGCAAGGGCTACCAGAAGCAGGGCACGGTGCAGTCCTTGCTGGAGCAGCTCGAGGGGTACAAGGACGACAAGGGGCTCAACGTCGCGCCCACCGCCAAGTGCGCCCTCCCTCACCCGCGCCCTCCCTCATCCACGCCTCCCCCTGCCCGCCACCACACCGCGGCCGCACCGCTCGCGCAAGTTTGTTTCAGCGAATGGCAAAAGCGCGCGGGTGGGGCTGCTGATGAGCGGGCGGCTGATGCAACGCGCGCGCGTGGGCCCCACGTGCGCGCAGGATCCACGCGCGCAAGCACACGACGGTGGAGCGCAAGCATATCCTCGAGTGGCTCAAGGTGGCGCGCTCGGCGCCGCGCGGCTCGGTGCGCGCCTCGTACCGCTCGTACATGGAGGGCACCGCGCAGAGCCCCACCTACTACGTCAAGGTGCGCGCGTGCATGTGCGTGCTGCTGCCCTGCAGCAGCACGCACGGCGGGACGGGAAGCTGCAGCGCTGTGGGAGGGGTCAGCGCGCGGCGCCGAGTAGGCAGCAGCACAGGCCAGAGCAAGCACCACCCGACTGCGGCATGCCGTCAGTGGGGGCGTTGCCCGTGCGTGCGACTGGCGCGGCGCAGGTGTCGGTGGTGCTGCGGCGGCCCGACGTGATCGCGGGCGTGCTGGACCGGGAGGACGGCGGCGAGGGCGCGGCGGCGGCGGCCGACGACGACGACCCGCTGGCCCCGCCTGAGCACCTGCGCGAGCACGTGGAGGAGGCCAGCGCCTGTGAGTGCGTTTTGGGGGGAGGGGGGCCTCGTTGCCTGCGGGGTGGGGGATGAACCCTGAACACCTGCGCGAGCACATGGAGGAGGCCAGCGCCTGGGAGTGAATACCATGCGTGCGTTTGGCGGGGGGCCTTTGCTGGGCGGCGATCGACTCTTGGGTACCTGCGGAAGCAGCGCAGAGGCAGCAGCGGGCGCTCGTTGCCTCTGCGAGAGCGTGGCTCGTGGTCGCAGCACAGAACCGCCGCGCGAAGTTGCTGCGGTTCCCCATGGCGCGCAGGCGACCTGCTGGCGCTGTTTGGCGGGCTGGACCACGCCCAGGGCACCAAGGAAAACAAGGAGCGCTTCCAGCAGGCGCAGCACATGGTGGACGTCGTCAACCACGTGGTGCGTGAGGCCCGCGACCACTGCACCTCTGGCCCGCTACGCGCCTGTCTGCGTCCGCCGCTTGTCCTTTTGCTGCTGTCGCCTGTCACGTGGTGAGGTCCACACCCACTGCACCTGGCGGGGCAGTTCTGGCCTCCGACCTGCTTCTTCGCCTCCATCCTGCTGGGCCCTTCCGCGTGCTGAACGGCAGCGCTCGCAGTTGCTGGTGGCGCACGAGCCACGCGCGGTGCTTGCGAGGCAGCGTTCATTGGTTGCGCCGCCTTGCGGTGCGCTGCGCAGATGACGGAGCTGGAGGAGCAGGGCGTGCAGGACGAGGGGCAGGACCCCGAGGGCCTGGTGACCATGGGCCAGGTGGAGGGCCTGCTGGCGTCGGTGGAGGGGCAGACGTACGACGAGCCGCGGGTGCGCAGCAGCACCGGGCACACCATGGCCCTCCCACTGTGCGGACGACACCCAGCAACAGCACGATCATCCTGCATATGTAGCCGTGCAGAGACGCGATCGCTGATCGGCACGCGGCGCCGCCCGCACCGCCAGCTGCCTGCCTATTGAGCGTGCGCGCTTGTCCCCCTGCTCCCCGCCGCTGCGCCACCCCGCAGAACTTCAAGCGGGTGCTCAAGCAGCTGAGGCTCAAGCTGCTGCCCTACCAGCAGCAGGCCGTCCGCGCCCAGATGCTGGTGAGTGCGCCCCAGCCCCAATCTGCTTTGCTTGCCTCGTCTGTTCCGTCGTACTGCCACCACCGCGGCCTAGCCCCCACGCTGCCGGCCGGGACTCTAGTCGCTGGCCAGTCGACGGGAACTGGACACGAAGCGTCGGTGGCGCTGCCTCGGCGCGCGCGCACAGGAGGAGCAGAGCAGCGGCACGGGCCGCCACCTCTGGATCGAGCTCCCGCTGCCGACGCAGCCCAAGTACCGGCCCTCCGAGGTGGCCAAGCGGGTGATTGCGCGGCGCGAGAGGCGCGAGTTCCAGGCCAAGGAGCGAGGTGCGGGCTCGCTCTTCTTCTTCTTGCGCAGCAGGCCACGCGGCTTCCGCGCGCTGCTTCCGTCGAGCTACACAAAAGGAAGCTGGGGTCGGCAGGGGCGGTCGCTTCGCTTGCCAGCGCTCGCGGCGCTCACGGCTGAAGGGACCACTGTTTGTGGGCGTTGCTGCTGCTGTGGCTGCGTCTCGCAGCGCTGGACGACATGAACCGCCCCATCGAGGACTGGGAGGCGTGGCGCCGCGAGGCGACGGTGCGCTCCGCCACGAGGCGCGCCTCTGGGGCCCGCTGTCGACTCGCCCCAAGGGCAGCGCCCGCCGGGCTGGTCCTTGAACGGGGTTTCCCGCCTGCGTGGACGTGTGGCTGCTTGGTCCGCGTGCGCAGCACCAGCGCGCCGACACCGAGGTGGCCAACGCGCAGCGCGCGGCGCGCGCCGGGCAGCGCAATGCGTCGCTGCCGGCGGAGGAGGAGGAGCGCGCGGCCAGGAGGGCCGCCGCGCAGCGCGCCGCCGAGGCCGACGGTGAGAGCGCGCACCCCCACCAGAGCGCGCAACTCTGGCCGGCGCAGCGCAGTGCGGCGGCGAGCACATAGCGTGGGACGCTCAACAGCCCTGGTTGCGAGCGTTGCTGCCTGGGTGTGCGCAGGCGGTCAGGTGGGGTGGGTGCGCCCGGCGCTCGAGGCGCAGGAGGAGGCCAACGCCAAGGGCGTGGTGCCGCCCGTGCGCATCTTTTACTCGCCGCTGCTCAACGCGCTGTACTGGGGCGTCAGCCTCAAGGTGCGCCACGCGTGTGTGAGACTTCCGCCTCGACGCATCGACGGGGCCCGAGCCCACCTGCCGCACCTCCTTGGGTGCCTCGTGACACCCTCTTGCACGAAGTCCAGGGTTGGAGGCGTTGTGCATCGCTCCCTCATGACGGGCGAGCGTGGCGTGCCGCTTGCCGTTTGCGTTGCGTTGCGTGTGTGCGTGCGGGCTCGCGCGCAGGACATGCAGCGCGCGGACAAGGACCACCCGTTCCTGGGCAAGAGCCGCCTGGCGCTGTCGCTGCAGCGCGGCACCATGTGCTGCCTCGAGGTGTGTGCGTCCGTGCTGCTTGCGTTGCGGGGCGGGGCGCTGCCGTGGCACAGCAACGAGCATCAGGAAGGTGAGGAAGATGAGGCCCACACCAGAGCGCGCGTCACACGAACCTGAGGCAACGGCCTGGCGCACGGCCTTGCTGGCGCGCTGCCACGCTTTCGCATGCGTGCCCGCACGCCTGCCCAACGCCGCGTCGTCTCCGCAGCACGGTCCGCTCGCGCCGTGGACAGCGAGTGGGCGCCTTGTGGGCGTGCGTGGGCGCAGGTGGGCATGGGCAAGACGGCCGTGGCGCTGGCGGTGGCAATGCAGGGCCGGCGGGGCATGCACACGCACTGCGGCCGGGACGTGGACGACGAGGACGAGTGGGACGACGAGCTGCTCTTCGACCACTACGACGGGCACCCGGGCCACTTGCACAGGTGCGGCTTGGCAACGGTCGACGCGCTGTACCGCTTGCTCCATGCCCCGCACCCGCCGTGGCGTTGAGTTGGGGTGCGGCTAGGTGGCCCCATTCTGCGAGGCTTGGGGGCAATGACCCGCATGGGAGGCGCGGGACTCTGGCTTTGCTAAGAGGGGAGAGCGTGGGCGTTAAACGCTGCTGCCTGGCTGCCCTGGCGCAGGGGCGGCACGCTGGTCATCGCGCCCATCACGCTCCTGCCCCAGGTGCGCCACCTCCATGGCCACCGCGCCTGCCGCACGCGCCCTGCGCGCCGCGTCGCCGTGACTCAGCGTCGCTGCTGCTGCTGCTGCTGCTGCGTTCCTTGCTGCACTTGGTTCGCGTGCGTGTGTACGCGTTCAGTGGGAGACGATTGAGATCCGCAAGTTTTGCGGCCGCGACTTCAAGTGAGTGAGGGCCGCCAGGCGCCACCAGCCACCGACCCTCCTCCTGGTTGCGTCGCTGAGCTCAGTGTGTGGCAATCGGCCACCGCGCCGCGCGCGCGCGCTTTCCAGCGGCCGCGAGGCGTAGAGGCGGCACGCGCAGGCAGGGATGCGGGCGTGCCCTCGCTCACACGCAGGGAGAAGGAGGTGTACAACGCCAAGGGCGTGCAGGGCAAGCGGCGCCGCCTGCTGCCGTGCGAGCTGGCCGTCTCGTCGGTGGTGCTCGTCTCGCCAGAGTGGCTCTGCAGCAAGCAGCAGAGCGCCGCCGCCCTCTTCTCGGTGCGCCCGCAAACCCTAACGCTAACCCTTGCCCTCTTGCTTTGCGAGGCATGACGCGAAGCCGGCGACGGACCAGCGTGCGTCATCGTCCCCTGGCCCGCTGCCCCTGGCACCCCCGCGCACACCCGCCTGCAGAGCGTGCAGTGGGAGCGCATCATCGTGGACGAGGCGCACCAGGAGCCCGGCCTGCTGGACGTGCTGCCCACGCTGCCCACGCGCCACCTCATGATGCTCACGGGCACCCCCATCACGCGCGAGGCGAGCAAGCGGCCTACCGCACCAACCGCTCAGGCGGGCGAGCAAGACGGTGGAGTTTGCTTAGCGCCGTCGCACCACGTGTTCCGTGTGCTGGTGCTGGTGCCGGGGTTGACGGTGCTCCTGCGCAGGCCAAGGACGTGGTGCCGATGCTGCACGCCATGGGCATGCCCCCCTTCACCCTCATGGCGCGCAGCGCCTACCGCCTGGGCTTCGTGCTCAAGCACACCATGGTCAGGTGCGCAAACGCCCCCGTTGCACGCACGCCGCAGCCGTCGCGAACCGCTGCGCGACTCAGCTCGGAGTCCTGCGGCTGCGCGGGGCACGCAGCCCGCAGGGTCAGCAGCAGCGACTCGCCTCTGGTGGAAGGCGAGTCGTCCAATCAAGGATTGGACGTGCCAGGAGCTAAAGGACGCGAGGCTCTTGCTTTTGACTTGCCGGGAAGGGCACGCGGCTCTTGGCACGGCGCTGGGCGTGCTCCGCAGGTACACCAACAGCGGGCTGACGCTGACGGGCGAGGCCAACCTCCTGCTGCCGCCCAAGAAGGAGCAGGTGCGGCCTGGCGGGGAAGGGGGGTCACGTCGCCGTGGCAACGGTGCGTCTCATGGCGATGGGAGCCTGGCGCAGCTGCCCTACCAGAGGGAGGCGGTGGCAAGCTGGTACGCAAAGCGTCCTGCAAGACGGGACAGCTGCGGGCGCGGACGCACGCTTCCTCTTCTCGTGGGGTCGAAGCCGGCGCGCGCGTGCTGCGCGTGCTGCGCAGGTGGTGATGGTGCCGTGGGGCCGCGACGCGGCGCGCTACCAGCACCTGCACGCCTACTGCAAGACGCTGGCGCTGCAGCACAAGGGAGAGGTGCGGGCGCTTGCACTGGCACGACGGGGCGGTTCACGGCCCGGGGGCAGCGCGCCGACATCAGCAGCGGGAGGGAAGATCGGGCGCCAGCCCAGGCCAGAGCACGCGCCGCCTGGCGCCAACCGCGGGCGGTTGCCGCTATTCCACACGCACTTGCGGCGACGTGCAGGCGCCGCTCCCTCTCTTGCACCCCAGCCCGCTCTCTCTGCCTGGCTTTTCAGGTCTCAGCGCGTCCTGTGCAGTCCGGCCCTGTCCTGCTCCGCCCTGTTCTCCCGCCACGCCACACGGGGGGATGGATGGCGCGGATGCAGCGCAGCATGTGCACTGAGGTACGCTGCGCCCCTCTCCTCTCCCCCAATGTGCGTTGAGCAGGTGGACAAGAACGTCAAGTGGAAGAACAACGTGGAGGCGCAGGCGCCGCACAACCCCCGCGCGGCCAAGTGAGCGCCTCTGCCTTTCCTGCGCGCCGTGGCGCCGCAGCGCTGCCGCCCGCGGGCCAGGGACGGCCAGCCAGATCGGTCTTGACGGACGCCGTGCAGGGCGCGCGTGTGCAGATCCCGTGCGGGTGCTGGTGCTGGTGCGCACGCACACGCAGGTACAAGAAGAAGATCGACAAGCACCCCACCCAGTTCCAGGTGAACACCGCACGCGCGCCCTCCTCCTCCACCCTAGCAATGCGCGCGTGCGGTACGCAGGCCGAGTGGTTCTGACAGCTGCCCGCGCCTTGCTCTTCTTGCCCCTCTGTCTGCACCTATATGCAGTTCAACGCCCTCAAGCTCATGGGGCCGCTGCGCCTGCTGCGCCACGCGTGCGCCGGTGCGCGCTTAAAACCCTTTCTCACTACGCTGGCTCTGGCACTGACACGCTGCCCACATCTCGACTCGCCGCTGGCTGCACACACACGGCTTAGCAGAGCAGCGGCCGGCGCGCCGCCAAGAGGTGGTGGGCCGTGCTGCGCGTGCTGTGCGAGCGCAGGCGGCATCGCGGTGCAGTGGGAGATGGACCGTTCGCTGATCCAGGAGGTGCGCGGCGGCAAGGAGGCGCGCGGCCCGGGCGAGGAGGAGGACGAGGAGGAGGAGCAGCACGACGAGGAGGAGCGCCGCGACATGGTCACGGTGGTGCGTGCCGCCTCCCTCCCTCTGGCGCTCGCTGGTCGGGCGACGCTGCTTCTGCTGCGTCTCAATCGGGGGGCCCGCTCGGTCGATGATCATCTGTGCTGCGCCATGTCGTGCCCCGGCCGCAGGAGTGCCTGTTCAAGTCCAAGGTCAAGTGAGTGGCGCGAGAAGGGCCTGCCCTTTTGCGTGCCGCGCGCGCCACGTGCTGGCGCTCTGGCCGAGCCGGGCACGCCACGCGTGCTGCAAAACACGTGCCCTGACTGTGGTGTTGTGTGGCATTGCGCGCAGGGCGCTCATCAAGGCCATCCAGGAGCTGCGCGTCAACGAGCCCAAGGCCAAGAGTGAGTCGGCTTTCGTTTGAGCTCCAAAGAGGGGAGGGCGTCCCTTCATGCCGCGGCAGCAACACATGGAACGCTGCCGCGCACACCGCTGCGCCGCTGACCGAGTGCCTGCCGCGCGCCCCTTACTCTGCACGCAACGCAGTGGTCATCTTCAGCTGCTTCAAAGGCGAGTCCCTGGCGCCGCACCTGCGCGTGGCTGCGCTCCCTTCCGTGACGTGCGCGTACGACGCGCTGCTGATGCCGGACCCCGGCGCGCTCCCCGCTCTTGCCGCCGCCGCAGACACCCTGACCTACATCCAGAACGAGCTGCCGGAGGGCCTCAACTCGCGCACCATGCACCCGGGCATGAGCATGAAGCAGCGCGGCGAGGCGCTCGACGTGAGCGAGCTCCGACTCCACTTTGCGCGCACAAACCCTCGTAGCACGAGAGAGCGCTTGTCCTCCCTCTCCCAGCGCGGCTGAGCGGTGGCTTTGGCCATGGGCCGTGAGGTGGCTTTGCTGTGCCCCCTGGCTGTGCGTGTGCGCGTTGCCTCTGTGTGCGTCGTGTGGTGCGCAGGCGTTCATCAACGACCCGCCCACCACCATCTTCCTGCTGTCGGCGCAGCTGGCGGCGGTCGGCCTCACGCTCACCGCCGCCTCCCACATGTTCCTGGTGAGTGCAGCGCCGCACTGCCATGCCGTGCCAGCGCGACGCAATCGCGGCCAGCAGCGACGCTCTCATTCGCGCGCCAAGGCCCTGAGCACGTGTCCAGGCCCGGGGCACGCGACGCGGCACGTCGCGCCCTGGGGCCGTTGTTCGCCCCTCCAGCGCAGCTTGCCTCACTGATGCTAGTGTGGTGCCTCTGTGTTGCCCGCGATGGCTCTACCACCTGCAGATGGAGCCGTCGATGAACCCGGCGCAGGAGCTGCAGGCCGTCGGGCGCATCTACCGCATGGGCCAGACGCGCCCCGTCACCATCACGCGGCTCGTCATGGAGGACAGCGTGGAGACGCGCATCCGCGACATGATGGCCAAGTGAGTCGCGCCGCGCCGCACTTCGACTTCTGACCTCGTGCGGAGCGCTCCACGGCGGCAGCCCCACAGCGTGAGTCGCCACCACGAGCTTCAACGTTCTGACCGGGTCACGCGCGCCTGCGTGCCTGCGTGCCTGCGGGCGTGTGCGTGCAGGCGCGCGGCGGAGCAGCGCATCGACGAGTTCGTGGCGCCGGCCAACGTGCGCACTGGCTCGCGCGGCCGCACGGGCGTGCCCATGGGGCAGCGGGACGAGAACCTCTCGGGCTTCACCTCGCACGCCAAGATCGAGGACTGGCTTGAGCTCTTTGAGTGAACCAGTTCGCCCTGCGAGCGCCGCGCTGTCCTGTGGTGCTGCGCGTGCTGCGTGTGCTTTGCTGTGCTGGCGGGGGTGCCCCCGAGGGATGCGGTGGGGCGGGTTTTGCGCGGACGACGGCGCGTGCGGCAGCTGCGACACGAGGGCTGGTTTCTGCCCCGACTGAACCGCTGGACCCGACCGCTGGAGGGACGGGCTGTGGCCGGAGCGTGGCTCGACGCCCAACGCCTGTAGAACAACACACAAGGACCGCGGACAACCTCGCAGACGAACTCTTCCCCCACTCTTTGGGGCGCAACTGTTTTGGGGGTCCTGTCGTGTACAACGTGCCACCGTTTTAGCTTTCTAGCTGCTCACGTGTCGAGGGATGAATGGCAAAACGCCTCGAGCAGGCAAGGGTCCGGCGAGGGTGGCGCGAGAGAGCTTCCAAGGGCGGGCCTCATTCGATCTTGTTGAGCGTGCCCAGCACCAGCTTGTCCCATATCCGGTCCGGCAGCAGCCTCCGTGCCACGATCTGCACCGTGGCGCTCTTGCCAAAGAGGTACCGTGAGCGCGGCTTCTCCGCCGTGAGCGCCGTGGCAATGAGCTCGGCCGCCTCCTCGCACGAGGCGCCCTTGTCCTCCGCCTGCTTGGAGGCCTTGGTGATCTGCACACGCGCACGTGTGCCCCGCCCCGCCACAGAACGCACAGCGTGGGTGGGCCGTGCGGCTCGGCGATGGCAGCGCGGCCAGGCCCTCATGACTGTGCGTGCTTGCCTTTCTGATGATGCCGTCGTAGAGGTGGCCCAGGGCGGTGGGCTGGTTGGACAGCACCTCGCGCGAGGTCACGTCGGCACGTGACCAAATGTCCGACTTGATGGGCCCGGCCTGGATGCACACCACGTCCACGCCCTGCCCCTGGAGCTCGTACCTGCGTGCAGGCGGCGGCAGGCCAAGCAGCAGGCAGGCCAAGTGGCGGCGGCAGCGCGTTTTGTTTTGTGATCAAGTGCCGCTGCCCATCCTCTGCCTTGTGAGGCAGCCTGCGCCGCCCCTGGCGTGCCTAGGCGCACCGGAGGCAGTCGCTGATGGCTTCGAGCCCGAACTTGCTGGCGCTGTAGCCGCCAAACAGCGGGTAGGCCACGGTGCCCGACTGCGCATCACAGGAAGGCACTCGGCGGCAAAGTGCCTCAGCCGCTGGGCTCTGGGGCTGACAAGCCAGGTCTTCAGGTCGTCGCACCTGGGAGCCGATGTTTACGATGCGAGCGGTGGGCGGCCCGGCGGCCGCCGCAGCGGCCTGGCCCTCGCCGCGCAGCAGCGGCAGGAAGGCCTGGGTCACGCGCAGCACCCCCACCAGGTTCACCTGCACCCCAGAGCCACAAGAACGACGGGGCGGAGCTGCTGCAGCTTTGGCCGCTGGGCAGCGACCACACTCGCTACTGCGCTGCCGCCGCGTGCGTGGCTGCCGTCGCATGCAGTGCGAGTCGTGCGGAGCGCACCTGCAGCTGGTCCTCAAACACCTCGATGGGCATGGTCTCCAGCGGCGCCAGCGTGACCTTGCCGGCGTTGTTGACCAGCCCCCGCAGCTGGCTGCCGCTCGCCCGCAGGTCCTCCCGCACCTGGCAGCGCAGCGCAGCGTGCTGGACGACGCTGGCGTCAGGGGCAGCGCGCAGTTGCGAGGGACGGCACATTGCCCATCGGGCGCCTGCTCGGGTTGCCCTGGTCGCTGCGCATGTTGGATCCGTTGGAAGGGCACGCCGTGCACTTCGTGCCGCACCTGCTGCTGCGCGGACGTGACGGTGTCGGCCTCCTTGACGTCGATGATGACGGGCTGGATGCTGCCCTGCGCGCCCCGGCTGCTGGACTGCTGCTGCAGCGCCTGCCCGTCGGAAGCCTTGCGCACGCCGGCGTAGACCCGCCATCCCTGCAGGCCAGTGTGACGTCACGCCGCGCCACGCCGTGCACACACACACACACACACACACACACACATGCTCCTCCCCAGTGCGCGCGCATCAGCGACTCGGATACTGCAGAGCGGCGATGCGCACGGACCGCACGCTCGCCCACGCCCGCACCTTTTCTGCCATCAGCAAGGCGGTGGCCTTGCCGATGCCTGATGAGGCCCCTGTGATGACCACTGCAGGTGAGGCTGCCGCTGCGAGCACGGATCGCCTGGCGCCACCAGAGGGTGACGATCCGACCCCGGGCGCGTGCCTGGCCCCGCGCCGATGCTGAGCGCCGAGCGCGCGATGGTGAGCCTGCATGGCGGCGTGTGCAAGCGCGATCGCACGTCCCGGATGCGCACGCCCCTCCTGCTTCCTGCTGCGCGCACTTTTCGTTTTTGGAGCCTTGGCTGTAGATTTGCGCAGCGCAAAGGTGCAGCAGGACGACGATGGCGTCTCTCCACAGCCGCCAGGTGGACCAGCATGCGCTGCAGCGCTCCACGCAGCAGCAGCTGCGGCAGGCCCCTCGCTGCGCACCCGTGCAGCGGCGCCGGGCCCGCCTGGCCATCCACGCATCGTCTTCCAACACCACCGCCACGACCACGGTGGTGCAGCAGGAGCAGCGGCTGCTGACGCCCAGCCCCGGGCCTGCCGAGCTGCTCCTGCCCCAGGACCGCAGCGCGCTCACGCCCCTGGCGCCGCTGGGCATGGACCTCTCCTCCTACCCCAGCCTCCACGGCAAGAACGTGCTGGTCACGGGCGCGGCGCGGGGCATCGGCTTCAACACGGCGAGGCTGCTGGCGGGTCTGGGCGCCACCGTCTACCTGGCCGACATCGACGAAGCTGGGCTGCAGCAGGCCGCCGAGGACATCCAGAAGCAAGTCATCAGGTCAGTAGTGCCATGCCACGCGCGCTGGAAGGCCAAGTCAGGGGAGCTCGGTCGCTGGGGGCGAAGGGCGCATGAACTCGGCGCACCACGCGTGCGCATGCGAGGCCGCTGCTGCGCGCAGGAGCACGGTGGTGGTGACGCCGCGGCTGGACCTGGGCTGCACCGACGCCGTGCACTACTGGTGCGACGCCTGGCTGGCCGGGCAGATGGCGCCGCGGCCGCCCCGGGCCGCCACGCCCCTCGGCAACGACGAGGACGGCAGCGCCAGCAGCAGCGATGAGGCGGCCAAGACGGGCCCGCCGCCGCTGCACGTGCTGGTCAACAACGCCGGCGCCAACTTCATGGGCGTGGAGCCGTGGTACACCAAGCACGGCGTGGCCGGCCTGCCCCAGGTGCGGCGGCACCAGTGGTTTCACGTAGAAGTTATCCTGGACCTCAAACCGGCTTGCGTGGCAGGGCGGACAACCTGTGCGTGGCCCAGGCAGGCGCAGGCGGATGGCAATGGCGCGGCGAGGGAGGGAGGGAGGGAGGTGAGGTCTTTGCGCGTGTGCGTGAGTGTGCCTCGCAGGTCAACTTTGTGGGCCCCTACACGCTGACGCGCCGGCTGGTGCCCAGCCTGAGGGCGGCGGGCGACGGCGCCAGGGTCGTCACGGTGGCCTCCGTCATGCACAGGTGCGGTGGCCTCCTGCTGCACGCCACCGCAGGATCCCGCCCTGCGTCCGTCATTCCGACGCAACCCGCTCTCCTTCTTGGCACCCAGCAACCGTCCCCTCGCCCAACAGCGTGGCGCCTGATGGCGCTGTTGCCTTGGGCTCGTCCTGCTGGCTGCCCCATCACGACCCTCGTCGCGCCGCTCGCGTGGCGCAGGTTCTCCGAGATCCCGCACGACGTGGAGCAGTTCTTCACGTGCTGGTGGAAGGGCGGCGCGTACCGCAACTGCAAGCACGC
>VFQP010001280.1_pt1 | contig 34841 bp, 30 predicted proteins | sample 3512351 | NCBI WGS metagenome assembly VFQP01 (sample SAMN10412372, study PRJNA504923) | tailings metagenome | isolation source: Relicate 1 Philex TSF1 revegetated site | place: Philippines: Tuba, Benguet | collected 2017-08-29
TGCCCGGGCAGGGGGGCGTGGACGGCACGGGCGGCCCCGCCGGGCTCACGGCGCCCTCCGGAGTCCTCGTCGACGCCGAGGGCCGTGACCTCGTCGCGCTCGCGCGCGTCCTGCTCGCGGAGCGCGCCGAGCGCTCGGGCCGGGAGGTCGAGCTGCCGGCGCACGTCTCGGCGTCGAGCCTCGTGCGGCTCGCGGCGGACCGCGACGAGTACGCGCTCCACCTGCGCCGCCCGGTCCCGGTCGAGCCCACGGTCCACGCGCGCCGGGGCACCCGGTTCCACCTGTGGGCCGAGCGGTACTTCACGACGTCGTCCTTGCTCGACGTCGAGGACCTCCCCGGGGCGGACGACGACGACCTCGACCCCGACGCCGACCTCGAGACGCTCCAGCGGACGTTCCTGGCCTCGGAGTGGGCTACGCGCACGCCGGTCGCGGTCGAGGTCGACGTCGAGACGCCCGTCGGGTCGACGGTCCTGCGGTCGCGCATCGACGCGGTGTTCCCCGAGCTCCCGGAGCACGCGGGCGGCGCCCACGACGCCGTCGTGGTCGTCGACTGGAAGACGGGGCGTGCGCCGTCCGACCCGGAGGCGCGCAGCGTGCGCGAGGTGCAGCTCGCGGTCTACCGGCTCGCGTGGTCGCGCTGGACGGGGGTGCCGCTGGAGCAGGTGAACGCCGCGTTCTACTACGTCGCGTCCGACGAGACCGTGCGTCCGCGCCGCCTGCTGAGCGAGGCCGAGATCGAGGCGCTGCTGGTCGCCGACTGAGCCGGCGACGCCTCAGTCGTCGGCGTCCTGCGTCGCCTCCTCGAGGTCGGCCAGCATGTCGAGGGCGTCGGCGACCACGTCGTCGAGCCCGTTGCGCACGCCGTGCAGGAGCCAGCGCGCGAGCGCGAGCTCGCCGACGAGGAGCGCACGGTCCAGCAGGTGCTTGTCGGTGAGCTCGGTGCGGCGCAGCTGGTACGCCTCCATGATCGAGTCGACGGCCTCGGGCGGTGCCGAGACGAGCAGCCACGCGAGGTCGTCGGCGGGGTCCGCGACGCGCGCGCTCGCCCAGTCCGTCACAGCGACGACGCGTCCGCGGGCAACGAGCACCTGCTCCGGGCCCAGGTCGCCGTGCACGACGACCGGCTGGAACCGCCACAGCGAGACGTCCTCGAGCGCGGTCTCCCAGCGGCGCAGGAGCGTCGGCGGGACCTTGCCCGTGGCCGCGGCCTCGTCGAGCTCCGCCATGCGGCGCGCGCGGTACTCCTCGACCTCGTAGCCCGGCAGGCCGGCGTCGTCGACGATCGTGCGCGGCAGCTCGTGGACCGACGCGAGCACGCGGCCCAGGTCGGCCGCGAGGCCCGGTCCGGGCCGCAGGCTGTCGACGTCGAGCGGCTCGCCCTCGAGCGCGGGGTGCACGACGGCCCGCCCGCCCTCGGGCAGGAGCGCGGTGCCGCTGACGCGCGGCACGGCGAACGACAGCACCCCCGACTCGGCGTAGTGCTGCAACGAGCCCAGCAGCTCCGCCTCGGCCTCGAGCGCGGCGCCGGCCTGGAGGCTGCGGGGTGCGCGCACGGTCCAGCGGGCGCCGTCGGCGTCGGTGACGACGGCGGTGTCGTAGTCGCCCGGGTCCTCGACGGGTCGCGCGCTGCGGGCGTCCAGGCCGGGCACGGCGGCGGTCGCGAGCGCGGCGAGGGTCAACGGAGAGCGAGGCACGCGACCACGGTAGTCGGTCCCCGCACGCGCCCGGTCGACCCACGCCGTCCGACGCCGCACCCCGCCCGGCGGCGCCCGCGCAGGCGGGTGGCCCGGCCGGGGGTGGCCTACGGTCGGGGGGTGAGCACCCCTGCCGCCCGGCCGTCGTCGGGCACGAGCGACCCCGCCGCGGCCCCGGACCGACCCACGACCACGTCGACCGGCACCCCGACCGACACCGGGACCGGCACGGTCCCCGGGCCGGGCGCCCTGCCGCGCACCCCGCTGGACCACCTCCCGCTGCCGCTCGACGGCGCGTTCGTCGACCGCGCGGAGCACCGCCGCGCGGAGCCGGACCTCGTGCGCACGCTGCGGTCGCAGCCGACGACGCGCGTCCTGCTGGTCCACCGCGGCCGGCTCGCGCTCGGCGGCCCGGGCGCGGCGGACGGCGTCGCCCTCCTGGACCCGGCCGAGCTGCGCGACGTCGACCCGGCGACCGACGACGACCAGGGCCGCTGGCTCTTCCTCGGCGAGGGCGACGGCACGGCGTACCTCGCGCTCGTCCTGCCCGACGACGCCGACGCCGAGGAGGTCGACATCGAGGGCGTGGACGCCTCCGAGCCGTTCGCCGTGCTCGCGCGCGAGCGGACGTGGTCGGGGCTGCGGGACCTCGTCGGCGAGGTCGCGGCGCCCGTCGCGGGGCTCGCGACGGAGGCCGTCGCGCTCGCGGCGTGGCACGCGAACCACCCGCGGTGCCCGCGCTGCGGCGGCCGGACGACCGTCGAGAAGGGCGGCTGGACGCGCCGCTGCGTGGCCCAGGGCGTCGAGCTGTACCCGCGCACGGACCCGGCGGTCATCATGACGGTCGTGCACGGCGAGGGGTCCGACGAGCGCCTGCTGCTGGGGCACGCGGCGCACTGGCCGGAGCGGCGGTTCTCGACCCTCGCGGGCTACGTCGAGCCCGGGGAGTCGCTCGAGAACGCGGTGCGGCGGGAGGTCGCGGAGGAGGCGGGCGTCGTCGTCGGCGACGTGGCCTACCGGGGGAGCCAGCCGTGGCCGTTCCCCGCCTCGCTCATGCTCGGGTTCTCGGCGCGCGCGCTGACGACCGAGCTGCACGTGGACGGCGTCGAGCTCACCGACGCGCGCTGGTTCACGCGGGCCGAGCTCGCCGACGCCGTCCGGTCGGGCGAGGTGCTGCTGCCGGGCCGGTCGTCGATCGCGCGGGCGCTCGTCGAGGACTGGTTCGGCGCGCGCCTCGCCGACGACTGACAGCGGCTCAGGGCCGCTCAGGGCGGCGGGCGGCGAGGGGCGGCGCGACGCACCGCCGTCGGACGACCCCTGCTCGGGGACGCGGAAGGGCCCGGTCCGGACGTCCGGACCGGGCCCTCCCACGACCGCGTCAGGCGGCGAGGCGCTTCTTGACCTCCGCGAGGGACGGGTTCGTCGCGGCGGAGCCGTCCGGGAAGACGACGGTCGGCACGGTGCGGTTGCCGTCGTTGACGGACTCCACGAACTCGGCGGTGCCGGGCGTCTCCTCGATGTTGACCTCGGTGTAGCCGATGCCCTCGGAGTCGAGCTGCGTCTTGAGGCGGCGGCAGTACCCGCACCAGGTCGTCGAGTACATGACGATCGAGCCGGCGTCGGGAAGGGTCGGGGCGGTGCTCATCGAGGGCTCTCCTGCTGCGGTTCCGGGCGGCGCGTGCCGCGGGCGGTCGGGTCGTGACGGTAACACCGGGGGAGCGCGGGCTGTTCCCCGCCCGCGTGTCACCGGGGGCTGCGAGAATCGCGGGTGATGTCCACGCCACCGGTCTCACGCCCGCTCGCCCACCGCTCCGCCGACGAGATCCTCGACGCGCTCGACCCCGACCAGCGCGACGTCGCGGTCGCGCTGCGCGGACCCGTGTGCGTGCTCGCCGGCGCGGGGACGGGCAAGACGCGCGCGATCACGCACCGCATCGCGTACGGGGTCCGCACGGGCGTGTACGTGCCGACGAGCGTGCTCGCCGTGACGTTCACGGCCCGCGCGGCGGGCGAGATGCGCACGCGGCTGCGCGAGCTCGGCGCGACGGGCGTCCAGGCGCGCACGTTCCACGCGGCCGCGCTGCGCCAGCTCGGCTACTTCTGGCCCAAGGTCGTCGGCGGGGCGCCGCCGCGCATCCTCGAGCACAAGGCGCCCGTCGTCGCGGAGGCGGCGCGGCGGCTCGGCGTCGGGGTGGACCGGGTCGCGGTGCGGGACCTGTCGTCCGAGATCGAGTGGGCCAAGGTCTCGCTCGTCACCGCCGACGACTACGTCCGGGCGTGCGAGGCGATCGACCGCGAGCCCCCGGCCGGCTACGACCACCAGACCGTCGCGCGCCTCCTCACGGCCTACGAGGACGTGAAGACCGAGCGGTCGGTCATCGACTTCGAGGACGTGCTCCTCATGCTCGGCGACATGCTCGCGACGCAGGGCACGGTGGCCGACGAGGTGCGGCGCCAGTACCGCCACTTCGTCGTCGACGAGTACCAGGACGTCTCGCCCCTGCAGCAGTTCGTGCTCGACCAGTGGCTCGGGGGGCGCGACGAGCTGTGCGTCGTCGGCGACCCGTCGCAGACGATCTACTCGTTCACCGGCGCGACGCCGCACCACCTCCTCACGTTCTCGCGCACGCACCCCAAGGCCCAGGTGATCCGCCTGGTGCGCGACTACCGCTCGACGCCGCAGGTGGTGAACCTCGCGAACCAGCTCCTCGCGCGCGCGGGCCGCGCGGGCGGCGCCCACCAGGCGCTCGAGCTCGTCGCCCAGCGGCCGGCCGGGCCGCCCGTCGCCTTCACCGCGTACGACGACGACGAGGCCGAGGCGAGCGGGATCGCGCAGCGGATCGGGCGGCTCCTCGCCGCGGGCACGCGCGCGAGCGAGATCGCGGTGCTCTACCGGACCAACGCGCAGTCCGAGGCCTTCGAGTCGGCGCTCGCCGACGCGGGCATCGGCTACCTCGTGCGGGGCGGGGAGCGCTTCTTCCAGCGCAAGGAGGTGCGCGACGCGATCGTCCTCCTGCGCGGCGCGGCGCGCTCCGCCGACCCGGACGTCCCCATGCCCGAGACGGTGCGCGACGTCCTGGCCGCCGCGGGCTGGGCCCCCGCGCCGCCGGCCGCGCGCGGCGCGGCGCGGGAGCGCTGGGAGTCCACGCAGGCTCTCGTCGCGCTCGCCGACGACGTCGCCGGGCTCGCCGCGGCGTCCGACGCCCCGGCCCCGACCGTCGCGACCTTCGTCGCCGAGCTCGACGAGCGCGCCGCGGCCCAGCACGCCCCGACGGTCGAGGGAGTGACCCTGGCGTCGCTGCACGCGGCGAAGGGCCTGGAGTGGGACGCCGTCTTCCTCGCCGGGATGAGCGAGGGGCTCATGCCGATCTCCCTCGCGGAGACAGACGAGGCGGTCGCGGAGGAGCGCCGGCTGCTCTACGTCGGCATCACGCGGGCACGCGAGCACCTCGAGCTCTCGTTCGCGCGCTCGCGCAACCCCGGCGGCCGGGCGACGCGCCGGCGCACGCGGTTCCTCGACGGGCTCTGGCCCGACGAGCCGGGCGTGCGCGGGACGCGACGTGCGCGCGCGGGGCAGTCCAAGGTCCGGCTCACGGGGGAGTACGACCAGGCGCTGTTCGAGGAACTGCGCGAGTGGCGTCGCCAGGTCGCGCAGGAGACGGACAAGCCGGCGTTCACCGTGCTCGTGGACTCGGCGCTCGCGGCCGTCGCCGAGACGCGGCCGACGAGCCAGGCCGACCTCGCACGCATCAACGGTCTGGGGCCCGCGAAGATCGAGCGGTACGGGGCCACGATCCTCGAGATCGTGCGCCGCGCGGAGGGCTGACGAGCCCCCGTCCGTGCCTCTCGACGAGGGCCGGGTGAACTCGTCGAAGAATTTCTCGTAAATAAGTTGTGCCTCCTGTGAGGGGCGGCATATGGTCGACGAGTCCTGTTGGGAAGGGGCGCGCCGAGAGGCGGGCGCCTGATGGAGAGAGGGGGTGGGAGAGCTGATGAACAACCAGATCGCCATGGCGAACCTGCTGGATCACGCGTCCGCGTACACGGGCACGCCAGGAGAGCTCCGTCCGCGTGCCATCGCGCACCGCGGCGGCACCTTCATCGCCCGCCCCGCTCCCGACTCCGCCCCCAGGACGAACCCGGTCTGACCGACCGGAACCTTCCAGGCCGCGGAGTCCCTCTAGGACCCGCGGCCTTCGTGTTCTCCGAGCACGTCCGCCGATGAGGATCACCGGCCCCACCCGTCTCCACGAGACGGGGCCGCTGTCCTCAGGGTCCTGTGACGACGACGTTCACACCCACGACAGGACATCACTGGAGGACATCGTGCGGCTCACCGCGCTGCTCGACAACATCACCGCTCAGGGGGGATCCGGCCCCTGGGTCCCTCACCAACCGCTGGCCACGCCGCTCGGCGAGAACGACTCCGCGGAGTTCGACCGCCTTCTCGCGGGCCTGCTGCCCTGCCGCACCAACGACCCGGAGCTCTGGTTCGCCGAGCGCACCGCCGAGGTCGAGGAGGCCAAGGCCCTGTGCCGCACCTGCCCGCTCGTCGAGGGCTGCCTCGCCGGTGCGGTCGAGCGTCGCGAGCCCTGGGGCGTCTGGGGCGGCGAGGTCTTCGTGGACGGCGTCGTGGTCGCGCGCAAGCGCGGCCGCGGCCGTCCGAGCAACGCCGAGGTGCTCGCCCGCGAGGCCGAGCGCCAGGCCCAGGAGGCCGCACGGACCGAGGCGTCAGTCGGCGCCTCGACGGCGGCCTGACATGGGCAGCGGCGCCCCGTCCGGGGGCGTGCGCGCCAGCTCGCCGCACCCGCAGCGCGGGTGGCGGCTCGACCCGCGCAGCCGCGGCACGGCATCGGGAGCAGGAATCTCGATGCAGGCCGTGGCTGCGCGGGGCACCAGCCCGTCCAGGGCTGCCAGGACCTGACCGAGCGCGACGGCCGCGGCCGACGCCGCGAGCAGCGTCTCCTCGCTCCGGTGCGCGGACGCCTCGCGCAGCTGTCGAGCGACCTGCGGCCAGCAGGGGTCCACGTCCGCGCGGTGCAGGTCCGCGCACGTCAGGCACGGGTCGAGCCCCGGCCGGACGAAGGGCCCGACCACGACGTCGGCCTCGCGCACCACGACCGACAGGTGCGCGACTCCCGCACCCACCAACCTCCGGACCCGGACCGGGTCCGCGGCTCCGTGCTCGACCACGACGACGACGTCGGGCTCGGGTGCCCGTGCCTCCTCCGGCGCGACCGGGGTCGAGGCCGTCACGACGCCCGGAGCGACCTCCTCGACGATCCGCCGCACCGCGCCCTCGCGCGGTGACCCGACGTCCCGCAGCCGGTACGCCCCGCCGCCGACGTCCGTCGCGAGCACCGTGCCCGGGTCGTCGAGCACGAGCACGCCCACCCCCGCGGTCGCGAGGTGGACGGCGAGCGCGGCACCCACCCGGCCGAGCCCGACGATCCCCACCGTCGCCCGGGCGCGCGCCGCGAGGACGCGGTGCCCCGCGCCGTCGGGCAGCAGGGCCGACAGCACCGCGAGGTCCGCCGCGCCGTGGCCCGGGGCGGGCGACGCCGGCCGGCGCCGGCGCGCCGCCACGAGGAGGTGCGCCTCGTCGAGCAGGCGGACGAGCGCGGCGCGGCGCGTGCGCTGCGCGGGGGAGCCCGGGACGTCGGGCGTGTCGCCGCGCCGCGCGGGCCCGGCGAGCGCCCGCAGCCAGCGCTCCTCGTCGGCGTCGAGCCCGGTGAGCCGCACCGACCACCGGGGGTCGGAGCCGACCTGCACCTCGCCGGGTCCCCGCCGCAGGAGCGGCGCCTCCGGTCGCAGCACGCGTCGTCGCTGCACGGCTCCTCCGTCCGTCGTCGTCCGGGCGCCCGGCCGGCCGCCCGCCGTCAGCCTGGCACGGCCCCGAGGCGCGCCGACGGTTGTCCACAGGCTCTACGCGATGGTCCCGCGGGGAGGGTTTCTTTGCCGTCGCCACAGGTCTCCACGTCGTCCGCTCGACCGAACGTCGCGGGAGAGCGCGCCGCTCCGGGCGCGCCCCTGCCATTTCGTGGCGAGAACCACTACGGTCTGAGGCGTGGTCCGGGAGACGATCGTGGAGGTTCGGCGCAGCCGCCGACGCAAGAGCACGGTGAGCGCCTACCGCGACGGCGAGCGCACGATCGTCGCGATCCCGGCGCGGTTCACGCGCGCGCAGGAGCGCGAGTGGGTCCAGCGCATGCTCGACCGCCTCGCCGACTCCGAGCGTCGGCGGCGGCCGTCGGACGCCGAGCTGGCGCGCCGCGCCGTCGAGCTGTCCGACAAGTACCTGGACGGCCGCGCCCGCCCCACGAGCGTGCGGTGGGCGGGGAACCAGGACCGCCGGTGGGGCTCGTGCACGCTCATCGACGGCACGATCCGCATCTCGACGCGCGTCCGGGGGATGCCGTCCTGGGTGCTCGACTACGTGCTCCTGCACGAGCTCGCGCACCTGCTCCACGCCGGCCACGGCCCGGGGTTCTGGAAGCTCCTCGAGGCCTACCCGCGTACCGAGCGGGCACGAGGATTCCTGGAGGGCGTGTCGTTCTCGCGCGACGCGGACCTCGAGCCGGACGACGCGGACGTCGAGCCGGACGACGTCGAGGCGGGGGACGGCGCCGCGGGAACCGCGGCACCGCCCGCGGGCGCCGAGGACTGACCCGGTCAGGTCAGCGCGGCGCGCCGCCCTGGCCGGTCGCGTCGCCCGTCCCGCCGTCGTCCGTCGGCCCGGCCGCGTCCGGGTCGTCCGCGGGCGCGTCATCCGGGGTGTCGTCGTGCGAGCCGTCGGCCGTCTCCGCCGCCGGGTCGGCGGCGGGTGATCCCTCCGCGGCGCGGAAGATCTCCTCGAGCGCGCGGTCGACGTCGGCCTCCTCCGCGCGGGTCGCGGCGCGCCGGCCCTCGTAGCCGGACGGGTCGTCGAGGTCGGTCCCGTCGGGGAGCAGGTCGGGGTGGTCCCACACCGCGTCGCGCGCACCCGCGCCGGACTGCGCCGCGATGAGCGCCCACAGGGCGGCCGCGTCGCGCGAGCGCCGCGGGCGCAGCTCGAGGCCGACGAGCGTCGCGAACGTGTGCTCCGCGGGCCCGCCCGCCGCCCGACGACGGCGCAGCATCTCGCGCAGCGGGACGGCGTGGGGCAGGTGGGGGAGCGCGGCGACGGCGGTCACCTCGTCGACCCAGCCCTCGACGAGCGCGAGCGTCGTCTCGAGGCGCAGCAGGGTCGCCTGCTGCTCGGGCGTGTTCTGCAGGCCGAAGACGCCGCCCGACAGCGCGCGCTGGAGCGCGTCGGTGTCCGCGAGGTCGACGTCCGCGAGCTGCGACTCGAGCGCGGAGAGGTCGATGGTGATGCCGCGCGCGTAGGCGTCGACGAGCCCGCGCAGGTGCCCGCGCAGCCACGACACGTGCGTGAACAGGCGCGCGTGGGCGGCCTCGCGCAGGGCGAGGAAGAGGCGGACCTCCTCGGCGGGGGCGTCGAGGCCCTCGGCGAACGCCGCGACGTTCGTGGGCAGGAGGACCGTCGCGGGCCGGTCGAGCAGCGGCAGCCCGACGTCGGTCGCGCCGAAGACCTCGCGCGAGAGCGTCCCGGCGGCTTGACCCACCTGCATGCCGAACACCGCGGAGCCGAGGCGCCGCATGAGCGCGGCCGGGTCGCCCGCGGGCAGCCCGAGCGCACCGGCCGGCAGACCGGGCAGCGTGAAACCGACGCCCGGCAGGGCGGAGGTGTCGTCCCCCATGCCTTCGGGCAGCTGGTCGCGCAGGACCGTGGCGAGCGCGTCCGCGACGGACGCGGCGACCGGGGCGACGAGCTCGTTCCACGCGGGGAGCGTGTGCTCGACCCACTCGGACCGGCTCCACGCCTGGCTCTTCCCGCCCGACGGCGGCAGGTCGGTGACGGCGTCGAGCCAGAGCTCGGCGACGGACAGCGCCTCGGTGACCGCGCGCTGCTGCGCCGGCGAGATCGACGGGTCGCCCTCGGCGACGGCGACCTGGCGCGCGACGTCGTGCGAGACGTCGGTGTTGACCGGGCCGTCGCTCGGCGTCGAGAGCATGCGCTGCACCTGCGCGAGGACGTGCTGGAAGAGCTGCGGGTCGGCCGCGCCGCCCGCGGCGAGCGCCTGCGGGTCGAGCCCGCGGGCGCGCAGCTCGCGCAGCGCCTCGTCGGCGTCGGGCCCGAGCATCGAGCGGAGCAGCTCCTCGAACCGCGGGTCGAAGGGCGTGTCGTCGTCCGGTCCGGGCGTGCGGTCGGGGGGAAGGCTGCTCATGGCGACTCCTCACGGTAGCGTCGGTGATCACCGTAACCACGATCGAGCGCCGAGAACGGGGGCTGGGCCATGTCCGAGAGCCGGGTTCGCTCACGGCGCAGCGAGGCGCTCCCCGCGGCGGGCGAGCCCCCGGCCGGTCCGGGGGAGGACCCCACGGCGAGCACGGTGACCGCCCCGGCGGACGAGGTCGCCGACCCCGACCCGGTGGTGGTCGTCGGCGTCGGGCAGGTCGCGGACGCGGTGCGCGCGGGCCTGGGCGCCGCCGAGGCGTCGCCCGTGGACGCGCTCGTCTGGCCCGCCGGGGCGCGACGGCTCGTCGTGGTCGCTCCCGCGGGGGAGTTCGGGACGCCGCGCGCCCGGACGGACGCGGAGCAGCGCGCGCGCCTCGCGCTCCTGGGCCGTCGTGCGGGGGAGGCGGCGGTCGCGGCCGGGATCGAGCACGTCGTCGCCGTGTCGTCGGCCGCGGTGCACGGCGCGTCGCCCGAGCGGGGCGTCATCGACGACGACGACCCCGTGGCCGCCGACGACGGGCCCGGCTTCGCGGGCGACCTCGTCGCGTTCGAGGACGCGCTGCGCGAGGCGCTCGACGGGGTGCCGCTCGCGCTCGTGCGGCCGACGGTCGTCGTCGGGCCGGGCGTGGACACCGTGCTGACGCGGCACTTCGAGGCCCCGCGCCTGCTCACGGTGCGCGGCGGCGGCCGCACGTGGCAGCTCGTGCACGTCGACGACGTGGTGGGCGCGGTGCGCGTCGCGTTGGACCAGGGTCTCGTCGGCGGACTGACGGCCGGGCCGGTGCGCGACGGCGAGCCCGACGCGCTCGACTCGGAGACGGTGGCCGCGGCGGCCGGGATGCGCACGGTGCAGCTCCCGCCCGCGACGGCGTTCGGCACCGCCGAGCGGCTGCACCGGGTCGGCGCGCTCCCGTCCCCGGCGAACGACCTCGCGTTCGTCGTGCACCCGTGGTCGGTCTCGGCGCGGCGCCTGTACGACGCCGGGTGGCGCCCGGAGTGGTCGGGCGCCGCGGCGCTCGAGGTGCTCCTGGCCGAGGTGCGCGGCCGCACGGGCGTCGGGGGCCGTCGGTTCGGCGGCCGGGACGCCGCGGCGCTCGGCGCAGCCGGGGCGGCCGTCGCGGTCCTGGGCACGGCCGCCGTCTGGCGGCAGGCCCGCTCGCGCCGCCCTTAGGGGCGGCTCCCGGGCGGCGTCCACGCCGTCGGCAGGGAGATCCCAGCAACCTCGGGGATGATGTCCCGGTGAGCGACGCCCCCTCCTTCGACGCCCTCCTCACCGAGGACGAGCACGACCCGCCGCCCGTGACCCGGCGGTCGCTGACGTTCGGCATCTCCCTGCTCGCGACGACGTTGCTCGTCGCGGGCCTCGCGATCCTGCCCGCGCCGTACGCGGTGCGGTCGCCGGGCCCGACGGAGGACACGCTCGGCCAGCAGGACGGCACGCCCCTCATCTCGATCACGGGCGCCGAGACGTACGACTCGACGGGCGAGCTGCTCCTGACGACCGTGTCCGTCGCCGGCGGCCCGGGCTACCCGGTGAACCTCGGCCAGGTGGTGCAGGGCTGGTTCGACCGGTCGCGCAGCGTGCGCCCGGTCGAGGAGGTCTTCCCGACGGGCCGCACCAAGGAGGAGACCGAGCAGCAGGGCCAGGCGGAGATGATCAGCTCGCAGGAGAACGCGACGGTCGCCGCCCTCACCGAGCTGGGGTACGACGTGCCCGCGACGCTCACGGTCGAGGGGACGGTGCCGGACAGCGGGTCCGACGGCGTCGTCGAGCCGGGGGACGTCATCGTCGCGCTCGACGGCGCGCCCGTGCGGACGTACCAGGACCTCATCGACGGTCTGGCGGCGGTCGCCCCGGGCGACGACGTGACGCTGCGCGTGCAGCGCGACGGCGCGGAGACGGACCTCACGGTCGCGACGACCGACGGCGGCGACACCGCGCTGCTCGGCGTGTTCATCGACCCCGCGTTCGACTTCCCGGTCGACGTCGAGATCCAGATCGAGGACATCGGCGGCCCGAGCGCGGGCACGATGTTCGCGCTCGGGATCGTCGACCAGCTCACGCCCGAGGACGAGGCGAACGGCGTCGTCATCGCGGGCACGGGCACCATGAGCGTCGAGGGCGACGTGGGACCGATCGGCGGCATCCAGCAGAAGCTCTACGGCGCGCTGCGCGACGGCGCGACGTGGTTCCTCGCCCCGCAGGCCAACTGCCCCGAGGTCGTGGGGAACGTGCCCGACGGCCTGCACGTGGCGGCGGTCTCCACGCTCGCCGACGCGCGCGCGGCGATGGAGGCGATCGGCGCCGGCGAGGGCGACTCGCTGCCCACGTGCGAGGCGCGCGGCTGACGACGCCGCGGGCCGTCAGTCCTCGAGCGTCGCGCGCAGCGCCTCGACCAGCCCCGGCACGAGGTCCGGTCCGCCCGCGACGTCCGTCGCCGAGTCGTGGGCGCGCGACCGGACGGCGCACCACGTGGTGCCGTCGCGCAGCACGCCGACGGCGAGGCGCACGTCCTGCCGGTCCGGGTGGTTCGTGAGGTAGTCGAGCGCGGCGTCCGGGTCGTCGGGGACGCCCTCCTCGGCGGCCGGCGGCAGCACGATCCGCTCGACGACGAGCGCGGCGCCGTCGACCGTCGCCGGCCACGCGACGCGGGCGAGCCCGTCCTCGAGGTCGCCGTCCACGGCGAAGCCCTCCTGCTCGATCGACAGCAGGTGGTGCGGGTCGGCCTCGGCGGCGGCCACGACGTCGGGCGGGAGCCGGTCGGCGAGCGTCGGGTCGGCGCCGAGGGCGCCCGCCGTCCCGACGAGCGCGAAGAGCCGGGGCGGGACGTCCCAGCCCGCGTCGGCCGCGTGCGACTCGATCTCGTGCACCGCGAGCGCGAGCGCGTGCTGCGGGGTGGGGCCGCCGGGCGCGACCGGGTCGGGACCGGCGTCGGGTCCGGGCACGGGGGTGGTGGCGTCGGGACCGGAGGCGGCGTCGTCAGGCTGGGGCATGACCCCATCGTCCCTCATCGGCGCCGCCCCGCGCCGCCGCGCACCACCGTGGGCCGGGTGCCGGCCGTCCCCCACGAGGCGCCGGACCGTGGGAACCTTGGGGGAGGACCGGGCGTTGACCCCGGTGCACGCCCGAGCCACGACCGAAGAGGTATACCCACCGTGTCATTCGCCGCAGCGCCCCGCCGGCCGTCCTCCGGGGGGCGGCCCGCCCGGCGCCGGAGCCCGATCGGGATCGCGATCGCCGTCGTCGGCGCCCTCGTCGTCCTCCTGCTCCTGCTCGCCCAGTTCTGGACCGAGGTGCTGTGGTTCCAGCAGCTCGACTTCGCGAACGTCCTGTGGACCCAGTGGGGCACGCGCATCGCGCTGTTCGTCGCGGGCTTCCTCGTCATGGGCGGGCTCGTCTTCCTGTCGTTCTCGCTCGCGTACCGGTCGCGGCCCATCTACGCGCCGTCCACCCCCGAGCAGGCGACCCTCGACCAGTACCGCGAGGCGATCGAGCCGCTGCGCAAGGTCGTCATGATCGTGGCCCCGGCGCTCGTCGGCTTCTTCGCCGGCGCGGCGGCGTCCTCGCAGTGGCAGACGGTCCTCCTCGCGCTGAACTCCGTCCCGTTCGGCACGACGGACCCGCAGTGGGGCATCGACCTGTCCTTCTACGTCTTCACGCTGCCTGCCCTCCGGTTCGTCGTGAGCTTCCTCATGGCGGTCGTCATCATCGCGGGCATCGCCGCGGTCGCGACGCACTACCTCTACGGCGGCCTGCGGATCGGCGGCGGCTCCGACGCGGGCCCGCGCACGACGACGGCCGCGCGCGTCCAGCTCTCGGTGATCGCGGCGCTGCTGCTCGTCCTCATCGGCGCGAACTACTGGCTCGACCGGTACTCGATCCTCACGTCGGGCGGCGCGAAGTTCGACGGCGCGTCGTACGCGGACGTGCACGCGGTGATCCCGTCCAAGGCGATCCTCACGGTCGTCGCGCTCTTCGTCGCGGCCCTGTTCGTGGTGACCGCGGTGCGCGGCAACTGGCGCCTGCCCGCCATCGGCGTGGGCCTCATGGTGGTCTCCGCCATCGCGATCGGCGGGATCTACCCGGCCGTCGTCCAGCGCTTCCAGGTCACACCGAACGCGCAGGACTTCGAGGAGGAGTACATCCAGCGCAACATCGACGCGACGAAGGCCGCCTACGGCATCGACAACGTCGAGACCGAGCAGTACAACGCCAAGACCGAGGCCGAGGCCGGCGCGCTGCGCGAGGACGCGGACACGACGGCGTCGATCCGCCTCCTGGACCCGGAGATCGTCAGCCCGTCGTTCAGCCAGCTCCAGCAGAACAAGCAGTACTACCAGTTCTCGAGCTCGCTGTCGGTGGACCGCTACACGATCGACGACGAGAGCCGCGACACCGTCATCGCCGTGCGCGAGCTCAACCAGGACGGCCTCGGCGCCGACCAGCGCAACTGGGTCAACGACCACACGGTCTACACGCACGGCTTCGGCGTCGTGGCGGCGTACGGCAACCAGATCGGCCCCGACGGCCGCCCGGCGTTCTACGAGGGCTCGATCCCGTCGACGGGTGCGTTCACGGACGCCGGCGGCTACGAGCCGCGCATCTACTTCTCGCCCGAGGCGCCCGAGTACTCGATCGTCGGCGCGCCCGAGGGGCGTGAGCCGTGGGAGCTCGACTACCCCGTGGACGACGCGGGCGGCCAGGTCAACAACACGTTCCCCACGGACGAGGTCGCGGCCGGGCCGAGCGTCGGGTCGTTCGTCAACAAGGTGCTCTACGCCCTGAAGTTCGGGTCCGAGCAGATCCTGTTCTCCGACCGCGTGACGGACGAGTCGCAGATCCTCTACGACCGCAGCCCGCGCGACCGCGTCGCGAAGGTCGCGCCGTACCTCACGCTCGACGGGCGCGTGTACCCGGCGGTCGTCGACGGCCGCGTGAAGTGGATCGTGGACGGCTACACGACGTCGAACGCCTACCCGTACTCCACGTCGGAGTCGCTCGAGGACTCGACGCGCGACTCGCTCGTCGCTGCCAACTCGGTCGAGGCGCTCGCCCCGCAGCAGGTGAACTACATCCGCAACTCGGTGAAGGCGACGGTCGACGCGTACGACGGCTCCGTCGACCTCTACGCGTGGGACACGGAGGACCCGGTCCTCCAGGCGTGGTCGAACGTCTTCCCGAGCTCCGTGCAGCCGCTGTCCGAGATCTCGGGCGACCTCATGAGCCACCTGCGCTACCCCGAGGACCTGTTCAAGGTGCAGCGCACGCTCCTCGCGAGCTACCACGTGGACGACGCGAACGAGTTCTTCTCGGGCCAGGACTTCTGGCGCAGCCCGGAGGACCCGACGGCGAGCGGGAACAACAAGCCGCTCCAGCCGCCGTACTACCTCACGCTGCAGATGCCGAGCCAGGAGGCGCCGACCTTCTCGCTCATGTCGACGTACATCCCGGGCGGTGGCTCGGACCGCAACATCCTCACCGGGTTCCTCGCGGTCGACGCGGAACCGGGCAGCGAGGCGGGCGTGCGGTCGGAGGACTACGGCACGCTGCGGCTCCTCGAGCTGCCGCGCAACGCGACGGTGCCCGGACCGGGTCAGGTGCAGAACAACTTCAACACCGACCCGACGGCGGCCGACGGCCTGCTGGCGCTGCGCCGCGGTGACTCGACGGTCATCAACGGCAACCTGCTGACGCTGCCGGTCGGTGGCGGCCTGCTCTACGTCCAGCCGGTGTACGTCCAGTCGACCGAGGGCACGCGGTTCCCGCTGCTGCGCAAGGTGCTCGTCTCCTTCGGCGACGAGATCGGCTTCGCCGACACGCTCGACGAGGCGCTGGACCAGGTGTTCGGCGGCGACTCGGGCGCGAACGCCGGTGACGCGGACGGCGGCGTCGAGACCGAGGTCCCGGACCAGCCGGCCGACGGCGAGTCGCCGGACGCGGGCACGACCGACCCGGGCACGACCGACCCCGGCACCGAGCCCCCGGCGACCGAGGAGCCGGCCCCGCCGGCCGACGGCGGCACGGTCGACGGCGGCGCGCGCGCCGAGCTCGACCAGGCGCTGCGCCAGGCGCAGCAGGCCATCGAGGACGGCCAGGCGGCGCTCGCCGAGGGCGACTTCGCGGCCTACGGCGAGGCGCAGGACCGCCTGCAGCAGGCGCTCGAGTCGGCCCTCGCGGCCGAGCAGGCGCTCGACACCGAGTCGTCGGCGGGCTGACGCACCGGTCGCGCGAGCGACGCAGCGCCACGGACGGGCGGGGACACCAAGCGGGTGTCCCCGCCCGTCCGTCGTCTGCAGCCGTCCGGGACGGAGTTGTCATTTCCCGCCCCGGGCGGGAGGATCGCTCCTCGTGACTTCTGCAACGGTTTGCAGCAACGCTTTCAGCGCGACGGGCGACGACACCACGACCGTGCCGGCGGTGCGGCTGCACCACACGTCGGGCGCCGAGCTCGTGGTCGCGCTACGTGGCGCCGCCGTCCTCGCGTGGCGCGCCCCCTGGCGCGGCGCCGACGGCGTCGAGCGCGTCGAGGACCTCGTCGACGGGTACGCCGACGAGGCGGAAGTCGCCGCGCACGACGCCGCGCGGTCGGCGCTCATGGCGCCGTTCGTCAACCGCCTCGCGCGCGGCGAGTACGTGTTCGACGGCGTCCGGCACCACGTGCCCCCGGTGCTCCCCTGGGAGCCGCTCACCATGCACGGGTTCGCGCGCACGCTCGACTGGACGGTCGTCGAGGGCGCGGGGGAGAACGGGGTCGCCGCGCGCGACACGGTGGCCGTCGACGGGGCGGAGCGAGAGTCCGTGACGCTCCGGACGGTCGTCCACGCCGACGCGCACGCCGGCTACCCGTTCGCGCTCGTCCTGGAGGTTCGGTACGCCCTCGGCGCCAGCTCCCTGGACGTCACGCTGCGCGCCCGCAACGTCGGGACGACCGCGGCCCCCGTCTCGCTCGGCTGGCACCCCTACCTCCGGGTCCCCGGGCACGGCACGGTCGACGCGCTGGAGCTCACGGTGCCGGCCCGTCGCGCCGTCGTGACCGACGGCGGGATGCTCCCGCTCGCGGGGGAGGCCGCGTTCGGGGCGATCGACGGCGTCGGTCCGCTCCCGCTCGCGGGCACGAGCCTCGACCACGCGTTCGCCGACCTCCGGGCCGACGCCGACGGCCGCGCGCGCACGGTCGTGCGCGACCCCGCCACGGGGCAGGGGCTCGCCGTCTGGCAGGAGCGTGGCCTCGTGCACGTCTACACGGGCGACGGTCTGGCGCGGCGGGGCCGCGCCGCCATCGCGGTCGAGCCGGTGGAGACCCTGACCGACGCGTTCAACCGTCCCGACTGCGCCGCCGACGTGCGGCTCGAGCCGGGGGCTGTCCGCGAGTTCGGCTTCGGGGTCGAGGTCCTGGCGTGACCCACGTCTCGTCCACCCGATTTGGCCTGGTCCGGAACCTCACGTAGAGTAGTGATCACCGACGCGGGGTGGAGCAGCTCGGTAGCTCGCTGGGCTCATAACCCAGAGGTCGCAGGTTCAAATCCTGCCCCCGCTACTCCTGAGAGGCCCTCGGTCAGCAGAAATGCTGACCGAGGGCCTTTCGCTTTCCCCCGTGCCGGTTCCTCCTGGTGCACGGCCCGCGAACCCCGCGCTGTGACGCGCCCCACCCGGCCGAGGCGCGGGCGGGGGAAGCCCGGCCCACGGCCCGGCGTTATCGTCAGTGGCCGGCGCCCACCACTCCCGCGGGCGCCCGACACCCGGAAGGTCACCATGCGCCGTCTGCGTCCCCGTCCCGCCGTCCTGACCGCCGTCACGGCGGTCGCCGCGCTCACGCTGGCGGCCTGTTCGTCGGGTGCCGACGACGGCGGCGACGCCGCGAGCCCGAGCGAGAGCGCGTCGGGCGACGCGCAGTGCGAGCCCGGTGCGCTCCCGACGCTCACCGACGGCGTGCTGACCGTCGGTGCGGGCGAGCCGTACTCCCCGTGGTACGTGGGGGAGCAGGACTCGGGCGAGGGCTTCGAGTCGGCTCTGATCTACGCCGTCGCGGACCGCCTGGGCTACGCGGCGGACGACGTGGTGTGGGAGACGGTGACGTTCGAGCAGATCATCAGCCCGGCCGTGAAGCCGTTCGACGTGGCGGCGTACCAGACGTCGATCACGGACGAGCGCAAGCAGGCCGTCGACTTCTCGAGCCCGTACCTCACGACGCGCCAGGGCGTCATCGTCATGGAGGACGGCCCGTACGCGGGCGCGACGACGCTGGCCGAGCTCGACGGCGCGCGCATCGGGGTCACCGCCGCCCAGACCAGCCTCACGCTCGCGGAGGCCGCGTGGGGCGAGGACGCCGACATCTCGCCGTACAGCGCCGCGGGCGACGGCATGCAGGCGCTGCAGTCCGGCACGATCGACGCGATGGTCATGGACGTCGACCAGGGCGTCGCCGCCTCGACCGAGTACTTCCCGGACTCCGTCGTCATCGGCACCCTGCCGGACGAGGGCGTCGTCGAGCAGTACGGCCTCGTGCTGGACCTCGGCTCGGAGCTCACGGACTGCGTGTCGCAGGCCGTCGACGACCTGGAGGCGGACGGCACGCTCGCCGAGCTGCGCACGACGTGGCTCAAGTCGGACGACATCCCCGTCCTCCAGTGACCCGGCCATGACCGTGCCCGACGACGCGCGCCCGCCCGGAGGCGTCGGGTCGCCCGACGCCGTCCCGGCCGCCGCGTGGTCGCCGTCGCCGCTCGCGCTCGACCGGGCGGCGTTCCGGCGCGCGCAGCGGCGGCGGTCGCTCCTCGTCGCGCTCGTGAGCACGGTGCTCGTCGTCGCGGCGGTCGTGCTCGTCGTCGTCAACGCGCCGGGCTGGGAGCGGGCGCGGACCGCGTTCTTCGACCCGGCGATGGCGTGGGAGTCGCTGCCCGCGATCCTCGAGGGCTTGTGGCTCAACCTGCGCGTGTGGGTCGTCGCGGGCGTCGTCGGCACGGTGCTCGGGCTCGGCCTCGCGGTCGCGCGCACGAGCCGTATCCCGGCGCTGTTCCCGCTGCGGGCGTTCGCGACGGTGTACGTCGACCTGTTCCGCGGCGTGCCGCTCCTGCTCGTGCTGCTGCTCGTCGGGTTCGGGCTGCCGGCCCTGCGGCTGGAGTGGCTGCCGACGTCGGGCGCGTTCCTCGGCGCGCTCGCGATCGTCCTCACGTACACCGCGTACCTCGCGGAGGTGTTCCGCGCGGGCATCGAGTCGGTGCACCCGTCGCAGGTCGCGGCGGCGCGCTCGCTCGGCCTCACGCGCGCGCAGACGACGCGGCGCGTCGTGCTGCCGCAGGCAGTGCGCAACGTCACCGCGCCGCTCGCGAACAACCTCGTCTCGCTGCAGAAGGACTCGGGCCTCATCTCCGTCCTCGGCGCCGTCGACGCGATCCGCGCCGCGCAGATCGCGACGACGGGCAGCTACAACTTCACGCCCTACGTCGTCGCGGGGATCCTGTTCTTCCTCGTGTCGTTCCCGCTGACGCGCGCGGTCGACGCGTACCAGGCGCGCCGCGGCTGGGGCCGGTCGCTCGCGACGGTGAGCGGGGCGGGGGACATCCGATGAGCGCGTCCTCGACGTCCGGCGCGATCCCCCAGGACGCGCGTCACCTGCTGTCCCTGCGCGGCGTGCGCAAGACGTACCCGGCCGGGGGCGCCGCGGGCGGGCGGCGGGTCGTGCTCGACGGCATCGACCTCGACGTCGACGCGCACCGGTGCGTCGTGCTCGTCGGGTCGTCCGGCTCGGGCAAGTCGACGCTGCTGCGCGTCGTCAACCTGCTCGACGAGGTCGACGACGGCCAGATCCTGCTCGACGGCGAGGACGTCGCCGACCCGCGCCTCGACGCGAACCGTGTGCGGGCGCGCATGGGCATGGTCTTCCAGGCGTACAACCTTTTCCCGCACCTCACGGTGCTCGACAACGTGACCCTCGCACCCCGGCTCGTGCACCGGCGCTCGCGCGACGAGGCGGAGGCGGCGGCGGTCGAGATGCTGGGCCGCGTCGGGCTCGGGCACAAGGTGACGTCCTATCCCGACCAGCTCTCGGGCGGCGAGCAGCAGCGCGCGGCGATCGCGCGCGCCCTCGTCAACGGTCCCGAGCTGCTCCTGCTCGACGAGGTGACGTCCGCGCTCGACCCCGAGCTCGTGGGGGAGGTGCTCGACCTGCTCGCCGAGCTGCGCGCGGAGGGCCGCACGATGCTCGTCGCGACGCACGAGATGGGGTTTGCGCGCCGCGTCGCCGACGAGGTCTGCTTCCTCCACGAGGGCCGCGTCCACGAGCGCGGCGCTCCCGAGCAGGTGCTCGGAGACCCGCAGCGCGAGCGGACGCGCGCGTTCCTCCGCCGCCTCCACGCCTGACCCCGCCCCTCGGGACCGCGCCCAGCACCGCCGACCCGGCCCGAACCCCGGTCAGCCGCGCAGCACGAGCACGACCGTCGCAGCGACCGACGCGCAGGCGACGAGGACGTACGGCCACGTCCACGTGCGCTGCCCGGCGACACGCAGCACCACGGCCACCGCGAGCGCGGCCAGGGCGAGCACGGGACCGTCGACGAGCGGGGCCAGGTCGACCGAGACGCGCAGGGTCTCCAGGAGCTGTGGCGGCAGGGGGACGAACGGCTGGCTCTGGCGGGCTGCGCCGTCGGGCACGAGCCACAGCGTGCGCAGCACCGCCAGGACCGCGAGGACGCGCGGCAGGGCGCGCAGGAGCGCGCCCCCGACCCGGGCGCGGTCCCAGGACGACGACGCGGCAGGTCGGACGGGCCGTGCGGACCGTGCGGCGGACGCCGGGGCCGCCTCCTGGCGCGGCGCCGACGTGGCCGCGGGCGTGCCGGCGGCGCGCGGGCCCGGGGTGCTCGCAACCGCCGCACCGGTGATCCGCGGCCGGACGGACTCCGGACGCACGGCGGGCGACGGCGGCGTCGGGCCGAGGTGCCGGACGGGGCTCCGACGCGGCGGGACCGACGGCGGGACCGGCCGGCCGACCTGCGTGGCGACGAGGTCGGGGGAGTCCACGACGCGGGTCCGTCCGACCGCAGGCGGGACCGGCTCCGGCCGGGGTCGCGCCGACGGACCGCGGCCCAGCGTGGAGACCCGCTGCACGGGCACCGGCCAGGGACGCGGGTCCGGGGAGCCGGACGCCGGCACCGGGACGGGGCCGTCGGTCCGCGACCGCGAGCCCCGGGCCACGGGCTCGGCGCCGGAGCCCGGCACGGGGAGCATCGGGTGCGTCGGGCGACGGTACTCGCGCCACCCGCGCAGGGTGTCGGCGTGGCCCGCGGGCGGTGCCGCGGCCTGCCACCGCATCGCCTGCCAGAGCCAGTCCTTGAGCTCCGCCGGGGTCCGGCCGTCGGCCACGTGCGCGCCGATGCTCGCGACGTGGTCCGCGATGACCTCGGCGGCCGCGCCGTCGAACCCGTCGCCGTGCACCTCGGCCAGCACGCTCATCAGCGTCGCGTCGTAGACCAGGGCGTGCCACGGCTCCCGGACGCGGGCCGCGTCGGCCGCCCTGCCGACCGGCGAGACCTCCGCCGCCCGCTCGGCCCGGACGGGTGCGCCGGTGGCGGCGGCCAGCCCGGCGACAGGGCCGAGCGCGCGCTCGGCCGCGGTGGCGCCGTCGGCCACGATCCGTGACGTGAGGAGCAGGGTGTCGTCGGGGGCCTCCCCGGCGAGCCGGGCGCGCAGCACCGCGACGACGCTCTCGAGCGCGGGGCGGTGGTTCGGCTGGTAGCGGGTCGCCGACAGGATCAGGTCCTGCAGGTGGGGGTCGATCTCCGGCAGCTCGGCCGGGAACGGGGCCCGCTCCGTCCCGGCCGGCACCCCGACCAGGTCGTCCGGGACCTCCCGCACGAGGTCGTCGGCCTCGAGGTCGCGGCCGAGGAAGTTGAGGTCCGCCGGCACGACCCCCGTGGTGGCGAAGATCAGGAGCAGGCCGAGCGCGTACACGTCCGAGCGGGGGTGCACGCGGCGGGCGAACAGCTCCGGCGCCATGTACGCGAGCGTGCCGACGGGCTGGGTGGACGTCGCCGTGTCGAACAGCTTGGCGATGCCGAGGTCGATGAGGACCGCCCGGTCGCTGTCGACCATGATGTTGGCGGGCTTCAGGTCGCGGTGCACGCAGTGCTGCTCCTGCAGCACGAGCAGGGCCTCCGCGACGTGCGACGCCAGCCGCAGCGCCTGCCGTCCGTCCAGCGGGCCCGACGCGCGGACCTGCTCGCGCAGCGTGGTGCCGGGGACCAGCTCCATGGCGAACCACGGCTGGTCGTCGTCCAGGCCGGAGCGCACGAACGCGGGGAAGCCGCGCCCGCCCACGGCCTCCAGCAGCCTCGCCTCCTGTGCGAAGCGCTCGCGGGAACCCTCCTGGAGACCCGTGAGCACCTTCACGGCGACCTCCGCGCCGTCCGCGTCCGTCGCGCGGTAGACGTGCGCGAACCCGCCGTGCCCGAGCACGTCGGCGAGGGTGAAGGGGCCCTTGCGGTCACCGCTCGCCGGCACCTGGCGGACGGGCCGGCGGGGCAGCGGCGCGGGATCCGGCCCGGCGTCCGGAGCGACAGCAGGTCGGACGGGGACGTCGGTCGCCACCGCGAGGGCGGGCTGCTCGGGGCCGGGCATGGGCGCAACGTTACAAGCGCGCCGCTCCGGGACGGAGCAGACAACTCCGGCGGCCCGGGCCGCGAGCGGCGCGTCGACCTGGGAGGCTGGACGGCATGGTCAACCGTCTCGCCGCCGCCGTGAGCCCGTACCTGCGCCAGCACGCCGGCAACCCGGTCGACTGGTACCCGTGGGGCGCCGAGGCGTTCGCGGAGGCGCGCCGCCGGGACGTGCCGGTCATGGTCTCGGTCGGATACGCCACGTGCCACTGGTGCCACGTCATGGCGCGCGAGAGCTTCTCGGACCCGGACATCGGTGCGCTCCTCGCGCGCGGGTTCGTCGCGGTGAAGGTCGACCGCGAGGAGCACCCCGACGTCGACGCGAGCCTCCTCGCCGCGGCGAGCGCGTTCACCCCGGACCTGGGGTGGCCGCTCACGGTGTTCACCACGCCCGACGGCGCCCCGTTCTACGCGGGCACGTACTGGCCGCCCGTCCCCGTCGCCGGGCGACCCGCGTTCCGGGACGTGCTCGACGCCGTCGCGCAGGCCTGGGAGCAGCGGCGCGACCAGGCGGTCGAGACGGGGGACGCGATCCGCGCGGCGCTGCGCGACGCGGCGGCGGGCCGGAGGACGGGCGTGCCGCGCGCGGCCGCGACGGCGGTCGACGGCTCGGGGGCGTCCGCCGGCGCGGACGCCGGGCCGGTCGCGGACCTGGCCGAGCACGCCCGCCGGGTCGTCGAGCGGCTGGAGGCGGCGGAGGACCGCGTGCACGGCGGCTTCGGGGGCGCCCCCAAGTTCCCCGTCGCCCCGACGCTCGAGCTCCTGCTCGACGTCGCGGCGTCGTCCGTCGTCGACCCGGAGGTCGCGCGGCGCGCGCTCGTCCTGGCGGGGCGCACGGTCGACGCGATGGCGGCGAGCCCGCTGCGCGACGTCGACGGCGGCTTCTTCCGGTACGCGACCCGGCCGGACTGGTCGGAGCCGCACTACGAGCGGATGCTCTACGACAACGCGCAGCTGCTCTCGGCCGCGACGACGCTCGCCGTGCTGCGCCGGACCGGGCCCGTGGACGGACCGCTGCGCACTCCCGCCGAGGCGCCCGGCACGCCCGACCCGGGCGAGGGCACGGCCGAGGTGGCGGGCGACGTCGGGCGCTTCCTCCTGCGCGTGCTGCGCCTGGCCGACGGCGCCCTCGCGAGCGCGCAGGACTCGGAGTCCGTCGTGGACGGCGAGCGCGTCGAGGGCGGGTACTACCTGCTCCCGCCGGGCGAGCGCGCGCACCACGAGCCGCCCCCGCTGGACACGAAGGTGCTCACCGGGTGGAACGGGCTCGCGATCGAGGCGCTCGCCCGCGCCGGGCACCACCTGGCCCTGCCCGACCTCACCGACGCCGCGCGGGCGGCCGCCGACCGCCTGCTCGCGACCCACGTCCGGGCCGACGGGTCGCTCGTGCGCGCGTCGGAGGGCGGGGTCGCCTCGGACGCCGTCGCGACGCTGGAGGACCACGGCGCGCTCGCGACGGCGCTCCTCGTGCTCGGGGGCCTGACCGGGGAGGCGCGGTACGTGCGCGAGGGCCTGCGCCTCGTCGACGCGACGATCGGCCCGGACGGCGACCTCGCGCCTCCGCAGGGCACGGACCCGGTGCTCACCGACCTCGGGCTGGCGGCCGGGGCGGCGGCCGACCCGTCGGAGGGCGCGGTGCCCTCGGGCACGACGGCGGCCGCCCGGGCCGCGCTGCTCGCCCACCTCGCGACGGGCGAGCCGCGGTACCGGGACGCCGCGCTCGCGCACGTCGGCGCGTCCGCCGCGGCGAGCGAGCACCCGCTCGGCGCGGCGGGGGTGCTGCGCGTCGCCGTCGGGCTCGCGGAGCCGCCCCACCAGCTCGTGGTCGTCGCCGACGCCGACCGGCGGGAGGGGTTCCTCGCCGCCGCGCGCGACTGGTACCACCCGGGCGCGCTGCTGCTCGCCGCGACGCCCGACGACGCCACGACCCTCGCCGCCGACGGCGTCGCCCTGCTCGCCGACCGCGGGCCGGGTGCCTACCTCTGCGCGGACTTCGTGTGCCGGCTCCCGGTGCACGACCCCGCGGCGCTGCGGGACCAGCTCGGCGCCCGGACACCCTGAGACCGGGGGTGCAGCGCACTCCCGGCGGTCGCATGATGGAAGGACGGTGCGGCACGAGGAGGAGCCATGAGGGCATCGGTCGGGGACAGGATCGTGACCGCCTCGGGCGTCGTCGGCGGGGCGGTGCGCGACGGGGTCGTGGTCGAGCTGCGGCACGAGGACGGCTCGCCGCCGTACCTCGTCGAGTGGACGGACACGGGCGAGCGGACGCTCGTCTACCCGGGGTCGGACAGCTACGTCGAGCACGTCCCGGGAGCGGAGACGGGCGACGGCACGGACACCACGAAGGTGTGGCGCGTGCAGGTGAGCGTCGTCGAGTCGGAGGGCCGGACGACGGCGGAGGCGGTCCTCGTCGCGGAGACGCCCGAGCACGTGCGGACCGTCGGGCGGGCGCGGCGCGACCCGCACGACCGCGACGTCCCGCTCATCGGCGACGAGATCGCCGTCGGGCGGGCGCTGCGCCGGCTCGCGGACCGGCTGCTGGACGACGCCGAGTCGGACATCGCGTCGTCGACGGGCGCCCCGGCGCACGTGCACCAGTGACGCGCCCGGGCGAGGGCGCGGCGCCCGGTGCCCCGGACGCCGCCGTGCGAGCGCGCGTGCACGGGCGCGTGCAGGGCGTCGGCTTCCGCTGGGCGACGCGCGAGCGGCTCGCCGCACTCGGCCTCGACGGCACCGCGACCAACCGGCCCGACGGCACCGTCGAGGTCGTCGCGTCCGGGGCGCCGGACGCCGTCGACCGCCTCGTCGCCTGGCTGCGCGACGGCCCGACGCCGGGCGACGTCGCGCACGTCGACGTCGAGCGGGCGCACGCCTCCTGAGGACGCGCCCTCGCCGTCCTCGGCGCCGGGCTCAGCCGTCGGCGCGCGCCAGCACGGACTCCCAGTGCCACGGCTCGGGCACGCGCCCGTCGGGCTCGGCGAAGTCGGGGTGCGTCCAGCCGTAGGTCTCGGCGTGCTGCTTGAGCCACTCGTACTGCGGGGTGCCGAACGCCTGGACGCCGCCGCCCAGGTCGACGGCGAACCCCAGCCCGTGGTTCGAGCACCCGGGCGGCGCCGCGATGGGCGACGACGGGTCGTACAGGCCCTGCTGCTCCTCGAAGGTCCGGTAGGAGGAGTTGATCGTCAGGTGCACGCCGAACCGCTCGACGTACGCGGCGTCGAGGGCGACGAGCCCGTCCAGCACGTCGGCGCGCACCCGGTCGGTGGGGGACCACGGGATCGGCGCGAGGGCGGAGTCGGGCACGCGGCCGCTGTCGGGGTCCCACACCTGGTCCGGTGCCGGGCACGAGACGGCGTCCTGCGCGACCGACGTCTCCTCGGTCGACGCGCTCACGACCCCGAGGCCCGCGCCCAGGTCGAGCACCGCCTGCTCGAGCGTCGAGAGGTCGTCGCCCGCGAGCCCCGCGTCGGCGGCGGCGTCGGCCGCGGCCGCGGTGTCCAGCGCGTCGCGCAGCCGGGCGCGGACCGCCTCGTCGGCACCGAGCCCCTCCGTGGCGGCGTAGATCTTCTCGCCGAGCTCGCGGGCGGTCGCGAGGCTCGCGCGCGCCGCGGTCACCTCGTCGCGCGCGTGGTCGAGCATCGAGGCGTGCACGGCGTCCGAGGCCGACACGAGCGACCGGTCCGCCGCCTCGGTCCCGGTCGTCATCCGGTCGAGGAACGGCGCGGTGAGCAGGGCGCGGGCGTCGTCCACCTCGGTCGTCAGCGCGGTCCGCACCGCCGGGTCCGCGACCTTCCCGTCCGACGCCGCGAGCAGGTCCTCGGCGGTCGTGGCCCGGTCGGCCAGCGCGTCGTACTCGGTGTCCCGGTACCACGCGAACGCCCCGCCGCCCCCGCCCAGCACGAGCACGAGCGCCACGACGGCCGCGATCCACGCGGCCCGGTGCCGACGCGGCTCGCGCGCGTGCCGACGCTCCCGGCCGCCCGGCGGGTGGTCCGCGGGGCCGGCGGGTGGGGCGGTGCTCGTGGCGGTCACACCGCCAGAACCTACGGCACGACGGCGGCCCTCCTGGACGGATCCGGGGGTGCGCACGGACACGCTCACGGCTTGCTCACGAACCCCGACCGGTCCGTGCGTCGGCGGGCGCCGTCGTGCATCAGCCGGGGCGCGACGACCCTCCCCAGATGGTGTCCCCGACGCGCCGCCGGGGGCGGATCGAGGAGGGACCATGAAGCGGCTGGTGCTGTGCTGCGACGGCACGTGGAACTCGCCGGTGAACGCGAGCGTGTCGAACATCGAGAAGATCGCGCGCTCCGTCCGCACCGGGATCGGACCGGACGGCGTCCAGCAGATGGTGTTCTCCGTCGAGGGCGTCGGGGCGCAGGGCTACCTCGTCGACCGGCTCCTCGGCGGGGCGTTCGGCTACGGCCTGACGCGCAACGTCGTCGCGGGGTACCGCCACCTCGCGCTCAACTACGAGCCCGGCGACGAGATCTACGTGTTCGGGTTCAGCCGCGGGGCGTACACCGCGCGCAGCGTGGTCGGGATGGTCGCGACCGTCGGCCTGCTCACCCAGGACGCGCTCGCGCGCGACCACCTGTGCGAGGCGGAGGAGGTGTACCGCGACCGCGACCCCGCCCGCCGCGCCGAGCGTGCCCGCACGTTCCGCGCCGCGTACTGCCACGACCACGTGCCGGTCGCGTTCCTCGGGGTGTTCGACACGGTCGGCGCGCTCGGCGTGCCCGGCCTGTCGCGCCGCCGGAGCCGGTTCCACGACGTGCGCCTGTCGACCGACGTCCGGTGCGCCCGCCAGGCGCTCGCCATCGACGACCGCCGCATCACCTTCGAGCCGTGCCTGTGGGACGTGCCCGTGGCCATGGCGCCCCGGGTCAAGCAGGTCTGGTTCCCCGGCGGGCACAGCGACGTCGGCGGCGGCGCGCGGGCACGCGCCCTGTCGGACACCGCGCTGCTGTGGATGCTCGGCGAAGCCGTCGCGCGCGGTCTCGTCGTCGACGAGGAGCGGCTGCGCGCGCAGCTCCACCGGGACGACGAGCTCGTCTGCCGCGTCCGCCCCGGGCTGCTGTTCGGCGCGCTCAACCTCGTCAAGCGCCTGCACCACCGCCCGCGCTTCCGCGGCGCGCTGCGCGTCCTCGCGGGCGTGCCCACCCCGCCCGAGACCGTCGACGCCGTCTACCTCGCCGAGACGGCGGTGACGCTCAGCGCCGACCCCGCGTCGGTCTACGCGCGCCACGCGCGGAACCTCGGCTGGTGGCGCGACAGCGCGGGCCCGGACCTCGCGCGTCTCGTGGAGCCCGTGCCGGGCGCGGCCCAGGAGACCCGGCCGCTCGCGCTCGCCTGACCGCGGGCGCCGCGCCCGTGCCATGCTGGGCAGCGTGAGCGAGCAGACCCCCGACCGCGTCCCGGCCGAGCAGCTCGTCCCCGCCGACGCGCACGTCCTCGGGGACCCGGCCGCGCCCGTCACCATCGTCGAGTTCGGCGATCTCGAGTGCCCGTACTGCGCCGCCGCCGCCCCGGTGCTGCGGCAGGTCGTCGAGTCCTCCGGCGGCCGGGTGCGGCTCGTGTTCCGCCACTTCCCGCTGTTCGAGATCCACCCGCACGCGCTGTCGGCCGCGCTCGCCGTCGAGGCGGCCGCCGCGCAGGGCCGGTTCTGGGAGATGCAGGCCGCGCTGTTCGCGCACCAGGACCAGCTCGGCGAGGCCGGGCTCGCCGAGCGGGCCGAGGAGCTCGGGCTCGACGGCGCGTCGGTCGTCGGGGACGCGGCCCAGCAGCACGCCGCCCCGGTGCAGCGCGACTACGCCGACGCGCTCGCGGTCGGCGTGCAGGGCACCCCGACGCTCTTCGTCGACGGCGTCCGCTACCGCGGCCGCGTCACCGCCGAGGGCCTGCGGGCCGCCGTCGCCGCCGCCGCGCGGCCGTAGGGCGCTCGCGGGTCGGGGCGCCCGGGCGCCGCCCACACTCGTACCCGTGCCGTGCCGTGCGCTCGGGCGCGCGGTCACGTGGTCGCGGGCGGGTGCCAGGGGAGCGGCGGGAGCTCGGGCGGCGGGCCGTCCGCGCCGGGCGAGCACAGGGGCCAGCGCTCGCCGAAGAGCCGGAGCGCCACGGAGCCGAGCACGGCGGCGACGAGCGAGCCCGCGAGGATGCCGATCTTGGCCTGCTCGACGAGCGCCACGTCGTCGAACGCGAGCTCGGCGATGAAGAGCGAGATGGTGAAACCGATGCCGGCGAGGATCGCCCCGCCGAGCAGGTGGGAGTACCGCACGCGCCCCGGGAGGTCGCCGAGGCCGAGCCGCAGGGCCAGCGTCGCGGCCCCGAAGATGCCGACGGCGTTGCCCACGACCAGCGCGACGGCGACGCCGATCGTCACGGGCGACGTGGCCGCCGCGCGCAGCGACTCGCCGTCGAGCTGCACGCCCGCGTTCGCGAGGCCGAAGACGGGCACGACGACGTACGCGCTCCACGGGTGCAGCACGCGCTGGAGGCGCTCGCTCGTGGGCACGGCCGCGCGCGCGGCGAGCTCGGTGAGGTGCTCGCGCTCCGCCGTCGTCTCCTGCGCGAGCCGCTTGGCGTACTTCGGCACGACGGCGACGTCCACGGGCCGCGACGAGCGCGACGGCACGAGCAGGCCCACGAGCACGCCCGCGAGCGTCGCGTGCACGCCCGACGCGTAGACCGCGCCCCACAGCGCGATCCCGGCGAGCGCGTACGGCGCGAGGCGCCAGACGCCGAGCCAGCGCAGCACGAGGATCACGACGACGAGCACGGCGGCGACGAGGAGGCCCGGGAGCCAGAGGTCGTCGGTGTAGAAGAGCGCCATGACGGTGATGGCGCCGATGTCGTCGACGACGGCGAGCGTGAGGAGGAAGAGCCGGAGCTGGTCGGGGCAGCGCGGCCCGAACAGGGCGAGGATGCCCACGAGGAACGCGGTGTCCGTCGACATGACGATGCCCCACCCGTGCTCCGCGGGAGACCCGGCGTTGAACGCGACGTAGATGAGCGCGGGGACCGCGAGGCCGCCCAGCGCGCCCAGCGCGGGGACGGCGACGGTGCGGCGGTTGCGGAGCTCGCCGCTCGTGACCTCGCGGTTGATCTCCAGGCCGATGACGAGGAAGAACACGGCCATCGCGGCGTCGTTGACCCAGTGGTGCAGGTCCATCTCGAACGCCCACGGCCCGACGCGCCAGCCCGCCTCCGTGGACCAGAGCGCGTCGTAGGCGCCCGACCACGCGGAGTTCGCCCACACGAGCGCGACGACCGTCGCGGCGAGGAGCAGGACGGCGCCGCCCGCCTCGGTCGCGAGGAACGAGCGCAGCGACGGCGCCACGGGGCGGAGCTGGAAGCGCAGCGGCGGGCCCGGCCGGGCGGGGACGCGGACGACGGGGAGGGACGACGGCGGAGCGGGCTCGGTCACTGGGCCTCCGGGTGGGTCGGGACGGGGCGACGCCCCGGGCGTCGGACCTGCGCTGGGACAACTCTTCCGGGCGGCAGATCCTTCCGCAACAGACCTCGCGGGAGCATCGAGCGCGGGGCTCTGTCCGTCGATACATCCGCATCTCGGAAAAGTTCTTCCGAAACCCTTGTGGCGTCCGTCACGCGCTGCTACCGTCGAGAGTGCCAACGGCGGGCCCGGGCCGAGCGACACGCTCGGTGGTCGACACGTTCGATCCGACACCGGCAGCTACCTACCAGGCGGACGTGACAACTCGCCTGCAGCGGCCCGCCGGCCGCCTCCTCCCGGCTCACCGACGAGCCCGGACGCCGGAGGCGGAGCACCCGGCGTCGCTGCCCGAACCGTGGAGACTCACCATGGACACTCTTGTCGTGGACACAGCACACCTGGACCGAGCCGTCGCCCTCGCGGTCGACAGCGTCGCGCACGCCGGAGGACCCTTCGGCGCCGTCGTCGTCACCGCCGACGGGCAGGTGTTCGAGGGCAACAACCGGGTCACGCAGGACAACGACCCGACCGCGCACGCCGAGGTCACCGCGATCCGGCGCGCGTGCGCCGCGCTCGGCACCTTCGACCTCACGGGCGCGACGCTCTACTCGAGCTGCGAGCCGTGCCCCATGTGCCTCGCGTCCGCCCTCTGGGCGCGCGTGCACGCCGTCCACTACGCCGCCGACCGGTACGACGCCGCGCGCGCCGGGTTCGACGACGCCGCCTTCTACGACTTCTTCGACGCCGACCCGGCCGACCGGGTCATGCAGGTCGTGCACGAGCGCACGGCCACCGCCACCGCGCCGTTCGACGCCTGGCGCGCCCTCGAGTCCCGGGTCGAGTACTGACCGGCCGCGCGGCCGATCGGTACCTCAGGAAAGGGCACAAGGACGTGACTCTCCTCGGCATGCGGCGGGAGACCGCCGGGAACGACGACGCACGCGGCACCGGACCGGCCCCCGGCCGGCTCGACCGCTTCTTCCGGATCACCGAGCGCGGCTCGACCACCGGGCGCGAGCTCCGCGGCGGGCTGGTGACCTTCTTCGCGATGGCGTACATCGTCATCCTCAACCCCCTCATCCTCGGCGGGACGAGCGCCGAGAACGCGCCCGTCGACGTCGCGGGCGGGTGGCTCCAGACGGCGCAGGTCGGCGCGATGACCGGCCTCGCCGCCGGTGGCCTGACCATCCTGTTCGGGCTCGTCGCGAACCTCCCGTTCGCGCTCGCGGCCGGGCTGGGCATCAACTCGTTCCTCGCCGTCGCCGTCATCGGCGACGTCACGTGGCCCGAGGCGATGGGGCTCGTGCTCGTCAACGGCCTGCTCATCGTGCTGCTCGCCGTGACGGGCGCGCGGTCGGCGATCTTCAACGCCGTCCCGCGCCAGCTCAAGGCCGCGATCACGGTCGGCATCGGTCTCTTCATCGCGTTCATCGGGTTCGTCGACGCGGGGTTCGTCACGCGCACCCCGGGCGGGCCGCCGGTCCAGCTCGGCGACGGCGGGTCGATCACCTCGGTCCCCACGCTCGTGTTCGTCGTCGGGCTGCTCACCATGGGCGTCCTCGTGGCGCGCAAGGTCAAGGGCGGGCTGCTCATCGGGCTCGTCGCGACGACCGTCGTCGCGATCGTCGCCGAATCCGTGCTGCACCTCGGCCCGGCGTCGGAGACGAACCCCGGCGGCTGGCACCTCACCGTGCCCGCCCTGCCGAGCTCGCTCGTCTCGGTGCCCGACCTCAGCCTGTTCGGGCAGCTCTCGTTCGGCGCGTTCGACCGGATCGGGGCGCTCGCGGCGACGATGCTCGTGTTCACGCTGTTCTTCACGAACTTCTTCGACGCGATGGGCACGATGACGGGGCTCGCCAAGCAGGGCGGCCTCGCCGACGCGGACGGCAACTTCCCGCGCATCAAGTCGGCGCTCGTCGTCGAGGGCGTGGGGGCGGTCGTGGGCGGCGCGACGTCGTCGTCGTCGAACACGGTGTTCGTCGACTCGGCGGCGGGCGTGGGCGAGGGGGCGCGGACGGGCCTCGCCTCGGTCGTCACGGGCGGGCTCTTCCTCGTCGCGATGTTCCTCACGCCGCTCACGGCGGTGGTGCCGATCGAGGTCGCGAGCGCGGTGCTCGTCGTCGTGGGCGCGATGATGATGGGCCAGATCAAGGAGATCGACCTCACCGACTTCACGGTGACGCTGCCGGTGTTCCTCACGATCGTGACGATGCCGCTCACGTACTCGATCGCGAACGGCATCGGCATCGGGTTCGTCACGTGGGTCCTGCTGCGGACCGCGTGCGGGAGGGCGCGCGACGTCCACCCGCTGCTGTGGGTGGTCGCGGCCGGGTTCGTCGTGTACTTCGTGCGCGGTCCGCTCACCGCGGCCGTGGGAGGCTGAGCCTCGACATCGACCGCACGGCCGACGGGTCGCCCGCTCCTGGGGGGTGGCCCGTCGGCGTGCGGGGAGCGGGAAGGGCGAGGCATGGCAAGAACAGCACGGGTGAGCGTCGACGAGCACCGCGCGGACGTCGCGGCCCTCCTCGCACCCCTCGTGGACGCTGCCCGACGCCGCACCCGCACCGAGGACGTCGACCTCGCCGACGCGCTCGGCCGGGTCCTCGCGGGAGACCTCGTCGCGCCCGTCGCCGTCCCGCTGTTCCGCAACGCGCAGATGGACGGGTACGCCGTCCGCGCCGCGGACGTCGCCGACGCGCGGGCGGACGCGCCCGTCCGGCTGGCCGTGGTCGCCGAGATCGCGGCGGCGCCGGGCGTCCCGCCGCGGCTCGCGCCGGGGACGGCTGCCCGCATCATGACGGGCGCGCCCGTGCCCGAGGGGGCGGACGCCGTCGTGCCCGTCGAGGACACCGCGACCGGGACGTTCGCCCGCACGCCCGCGGGCACGGCGCGCGCGGGCGTCACCGACCCGGCGGCCGGACAGGCCTCCACGACGCCGACCGACCCGGAGCCCGTCGAGGTCCAGGTGCCGCGGCCCGCGGGGGACTTCGTGCGCGAGGCGGGCTCCGACGTCCGCCCGGGCGACGTCCTGCTGCCCGACGGGACCGTCCTCGCGCCGCACCACCTGGCCGCCGCCGCGGCGTGCGGGGTCGGGCGCGTCCGGGTCGTCGCGCGGCCGCGGGTCGCGGTCCTGTCGACGGGGTCGGAGCTCGTCGGCCCGGGGGAGACCCCGGGGCCCGGGCAGGTCTTCGACGCGAACGCCGACGCGCTCGGCGCCGCCGTGCGGCGCGCGGGCGGCGACGTGGTGCTCACGGCCCGGTGCGGCGACGACGCCGAGCGGTTCGCCGCCGTGCTCGCCGAGGCCGCTGCGGTCGCGGACCTCGTCGTGACGTCGGGGGGCGTGTCGCAGGGCGCGTACGAGGTGGTCAAGGACGTCCTCGGCGGCGGTGCGTCGTCGGACGTGACGTTCCGCTCCGTCGCGATGCAGCCGGGCGGGCCGCAGGGGTTCGGCACCGTGGACGGGACGCCCGTGCTCACGTTCCCGGGCAACCCGGTGAGCGCGCAGGTGTCGTTCGCGATGTTCCTGCGCGAGCCGCTCGAACGGGCCGCGGGGCTCCCTGGCGCCGAGCGCGTGCGGACGGCGGTGCTCGCCGAGCCGCTGGCGTCGCCCGCGGGCAAGCGGCAGCTCCTGCGAGGCGCGACCGGTCCCGGGGGCACGGTGCGCGTCGTCGGGGGAGCGGGCTCCCACCTCGTCGCGTCGATGGCGCGCGCGGACGTGCTCGTGGACGTCCCGGCCGACGTGACAGAGTGGGCTGCCGGGACCGAGGTGGAGGTGCGGGAGCTGTGACGCAGACGACGGACGGCGGCGCGCCGCCCACAGACCCGAGCCGCGTGACGACGGACGTCCTCGACGACGCTGTGTCGCGCGCCGTCGAGGAGGCCGTCGGGGGTCCCGAGTGCGGGGCCGTCGTGACGTTCCGCGGCGTGGTCCGCGACGTCGACGGCGGCCGGGGCGTGACGCGGCTCGACTACGAGGCGCACCCTGACGCCACGGCCGTGATCCGGCGCTGCGTCGCGGACGTGGCGGCCGAGACGGGGCTGCGGGTCGCCGCGGTCCACCGGTACGGCAGCCTGGGGATCGGCGACGTCGCGCTCGTCGCGGCGGCCGCCGCGGGCCACCGCCGGGAGGCGTTCGAGGCCTGCTCGCTGCTCGTCGAGCGCATCAAGGCCGAGGTGCCGATCTGGAAGCGCCAGCACTTCGACGACGGCGTCTCGGAGTGGGTCGGGCTGTAGGACGCGTCCCTGGACCGCCCGCGAGACGACGAGAGGCGAGAAGTGGCCCCCGGCCGGAGCCGGGGAGGGGCCACTTCTCGCCTCTCGTGAGTTCCTTCTGATCCGCCGGGCGACGACGATGTCGGGCGGGGACCCGGCCGTGCGGGCCGGGAGGGGGGAGGGTCGGGTCAGCGCTCGGCGGGGCGGTTGTCGAGCAGCATGCCGATGCCGAGGCCGACGGCGGTGCCGAGGACGAGGCCGAACCAGCTGAGCACGACGACCCCGACGACGGCGCCGACGGCCGCGCCCAGGACGCTCTTGGTGCCGGCCTTCCAGGCGGCGGACCGCTCGTCGGTGCGGTAGATCGGTAGCGCGGACGCGCTGTTGTCCGGGGTCGTCGAGGACGCGCCGGAGATCGAGGAGGAGGGGCGGTTCGTGGGTGCAGGAGAGATCGTCGTCACGACATCCATGGTAGGAAGAGACGGCGGCTCTGACCTGGGCTGATGCCCCGAGGTGACCGGCTTCACCCTATGATCTGCGCCACCGC
>VFQP010001281.1_pt1 | contig 34818 bp, 33 predicted proteins | sample 3512351 | NCBI WGS metagenome assembly VFQP01 (sample SAMN10412372, study PRJNA504923) | tailings metagenome | isolation source: Relicate 1 Philex TSF1 revegetated site | place: Philippines: Tuba, Benguet | collected 2017-08-29
CGGTGATGTTGCCGCGTTCGGGGAACTTGACCGCATTGCGGAGGAGGTTGCCCAGCACCTGGCGCAGCCGCACCGGATCGCCACGTACCGGCAGACGCACCGAGGGATCCACATGCAGGCCGATTCGAAGGCCTTTGCTCTGCGCTGGCCGTTCCATCAACTGGGTCACGCCGTCGAGCAGTTCGCGCAGGTGGAAGCCGGTGGTCTCGAGCTCCAGCTTGTCGGACTCGAGTTTCGAGTAGTCGAGAATGTCGTCGACGATGCGCTGCATCTGCTGTGAGGACAGGAACGCGGTGCGCACGAGCTCGGCGTGGTCCGGCGCCAGCGGCGCGTGCATCAGCAGATCGAGCATCGGCGTGATGCCGTTGAGCGGTGTGCGGATCTCGTGGCTCATCGTCGCCAGGAACTCGCCCTTGGCCATGACCGCCGATTCGGCGGCGTTCTTGGCCTGGCGCAGTTCCTGTTCGAGCCGGGTGCGCTCCTCGAGTTCCCGCTGCAGCTCGCCCAGCGCCAGTTCGTCCTGGCGCAGGCGCTCGTCGGCGGCTTCGAGTTCGCGCACGCCCTGGTGCAGGCGCACGCTCACCGCGATCGAGGCCAGCACCGCGAGCAGCGCGAGGACCAGGGCGATCGCCTGCCAGGGGCCGGGGACGTCGAGCGTTTCCAGCGCCATGGTGAGCGCGGCACCGGCCGCGGCCCCGAGGGCCGGCCAGCGAAGCATCAGAGCAGACGGTCGCCGGCGGATGATCATAGGCGTCAGAGAACCGAGTGATGGAAGTCGAAGTCGAGCGCATCGGCGACGCGCTGGACCAGGTTGCCCTGGATGTAGTCGATGCCGCTCATCCACAGCGTGGCGGCCGCCTGGGGATCTTCCACCTGCTGGCCGATCACCTGCAGGCCCAGGCGATGGGCACGTTCGACCGCGCCGCGCATCTCGTCACGCACCCTCGGCTCGTCGAGCTGGCGCGAGTACCGCGCCGCCAGCCGCACGAAGCCGAGCGGCAGCTGGGCCAGCAGGGCATCGGCATCGTCGCCGGCCGCGTACTGGCCCAGACACAGCTGCACGCCGGCCGGCACCATGCTCGCGCAGAACTCCTGCAGCGACAGCGCATGGATCAGCGCATCCTCCTGGCGCACGTCGATGACCAGCGACGCGCCGCCGACGCCGGCGGCCTCGATCTGCTGCAGCAGCCAGTCGGCATGGCCGGCCTGGATCAGGCTGCGCGAGGACTGCGAGACGAACAGGCGCATCGCACCGCCGCGCTTGCCGCGCTCGACCAGCGTGGCCAGTGCGAGCTCGATGACCCGGCGGTCGATGTCGTAGAGCAGGCCGGCGCTTTCCGCTGCCGGCAGGATGCGGGCCGCGGAATGCAGCTCGCCGTCGCGTCCGCGCAGGCGCAGCAGCGTCTGGTACTGGGCCTCGTCGCCGCCGGCGACCGCGACGATCGGCTGGAAGGCGAGTTCGATGCGGTTTTCCTGCAGTGCATCGCGAAGATCGTGGGCGAACGCGTCGGGCGCATCACCGGCTGCGGGCGCCGCGGCGGGCAGATGCACCGCGATACCGACGGGCGTACCGCGCGCTTCGCGCAATGCCTGCTCGGCCGATGCCAGCGCGTTGCCGGGATCCTCGTAGCCGTGGGCCAGGTCGGCATAACCGACCAGCGCGCGCAGGCGGATGTTCTGGTCACCGAGCGGAAACGCGTGGCTGCCGATGCCGTCACGCAGCCCGCGCGCCCAGCCGTCGAGCGCCGTGCGCGCGACATCGGGCGCGAACACGAGGAAGGTGTTGTCGTTGAGCCGGGTGGCCGGCGCGTCACCCACCAGCTGACGCAGATGCCGTCCCGCGTCGGTGAGGATGGTTTCCAGACCCGCGTAGCCGTAGCGGTCGCGCAGCGCGGTGACGCCCTCGATCTCGATGAAGCCGAGCGCGCCTGCGGGCCGGGCCGGGATCGCCTCGGCCAGCCGCTGCAGGAGTTCGATCCGGCTGTGCAGACCGGTTACCGGATGCCGCCCGGGATCGGGCATCTGCTGCAACGCGCGGGCGCGGCGGATGCGGTTCTGCACCGCGGCGACCAGGTGACGCGGACGCACGGGCTTGGTGAGGAAGTCATCGGCGCCGACTTCCATCACCTCGAACTGGCGCTCGGGATCATCGTCGCCGGTGAGGAACACGACCGGAATGTGCGCGAGTGCGGGCTGCTGGCGCAGCAGCGTCGTGAGTTCCGCACCGTCCATGCCGGGCATGTGCAGGTCCATCAGCACCAGCGCCGGCTGGAACTCGGCGGCGGTGACCAGGAATTCCGCGGCCACACCGACCACGCGCGCTTCGAATCCCGCGCCGTTGAGCACGCTTTCGGCGAACAGCGCCTGGCTGGGATCGTCTTCGACGATCAGCACGCGATGGACGGGCTCCGGCGTCGCCGTGGGTGTCGAGGCGGCAACGGGCGCCGTGTCGCCACGCAGGGCATCGGCCGGATCGGCGGGCAGCGTGGGCTGCCCCGCGTCGGCGGCCCAGCGCCGCCAGTAGGCGGTCGGCGGGAACTCGGCGCGGTGGCGGCTGTCGGCATCGGACATGGACGGACTCTGACGCGGTGGGGGCAAGCAGGCAACTTTAACCGGTGGCACCCGTGAGGACGCGGCAACGTCGCCCGCGCCCCGCATCTCAGGCCGGCGGATGACGCGACGCGCTGCGGGGCCTGCGCAGCCGGCGCACCAGCCACAGCAGCGCCAGCGCCAGCAGCCCGGCGACGCCGACGGCCAGCGCCAGTGCCAGCCAGGGCGACACCAGCATCAGGCCGAGCGCGCCGAGGGCCAGCCCGTCTTCCGCCGTCGACACCGCGACGTTGCTGACAGGCTCGGGCGAGGCGTTGACCAGCAGCCGCGTCCCGGTCTTGACCGCGTGGCTGGTGAGCGCCACGCCCGCGCCGGTGGCCAGCATGCCCGCGCCGAGTTCGCCATCCGGGGACAATGCGGCGGCGGCGAGAAACGCGCCTGCCGGCACGCGCGCCAGCGTCTGCAGCAGGTCCCAGCCCGAGTCGACGCCGGGCATCTTGTCGGCGAAGAATTCCACCAGGGCGAGGCTGCCCGAGACACCGAGCACCCACGGCGACGTCGTCGCCTCCAGTGCTGGCGGAAGATCGAGCCAGCCCAGGGCGCCGGCCACGCCGATGCCGAACACGGTCAGATACACGCGCACGCCGGCCAGCCAGGCGAGGACCACGCCGGTGGCGAACAGGTGGGCGTCCGACATCGCAGCTCCCGCTCGGGGCGAACGCCAACCGTCGCCCAATGCCGGCGAGTATAGGCAGGGCCCGCGCTTGACGCCGCTTCGGCGGCCTCGCTATACCGTGGCGATGACTGAGTCCGCCCCTACCGGCCCGAGGCCTGCGCCCGGCGCCGCCGTACCACCGCCCACGCCGGGCATGCGCTGGATGCTCGGTGCCATCGCACTCGTTCTCGTGTCCCTGCTGTTCGGATTCTGGGGGGCCTGGCAGCTGTTCGCACCCGGCAGCGACAATCCGCAACGGCAGCTGGCCGAACAGGCCACGCAGATCGAATCCCTGCAGCAGCAGGTCGCCACGCTCACCCGGTCCGACCAGATCAGCCGCGACGCGAACCGCGAAGTGCAAAACACGCTCGCCGAGCGCGACGAGGAGATCGCGGCCCTGCGCGCGGACGTCGCGTTCTACGAGCGTTTCGTCGGCTCGACCGCGCAGCGGCGCGGACTCACGGTGCATGAGTTGCGCCTGCAGCCGCGCACCGATCAGGGCTGGCACTACACGGCCACTCTGACCCAGAGCCTCAATCGGGACGCGGCCAGCACCGGCGAGATGCGCCTGGCCATCGAAGGCACCCGCGACGGGCGGCTCGAAACGCTGGACTGGTCGGATCTGCGCCAGAGCGCGGATGCGCAAGGCGTCGAGTTCTCGTTCAAGTATTTCCAGCAGGTCGAAGGCGACATCGTGCTGCCGCCGGGCTTCCAGCCGCTGCGGGTGACGGTGCGTCTGGCGCCGCAGCGCGGCAGCGCCGTGGAACGCGCGTTCAGCTGGGCCGACGTGACGCCGCGTTCCGCACCCGACGCTTGAAGCGGGGGGCCACGGCCCCCATCCTGTGCGCCATGAACAACGATGTCTTCTCGCTCGAAGCCCCCGGTTACCAGTCGCTGGAGCGGCCGCTCGAGTTCACGCCGGCGGCGGCCTCCAAGGTGCGCGAGCTGATCGAGGGCGAAGGCAATCCGGCGCTGAACCTGCGTGTCTACATCCAGGGCGGCGGGTGTTCCGGGTTCCAGTACGGGTTCGAATTCGACGAGGAGCGCGGCGAGGACGATCTGGCGATCGTGACCGACGACGTGACCCTGGTCGTCGATCCGCTGAGCCTGCAGTACCTGATGGGTGCATCGGTCGACTACGTCGAGAGCCTGCACGGCGCCCAGTTCACGATCCGCAATCCGAACGCGAAGTCGACCTGCGGCTGCGGCAGCAGCTTCACCGTCTGAATCCGCGCGGAGGCGCGCGCCATGCGCCGGTGTGATGCCCCGCTCGACGCGGTGTGGCGATAATCCGCCGATGGACTTCAGCTTCGTCGAGGCGCCGCTCGATCGCGCCGAACATCTGCGTACCGACACCGAGGCGCTGGCCAGGCTCTGGCCGGACGCGCGCGTGCTGGTCCTGGACGCCCGCGGCGATGCTGCGGTGGATGCCGACGGGGCGCCGCCGCAGCTGGTGGGCACCGCGGTGGGGCCGCGCCCGGAGACGGCGGTGTTTCTCGGCCTGCACGGCGAGCAGGGCTGGTTCGCACTGCCCGCGGCGGATGCCCCGGCGTCGCTGCCGGCGCACGGCATGACGGACCTGCGCAGCGCGGCTGCGCAGTGGCCGGCGCGTGAGGCCACGGCGTTCGCCCAGGCCCGCGCGGTGTTGCACTGGCGCAGTCGCCATCGCTACTGCGGCGCCTGCGCGGCACCGCTGGCCTGGGCGCGTGCGGGATGGCTGGGCCGCTGCACCGGGTGCGGCCTGGAACATTATCCGCGTACCGACCCGGCGGTGATCGTCGCGGTGACCGACGGCGAGCGCCTGCTGCTCGGCCGCCAGGCGGCCTGGCCGCCGCATCGGTATTCCACGCTCGCCGGCTTCGTGGAACCGGGCGAGACGCTCGAGCAGACGGTGGTGCGCGAGGTGTTCGAAGAAAGCGCCGTGCGCATCCGCAGCTGCCGCTATCTGGCTTCGCAGCCGTGGCCGTTTCCATCGTCGCTGATGCTCGGCTTCATCGCCGAGGCCGAACCCGATGCCCCGCGCGTCAACGACGAGCTGGAGGACGCGCGCTGGTTCGACGTCGACGCGATCGGCCGCGCGCTGGACGATGCGCATCCCGAGCTGGCGCTGTCACCGCGCTCGTCGATCTCGCGCTGGTTGATCGCGCAGTGGCACGCGGACCGCGTGCGGCGCCGTGGATCGGCGTGATCAGCCGCCCGGCGCGAGCCAGGTCAACGGCGCCCACGGCAGATTGCGTGCCACGCCGTAGAGCGCCAGCAGACCGATCCAGAACGTCGCCGTGGACATCAGGCGCGCCATGGGCTGCAGGACACGCGGCCGCCAGCCGAGGCGCCAGGCCACGAACACAGGTGTCAGCAGCACCAGCACCAGCAGCAGCGGATTCATCGCCATCGCTTGCGGCAGATCGCCGTGGGCGAGTGCGTGCAGGCAGCGGGTGAGACCGCAACCGGGGCAGTGCCAGCCGGTTGCGGTGTAGAACATGCAGGGCGGAAACGGATTGCCCGGTGCATTCGGATCGAACGTGCGCAGCAGCCAGACGCCCGCGCCCACGGCCGCCGCTCCGGCGCCGGCGAAGGCGACGAGACGCGCGGCGGGAAGGCGGGGCGCCCGGCTGCCGGCAGCGTGCATCAGACGCCGCTCTGCATCTGTTCGAAGATCATCCGGTACTGCTCCATGCCCCCGCCGAGCGTCAGCGAGTAGACGGTCCACAGCAGGCCGATGATGCACAGGCCCGTGGTCACCCAGCACCACACCTTCGCGGTGTTGGACGCACGCTGGGCACCGGCCAGGTCACCCTGGCCCAGCAGCGTATTGACCTTGGCGGCGAACACGATCGCGACGATGCCCGGAATCGTGCCGACGACGCAGCACAGGCACAGCGACAACACGGTCGCGATGATCGCCCACGCCAGGTAGTTGGGCACGGTGCCCGGAGCGATCGGCGTGCCGGGCATCGCGGCGGGTGCGCCGTAGGGATCGCCCGGCGGCGGAGGCGGTGGCGGTGCCGCGGGCGGGACGGGTGGGATCGAACTCATTGCGGTCTCCTGTGCAAGGCAAGAATGCAGACGGTCCCGTCATCCGGAGAGTCGGGGCGGCGCTACTGTAACGCCCGCGCGTGGCGCGTGGCTTCAGGCCGCATCACCGCGCAGGCTGCGCACCTGCGTCTCGAGCGTGGCCGCGCCGAGCCCGGCGGTGTCGTCGATCCGCGGTCCGGCGACGACGTCGATCCGTGCCCGGAAGCGCCGCGGCACGCGCATGCGCGCCAGGCGTCCGGCACCGGCTGCATCGGCGCGGCGGCTCCACATGCTCGCCCACATGCCGCGCAGCGCCATCGGCACCACGGGCACCGTCTGGCCGCGTTCGGCCGCGCGCGCGAGGATGCGTTCGACCCCGCTCTTGAACGGACCGATCCCGCCGTCGCGGGTCAGCTGCCCCTCGGGAAAGATGCCGATGAGTTCGCCGTCGGCGAGCGCGGCGTCGATCGCATCGAACGCCTTCTGCATCAGCACCGGGTCTTCCTTCGCACCGGCGATCGGAATCGCCTTGGCATGGCGGAAGATCCAGCGCAGGCCGGGAATGGCGAAGATGCGGTGGTACATCACGAAGCGCACCGGACGTGGAATCGCCGCCGCCAGGATCAGCGCGTCCATGTAGCTCACGTGGTTGCAGACGATCAGCGCCGGGCCGTCGGCCGGAATCGCCGGATCCACGTCGCGCTCGCGCAGCCGGTACAGGGTGCGCACCAGCAGCATGCTCGCCAGGCGCATCAGGAACTCGGGCACGAGGGTGAAGATCCAGATCGCCACCAGCAGGTTGGCGATGCCCAGCGCCAGGAACACCTGCGGAATGCTCAGGCCGGGCAGTGGAATGCGCAGGCCGGCGACGGTGACCCCGTCCATCTGCACCAGCACGCCGAGCACCGCGGCGGTGACGATGAACAGCGAATTCTGGATGTTGAGGCCGGCGATCACCCGCGACAGTTCCGACTTCGGCGTGCGGCTCTGGATCAACGCGAACAGCGGCACGACGAACACGCCGGTGAACAGACCGATGCCGGTCAGGTCGATCGCGATGCGCCAGCCGCCCGGTGCCTGCAGGAACTGCGCGATGGTCAGACCGGTGGCCGGGGGCAGGCCGGGCCGCGCGAGATAGAGATCCAGCAGAAAGGCAGTGATGCCGAACGCACCCAGCGGCACCAGGCCGATCTCGACCGTGCGGGCCGAGAGCTTTTCGCACAGCAGCGAGCCCACGCCGACGCCGACGGAGAACAGGGCCAGGGCGAAGATGTACAGCGCGGTGTCGTTGACCACGCCGCCCAGATACACCTCGGCATAGGTGGGCAGCTGCGCGGTCAGCACGGTGCCGACGAACCAGAACCAGGACACGCCGAGGATCGCGTTGCGCACGGCGAGCTGGCGGCGCGCCAGACGCAGCACCGCGCGTGACTCGGGGATCGGGTTCCAGTTGACCTCGAGCGCGGGCGCGCCGGCATCGACCTTCGGAATCAGCCGCGCGACCACGTTGCCGGCCACCGCCAGCGTGACCACCGACAGCGCCGCCGCTTCGGGCCCATAGCTGCCGGCGAGCTTGAATACCAGGCCGCCGTAGATCATGCCGACGAGGATCGCGATCGAGGTGCCCATCTCGACCAGGCCGTTGCCGCCGGTGAGTTCTTCCGGGCGCAGCACTGAGGGGAGGATCGAATACTTCACCGGCCCGAACAGCGTGGACTGCATGCCGGTCAGGAACAGCGCGACCAGCAGTACCGGCATGTTCTCAAGCAGGAAGCCCGCGGCCGCGACCGACATGATCACGATCTCCATCGTCGTCGTGATCACGATCAGCCGGTGTTTCTCGAGCTTCTCGGCGATCTGGCCGGCGATCGCCGAGAACAGGAAGTACGGCAGGATGAACAGCGCCGGCGCGAGATTGGTGTAGAGCGTGCGCTCGGCCGTGCTGACGCCCAGAAAGAACAACAGCGCGATGATCGATTGCCGGTAGACGTTGTCGTTGAACGCGCCCAGGGCCTGGACGGTGAAGTAGGGCAGGAAGCGACGCTGCCGCAGCAGCGCGAACTGGGACTGGCCGGCCATGCAGGCTCCTCGACGGATGCGCGGAGCCTAGCAAAGGCCTGTGGCGCTGCGTGCGGCGTCAGCCGGCGACGTAGTCCGTCGTCTCGCGCACGGCGCGGTAACGCTGCTCGAGCTCCTGGCGGATCTCGCGCCGCTGGCGGCCCTGCGCGAACCGGCGGTGCTCCTCGGCGGTCTGCGGCTCGCGCGGCGGCACCGGGGTGGGGCGCCCGGCCTCGTCCATCGCCACCATCGTGAAGAAGCAGCTGTTGGTGTGGCGCACGGCGCGGTGGCGGATGTCCTCGGTGACGACCTTGATGCCGACTTCCATCGACGTGCGCCCGGTGTAGTTCACCGAGGCGAGAAAGGTCACCAGTTCACCGACGTGGATGGGCTCGCGGAACGTCACCTGGTCCACCGACAGCGTGACCACGTAGCGTCCGGCATAGCGGCTGGCGCAGGCATAGGCCACTTCGTCGAGATACTTCAGCAGCGTGCCGCCGTGCACGTTGCCGGAGAAATTCGCCATGTCCGGCGTCATCAGCACGGTCATGCTCAGCTCGGCATTGCCTGGACTCATGGCGGATCTCGGTGGGGACGTCAGGCGCCGGCGCGTTCGCGTTCGATCGCGCGCCAGCCGATGTCGTGGCGGTGGAATTCACCCGGCCAGGCAATACCGGCCAGCTCGCCATAGGCGCGCGTCTGCGCGTCGGCCACCGTCTCGCCCAGCGCCGTCACGCACAGCACGCGGCCGCCGGCGGTCACCGCCTGGCCGTGCGCATCGAGCGTGGTGCCGGCATGGAAGACCTTGGTGTCGACCAGCGGCGGCGTGTCCCAGGTGTTGATGACGTCGCCGGTACGCGGCGTGCCCGGGTAATGTTCGGCGGCCATCACCACGCCGAGCGCGGGGCGCGGGTCCCAGTCGGCCTGCACGGCGTCCAGGCGGCCGTCGATACCGGCGTCGATCAGCGCGGCGAAATCCGAGGTCAGCCGCATCATCACCGGCTGCGTTTCCGGATCGCCGAAGCGCACGTTGAACTCGATGACCTTGGGCGCGCCGCTCGCATCGATCATCAGGCCGGCGTAGAGGAAGCCGGTGAACGGCACGCCGTCGGCGGCCATGCCGCGCACGGTGGGCGCGACCACCTCGCGCATGATCCGCGCATGCACCTCGGGCGTGACCACGGGCGCCGGCGAGTAGGCGCCCATGCCGCCTGTATTGGGGCCGGTGTCGCCGTCGCCGACGCGCTTGTGGTCCTGGCTGGTCGCCATCGGCAATGCCGTCGTGCCGTCGACCATCGCGATGAAGCTGGCTTCCTCGCCGTCGAGGAACTCCTCGATCACCACGCGCGCACCGGCTGCGCCGAAGGCATTGCCCGAGAGCATGTCGGTGATCGCGGCCTCCGCCTCGTCCAGCGTCGTCGCGACGATGACGCCCTTGCCCGCCGCCAGGCCGTCGGCCTTGATGACGATGGGCGCGCCGTGCTGGCGCACGTATTCCACGGCGGTGTCGGCATCGCTGAACACCGAATAGGCGGCGGTGGGAATCGCGTGGCGGGCGAGAAAATCCTTGGCGAAGGCCTTGCTGCCCTCGAGCTGGGCCGCGGCCGCGGACGGTCCGAAGATGCGCAGCCCCGCCTGCTGGAAACGGTCGACGACACCGGCCACCAGCGGCGCTTCGGGGCCGACGACGGTGAAGGCGACGCCCTCGTCGCGTGCGAGGGCCAGCAGCGCGTCGAGATCGGTCGCCGCGACGGCCACGTTGCGGCACTTCGGCTCGCGCGCGGTGCCGGCATTGCCCGGCGCGACCAGCACTTCGCCGACGTGGGCCGATTGCGCGAGCTTCCACGCCAGCGCGTGTTCGCGGCCACCGGCGCCGATGACGAGCAGCTTCTGCATGAGACCACCAGGTTGAAGGGGAGACCGATTTTAGCGGCTGGCGCCACGCCGCGCCTGCCGGGCCATCGGCCGCCGGCACGCGCACGTGCATCCGGACGCACACGGCACGGATGCTAGGCTCGGGCCCCTTTCCCGCACCGGAGTCCGCCGCGCCGATGGATGTCGTCCCGCTGATCGAATCCGCGCTCGCGCCCGTCGTCGATGCGATCAACGGCGTGCTCTGGAACTACGTCCTGGTGGGCGTACTGCCGCTGGTCGGTGTCTTTTTCAGCGTGCGCCTGGGCTTCATCCAGTTCCGCCGGTTTCCGAAGATGCTCTCGGGCCTGGTGCGCGGCCCCGACGGTGACCGCGCCGGCATCTCGCCACTGCAGTCGCTGTGCACCAGCCTCGCCTCGCGGGTGGGGACGGGCAATCTCGTCGGCGTGGCGATCGCGCTGACCGTGGGCGGCCCCGGCGCGATCTTCTGGATGTGGCTGGTGGCCTGCTCCGGCATGGCGACGGCGTATGTCGAAAGTGCGCTCGCCCAGCTGTACAAGCGCCGCGACGCCGCCGGGCATTACCGCGGCGGCCCGGCGTTCTACATGGCCTACGGCCTGCGCGCACCCTGGCTGGGCGCGATCTTTTCGGTCTGTCTCATCCTCGCGTTCGGACTGGTCTTCAGTGCCGTGCAGGCCAATTCGATTTCCGAGGCGGTGACCGGCGCCTGGGGTGTCACGCCCGGATGGACAGCGCTGGTGCTCGTCGCGATCGCGGCGCCGGTGATCTTCGGTGGTCTGCGCCGCGTGGCGGCGACCGCGGAGCTGGTGGTGCCGGCGATGGCGCTGGCCTATCTGCTGCTCGCCGCCTGGGTGATCGTGACCAATCTCGGCGACGTGCCGGCGATGCTGGCGCTGATCGTGCGCAGCGCGTTCGGTCTCGATCAGGCCGCCGGCGGTGTCCTCGGCGGACTGGCGGTCGCGTTGCTCAACGGCGTCAAGCGCGGCCTGTTCTCGAACGAGGCCGGCATGGGCAGCGCGCCCAACATCGCCGCATCGGCCACGCCCTCGCCGCATCATCCGGCCAGCCAGGGCCTGCTGCAGGCCTTCGGCGTGTTCGTCGACACGCTGGTGATCTGCACCGCGACCGCGTTGATGATTCTGCTCTCGGGCGCGCTCGACACCGCCGGCGGCGACGGCGCGGTGCTCACCCAGCAGGCGATGGCCATCCACTTCGGCGGCTGGGGGCCGACCTTCATCGCGATCGCACTCGCGTTCTTCGCCACGACCTCGATCCTCGGCAACTACGCGTATGCCGAGAGTGCGCTGGTGTTTCTGCGCGGCGGTCGCGTCGCGCTGCTGCTGCTGCGCCTGGGCTGCCTGGGCATGGTGGCCTGGGGCGCATTCGCACGTCTGGACATCGTGTGGAACACCGCGGATGCGGCGATGGGCCTGATGGCGATCGTCAATCTGCTGGCGATCGTGCTGCTGTCGGGCGTCGCCGTGCGCCTGACCCGCGACTACGACCGCAAGATCCGCGCCGGCGAGACGTCACCGCGCTTCGATGCGGCGGCGTTTCCCGAACTCGGCGACACGATCGACCGCAGCATCTGGACCGCGACGAAGACCGTCGCCCCGGGGGCGGCGCCGGCGGGCACGTCTTCCGCCTGACGGCGCGCGCTCGCGCGCAAGCGCGCCGACACGGGAACGCGGCGCTGCGCGCGCATCCGCGCAGCGCGCGCCGCGAAGCACGGGCGCCGGCGGGCGCCGACACCGCGGCCTGCAGGCGTGCGTGCGATGGGCGGCGGCTGTCCGCGGTCGCGGGCGGCCCAGACGTCGAGTCCCCGCCACCGGACGCGACCGTCGCAACGCGCTCGGCGCATCGGCGCGCCTGCCGGGACGGTGCGCCGAAACGCCGGTCGTCCCCGTGCACGCCGACGTGCACGTGCAGGCCACGCTCAGTGGCGGAAGTGGCGCACCCCGGTGAACACCATCGCGATGCCGTGCTCGTCGGCAGCGGCGATCACCTCGGCGTCGCGCATCGAGCCGCCGGGCTGGATCACCGCCCGGATGCCCGCCTCGGCGGCCGCATCGATGCCGTCGCGGAACGGGAAGAACGCATCCGACGCCATCACCGAGCCCGGCACCACCAGGCCCGCATCACCGGCCTTGATGCCGGCGATGCGCGCCGAGTACACGCGACTCATCTGGCCGGCGCCCACGCCGATCGTGCGGTGGTCCTTGGCGTAGACGATCGCGTTGGACTTGACGAACTTGGCGACCTTCCACGCGAACAGCAGGTCGTCGAGCTGCGCATCCGTCGGCGCGACCCGGGTGACCACCTTGAGCGCGTCGCGTGCGACGTCGTGGTTGTCGGCGTCCTGCATCAGCAGGCCCGAGCCCACGCGCTTGACGTCGATCATGTTGCGTCCGTCGCCGTGCGGGATGCGCAGCACGCGCACGTTGGCCTTCCTGGTCGCGTAGTCCAGTGCTCCCGCTTCGAAGTCGGGCGCGATCAGCACCTCGACGAACTGGCGGTCGAGGATCACCTTCGCCGTCGCGGCGTCGAGCGTGCGGTTGAACGCGATGATGCCGCCGAACGCGGACGTGGGATCGGTCGCATACGCGAGTTCGTAGGCATCGCCGCAGGCGGCGCCCACCGCGACGCCGCAGGGATTGGCGTGCTTGACGATCACGCAGGCCGGCGCGTCGAACTGGCGCACGCACTCCCAGGCGGCATCGGCGTCGGCGATGTTGTTGTACGACAGTTCCTTGCCCTGCAGTTGCTCGAACGTGGCCAGCGTGCCCGGCACCGGATACAGGTCGCGATAGAACGCCGCGCGCTGGTGCGGGTTTTCGCCGTAGCGCAGGTCCATCAGCTTGATGAAATTGCCGTTGCTCTGCGCCGGGAACGGGCCGCGGCAGACCGCGCCCGCGTCGGAGACCTCGGCGATCGACGACAGCACGTCGCTGATACGCGCGTCGTACTGCGCCACGCGGTTGAACGCGGCGACCGCCAGCGCGAAGCGGGTGGCGCCGGCGAGCGCGCCGTCGTTGGCGTCGAGCTCGGCCAGCAGCGCGTCGTACTGCGCCGGATCGGTCGCCACCGCGACGTGGGCGAAATTCTTCGCCGCCGCGCGCAGCATCGCCGGGCCGCCGATGTCGATGTTCTCGACGATGTCGTCGAACTTCGCATCCGGCGCGTAGGCCACGCGCTCGAAGGGATAGAGGTTGAGCACCAGCAGGTCGATCGCGCCGATGCCGTGCTCGGCCATCACCGCGTCGTCGGTGCCGCGCCGGCCGAGCAGGCCGCCGTGCACCTTCGGGTGCAGGGTTTTGACCCGGCCGTCCATGATTTCCGGAAAACCGGTGATCTCGCTGACGTCGCGCACCGGCAGGCCGGCATCGCGGATTGCCTTGGCGGTGCCGCCGGTCGACAGCAGCTCGACGCCGCGCGCGGACAGTGCGGTCGCCAGCGGAATCAGGCCGGTCTTGTCAGAAACGGAGAGCAGGGCGCGGCCGATCTTCACGGGCGCGCCGGCAGGCACGTGGGCGGTCATGGGCGAGGGGACGAGGCGGATGGACGCGCGATTATAGCGGCCGCCGGCATCGCACCCGGGCGCTCAGACCAGGGCGTACTCGCGCAGCTTCTTGCGCAACGTGGCGCGGTGGATGCCGAGCATCGCTGCGGCGCGGCTCTGGTTGCCGTCGCAGAAGTTCAGCACTTCGACGAACAACGGAATCTCCAGCTCGCGCAGGGCGACCTCGTAGAGATTGTCGGTGTCGTTGCCGTTGAGGTCGCCCAGATAGCGCTGGATCGAGACCGCGACATGCTCGCGCAGCGGTGTACGTGGAACCTCGCGCGGACTGCTGTTGGATCGGTCTGCGTTCAAAGCGGATCTCGGCGGATGACGACGACGTGGCCGCCGGCGCACTGCGCCGACGCTCCGGGACGGCGGGCCAGTCTAGCGCGCGTGCGGAGACCGGAACAACGCCGGCGCGCCGTGCGGCGTCAGATGAAATCGAAGGCGAAGGACACCGCGCGGCCTTCAGGTTCGCGCAGCACGAGGCGCACCTGCGCGCTCTGTCCGGAGGCCAGGGGGGCGCCGCGCGCGTCGGCGTCGAGATACTCCTCGGGCGCGAAGGTGCGGCTGCCGACGGGGCGGCCGTCGATGTCGGAGAGCGTCAGCCGCAGATGCGGCCAGCCCTGTGCCCAGCGCGCATCGTTGCGGAACGTCGCGCTGACCAGCAGCTGCGACGGTGCGGCGGGATCCGGGCGGACGTCACGCGCCAGCAGGGTCAATGCGGCGGGTTCGCGCCACGGCGGCAGGCTGCAGCGCAGCGCGCCGCAGAGCGTCGTCAGCAGCGGACGCCAGCCGGGGTCCCGGGCGAGCCGCGCGCGGTCGGCCAGCAGGACCTGCAGCACCAGCAACAGCGACAGCGCGGCGACGCTGGCGATCAGCAACCGGCGCTGGCGGCGTGATTCGCCGGCACCACCGCTGCGCATGCGGCGCACGAAACTCGGCGACGGGCGGGCGATGCCGGGGCCGGGCAGGCGATTGGGCGAGCGCCGGTCGGGCACCGTCACCAGGGGGGCGGGCTCGGAGGGCGGTGATGATGTCGGCGCGTCGGGTGCTGGCGCTTCGGACGGCGCCGGCGATGCGGCTGCGGGCGCGGGTGGCGTGGCAGCGACCGCGGTTTCGGCCGGCGCGCGCGCCGGCTCGGGGCGCGGCGCTTCGGTCGCAGACCGTGACGGCGAATCGGGCGGCGGCGACGTGGCAGGGGCTGCGGGCGGCTCCGGTGCCGGCGTCGTCGGGGGCGCAGGCGCGGTCGCGGCCTGCGCCGGCTTCAGCAGCGTGGCGACCGAAGGCGCGGCCGGTGCATCGGCCGCGCGCAGGACACCGCGACAGCGCGGACAGCGCTCGGGCGGCAGATCGGTCACCGGATCGGTGGCCACCAGCGTGCCGCAGTGCTTGCAGTTGATGAACATGGGGCTATTGAATCACGGCGCCCGGGCCGCGGTGCCGCTCAGCGACGGACGCCGTCGATCCGGACCCAGTCGCCCTCGCGGGTCACCGCCAGCTGTTCGAACCAGGGCCGGTAGCGGCGCAGCAGTTCCTCTTCCTGGCCGTCGAGAATGCCCGACAGCGCGATGCGTCCGCCCGGCGCCACACGCTCGGCCAGCACCTCGGCCAGCGCGTCGAGCGCCGAGGCGAGGATGTTCGCCAGCACCACCGGATACGTCGTCTGCGGCGCCTCGGCCGGCAGGCACACCTCCAGCGCGGAACCGACCGCATTGCGTTCGGCATTGTCGGCCGAGGCCAGCAGGGCCTGTGGATCGTTGTCCACGCCGACCGCGTGCGCGGCTCCGAGCTTGAGCGCCGCGAGCGCGAGGATGCCGCTGCCGCAGCCGTAGTCCAGCACCGTCCGCCCGTCGAGCGCGCCCTCGGCCGCCAGCGCATCGAGCCACTGCAGGCACAGCGCGGTCGTGGGATGGGTGCCCGAGCCGAAGGCCAGGCCCGGATCGAGCCGGATGATCGCCGCGTCCGCTCCGGCCTCGTCCGGCACGTCCAGATTCCACGGCACGATCCAGGTGCGCGCGCCGAAGCGCAGCGGCACGTACTGGTCCATCCACGCGCGTTCCCAGTCCTGGTCCTCGACGCTGCGGAAGCCCGCCCGCCTCCAGTCGAGCTCGCCGTCGAAGGCATCGAGTGCGGCGAGCAGCGCCAGCGCATCGGTGTCGGCGTCGAACAGCGCGGTCAGCACCACCGAATTCCACAGCGGCGTTTCGCCGACGCCGGGCTCGAGGATGGCGTGCTCGTTGCCGGTATCGGCATCGGCGTCGAGCATGGTCACGGCCAGGGCGCCGACATCCTCCAGCGCGCGCGCATACCGCGGCTGTTCCGCCTCGGTGCACTGCAGGGTGAGTTCGAGAAAGGGCATCGACGCGGTCCGGGGGAAGCAGGGGCGGCATGGTGGCCGGCGGCGCCGTCGGCGTAAACCCCCGGATGCGCGCGGGTCGGCCGCCGCCCGCCCCCGGCTCAGCGTGCGGGCGGTTCCGCAGGCGGGGGCGGGTCGACGGCATCCTCGGTCGGTGCCGACGTGCGGGTGCCGTCGACATCGCGCGCGGTCACGCCGCCGGCCTCGTCCGGGCTGCGGTTGGCGTTGGGGTCGGGCGGGCTCGTGGTCTGCGGATCGCGCGATGCGGCGGGCGGTTGCGGATGCGGATTGCAGGCGACCGTCAGCATCGCAACCAGGATCAACGCGGGCACAGCACGGACGGAGAAACGCATGGTGGACTCCCGGCAACGGCGATGCCCCACCTTGGGGCCGCCGCTGCATGCGGCACGTCAACGCGGGCCGAGCGACTTCTGACGGGCCACGGCCTCGCGGGCGAAATGCTCGCGGGTGCCGACGACCATCTCGGTCAGCCAGTCGATCAGGTAGGCGGTGTACTGCTGCTGATGGCGCTTTTCGGTCAGGGCGTGGTCGGCGCCGCGGATCATCCGCGAGGTCAGCGAACGCGCGCTGCCGAAGGCGGCCTCGAAGTTCTTGGTCACGCGGTGCGGCACGATCGTGTCGTGCTCGGCCTCCACCAGCAGCACGTCGCCGGTGTAGGCGGCCGCGGCGGACAGCGCGAGGTTGTCGGCCGGCGCGAGCACGGATTCGCGATAGGGCATCAGCCCGGGGTCGGCGTTGAGCGCGGTCTTGGGTGCGTCCCAGCCCGGATCGGGATAGATCGCCGGTGAGCGCAGCGCCAGCCAGCGCACCCGGCGCAGGCGGGTCAACAGCGCCGCGAGATAGCCGCCGTAGCTGATGCCCACGACGGCGATCGCATCCGGATCGACCGCCGGCACTGCGGCCAGGGTGTCGTAGGCGGCGACGAGGTCGTCGAGATTCTGCGCGCGCGAGACGTGATCACGCTGCGCGGCATCGCGTGCGTGGCCACGCAGATCGAAGGTCAGACAGATGCATCCCAGGCCCACGGCCTCGCGCGCGCGCACCAGATTGTGCTGTTGCCGGCCGCCCCAGCCGTGCACGAACAGCACGCCGGGCACCGACTCGGCCGGCGCCAGCAGCGTGGCGCTGAGGCGCTCGTCGTCGACCGGGATCTCAAGCGTGGAAAGACGTGCTTCCATCGAAGGCCTCGAATGCGGACAGGGCGCCGGGATCGGCACCGGCGTGGCGGAACTTGGTGATCAGGCCGCAGCGCGGATCGTCGAGCACACAATAGACCTCCGCCTGCGCCGGCACCTGCACCGGGCCGTGACGTTCGACGGTCGAGGCGAGCACGCGGGTGATCCCCGGCTCGCGGTCGAGCAGGTCGAATGCCGCCAGTTCGGCCGGCGTCGCGCCGCCGACGCGCCACGATTGTTCGAGCACGCCGCCCTGTGGGCGTCCCTGCGCGTCACGGCCCCAGAGCACGTCGTAGTTGCGGCGCGAGCACACCAGCTGCGGATAAGCGGCGTGCGCGCAGCGGTCGTAGGCGATCGCCATGTCCACGGTGCGTCGCAGGCGCGGCTGGTGGACGACCTCGAGCAGTTCGGGCAGGCCGCCGCGCACCACCGACAGGGTCGATCCACCGTAGACCGGACGTCCGAGACGGTCGCGCCCGAGTCCCTGGGTACCCACGTAGGCGATGCTGCGTCCGCCCAGACGCAGCGTGCCGACGCTGTAGGTCGCCGGTTGCGCCACGTCCGCCTCGACGACGACGCCGGCATCCAGATCGGCGGGCGTGAGCAGGCCGAGGCGATGCCGGCAGGCGTCGAGATCGCACACGACGAACTGGCCGCCACCGCCGATGCCGTCGGCGAGCTTGATGCGCACCGCACGTGCCGATGCCAGCAGCGTGGCGGCCGCACGCAGCAGATCGCCGCCGGCGAACACGCTGAAGCCGGGAACAGTGACGGCCTGCAACTGCGCCCCGAGCGCCGCGTTCCAGCCTGCCGGCGCGGCGGCGTCGGCGGCGACGAGGCCATGCGTGATGAGCTTGGTGGCCACGAACGCCGCCGGCACCACGCCGCCCAGCAGGTCCGACGCCTCGACAACGCCCCAGCGTGCGGCGGCGCCGGCATCGAGCGTCTCCTGCGGCACGAGAAACGCATCGTCCTGCGGGGATGGCAACGCATCGGCGAAGCCGTCGAACGGCAGTTCCAGAATCCGGGCGACCTGGGCGGCGATCCAACCGAGCGTGGCGCGCTCGTGTCCCGGGCGGGCGGCGGTGGTGCCGGGGACGGCGATCACCCGCGTCGGGCGGGAACGGGACGGCTGAGGTGCAAGGGAGGTCGGAAGCATCGGCGCGCCTGCGTGATCGGCGCCCGGGACGGCGGCGCCCGCTGCCGCACGCGTGCGCGCGCGGCCCGGTCCTCCCGCGTCCAGCATAACGGTCGGCCGGCGACTGTGTGCGGGCCGCCTCGTGCACCGCGTGAAACGTGCCCGGGCGCGTGTCGCCCGGCCTGCAGCGACTTCCCGCAGGCGGGGTGACGGCGCGCACGCTTCGCCCGACACCGCCGCGGGCGAGGCCCGGTGATCGGCTAGAATCCACGCTCCGTGCCTTGCGCCGGGCTGCCGCGGCCGCAGCATGGCCGTCATCCGCAGGACCGCACGTGTTGGTCAGAGTGTTCGCCCTCATCGCGCTCGTCGGAGCCGTGGTCACGTCGATGACGACCTGGCGCGCGGCCACGCCCGTGGACGCGGCGGCGACGATGGCCCACGCGGCGCCGGACGTGGTTCGACCCGCGCCGATGCCGGCCTTCGACGATCCCGATCCCGACCGCGCGCCACCGGCCGCGCTGGGGCGCGTGGCGGTTCCGGCGACGGCGCCGGCGCGATGGAGTTCGCGCCGTCAGGAATTCGAACGCAGTGACGACCTGTTCGCTTTCGCCCGGCGGCTGCAGCCGGCGGCCGACGCGGGCGATGCCGAAGCGCGCTGGCTGGTGAGCCGCGTGCACGACTACTGCAGCGCTTACGCGCAGGCGCCCCTCGATTACACGCGCGACACCGCGCTGATGGCGCGGGTGGCCCCGCGCGTGGCGCGTGCGCTGGAGGGCGCGCGCGATCGCGTGGCCGCGCGCTGCGGCCGCTTCCTGCCTGGTGACGTGGGCGGCTTCCTGCAGCTGGTCGCACAGCGCCAGGAAGCCGCGCTGGCGGGCAGCCTGGCGTCGGAAGCCGCTCTGCTGGCCATGGGCGAGCCGCTGGTCGACGACGAACTCTATCGCCGGGATCTGGTGGCGCGTGTGCAGGCCTCGCGCGATCCGGACGCCTACATGGCACTGGCACCCGCGATGGGGCTGGCCGCCGCCGGTGACGCCGCGCTGGCCGGTGCCGTGTCCGGCACCCGGATGTCGGAACTGGCCTGGCAGCTCGCATCCTGCCGGCTCGGTCTCGACTGCAGCCAGGGCGGGGCACTGATGACCCAGTACTGCGCCAACGGCGGCATCTGCGCGCGCGCGCCGCAGCAGGATTTTTCCACGTTCGTCCACCAGGCGGCGCTGTCGCCGGGCGAGGCGGACGAGGTCGACGAGATGGTGAACATGCTCCTGATGGAGCACTCGCATGAAGTGGTGATGAGATGACGAAGCGAATGACGTCGCGCCGTGTGCGCTTCTGGTTCTGGGTCGCCCTGTTCGGCGGCTATTCGGTCGCCGTGGCCGGCGTGGTGGTCGATGCGGTCGGCAGCCACTACCGCAGCCTGTCCCAGGTCGAGACCACCACCGTCGACGCGCCGGAGGCGCAGCGTCAGCTCGGCGCCGCACAGATCGCCGCGCTTCACCGCGCGCAGAGCGACACGCCGTTCCGCACCCTGCCGGCCGGGGAGACGTTCCGCGTGGTCTGGCCGGACGGATCCAGCGAAATGGTGCGGATCGTCAGCCAGGCCGATGCGCACGGCACACGGCCGGTCGACGGTGAAGCGACGCTGCCGCTGGGGCCGATCGAACTCGAAGTCCAGCCGGTGTCGACGACCGCGCCGCGCCGCGATCCGTCATGGATGGCCGAGAGCATCGGCCACTGAGGTCCTGTACGAGGTCACGCGCTCAGCGCGTGACCGGGGCGGGTGGCGCGGTGCGCGCAGGTGCGGCCGTCGGCGACGCCGGGGGCGGCGCATCGTGGGACAGGTCCACCACCTCGCCGCGGGCGAGGTCGAGGCGCACGTGCGCGGTCGGCGCCCCTGCCGACAGGCGGCCGACGATCGCGAGCAGCGGGCCGATCCGTTTCCGCACCAGTGCGACCACCGGCGTCCCGCCCGCGAGTGCCAGGCCGGGATCGGGCGGGCCGGCGCCGTCGGCGGAGAACAGCTCCGCCAGCAGCGCGTACTGCGCCAGGCGCGCTGCCGGGATGTCGTCGAGCGCGAGATCACCGGCGTTGGCCAGGCGCATCATGTCGACCGCGAGGTCGAACATCGTCCAGTCGGCCAGCGCGCCGAGCGTGAGCCCGCGTGCGCCGGCCAGTCGCGCCGCGCTGCGTCGCGCGGATTCGATGCGCGCGGCCGTGCGCGTCCCGGCGCGACCTGCGGATGCGTCGCCGGTCTCGTCCAGGCAGGCGGCGAGCGCGGGCGGCGCGCCCGAGTCCGGGGCGGCGAGCCAGTCGCGCAGCGTCGTCGCCCGGGGCAATTGCGAGAGCACCAGCAGGTCGGCGCCCGATACCGGCCCCTGCACCAGCGCATGCAGATCGCAGGGCCAGTCGCTGTCGAGCAGGCGCAGACGCACCAGTTCCGTCAACGCGTGGCGCGCGAAGCTGCGGTAGTCGCCGGCGTCGAGGATCGCGGGGTCCCAGCGCGCATCGGCCGACGCCGCGTGTTCCTCGCGGTAGAGATCGAAGAACTCGTCGAAGCGAGGAACCGCGCTCACACGGATGGTCTCCACCTCGATCCGATCCGCGCCCTCGACCGTCATCAGCGTGTAGGCCGGTACGTAGGCAGCCAGCGACGGCGTCTGGATGTTGAACAGCGTGTGGCCCTCGGGCGGGCGGTGAACGGCGATGTCGTTGAGGTGCATGTGCCCGCCGACATGCACCCGCAGGCCGGTCCGTGCGAGTGCGCCGGTCGTGGTGTCCGCCGGGCGACGTGCCAGCTGCATGGCCTCCGCGCCGAGCAGGCGAGCGATGTCGTCGGACGCGCCGTTGAAGAACTCGCCCATCGGAAAGTGGCTGAAGGCGACGACCTGCTTGCCCTCGGCTGCGCCGCGCGCCACCACGTCCGCCAGCCAGGTGATCACATGCGGCTTGTGCCGCAGCATGCGGTCGTAGCCGTGGTTGCCGGACCCGCTGAACGTGGTCGCGCCGGTCGGCAGGTAGACGTTCGCATCCAGGCCCACCAGCCACAGGCCCTCGACCGGCTCGACGACGTAGGAGGCATCCGGCAGCCGCGCGCAGAGCGGGCCGTCCGTCCGCGGTGTCTCCTGATCCGCGAGGTCGTTGCAGACCGTGGACGCGCGCCTGGACCATTGCGCCTGTTCGCGGGCGCGCGCGAACGCGTACTCATCCGGTGCCACGGTGCTGTAGGGCGTGGCGTAGTAGCGGTCCTGCGGCTTGGGCATGAAGCCGTGCCCGGCGAGTGCGGCGGTGATGCCGGCATGGCCCAGATGGCGCACGGCGTCGGTGCAGTGCACGACACCGTCGGGCGTGGTCCGCGTGCCGGCCACGCCGTCGCAGGCGGCGTGCGCGCCGGCGCTGTACACCGCGACCGGTCCCGGACGCCCCGTACGGGGATCACGGCCGAGATAATCGGGTTTTCCGCCGGGCTGATCGAAGGGGCGTACCGGATCGTGATTGCCCGGCACCGCGAAGAACTCGACGCCGTGGCGCGCGGCGTAGTCGTCGAGGATGCGCACCAGGCCGCGCATGTGCACGGGCTGGCCGTCGTCGGAAAAATCGCCGGGCAGCGCGATGATGCGTACCCCGCGGGCGACCGCATCGTCGAGCGCGGCGAGAAAGGCGAATGCGTTCTCGTTGAACAGGCGTGTCGAGGTCAGCTGCGCCTGCATCGTGCGTATCGTCGCCCGGCGCCCGGTGCGCGGGTTGAGCACACCATCGAAGGTGCCGGGCTCGAACGTGGCGTGGACGTCGTGGAAGTGCACGTCCGGCATGAACGCGATGCGCACCGGGGCCTGTGGCCCGGCCGGGCGCGGCGCATCCTCCGCATGCGCGTCCGCGCCGGCCGCCGCCAGGCCGCACAGCAGCAGGGCGGCGGTCAGCACGCGCGACCGCTTCGGAACGCGCGCCGGCCGGCGAGGCGAGAGGTCCGCGCCCGCGTGCCCGCTCCGGGGCGTGGAGCGGGCGCGCCGTCCGCCAGGTGCCATGCTCAGAAGTCCGCGCGCAGGCCCAGGCTGATGCGGCGGCCCGAGAGTTCGTACATCGTCGGAAACGCCGGGTCCATCGTGTAGCCGGTGGTCGCCTCGTCGGTGAGGTTGATGCCCTTGAGACTCAGCTTGAGGTTGTCGGCCAGGCGCACGCCGATCGACACGTCGAGCTGGCCGTAGGCATCGCGGTAGATCGGATACATGTTGTAGCCGATCGACTCGACGTACTCGCTCTTGTGGTTGTAGGACACGCGGGCGTCGAAGCGCGGGTTCTCGTAGTACGCGGTGAGGTTCCAGGTGCGTTCGGCCAGGCCCGGCATCGGGGTCTGGATGCCCAGCGCGGATTCGCCGGCCAGCGAGCTGTCGAGCAGCGTGTAGTTGGCGTTGATGCCGAAGCCCTCGAGCGCGGTGTGCAGCGTGGACAGCGGCAACTGGGCGATCAGCTCCACGCCGTCGACCTCGTAGGAGCCCGCGGCGTTGACCGGCTGGTAGACATCGAAATCGTAGATGCCGTTGAGCGTGCCGTTGGCGTTGTACACCGGCACGTCCGCGACCACGCCGGTCAGCGCGTTGATCACCACCCCATCGATCTTCTTGCGGAAGTACGAGGCCGCCAGCAGGCCGCCATTGGCCAGGTATTTTTCCAGGCCGACTTCCCACTGGTCGGCGTAGGTCGGCTTCAGTCCGGGGTTGCCGTCGGTGAACCGGTAGGAGCTCCAGCTCGCGGTGCGCTTGTAGGCGATGTCGGTCATCGCCGGACGGATCAGCGTCTCCGATGCGGCGGCGCGCAGCAGCAGGCCGTCGGCGAGTTCGGCGGTCAGGTTGAGGCTGGGCAGCACATCGCTGTAGTCGCCGTCCATCGAGATCGGCGCATCGGTGTAGCCGGTGCTGCCGTCCGGGTTCTGCACCGGGTGGTAGCCGAACGAGGTCACCGAGGTGTCGATGTAGCGCGCGCCCGCATTGAGGGTGACCGGAACGCGGCCGAGATCGAAGCCGAAATTGGTCATCGCGTACAGCGCCGTCGTCGTCTCGTCGACCCGGTAGTACTGCGCGTCGTCGAACGGCGTGTAGAAACCGGCATAGCGGAAGGTGTCGCGTGCATAGGCGTTGGAGATCATCTGCCAGTCGAGGTCGCGCGCGCTGTAGGCGCCGCCCGGCACGATGTCGGCGATCGGCCGCAGCCGGCTGTCGGCCAGCGTGCGCGTGTTGACCCAGCGGTTGTCGCCGGCGGCGGGACCGCCGATCTTGGCTTCGCCGTATTCGCGTTCCTTGGACTTGTCGGTGTGACGCGCGCCGAACTGCACGTCGCGCAGCGCGGGCAGGAACGCGAGGTCCAGCGTCTTGCGCAGATTGACCTGGGCAGCGTACTTGTCGTCGCTGATGTGCTCGCGCGTGGTTTCGTAGGCCTCGAACAGGTAGCGCTCGGGCGAGGCATACATGTCGAAGCCGGCCGAGGACGCGCTCGGAATCGTCTCGCCGCTGTTGCCGCTCCAGCGCGTGCGCGAGGGGGCATAGGCCACGTGCTTGAGATTGGCGTAGTCCAGGGTCTTGCGCGCACCGGAATACCCGAGCAGTGCGTCGATGCTCCAGCTGTCGCCGCGCCAGTCCAGCGCCGCGCTGTACTGGCGGAAGTCGGTCTCGTTGATCCGCTCCTTGCTCAGGAACTCGTGCTGGGTGGCGGTGTAGGACACGTCGCGCAGCACCAGGATGCCGTGCTGGGCCAGCGTGGTGTTGTCGTATTCGTGGATGGTTTCGAGCGTGCTGCGGCTGGAGGCCGAATACGCGGCGGCATCGTACTCGTCCTCGGTGGAGTCGTAGCCGCCGACCAGGGCATCGAAGGTCAGGCTGAAATCGCGGTCGGGCTTGAACTGCAGCGACGCGGTCGCGCCCCACTTGTCCTGCTCGTTGAGGAACACGCGATCGCCGACCTTGTCCTGGAACACGATCAGGTTGGACTCGGCGGTGTTGGCGCGGTTGGCAATCTGGCGACCGGTGTCACGCTCGATCACGGCCTCGGCCTGCGAGCCGCGTACGCCCGACGCGCCGAGGAAGCGCGACATCGGCCGGAAGTTGATGCCCGAGGTCGCGTCGGTGCGGTTGGTGCGCTTGGCCGACGAGACCGACACCAGCGCGCCCCAGTCGCCCCAGGTGTCGGAGGCGAGGAACGAGATCTTCGGATCGGTTTCCTCGGAGATCGAATTCCACGCGCCTTCGAACGACGCCACCAGCTGGCGCGCGCTGTAGTCGAACGGGCGCGCTGTGGAGATCTTCACCGAGCCGGCGATGCCACCTTCCTCGTCGGCCGCGGTGGGGGATTTCTGCACCGTGACCTGCTGGATGATCTCCGAGGCGAAGATGTCGAACTCGACCTCGCGGCCGCCGCTGCCCGAGGCCGTGGCCAGATCGTTGATCGAGACATGCGTGTAGTCCGACGGCAGGCCGCGCACGTTGACGCGTGATCCCAGGCCCTTGTTGCGCTCGATGGTCACGCCCGGCATGCGCTGCAGCGCTTCGGCGAGGTTCTGCTCGGGGAAGTCCGCGACGTCGGTGGCGACGATCGAATCCGAGAAGCCGATGTTGTCGCGCTTGAGGTCGACCGCCTGCTCGAGGCTGCGGCTGTAGGTGCCGGTGACCACCACGCTGTCGAGCTGCTGCACCGCACTGGCCGTCTCGGGGGACTGCTGCGCGGATGCCTGCAGTGGCACCGTTGTCATTCCGGCGACCAGCGCGCCGTGGATCAGCAGGCTGAGCGTCTTGCGCGGGGGAGTACGGAGGGAAGTGAACCGGCGGCGGTGGGTCATGAGGGGCTCGATAGGGACGTCGGAAAAACGCACGCCGACACAGCGGGTGGGAGGTGCCCGGCCGGTCGTCGTGCGTGAAGCCGCGCAGGCTAGGGAGCGAATGTGATGCTTTGATTTCGCCGGGATGGCGATCCCGAGACGCGGGCATCGCGCGGGTCGCGCATGCGTCGGCGGGGCGACAGGTGCGATGCCGCGCGCGCCGTCTGCGGACGTCTTCGCGGTCGATGCCTCGCGGCGCGGCGCGGGGCCTGCGCGCGACCGGCGTCCACGTCCCGGCCCACCTGCAGCTCCGCGACCTCTGCGCGCGCCGATGCCGCCACCGCCTCGTCAGGATGCCCGGAGGCGGTCGCTGCACAGGCCGGCACGAGGCCCGGCGCGGGGGCACGATCGGGGCGCCCCAGTGATTCCGCGAGCGGCCGCGCCGTCGTCGAAGAATCCGCGCGCGTCGCGATCCGGTCAGGACATGCGCGCGCCGGGGTGGGCCGTCAGCGCGTGGCGCGTGATGTCGCGCCGAGGCGTCGCCGGCGCCGCGCCTCGGCGATCCGGGCCCAGACGCCGATCGACTGGAACTGCAGCACGCACAGTCCGAGCAGCGTCCAGCCGATGTCGAGGTTGAGATACACACCGGCCGCGCGATTCAGCGCGGCGGATTCGGCGCGTCGCAGCGCCGGATTGCCCTCACCCAGCAGCATGTGCAGCGCCTGCGCGGTCGAGATCGACAACCAGTCGCCATAGCGGGCCAGGCCGTAGGCGCCGTAGACCACACAGGCGGCGGTGGCCAGCGCGAGTGCGCCGGCGCACCAGGCCAGCAGGCGGCCGGCGTCGCGGACGGCCGGAAGCAGCTGGATCGCCGCCACGCTCCAGACGGCGAGGGCCACGGCGAGGGCGTAGAGAAATACCATGTACAGCTCCGGGGTCGCAGACTTGCGGATCGCCGCGCGGGTGGACCGCGACCGGCGTTCCAGGGCGCGACGCGCCCGTGTCGACATCGCCCGGTACGCTGGCATACGCCGCGTCGCCACCGCATCGTCGTCTCGCGCCTCCGCGCCGCGACCCGCACACCAGGATTCCGATGACCCCGCTGGACCCCGCCTCGATCCGCCTCTCCGTGGCCCCGATGATGGACTGGACCGACGTCCATTGCCGTCAGTTCCACCGCATCCTCGCGCCCGGCGCGCGGCTCTATACCGAAATGGTGCACGCGAACGCGGTGATCCACGGCGATCGCAGCCGGCTGCTGGCCGCCACGCCCGAGCAGACGCCGCTGGCGCTGCAGCTGGGCGGCAGCGAGCCGGCGTTGCTGGCCGAGGCGTCGCGGATCGCGGCCGCGCATGGCTTCGACGAGATCAACCTTAACTGCGGTTGTCCCTCCGACCGCGTGCAGGCCGGGCGTTTCGGCGCCTGTCTGATGCGCGAGCCGGCGCTGGTGGCCGACTGCATCGGGGCGATGGCCGCCGCGAGCCGCGCGCCGGTCACGGTGAAGTGCCGGCTGGGGGTGGACGAGGACGACGACTACGCGGTCTTCCGCGCCTTCGTCGACGGCGCCGTCGCGGCGGGGGCTGCGCTGGTGGTGGTGCACGCGCGCAATGCCTGGCTCAAGGGGCTGTCGCCGAAGGAGAATCGCGAGGTGCCACCGCTGCGCTACGACTGGGCGCATCGCCTGAAGCAGGAGCGGCCCTCGCTGCCGGTGGTGATCAATGGCGGCATCGCCACGCTGGATGCGGTGCAGGCCCAGCTCGCGCACGTCGACGGCGTGATGCTCGGACGGGCCGCCTACCACGATCCGTACCTGCTTCATGCCGCCGACGCGATGCTCACCGGCCGTGAGCGCCAGCCGCGCGCCGCGTTGCTGCGCGCGCTGCGGCCGTATGCCGAGGCACGAATGGCCGAGGGCCTGGCGCTCAAGCACATCACGCGTCACATCCTCGGCTTGTTCCACGGCCAGCCCGGTGGCCGCATGTTCCGGCAGATCCTGAGCGAGGGCGCACACCGCCCGGATGCCGACTGGGGTCTGGTCGAACGCGCCATCGAGGCGACCGACACCGCGCGCCCGCGCGCAGCGGCATGATCACCCGCGACGCCGGCGCGTTCTTCGCGTTCGCACGCGACTGCGCGCCGGATGCCCGCGGTGCGACGCCGCGGGCGGCGTTCCTGGTGGCGCCGGACCGGTTCGTGCGCGCCGACGAATCGGCCCACGACAACCGGTACATGGCCGATGCCGCCGCGTTCGACGGTGGTCTCGCCCGGGCCCAGCACCGCGGATTGCAGGCGCGCATGGCCGCGGTCCTGCCGACGGTGTGCTTTCCCGGCGCCGACGACACGCCGGATGCGGTGTTTCCCAACAACGTGTTCGCCACCGTGCCGGGGCGGTCGATCATCGGCCGCATGCATCACCCGGTGCGTCGGCGCGAGGCGACACGCGCCGACATCCGGGGGTTTCTGCGTGATCTGCTGGGGTATCAGGAGATCGACCTGTCGGACCAGCCGCATCCCTGCGAACTCACCGGGGCGCTGGTGATCGACCGTGCGCGCGGCCTCGGCTTCTGCGGCCTGTCCTCGCGCTGCGACGAGGCCGGCGCCCGCCGGATGCACGCCGCGTTCGGTCTGCGCGCGACGCTGATGTTCGACCTCGCGCCGGGCGAGTACCACACCAATGTCGTACTCGCCGTGCTGGCCGGCCGTGCAGCGCTGGTCTGCCGCGACGGCTTCGCGGATCCGGGGGTGGCCGATGCCATCACGGCCTTCTATCCGTACGGCATACCGCTCTCGCCGCAGCAGAAGGCCGCCTTCAGCGGCAATGCGATCGCGTTGTCCGCGGACACGGTGTGGATGAGCGCGGGTGGGGCGCAGGCGCTCGACACGTCGGCGTACCGCACGCTGGCCGCGGCGGGCTTCCGGGTCGAGGCCGTGGCCCTCGATGCGATCGAGGCCGCGGGTGGATCCCTCCGCTGTTGCGTTGCGGAAATCTACTGAGCCGCCCATCATCGGACGCCGTCCGAAGCTGAACGACGACTGTGATGTCAACGAAAAGTTAAGGACGGATTCACCGCTTTCCCCCGACCATTCAATACCTTATCGCCGTCGTCCCGCCAGGAGTGGCCGTGTCCGGTTCGTCGTCTTCCGTGTTGCCGTCCTCACTGCTCGCCGTCGCGCTGCTGGCGGGCGGGTCCGTGCAGGCGGCCGGTTTCGACGATCCGCCGGCACAGGCGGGGCCGCGCGGGGCGCCCGACATGCGCGCCTCGCTGGGACGCCCCGATGCCAATCGGGGCCGCGCGCAGGATTCGATGTCCGATTCGGTGCGCAGGATCGAACGCAGCACGCGTGGGCGCGTGCTCAGCGTCGAGCGCATGCACTCCGACGGGCGCGATCTCAACCGCATCAAGGTCATGGACGACAGCGGGCGCGTCCGGGTCTACGTCGATGATCCGCAGCAACGCGGACGGCCGATGCGTGCACGCGGCGACGACGATTGATCCTGCATTCTCGCCCCATTCACGGCCGGTCCGGCCGTTCGACCGGAGTTGACCCATGCGCATCCTGCTCGTCGAAGACGAAGCTCCTCTACGTGAGACCCTCGCCGCACGCCTGAAGCGTGAAGGCTTCGCCGTCGATGCCGCCCAGGATGGCGAGGAGGGCCTGTACATGGGCCGCGAGGTGCCGTTCGATGTCGGCATCATCGATCTCGGCCTGCCGAAGATGTCGGGCATGGAGCTGATCAAGGCCCTGCGCGAGGAGGGCAAGCAGTTTCCGGTGCTGATCCTGACCGCGCGCTCGAGCTGGCAGGACAAGGTCGACGGCCTCAAGCAGGGCGCCGACGACTACCTGGTCAAGCCGTTCCACGTCGAGGAACTGCTGGCACGCATCAATGCGCTGGTGCGCCGCGCGGCCGGCTGGAGCAAGCCGACGCTCGAATGCGGCACGGTGACGCTCGATCTCGCCGCGCAGACGGTGAGCGTCGACGGCAAGAACGTCGATCTGACGAGCTACGAGTACAAGGTGCTCGAGTATCTGATGATGCATGCGGGCGAACTGGTCTCGAAGGCCGACCTCACCGAGCACATCTACCAGCAGGACTTCGACCGCGATTCCAACGTGCTCGAGGTCTTCATCGGTCGCCTGCGCAAGAAGCTCGATCCCGACGGCACTCTCAAGCCGATCGAGACCGTCCGCGGTCGCGGTTACCGCTTCGCGATTCCGCGCAATACCGAAGGCTGATCCTCGCCGGCGTTGCCGCCTCCGGTGCCGCACCGCGCGGTGCCGGAGCGTGAGGCGCCGGGCTACGATGCGTCATGGGTGGTGAACGACGACATCCCGCGCGCTGGCGTCCGCGCTCGCTGCAGGCACGTCAGGTGCTGGCGGCGAGCGTGGGCCTGCTGGCCTTCCTCGCGCTGGCCGGCTACGCCCTCGACCGGGCGTTCATCGACGTGGCCGGCGAGGGCCAGCGCGAGCGCCTGCGCAACTACGTCTATGCCTACGCCGGGGACATCGAGTTCCTGCGTGGCGGCGAGATCTATCCCTCGGAATCGCCGCCCGACGATCGCTTCCTGCGGCCCGGCAGCGGACTGTACGCCGAGGTGGTGCTGCCGAACGATCGCTGGAATTCGCGGTCGGCGTCCGGCCAGGAACTGCCCGAGGCCACGATGCTCGGCGCCCGCGAAGAACGCTTCGACGGCCCCCTGCCGATGGTGCGCAGCGACGGCACGCCGGGCGAGGTCTACCGCTACGGCATCGGCCTGGTGTGGTCGCCGGAAGGGCGGCCCGACAGCGAGTTCGCGTACACCATCTATGTCATGGAGGATGCGGGCATCGTGCCGCGCCAGGTGCGGGTGTTCCGCGCCGCGCTGTGGGTGAACCTCGGCATCGCCGGCGTGATCCTGCTGTTGCTGCAGGCGCTGATCGTGCGCTGGAGCCTGTGGCCCCTGCGCCGGGTCGAGCACGAACTGGTGCGCGTGCAGCGCGGTCAGGCCGATCGCATGGGCATGCAGCACCCGCGTGAGCTGCAGCCGCTGACCGAGAGCATCAACGCGCTGATTGAGAGCGAGCGCGAACATCTGGCCCGGCAGCGCAACACGATGTCGGATCTCGCGCACAGCCTGAAGACGCCGCTGGCGGTGCTGCGCTCGCGGCTCGATGCCGGCACCGGCGAGGCCGAGCTGCGCGAGGAGGTGGAAGCGCAGCTGCAACGCATGACCGATCTGGTGACCTACCAGTTGGCGCGTGCGGCCTCCAGCGGGCATCAACTGTTTTCCGCCGCGATCGAGATCGAGCCGCACGCCGAGCAGATCGTTCGCGGGCTGGAGAAGATCTACGCTGCCAAGGGCGCGGTGTGCGAGTTCGAAATCGATCCCGCCGCGCGCTTCCACGGTGAGCCCGGCGACCTGCAGGAGCTGCTGGGCAACCTGCTCGAGAACGCATTCAAGTGGGCGAGGAGTCGCGTGCTGCTGACCGTGAAGGAAGGCGAGCGGGCCCCGAATCGCCGGCCGGGCCTGATTCTCGTCGTCGAGGACGACGGCCCCGGTATCCCGGCCGACCGGGTGACGGCGGTGCTGCAGCGCGGCGTGCGCGGCGACGAGCGCGTGCAGGGTCACGGCATCGGCCTGTCGATCGTGCAGGACATCGTGCACAGCTATCGCGGCGAGCTGCAGGTCGGTCGCTCCGACGAACTCGGTGGCGCCTGCTTCTGCGTGCGCCTGCCGCCGGGGTTCTGAGCGCCGCGCTCAGGCGAAGGGCGACCGTCCGTAGAAGCGTTCGAGATGCGCGGCGACCGTCGGCAGCGCGGCCCGCAGCACGGCGGGTGCGCTGAAGTGGTACTCGCTGCAGACGGCGAAGAATTCCTCGGGCGCTTCGGCTGCGTAGGCGTCGATGTCGACGTCCGCGCCCGCGTCCACGCGTTCGACGAAGGCGTCGTAGGCGGCCTGGAACTCCCGCGCCCAGGCGCTCTGCCAGGCGCGCGGCAGGGGCGGCGTGCCGTCGACCACCCCGTCGAGCGCGTCGAGTTTGTGGACCATCTCGTGGACCGCGACGCAGAAGCCCGCATCGGGCTCGGCGATGTCGGCCTGCACGTCGGCCCAGGACAGCACCAGCGGGCCGCTGTCCCAGGCCTCGCCGATCAGTTCGTCCTCCCATTCGTGCATCACGCCGGCCGCATCGACATGGCTGCGGTTCACCCGGAACGCGTCGGGATAGACGATCAGCTGCGACCAGCCGTGCAGCCCTTCCTCGCCGAACTCCAGCAGCGGCAGGCAGCACAGGGCGGCGAGGGCGATGCGGTCGTCATCGGCGAGCTGGAGATCGCCGACGGGCGTGATCGTCTTGCGATGCAGGAAGGTCGCGGCCAGGCGTGCGAGACGGGCCGCCCGCGGCGCATCCAGCGCCGCGACCCACGGCAGGCGGTGCACGGTGGCGGACCAGGCCTCGGCCGGAATCGCCGGTGCGGCGCCCGGGAACAGGCGGCGCAGCAGTGCGCTCACCACCGTCCGGCCTCGCTCAGCGGAACATGCCCGGAAGGAAACTGTGCCAGCGCGGCCCGCGCGACGGCGTCTCGGTGTCGATGCCACCCGCCGACGTGCGCGCCTTGGCGCCGCTGGGCGCAGGCGCGCGGCGCTGGGTACCGATCGCGGGGTCGATGGCCTCGGCGCCAGCTGCGGTCGCGCCGCACGGCGCCGATTCCGCGGTCTCCTGCGCGCGGACGTCGCGGGCGGTCGCGGGCAGGCAGGCGGCAAGCAGAACGCCGCAGAGAATCGGTCGGACGGACATCGGCACCCCGGAGAGAGATCGCGCGCGTACAGCCCCGAACTATAGCGCAGGATGCCGGCACCGCCGGCGCGGCCGGCGACAGGCGCCGCAGGAGTGGTCGATAATCGCGCCATGCCTGTCCATGCCGCTTCGATGTGGGGTGCCGTGCGCGCCGTTCCCGGCCCGTTCCGGCGTCGGCGCCGATGAACGCCGAACGCGCGCTGCTGCTGCGCCTCGGCGACGGGCCGGTGTCGGGGGACGTGCTCGCGCGCGAATGCGGGCAGACCCGCGCGGCAGTCTGGAAGCGCATCGCCCAGCTGCGCGCGGCCGGGGTGACCGTCGATGCGCGGCGCGGCCACGGCTATGCCCTGCGCCATCGGCCCGACCTGCTTGATGCCGATGCGATCCGCGCGGCGCTGCCCGCGCCCGTGCAGGCCGGGCTCGGCGGCCTCGACGTGGCGTGGTCCCTCGATTCCACCAATGGCGAACTGCTTCGACGCCCCATGCCGGGTGCGCTGGCGGACGTGCTGCTGGCCGAGCGCCAGACCGGCGGCCGCGGTCGCCGTGGCCGCGTCTGGCAATCGCCGCTGGCGGCGCATGTCTATCTGTCGCTGCAGCGCGGATTCGACGGTGGTCTGGCCCGTCTGGGGGGGCTGAGTCTCGTCGCCGGCATCGCGGCGGTCGAGGCGATGCAGACGCTCGGCGTCGCCGGCGTGGCGCTGAAATGGCCGAACGATCTCGTCGTCGCCAGAGGCCCGACGTTGCGCAAGCTCGGCGGCGTCCTGGTCGAAGGGGGCGGCGAACACGCCGGCCCGGTCCGCGCCGTGCTCGGCCTCGGGGTCAACGTGCGGATGCCGGACGCGGCGGCGGCCGGAATCGACCAACCCTGGATCGATCTCGCCGCGCTCGCCGCCGGCGCACCGCCGGCGCGCAATGCGGTCGCTGCCGCCCTGCTGTGCGCCTGGTTGCCGGCGCTGGCCCGGTTCGACCGCGAGGGCCTCGCCCCGTTCCTGCCGCGTTACCACGCGGTGGATGCCTTGCGGGGGCGGCGGATCGAGGTGCTGACGGGACGCGAGCGCGTGGCGGGCGTCGCCGAGGGCGTCGCGGCGGACGGCGCCCTCGCCGTGCGCATGGCCGACGGCACGCGTCAGGCCTTCCACGCCGGTGAGGTGAGCGTGCGCGCGGAGGGTGCCGGGTGAGCGTCTGGCTGCTCGACCTCGGCAACACGCGCCTCAAATATGCGCTGTTGCACGACGACGGCATCGGCCCCGTGTCGGGCACCGCGCATGCGGCCGGTGGCCTGGATCCGGACTGGATCGACGCGTTGCCGCCGCGGATCGGCACCGCGGTCGTGGCCAGCGTGGCGTCGCCGGCCGTGCATGCGGTGTTGCTGGACGCCCTGGCCGCGCGCGGGGCGGCGGTGATGCAGGCGCGCACGCGGCCTGCGCTCGACGGCGTGACGATCGCCTACGCCGACCCTGCGCGCCTGGGCGTGGACCGGTTTCTCGCCCTGCTCGCCGCACGTGCGGAACGGCACGGACCGGTCGTGGTGGCGGGGGTGGGCACTGCGCTGACAATCGACCTGCTGGATGTCGACGGCCGCCATCTCGGCGGGCGCATCGCGCCGTCCCCGACGCTGATGCGCGAGGCCCTGCACCGCCGGGTGGCCCAGCTCGCGCCGACCGGCGGGCGCTATGCCGAATTCGCGGTCGATACCGAGGACGCGCTGGTGTCGGGCTGCGAGGGCGCCGCGGTGGCACTGATCGAGCGCAGCGTCGACCAGGCGGCAGCCCGCGTCGGCACCAGGCCGGCCCTGCTGCTGCACGGCGGCGGCGCGCTCGCCCTGCAGGCGCTGTTGCCCGACGCGCGGATGCGGCCCGATCTCGTCCTCGCGGGACTGGCGCGCTGGTATCGCGCCACGACGGCCGCAGCCGCCTAGAATCGACGGCATGTGGCTCCGCGCGCTTCTCGTCCTGCTGGTCATCCTGAACTTCGGTGTCGCCGCCTGGTGGGCGGCGCGCGGCGAGGCGGGGGATGCGCATGCGCTGGCCGTGCAGGATCGCGGCACGCTGACGCTCGCCTCCGAGCCCCTGCCCGACGCCGTGCCCGCAGGGCCGGCCGCGAGCGCGCGCGTGGACGGGCGCGCGCTGCCGCCCGCGCCTGCGGCGCCCGCCGACGCCGAAGTCGGTGCCGAGGTCGACGCGGCGCCTGCGCGCACGGCTGCACCGGCGCTGTGCGTCGCCTTGGGGCCGTTCGCCGATCCGGCGATGCGCGACGCCGCGCGGGCACGCCTGGCCGGGGTCAGCGTGCGCACGGCGGTCCGCGAGGTCGGTGAAACGCCGCGTGGCTGGCGGGTCTGGATGGCGCCGCGCGCCGACCGCGCCGCGGCCGACGCCGTGGTCGCGCGGCTGCTCGAGGCCGGCTTCACCGACTACTACGTCATCGGTGACGGCCCCGAGGCCAACGCCGTCGCGCTCGGCCGGTTCGGCAGCGAGGCGCCCGCGCAGGGGCGGGCCGCGGCCCTGCGCGAGGCGGGGTTCGAGGCCGAGGCCCAGCCGCTGGGCAGCGTGCTGGTGCGGTACTGGATCGATGCGATGGCGGCCGACGGCGTCAGCGCCCAGACGTTGCGCGCGCACGCGGCGTCGGCGCGCGCCGAGACCCGCGACTGCAACGCCGCCTGGGATGCGGGTTAGAATTCCCGCGCGGCCCCGCCGCATGTCATCGCCGGCATAGCTCAGTTGGTAGAGCAACCGCCTTGTAAGCGGTAGGTCCCCAGT
>VFQP010001283.1_pt1 | contig 34783 bp, 31 predicted proteins | sample 3512351 | NCBI WGS metagenome assembly VFQP01 (sample SAMN10412372, study PRJNA504923) | tailings metagenome | isolation source: Relicate 1 Philex TSF1 revegetated site | place: Philippines: Tuba, Benguet | collected 2017-08-29
ATCATGCCGGATAGCAGGAATAGCTGCTACATGGGTTTGCTCACGTAGTAAGGCCTTTTGTTCCACCTTATTTTTGAGTAATTGCTCCTGAAAGTCCCATACTGACTTGTAGGCTCTTTTACCCAGATCCTCGAAATATACTTCCTGCATACTGCAAAATTATGTGCAAATGAGTAAGCGCCATGGTTGCTTTGAGTTATTTTTGCCGGATGGCTGAAGAAACAGACATATTACAGGAAGAAGGGGCCGAAGAACTCTATGAACGAAAATCGTTTCGGGTCGATAAGGGCCAGGAACCGGTTCGTATCGACAAATGGGTACAGGCCCGTATTGAAGGAGCCAGCAGAAATAAAGTGCAAAAAGGCATTGATGCCGGTTTCCTGACCGTTAACGGACAGATCGTTAAAAGCAATTATAAGATCAAGCCGGGTGATGAGATCGTAATGATGAGCCTCATTAACCCTGACCATACCGAACTACGTCCGGAATATATACCATTGGATATTGTGTATGAAGACAATGCTATAATGGTATTGAATAAACCGGCTAATATGGTTGTACATCCCGGTGTTGGCAATTTCAGCGGTACGCTACTTAATGGTGTTGCCTATCACCTGCTGCAACAGGACCCCAACATCGATGAAGAATCATTGCCCAGGTTCGGATTGGTACACCGCATCGATAAAAACACAACCGGACTCATAGTATTGGCAAAAACAGGTGATGCAGCGGCACATCTGGCCAAACAATTCTTTCACCATACTGTTGAAAGGAAGTATGTGGCGCTGGTATGGGGTGATGTGAAGGAAGATGAGGGCACTGTCAATGCACATATTGCCCGCCACCGTCAATACAGGAAAATGTTCGATGCCTATCCCGATGGTGAAATTGGCAAACATGCCATTACGCACTATAAGGTATTGGAACGTTTCAACTATGTAAGCCTCGTGGAATGTGTTCTCGAAACCGGACGAACACACCAGATCAGGGTGCATATGAAACATATCGGACATACCCTTTTCAATGACTGGGAGTACGGTGGTGATAAGGTTTTGAAGGGAACAATCTATACCAAATACAAACAGTTCGTTGATAATTGCTTTGCTATTTGTCCGCGCTGCGCATTACATGCCCAAACACTTGGTTTCATACACCCGGTTACCAAACAACCCATGCGATTCGAATCGACCCTACCGGCCGATATGCAGGGGGTGATTGATAAATGGCGGAATTATATTGGTCATAAAAGACCAGACACGAATGACTAGGTGATGATGCACTGTGAACATTCACCGAACATTGTCGGGCAATGGCAAGGCCACCGCTGTCAATCATCACCGGATCAAAGGTTCACAATGAGGTACTGAAAACTGGTCCCAAATCGAACGCATAAATCCTGAACAGGCACTTATATTTGTAACTGAAAATAAACCAAAGGAATATGTCTACAGACATTCGTCATGACTGGACACTGGAAGAAGTGAAGGAAGTATATGACCAGCCATTGCTGGAACTTATTTTTCGTGCAGCCGCTTTGCACCGCAAGTACAATGATACGGCTGAGGTTCAGGTTTGTACCCTGCTGAGTATTAAAACCGGTGGCTGCAGTGAAGACTGTGCTTATTGTCCGCAAGCCGCCCGTTACAATACCGGTATCGATGTACAGGCACTGATGAAAAAAGAGGAAGTGCTGGACTATGCCCGTAAAGCAAAAGATGCGGGATCTACCCGTTTTTGTATGGGTGCCGCCTGGCGTGAGGTAAGAGATAACCGCGACTTTGACCGTGTACTCGATATGGTTAAAGGCGTTAACGAAATGGGTATGGAGGTTTGCTGTACGCTTGGTATGTTAACGGAAGAACAGGCTCAAAAACTGGCCGATGCAGGTTTACATGCCTACAACCATAACCTCGATACCAGCCGTAAACATTACGGCGAGATCATCACGACAAGAACTTATGAAGACAGGCTTCAAACCCTTGACAATGTTCGTAAAGCTGGCGTAACGGTTTGTTGTGGCGGTATTATTGGACTGGGTGAAACCCACGAAGACCGTATTGGCATGTTGCATACACTGGCTACCATGGCCGTACATCCGGAAAGTGTGCCCATCAATGCATTGGTACCCATTGCCGGTACACCGCTGGCAGCGAACCACAAAGTTGATACCTGGGATATGGTGAGAATGATCGCTACAGCACGCATCCTTATGCCAGCTACCATGGTACGTCTGAGTGCGGGCAGAACAGACATGAGCATTGCCGATCAGGCTTTATGTTTCATGGCAGGTGCTAATTCTATCTTTGCCGGAGAAAAACTACTCACCACGCCAAACCCATCCTTCGATGAGGATAATGCCATGTTCCAATTACTGGGCCTTACACCCAGAAAGGCATTCAAAGAAGAAAGCAAACAATACCTGCACGAAATGGCGGCAGCTAACTAAAGAGATCAATAAAAAAGGAGTTCATTACTGAGCTCCTTTTTTTTGATCTTGCTTTTCAAATGTTACAACAGACTCTGCAACAAAGGCTGTTGATGGTTCAGACACCAAAGGAAATGTAGCAGCCCCTTCCCTATCAGTTGCGACCAATGTGTAACTTTTATCCTGCTGGTCATGCTGCAAATAGGTTTCCTTATCAACAAAGAAAACAAGTGGTACATGGCCACTGGCTAAGGCAAGCTCTACGAGCTTACTGAGCTTATGATCGAAATCACCATTTAATACCTGGGAAATATACCCCTTGGTTACATTGAGTTGCTCTGCAAGCTGGCTTTGTGTTAACTGATGTTGATCCAGATATGCCCTCACTTTGTTATAGAGATCAAGCTGAATGGCAGAGATCCAATACTCCTTAGTGCTTAATAACTCTTCTCTTGTCATTTTTGCTGTTTTAATGCTGTTAAATATTGTTGTTTCAACTCCCAAAATTTCCGTTGGTCCTTATCCTGGCTATTTTTAAAGCCCCCTAACACAATGATTTTCCCGAAAGGTTGCTGGATGGCCCAAACACGCAGATGTTTGCTTTTAAACTCAAACTCACTCACCTCTCCAAGCCCTCTTCTGCCATACATCCGCATTTTGGTTGCTGGCAAACTATTGCCATTGGCTGCATACTCTATATACTTAAGAATAGAAGCATACTCAGTTGCATAAGTTGTACCCACTAACTTCTTTTCAAATAGATCAAGAACCGATTCCTGATTAACCACCAACTCATAAACAAGCTCCCTTGCCCTGATTGCTTCCACTTTTCTCAAATCAAAGATACTCATTCGTTTAGTTTAAAGTAAACTTTTTAATTTTTTTTCCCATTTTTTTGAGGAAAATGAAAGTAGCTCCCATGATGATCCAAAAAACACGTACAAATACCTGATTTTCAGCTTAGTAATACTAGTATTGGGATTAATTGCAGATATGCGGAAAGAATCGTATCTTACAAAGATGGGGCTATCTTCTCTGGTGAAGAGAATATTACAAAGCTTAGGGGCTTATCAACTCTCGGATTCATTCTCCTATCATTACCAGCAATTGCTATACCACCGAAGAAATAAGGCCTTTTTTTCTCATCAACCTACCACCGAGCCTGTTCCCGATCCTTATACGCTGTATGAATCGTATAAACTGGATTACAGACAATACCTCGAAGATGGCGCAATAACGGCCAGAGAGATCCTGGAAGAGCTATTACCCCTGAATCGCCACCAACCATTTCATTCCTTACTCGACCTGGGTTGCGGGCCTGTAAGGTTGTTACGCCATTTTGCGCAGCTGTTGCCGGAGGACGCCAGGCTAATGGGGGTAGACAGTAATCAGCAAACCATTCAATGGAATCGCTCTCATTTTCCGCATATATCATTCCTGTTGAGTGATGCGGCACCGCCAACGGAACTATCCGATGATTATGACTGTATCATTGCCTTTTCATTCTTCACGCACATACCCGTAGATCAGCAGCGGGCTTGGTTATGGGAAATAATCAGACTCGCGAAAAAAGAGGCACTGATTTACCTCACTACCCATGGAGAATATTATGTTGGTCAGCTATCGTCACAACAAAGAAAACAACTTGCCAACAAGGGGGCCTATACCAATCATTACCCGGTCATTGGTCATAGAATGATGAGCACGTACAACGATGCCAACAGTTTTCAACAGCTGCTGAAAGAACTGCCTGTAGAACTGGCAAAACATTATCCTGGACATATTTATCCCGCTAAAGCAGGCGGACAGGATGTATGGATCATAAAAAAGCCGTGAGGAAAGAATCCTCACGGCTTGAAAGCTTATTCTATGGGGGCAATGATTACTTGCCGCTGCTCACTTCTGCCTTTCTTTTATCGCGATAGCTGGCATCTTTGGCCAGTTTCTGTACTTCTTCCAGTTTGGCGATATAGATACTGCGACCGTGTGTACCAATCACAATTTCATTATCACGTGGCTGGATGGCGATATCGTGAACAGGGATGCTGTATGGCATACCTTTATTCCACATCATAGAGCTGGCACCACCATCAATTGACGTATATAGACCACCATCGGTACCTACATACAGGATATTCTCATTCAATGGATCTTCTTTGATCACATTTACCGGCTCTAAGGGTAAATCATTCATGATCTGACGCCAGTTGGTACCATAATCATCACTCACGAATACATAAGCATTGAAATGGTCATTTCTGTAGCCATTCACTGTAGCATACACGCGTGATTCGCTGAATGCACTGGCGGTAACGCGGCTGATATAAAGACCCTTGGGTAATTTTTTGTTGATGAGCGTCCATGAGCGACCGCCATCCTTACTTACCTGCACATTACCATCATCACTACCTGCATAGAGCAATCCGAAACGCAGCGGACTTTCACTGATGGTGGTAAGTGTACCGAAGGGAACATCACCCTGGGTTGGATTGGTAGTCAGGTCGGCACTTACATTCAGCATACTATCACCCCTGTTCAGGCTCATATGGAATTTGTTGGTACCGAAATAGAATACATCCTGGTTATGACGACTCAACAAAATTGGACTCTGCCAGTTAAAGCGCAGCGCCGACTCACCCAAATCACGTGTAGGGCGTACAGAACGACGTTCGCGGGTACCGATTGTTTGACGGCTATAAGCCCCAAACTGAGAACCACTGTAAACAGTTTTGTTATCGCGCCAGTCTACCTGCACCTGCATACCATCACCACCACCAATTGATGTATAAGGGTTATGACCACTATCATACCAGTCGTAGTCAATTCTGGAAGTGCTGGAACCATACCAGGTACCGTTATCCTGCAATCCACCATATACGTTGTAAGGGCGGGCCATATCTACTGTAATATTGTAAAACTGACCTACAGCAGGGGTATTGGCTTTGAACCAATGTTCACCATCATCGTAGGTAATATTACATCCACCATCATTACCATTAATAATATGGCTATCCTTTTTGGGGTTAACCCATACATAGTGGTGATCGGAGTGTACATTTTCCTTATCGATATTCTTGAAGGTTTTACCACCATCTGTACTCATCATGAGTGATACGCCCGAAAGGATCACTTTCTGATCGTTGGTGGGGCTTAACCATACTTTACCAAAATAGTATCCATAAGTGCTATAGAGGTTAGGAATGGGACGTGTATTGGTCATTTTCCAGGTAGCGCCACCATCATCACTGCGATACAGCTGAGCACCATAAATTGCTCCTTCTGCACCACCTGTGTTGGGATCATACAGGAAATCCCAGATACAAGAAGCCGGTAATTTTCCAGTAGCCACTAAGTCTTTAATGGAAGCGGCGGTATACTTACGAGGAATTCCGTTACGGGGAGATGCGATGAAAGCATCCAGCTTTTTATCATTCAAAGCCTGGAACTGTTCTTTTGTGAGTCCTTTGAAATCATTCAGCGTATACCGGCTGGTGTCGGCATTTGCCTGAGATGCATTGGCTGGCTGGCGGAAATTATTATCCACTACAGCAAAAACAGTTTGGGGGTTTCCAGGATATACGGCAAGGCCAATCCTGCCCACACCATCACCAGTTGGGAAACCAGATCCTTCCTTCGACATGAGCTGCCAGGTATTACCACCATCGGTGCTTTTGTAAATGCCACTGGTTTTACCCCCTTCTTCAAAATTTGAAGCAGAACGGGTACGATACCACATGGCAGCATACAGTTCATTGGGATTATTAGGATTGATGTCTACATCCACCGCACCGGTATTGGCATCTACTGCCAGTGTTTGTTTCCAGGTTTTACCGCCGTCTGTGGTCTTATACATACCACGATCCTTATTGGCCGAATACAGGTGACCGAGTACTGCTACCCAGGCTGTGTTGGGATCAGAAGGGTGTAACTTGATTTCACCAATATGATGGCTGTCGGGCAATCCAAGATAAGCCCATGTTTTACCGTTATCATCTGAACGGAAAACACCGATACCAGCATAGCTGGAACGGCTGCTGTTTACCTCTCCGGTACCAATCCAAATAGAACGGGTTTTCCAGTTTACGGCAATATCACCAATACTCATAATGTCTTCAGAATCGAAAATGGGCTTAAAGCTTTGTCCATTGTTGACAGTGTGCCAGAGGCCGCCGGTAGCATAGGCTACATAGAATTCTGATGGGTTTTCTGGATTCACATCCATATCGACCACACGGCCGCTCATGACCGTTGGACCAATACTTCGGAAGGATGTGTTGTTAATCAACGAGTTGGCACTCAGTTGTTTTCGCTGTTGAACGCTTTTCATCCGTTCATCAGCACCTGTTGGTTTTACCTGGGCCAATGCCGACATAGATAAAAGCAAACAGCAGGCAGTTGTTAATTTTCTCATACAATAGTATATAATTGGTAAATTCGAATGCCCAATATACTTGATTATGCGCTTCTTGTCAATACCACTCCTCCTCTTCATCACCGTTCATACCGATGCTCAATGTGTTCAGTACAAGCTCACTGCGAAGGGTGACACGATCAATTGTGTGGATAAAAATGGGCTCAAACAGGGCTTATGGCTGGTTAAAGTCGCTCCTTTACGTGGCGAGAAAGGATATGAAGAAGAAGGGCGTTTTATAAACGGTCAGAAGGAAGGAACCTGGCGTCGTTTTAGCCAGATGGGTGACCCCATTGCCGTTGAAAACTATCGTTGGGGACAGAAAAATGGTATCAATCGTTATTACAATATATCAGGCCTGGAAAGGGAAGAAGCATGGAAGGCTATGAATCCAGAGAAGTTATACGACACTATCGATGTACAGGATGTAAACAACCCATCTAAGTTCGATCGTGTGGTGATCAAGAACGAAGGCAATAGTTTAAAACATGGTACATGGCGTTATTATGACCCCAGCAATGGACGCATCCTTTTAACAGAAAACTGGATATTGGACCAGCAAAAAGAATTTCCCGCACCTACCACAGGCACCCCAAATTCTGGGGTACAGGCAGTGAATACAAAATCGGTGAAATCCGATACCTCATCGGTCAAAACCAAGCCCAAAGAAGTCCTGGAATACGAAAAAAAGAACGCCGGTAAGAAAAAAGTTAAAGTAAGGGATGGTGGAACGGGAGGATGAGTTTTCCAGCATGCACATGTATCCGGAAGACATATTCATCGTACAAATGAGCATTACATGAGCGTATGCTGAATCAATATTTCCTATACATGAAAGCAACCAAATAATGAATGCTTTCGTATATAATGGAAATAAGACCCAAGTATGTTACAGTTTCGCAAAACCATCAGCATTTGCTTTGTCAGCTTTATTTGCTTACTCATTGCCTGTAGTAAGGGAGGCGATAACACTTCTACCCCTACCACCCCTCCGGCAACAGGTGTATGTGCATCCCGAAGTATCAATATTTCAGTAACTACTATGCCATCCAATCCCTGCGGATCTGGAACGGGTAGTATTACTGTAACCGCTACCGGCAGCACTGGATTTACCTATAGCATTGATGGTGGCAGTTTCCAGGCCTCCAATGTATTCCAAAATGTTACAGCCGGAAATCATACCATTAGTGCAAAAGATGGAGAATCCTGTACTGGCACTTCTTCAGTAAATGTACCTGCCATTGCAAGTGGTCCGCTGTTTGCCAGTGTTAAGGCAGTAATCACGGCAAACTGTGTAAGTTGTCATGGATCGGGACGTGTTGAAGGCGGAGCAAATTTTTCGAATGATTGCAGCATTGTGAATCTGGCAGCGAGAATCAAAGCAAGGGCAGTTGACGGGAATCCATCTTTTATGCCACAGGCAGGACAACTAAGTGCAGCCGATAAAAAGAAAATTACAGATTGGATAACAGCGGGTGGCAAATTTGACAACTAGTATAAAATAAACAGGTGGTAACGATGGTTACCACCTGTTTCTATGCTATTACGCTATGATTAGTCGATTGACTTTTGTATAGAAGGAAATGCAGCAGAGAATCCCTTCCGGAAGAAGAGTAATTGATAATCGATACTATTATTCCAATATGCCCTGTTATGTGCCCCGGGACGTTCAGTGTAATCGTGATCAATTTTTCTATCCATGAGCTTCTGATGTAATTTCCTGTTCACGTCGAGAAAAAAATCACCTAAACCACAATCAATAATCAATCCTAATTTCCCGGGAGCAACCTGTTCAATGACATTGATCACGGTATAAGCATCCCAATTTTTCATATTAGAACTCTGTTCACCCAGTATCTTTTTCATGTCCCAGTTATTGGGAAACGGACGAATATCTACACCACCACAAATACTACCCGCATAACCAAATACATCCTGATTACGGGATGCCAGATATAAGGCACCATGACCACCCATACTCAAGCCGGTGATGGCTCTGGCTGCGCGCTTGGCAATGGTGCGGAAATTGGCATCTATATGGGGTACGAGTTCCCTGATGATAAAGGTCTCATACTTAACCGTAGTATCAACCGGACTATCAATATACCAGCTATTATAGCCCCCATCCGGACATACCAGTATCATATTCAGCTCATTTGCCTTTTGTTGCAATTGTGGGGCATCTTTTACCCATTGCTGATGATTACCACTATAACCATGAAGCAGGTAAACAACAGGATAAAATTGTGATTGCTCAGGATACGAAGCGGGTTTGAATACCACTGCCTTAATATCCTTGCGCATAGAAGGACTGTTGACCAATATGGTATCTGCATCGAATGCTGAAACCGAGAGCAGGGTCAGACAAAACAGTGCAGCAAGTGATAGATGTTTCATAATGATAAGTTGCTTTTATATATAAGGCCACCTGCTAAGTTGTAGGAGGTGGCCTTGTACAGAACTATAATTCTACTATCTTATTTTTGTTTTTGCATAGCATTCTGCATGGGGTTCACGCCTTGCGACTGACCTCTGCCTGCAGCACGCATCTTAAACAGCGAGAACTTACTGGGCACTTCTGAAGCAGGCCAAACATTGTTCGACTCATTGATATCGGCAGTTTCACGCATCGGATCCTGACGAATGCTCACCGCCTTCTTGGTGGTCACGAACAATTTGGTTACAGCCTGTTCGTTCTTACGCCAAATCTGAGCCGGTACTTTCTCAACAGATTTGCTACCATCTTCAAAGGTAAATTCTATGATCAATGGCATGATCAAGCCACCTTTATTACTGAAGTTGATTTCATACACATGTAACCCGGCATATTTACGCTTCTCTTCTTCGCTCAGTGATTCAAATGCTGGCGGTGTCATCTGAACTTTTGTAACAGAATCATAAGGTTCCAGCCCTCTTGCATAACGCCAGTAAAAATCACGCAAAGAAGTATCTACATCTGTTTGAAAAACGATTTGTTTGTCTTCACGGTTACGCACTTTTGAAATATCATCAAAAGCAGGGATTTGAGGCTTATCCATGGAAACTGTGCGACCTGCTCCTCCCCTTGTTTGAGGAACAGCACTGGGATCATATACGGCATAACGAACACTGTCAATCGCTATATCACAGGCATCAATACCATAGAACCATCCTCTCCAGAACCAATCCAGGTCAACTGCACTAGCATCTTCCATAGTACGGAAAAGATCGGCAGGTGTTGGATGTTTGAATGCCCAGCGACGAGCATACTCGCGGAAAGCAAAATCAAACAACTCTCTACCCATGATGGTCTCACGCAGAATATTCAACCCTGTAGCCGGCTTTGCATAGGCATTAGGGCCAAACTGAATGATATTTTCGCTATTGGTCATGATTGGCTCCAGTTGATTTTTAGGCGACTTCATATAGTCTACAATCGCCCAGGCTGGCCCACGGCGTGAAGGAAACTTATTATCCCAGAGTTCTTCTGCCAGGTATTCTACAAAAGTGTTCAACCCCTCATCCATCCAGCTCCACTGGCGCTCATCACTATTGATGATCATGGGGAAGAAATTATGTCCTACTTCATGAATAATCACCCCAATCATACCATTCTTGGTAGCTTCACTATAGGTACCATCGGCATTGGTACGGCCATAGTTGAAACAGATCATGGGATATTCCATACCATTGGCAGCTTCAATACTTTGTGCTACGGGGTAAGGATATGGGATAGAGAATTTAGAATAAGATTTGATCGTATGCGCAACTACCTTGGTAGAGAATTTACGGTAAAGGCCATAAGCTTCCTTACCATAACCGCTCATACACATAACACGCTTACCATCAATATAGGCGGGCATCGCATCCCAGATGAGTTTACGACTGGAGGTCCAGGCAAAGTCACGTACATTATCTGCCTTATACACCCAGGTTTTGGTTTTGCTGCTCTTTTGTTTTTCCGCATTTTTAGCCTCATCCAGTGTAACAATTTCAACAGGCTCTTTAGCGGTGAGTGCCTTATTCCAGCGGCCCAACTGTGCCGGACTCAATACCTGTGCATAGTTCTGGCATTCGCCGGTACTCAACACCACATGATCTGAGGGCACTGTGATCTGAACGGAATAATTACCAAATGTAAGTGCAAACTCTCCCCTGCCTGTAAACTGGTGGTTCTGCCAACCCTGGAAATCGCTGTACACACATAATCTTGGGAACCATTGTGCCATCGTGAACAGGTGATTCCCATCTTCTGGAAAATACTCATAGCCACCACGACCACCTACAGTAAGGCGATCTGTTATTTTATAGGTCCAATCTACATTAAAGACAAATTTCTGACCTGGCTTTAATGGCGCAGGAAGATCTACACGCATCATCGTTCTGTTAATGGTGTAGGCCAATGTTTTACCCGTAGCATCGGTTAACTTAATAATTTTATGACCAAGGCCATTATCTGTTTTCTTTGCCATCAATGCGTCGATCGTGGTAGTCGATACCTGACGCATTGTGCTACCGTCTTCATAGCCGGCATTATTTACTGAGCTATGTTCATTCTCATCCAATTGCAGCCATAAATAAGTCAGCACATCTGGCGAGTTGTTGAAGTAGGTGATCTTCTCAGACCCTTTCAGGTTGAGATTCTTTTCATCCAGTTCACACTTAATATCGTAATCGGCCCGTTGCTGCCAGTATCTAGGACCGGGAGCACCACTTGCTGTACGATATTCATTGGGGGTAGGCAGAATAGTTCCTAATTGCTCGAACTTATTGCCGTGATTGGAAGTTGGATTGTTCATGATGTTTTGCGCTCCAGCCTGCAGCATACACACCATTGCCAATCCTGAGAGAAGATTCTTTTTCATATTTACCGTTTAGAGATCGGAAAGTCGTTCCAAGGCCATGATCAGCGCAATGGCAAATGTTCCTCCCGAAAAATAGAGCAACACTTCGCGCCTATTCCATCTGAAAAGATTGACGAATATAAATGAAATTAACAAAACTGCCAGTACAATGATCAACTGCCCTACCTCAAGCCCCAGATTAAACGCCAGTAGTTCGGTAATAACCGAGGCATTCTTGCCCATCAGGCTTTTCAGGTAGTTACTAAAACCCATACCATGGATCAATCCAAAGAAAAGTGCAAAGAAATAAATGGCGGGGAAACGCCCTGCCGATGTAAATTTCTTCACGAATACATTGCTAATAGATGTAATAACTATAGTAACCGGTATCAGGAATTCAATCCAGGCTGTCGAATACCGGATCACATTATAGACACTCAATGCCAGGGTAATGGAATGTCCAATAGTGAATGCAGTAACCAAAATCAGCAGCTTACGCCAATCGGCAAACTGATAACGAATGCATAATGCCAGTACGAATAGGATATGATCATATGCTGTCAGATCAGCAATATGTTGCATACCCAGTTTAAAGTAAATAGGAAATTGATCCATGAGCCTTTAAGAATTAATTATAACCTTTGTATAAGCATATTCGATTTAACATGGTAAATATACTGATTCAATGGATGATGGCCGGCATGTTGGGATTCATGCATCCTTTTTTTGTGTCTGTGGTCGACATCAACCATAACAGTAAAGAGGCCGCTCTCGAAATTAGCGTTCGCGTATTCAGCGATGACCTGGAAAAAACCTTGCAGGCATTCAGCAAAACCAAGATTGACCTCATCAAACCTACCAATAAGGAATTGATTAATAAACAACTACAGGCCTATGTTGCGGGCAGGTTAAAACTTACTGTGAATGGAAAACCGGTACAATTTAACCTGATCGGTTACGAACAACAAATGGAAAGTACCTGGTGTTACTTCGAGGTTACAGGCATATCGGCAGTAAATAAGGTAGATGTAGACTGTAGTTTATTGTATGATTACGAAAAGAATCAGGTAAACATTGTACATGTAAAGTCGAAGGGCGTACAGAAAACCTATAAGCTGGATTATCCCCAGCACACAACCAGCTTTTCTTTCTAAGCGGGATCGAGCAGTGTAACGAGGATCTTATCGATACGATGTTGGTCCATATCCACGATCTCGAATTTGAAGATTTTCCATTCCATGGTTTCTCCCGTTGCCGGTATTTTTTCCATTTCATGAATGATGAATCCGGCAAGGGTATTAAAATCACGGTCGCCCTCCATCATCCATTCTTCCTTATCAAATCGTGCCAGAAAATCATAGAAAGGTATTTGGGCATCTATGAGGAAGCTACCGTCTGCTCTTTCTACTATTTCATAAATTTCATCTTCTTCCTGAGGAATATCGCCTACAATGGCTTCAAGAATGTCGTTGAGTGTAATCAAGCCCTGAACAGAGCCATATTCATCCACGATAAAACAGTGATGAATTTTGGTTTGCTTGAATCTTTCAAGTACCTGATAGGCTGTATTATTTTCAGGAACATAAATAGCATCCTTCATAAGGCTATCAATGCGTGTATCATCACTGGCTGCGAAAAGATCTTTCAGAGATACCATGCCTTTGATATAGTCTATATTCTTGTCACATACCGGATATACAGAGTGCATATCTTCCATAATCTCTTTCCTTACCTCTCCTACCGTGCTCGCCACATCAAGCCAGAAAATATCGCTGCGGTGGGTCATGAGTGAAGTGATATTGCGATCACTCAGGTGAAACACACGTTCAATGATCTCCTGCTCGGCCTCTTCAATGGTTCCCTGTTCGGTACCTTCACTAATGATGGCCTTGATTTCCTCTTCTGTTACCTGGTTCTCATTAGGCTTCATATTGAGGATGCGCATAATCACAAAGGAGGATTTACTCAATAACCAGATAAAGGGATAAGTAATCCAGGAAACGATTCGCATGGGGCCGGCCACAGACTTGGCAATGCCTTCAGGATTACTCAATCCAATCCTTTTGGGCACCAGTTCTCCGAGCACCAGGGTGAGATAGGTAACAACGATCACGATGAGTACAGTAGCCAGCGTGCTGGCATAATCGCCAATCCAACCATACTGTTGCAGCCATTCTTTGATGGGTTCTTTGAAGGAATCGCCCGAATAAATACCGGTCAAAACCCCCACCAATGTGATGCCAATTTGTATGGTAGAGAGAAAAGTATCTGGATGGTTCGCCAGTTCAAGGGCTCTTTTGGCATCCTGATCACCTTTAGCTGCCTGTGCCTCCAGCCTTGCCTTACGGGCAGATACCAGGGCAATTTCTGCCATGGAGAAAAAACCATTCAGTATTATTAATCCAAGTATGATGAGAACCTCTGTCATTGTTTATTGGTTGTGTTAGCCCCGTTAAGGTGTACGATTACATAGGGCGTCACCTCATTTTTTCGCTTTTCGGGGTCGAGAAATGGTAAAGTGAGCATACTTACACCAAAATACGACGAATCAAATATAACATTCATACCCGGATAGCGCTCTTTTAACGCTGGAATTGCTTTCTTTCTTGTGATTACGATATGATCTTTTTGTAAATCAGTGATGCTATCCTTTCTATTAAAGAGGTGATCACCATAGAAATGTAGGGCACGGCTTTCATCAATATCATGCAGCACCATTTTGGCGGGATCCAATCCTTTTTCCCTTATCACTTTGGCTACAGTATTTCCAAACTGGTATTGCAATAATCGCGGATAGAAGCCTCCGTTCAGTAATAGATTTACGCCCAATACGGTTACCAGCGCCAAGCCTATCAGCTTTGGCATTGACTTGATGGGTTTAATCAATTGTCCAATAACCATCATCAGGACTAAAATACCCAGCACCTTCATCACCAGGGGCATATCGGGGAAAGGCCAGATCATCAGGATGGCACCAGCCACTGCCAGCAGCAGGCAAATGGGGATATGAATCCTGTACAATATTTTACGTAGCCGCAACCACTGTTCACTAAAACATAATTGATCAAGGAATTTTGCTGTAACAATGGCAGCAAGGGGTAATACTACAAATATATAATGCGGCAATTGAGCCTGACTACGGGCAAGTACGCAGTAAGTCATGACAAAGCCACCTGCAGTAATAAATTCCTCCGTAGCACCAATCAGGAAGCGCGACCTGATAAGGTCACGGAATCGAATGATGAGTCCAACAAGAAAGAAGAGTATCCAAGGCTGGAAACTCCAGAGCATATTCTCCAGCAGGAAAGTGAAATGGTTCATTTCATTGAAAACATTCTCACCGGTATATCGCCCAAAACTCTGTGTCCAGTAGTAAAAACGTAAGCCCGATTGAATGGGTTGTCCATGGTAAAGTTTACCTGGCTCCATATCAAACTGCTGGTACAAACCAATACTCATGGGCAATAACAGTAAAGCAACAATAAGTAGCCCGGGGATATACTCCCAGCGAAATAATTGCTTCCATTCCCTACGCAAAACAAAGTGAGGCAGAAAACAAAAGACCGGCATCATGAGTGCGATGGGTCCCTTGGTCATCATGCCACCCGCTACTGCAACAAAACCCAGGATGAAATAATGCCATTTCCGTGTACGGTACCAGGCATCGAGTTGCCAGATACTCAGCATCACCCATCCCAGCAACATGGTATCACACCGCACATCATGCACCATCAGGAAAACTGCTTGTGATGAAGCCAATACTATTGCTGCTAAACGTGCAACCCGCTCACCATAATACGCTGTGGTAAATCGAAAAGTGGCATAAATGCCTACTAGCAGAAAAATAAAAGAGGGTAAGCGATAGGCCCAATCATAAACACCGAACAGGTTCAAACTAATGGCAGATAACCAAAATAACATGGGGGGCTTATCAATAAAATCACTGCCCAGATCATACACTTTCAGATAACTACCCGAACGCATCATTTCCCTGCTAATGGAAGCATACTGTGCGGCATCAATATCAATCACGGGAATCCTGAACAGTGCAATTAAATACAGGCCTATGCAGGCCGCAAGCGCCAGGCGAAAGCTATTCTTATCCATTCATTTCGGTTGTTGTAGTGGTTAAAGGGGATAATTCACCTATCCGGTTATTATAAAAATAAGCGGTCAGGTAGCCAATACCAGATCCCAGCAATGAGCCGAATAAAATATCCAATGGATAATGTACACCAACATATACCTGTCCGTATGCGATACTACCCGCCCAAACGAATAACCATTTTCCCCAAGGGCCCATCATTTTCCTGGTGGTGAAAAAAACAAACATGGCAAAGCCAAAATGATTGGTAGCATGTGAAGAAGTAAAACTGAAACCGCCTGAACAATGCTCCAGCATTAGACGCATTTTCCCCACCAACGCCTCTTCATTACAGGGCCTTACACGGGCTACCCAGTTTTTGATAAGAGAACTACTGGCCTGGTCTGTAAGGGTAACATTCACGATCGCAAACAAGATCCAGCCCCAGGCACGGCGGCCAACCTGCACAAAAGCCCAAACAATCAGGAAGAGGTAAAAAGGCGCCCATACCAACGAATCCCGCCAAAGCGGAAAGATCTTATCCAACAGTGGATTTGTCATGCGGGTATTTATGAGCAGGAATAACCAGGTATCCAGTTCTACCAGCCAACGAATCAACCCATCGAACCAGGTATGTAAAAGATAAAATGCAGACATACAGGATAAAGTTACAAATAAAGCCAGGGATTGAGGGAATAAAAGGAATGAAGCCGTTTAGCGCTTTCTTGCCAGGATGATCATGCGGGGAGACTTTCGAATATCGTAATGTCCCAGGGTATAATCGCCAAACACTTCCTGAATCTGTAACCCCTGAAATGACATCATATCTGTAAAATCCCCCAAAGAAAACTTGGCTACCCGCTCTGTATACAGGTGTCTTGGTGATACATGTGCTTCGTCTGTCACCTGAATTTGTTTGTAAAAATGATTGTCATCCTGCCAGCGGGTTATATGAAAATCAACCCCATCCCGGTTCACCATAAGGGTGGGTTGTAAATGATCCTCTGTAAAATGAACATTCAAATAATCGATCAGAAAGATGCCGCCAGATTTCAAACTTTGAGAAATGGTACGTATGGCATTGTCGTGCTCCCTGCGGGTTCTGAAATAACCAAAGCTGGTAAAGAAGTTAAAAGCAATATCAAAGTAATTGATAAAAAAAGGCAATCGCATATCATGCTGATAAAAATGCAGGCGATCATGTTCCATTTGCTTCGCTTCTGCAATGGACGCAGCAGACAGGTCAATACCTGTTACATCGAAACCCTTATCCGACAGGATACGGCTATGCCTCCCCTTACCGCAGGCAATATCCAGCATTGTGGCGGCGGGCGATGGCTGCAAATAACCCAGCAAATGACCAATAAAGGCATCAGCCTCACCAGTATCCCGATGTTGGTATAATAAATGATAATAAGGCGAATTGAACCAATCCCTGTACCACGCTTTGTCCGGCATAATCTCACATTGACTACACAAAATTACAACAAGGGAACGAACAAAAAATTTCGATTATGTTTGCAGCCGCAAAACCTTAGCATATGGCACTCATTAAAAGTATTTCAGGTATCAGGGGTACAATTGGCGGAAAACCCGGTGAAACATTAAGCCCTTTGGATGTGGTACGTTTTACTGCAGCTTATGGTACCTGGCTTACCCGTCAGCAATCTGCTAATCGCAAGGTTGTCATTGGTCGTGATGGCAGGATTAGTGGAGAGATGGTGCAAGAATTGGTGGTGAGTACCCTCAACGCTTTAGGACTCGATGTAATTGACCTTGGATTGAGTACCACACCTACGGTAGAAATGGCTGTTGTATTTGAACAGGCCGCTGGTGGCATTATCCTTACTGCCAGTCACAATCCTAAGGAATGGAATGCCCTGAAATTACTGAATGCCAAAGGAGAATTTATTAGTGGGGAAGATGGCGCTGCCTTACTGGCTATTGCTGAAAAAGATGAATTTGAGTTTGCAGGTGTTGACCAGCTCGGCACCCGCACCGTTAATGATACCGCCTTGCAACAACATATTGATGCGATTCTGGCCTATCCCCTGGTCAATAAAAAAGCTATTGAAGAAGCTGGCTTCCGGATTGTACTGGATGCCATCAATAGTACGGGCGCTATTGCAGTACCTGCGCTGCTGCAAGCTTTGGGCGTAAAAGATATTACCGTATTGAACGGGGAAGTGAATGGAAAATTTGCCCATAACCCGGAGCCGCTTCCTGAGCACCTCCGCGACCTCGCCAATGAAGTAACCCGACAAAAAGCCACGCTGGGTATTGCGGTTGATCCTGATGTAGACAGACTTTGCTTTGTTTGTGAAGACGGGACTTTATTTGGAGAAGAATACACCCTGGTAGCAGTAGCTGATTACATACTTACACACCGCAAGGGCAATACCGTAAGCAATATGTCATCAACCCGTGCCCTCAGAGATGTCACAGAACGTCATGGTGGTCAATATACACCAAGTGCCGTGGGCGAAGTGAATGTTGTTACCAAAATGAAAGCCACCAATGCCGTGATCGGTGGCGAAGGCAATGGTGGCATCATTGTTCCCGACCTGCATTATGGTCGTGATGCATTGATTGGCATCGCTCTTTTCCTGACCCATCTCGCACTTGAGCAAAAATCGGCACGTCAATTAAGGAATAGTTATCCAGACTATTTCATGAGTAAGAATAAGATTGAACTCACGCCAGGTTTTGATATTAAAAAAATATTCAGCCATATCCTCGATAAATACAAACAATATCCCATCAATACAGAAGATGGCCTGAAAATAGAATTCGAATCAGATTGGGTTCATTTAAGAACCAGTAATACAGAACCCATCATCCGGATCTATGCAGAGAGTAATTCGGCTACTGTAGCTGATCATATCGCTACAAAACTAATCCGCGATATTCAGGAAGCTATGTAAAGCATACACATCCTGCAATCCGGCTGTTGTGTAGTTTTTGATTCTTGTCCAAGGGCTTTTCCGGCTTGGCGCAAAACCTTAACTTTGCTCCCCATGGAAAGGATATATTTAGACAATGCCGCCACCACACCATTGGCTCCAGAAGTGCTTGAAGCCATGATGCCCTACCTGACTACCCAGTTTGGGAACCCATCATCGATATATAGCTATGGCAGAGAAAGCCGGCTGGCCATTGAGAATGCGCGTAAAACTGTCGCTAAAATTTTGGGAGCGCATCCTGCTGAAATATTCTTTACCAGCGGTGGTACCGAAAGCAGCAATACAGCTATACAAGCAGCAGTTCGTGATCTCGGATGCAAGCACATCATCTCCTCCCCCATCGAGCACCATGCTACATCTCATACCGTTGAGTATATGCACCAAAATGGTGAAGTGAAATTGAGTTATGTGAAGGTATTGTCTAACGGACATATCGATATGGATGACCTCAAGCGTTTGCTGGAAGAAAGTGAAGAAAAATGCTTGGTCTCCCTTATGCATGCCAACAATGAAATTGGCAATATGCTTGATATACATGCAGTAGGAGATTTATGCAAGGCATATCATGCCATCTTCCACAGTGATACGGTTCAAACTGTTGGACACTTCCCTTTCGATCTTCGTCATACGCCAGTTCATTTCATTACCGGCGCCGGCCATAAATTCCATGGACCCAAAGGGGTGGGTATCCTCTATATCAATGAGAATGTGAAAATCAAGCCATTGGTACATGGCGGCAGTCAGGAAAGAAATATGCGTGCAGGCACAGAAAACCTGTATGGCATTGTGGGTTTTGCCAAAGCACTGGAACTGGCAACAGCAAATTATGAAGCCGATAGCCAATATGTACAAGGATTAAAGCTCTACATGAAAGAACAATTGGAAAAACAAATTCCGGGTGTTCAGTTCAATGGAGATCCTACCGGACGATCACTGTACACAGTGCTGAGCGTTAGCTTCCCTAAAACAGAAAAAAGCGAGATGCTACTCTTCAATCTCGATATCAATAATATTTGTGCAAGTGGTGGCAGTGCCTGTACCAGTGGTGCCGATCAGGGTTCACATGTAATCCGGGCCATTAATAATAATCCGAATCAGGTAACCGTACGATTCTCTTTTGCCAAACACAATACCCGCCAGGAAATAGATCAGGTAGTTGAACGTTTGAAAGATATGATCTAACCTGTACAACATACGTCATTCCACACATATCCATGTGATTATGATGAGTGGTCAAGAGAGCTTGCAGCGTATCAGGAACTTTATGGCTCATATTATTATCAAAAAACTAACCATGAGCCTGAAACACTTATCACTTTTTGTCCTCATTGCAGCTTTCACCTCCCATGTACATGCACAAAAGGTGAACGATACCAATGAGTTTATGTATAAACGCCCTGCCAGAACCGTATTTGGAGAAATTGGAGGCCCAGGGCTATTTTCTATTAACTATGACCAGCGATTCCGTGGAGAAAACGGACTTGGCTACCGGATCGGCGCCGGAGGCATTGGCTTCCTGAGCGCTGGCGTATTCGCCTTTCCCGTTGGTTTAAATCATATTTCAGGCAAAGACGCACATAAACTGGAACTGGGTGCCGGCGCTAGTTTATTAACGATCGCCGACGGCGAAGATATTTTTGATGAGACCAATACTACAGTTTTTGGCTATCTGAATATTGGTTATCGTTATCAACCTGTCAATAGTGGTTTTACAGCACGCTTCTTTGTTTCTCCCCTCATTACCGGCGGCGGGATCATCCCATTCTATGGAGGTGTTTCTGTTGGATTTAAATTCTGAGTATCTACCCCATTATAACATTTCAGGTATTGCATGACCAGCTTTGCTTATAGCTGCCAAACAATACCTGAAATGGTTGATTTACTGTAACCTAACTTACTTAGTTATCAGCATCTTCCTCATCGAACTCGTCTTCTTCGCCCTGCAGTGGACCAAGATTCATCATACTCCCAATCAGATCCTTGAACTGAACCTTACCATCAATATGCTTCTTGCTGATTAGGGAATAGGCAGAAAGACCATGAAGAACAAACTCCATCAATAGCGCATTTTCCATTTCATTGGTATGCGGGAAATATGATTTAACGAGGGCATATAACCCATCTACCTGATACAGTGCATGCAACTTATCTGCATCCTTATGATCCAGTAACATATCTAAATGATTACCGGCGTCGAACCAGCGGATGATGGATCGGTATGGATTTTCAGGTTCCTTTTCCTGCACGGTTTTCTTACCAGTTGCCCTGCGTTTCTTCAATTGATCAGGGTTCGGAAAATATTGCACAAATAAGGTACGGATAGATTTATCCAATAAATTCACTGCCACCTGGTAAGGTCCTTCCTGCTCTCCTTCATATACCAACTCTATTTTTCCTGTAATGGCCGGTATGATACCCTGAAGATCACTGATCCAAACCTGGGTACCAGACTCTTCTCTGATGATCGCCCTCCTTTCGGCCGCACTAACCGCATTCTCATATGCTGCAATCGTTAAACGCGCACTCACCCCACTTTTTCTGTCAACGTACTCATTATTCCTGGCTTCAAATGCTACCTGTTCTATCAGCCGCTTAACAAGGTCACTTATTGCTACCTTCTCACTTTGCGCTGGCAAGATATTCGCTTCCTGTTCTGTAATCAATAAGGAGTCTTCTATCTTACGAGGATAATGGGTCAGTATCTGACTCTCAATCCGATCCTTCAATGGTGTTACAATACTGCCGCGATTGGTATAGTCCTCAGGATTCGCTGTAAATACAAATAATACATCCAGCGGCATCCGCAACTTAAATCCACGAATTTGGATATCACCTTCCTGGAGGATATTGAATAATGCCACTTGAATACGCGCCTGCAAATCAGGCAGTTCGTTGATCACGAAAATACCTCTATTGCTGCGCGGAATAATTCCGTAGTGAATGACTTTCTCATCTGCAAAACTCAATTTCAAATTAGCCGCTTTAATAGGATCGATATCACCGATCAAATCGGCCACGCTTACATCTGGCGTAGCCAGTTTCTCTCCATACCTTGCCGAACGATGTAACCACTGAATGGGGGTATCATCTCCCTTTTCCGCAATCAGGTCTATGGCGTAACGACTCATGGGCTGCAATGGATCATCATTTATTTCACTACCCGCTACCACAGGAATATACTCATCCAGCAATCCCACCATTTGCCTCGCCATCCTCGTTTTGGCTTGTCCGCGTAAACCCAGAAAAAGAATATTATGTCTGCTCAATAATGCACGCTCTGTATCAGGAATTACCGTATCCTCATAGCCAACTATACCTTCAAAAGTTTCTTCCCTATTCCTAATGGTACGTATCAGGTTTTCCCTGATCTCATCTTTAACCGATCTGGATCTATAACCTGCTGCTTTTAATTGTCCGAGTGTATGTATCTCTTGTATTTGCATAATCTCTGTTAACGAATGAATAATGTGGGGGATGAATTAATAAACGGTTCTTCTTTTACCACTTTCAAAATCCTTGAATATAAATGAACCCAGTTTGTCCAAACTGGCAAAGAAGGCTTTGCCATGATTGGTTTCAGTAAATTCCTGCACAAATGCCTGCAGGTATGGGTCTGATGCGATCATGAATGTTGTGATAGGAATCTTCAGTTTCTTACATTGTGCCGCCAGGTTAATACAGCGGTTCACTACTTTCCGGTCGAGCCCAAAACTATTCTTATAGTATCTGCCGCCAATCTTGAGGCAGGTAGGCTTACCATCTGTGATCATGAAAATCTGTTTATTGGGGTTCTTCCTTCTTCGCAAGAGGTCCATAGCCAGTTCCAATCCCGCAACGGTATTGGTATGATAAGGGCCTACTTGCAGATATGGTAAATCCTTGATCTCAATACTCCAGGCATCATTGCCAAACACTACAATATCCAGTGTGTCTTTCGGGTATTTGGTAGTAATCAATTCGCTCAGCGCCATGGCTACTTTTTTGGCCGGTGTAATCCGGTCTTCGCCATAGAGGATCATAGAATGCGAAATATCAATCATCAACACCGTCGATGTTTGTGTTTTGAGATCGTTTTCTCTGATCTGCAAATCATCTTCCTGCATCCTGAAACTCTCAACCCCATGATTGATTTGTGCATTCCGGATACTCTCAGTAAAATCAATCTGTTCCAGCATATCACCAAACTGGAAGGGTCTTGTATCTGAATTCACCTCATCTCCCTGTCCGGGTTTGCGGGTTTGGTGATTACCTTGTTTGCCTTTCTTGAGTTTTCCGAATATCTCCTCTAGACTCTTTTTTCTAATAGTTTGTTCCGATTTAGCCGTGATCTTGAAATCACCACTGGCTGGATCTTCATTTAAGTAGCCCTGTGCTTTAAGGTCTTCAATAAAATCACCCATGCCATAATCTGCATCCGTTAGCTGATACTGCCGATCCAACTCATTGAGCCACTGCAAAGCCTCTCCTGCATCACCATTTGTATAGGTAAGTAATTGGGTGAACAGATGGAGCATCTGTTCAAATTTTGTTTTCCCATCCTCATCGGGATTGAATCGCAGAAATCTATGTCCTAACATGATTTGGAAATAAAGGTCAAAAAAGGCAGAAGGGGCAATTCTTACTGCAATTTAACAAGCAATGGCATTGAAATGTTGCGATTTAAGAAAACAAAACGGGGTATCCAGATTGGATACCCCGTTTATCATATAATCATTTTATTTGATTATTGTTTGGGTGTTGAATCTTCCGGAGCGGCCATTACTTTACCAGGAATTTGCACCCGTGGGTTGTAAATAGTCTTCATTCTGCTCAACTCCTGTAAATAACTCTCAGCAGTACGTTTTTCCATTTCCATGGCTTCTGCTTTTACACCACTCAGTGAGTTATAGTACTTCACTTGTTGCTGCAAATCCTTTTCTACCGCATCTGCCACTTTTTTGGCAAGCGCTGTATCTTCCGCGAGATAAGCGGCCTGGAGGAACATCAGTGAATTGCGGTTATGGAGATTACCTCTGCTGGCCAGGCCATAGGGGAAATTAGACTCCAATAACATGCTATCCAGCTTGTTCAATACTTTTTTCGCATCATCTTTTCTATTCTTGAGGGAAAGGTCTACAGCGAGGTCTGAATAGGCCGTACGTAGTGTATTTAAATGTCTGCGATTCTCCTCATCAAAATAAACTCCTGGCACATTGGCATTACCATAGGCGAACTTGTTGTTCACTTTATCCAACATCCAATCGGTATTTACCCTGCTATCCTGCACCGGAATCAGACGGTAAGTTAATCCGTCGCGACGGAGATACGGCTCTATACCTAACCCTTCCAGACTTGGCGATGTGAAATAGATTGGACGATTCCATTTATTGGCAGCGATGATATTTAATACAGCCAGATCATTCTTCATCAAGGTATTTCTGCCAATTTCAAAACGCAGTTCATCAACAATGCTATCTGTTGCATTGGCCGTACCATTCTTGAGGACAAAAGAACGATCTACAGGAACAGACACTTTCTTCACCGGATAACTATAGTCATTATCTGGATTATCCTTTCCTACATAGTTCTTCATCAGATCATACAGATCATAATACCTGTTTTCAGGGATGCCTGGATTGGGGCGATAGTCAATATAGTCACGCTTACCACCTTCAATCTGGTCTGCTGTCCAGATCACATCAATGGGATCACTATTGTTCACCTTGTACCTTAACTGGTTAATATACCAATCAATACCCAATAGGCTGTAGTTAATTACCCGTACATCTTTTCTCACACCTTGTACCTCCTGGGCAAACCATAAAGGATACGTATCATTATCACCAAAAGTGAACAGAATAGCATTTGGCGCACAACTCTCCAGATAATCTTTGGCCAGATCGGGTGCCAGTTCTTTCTTGCTACGATCATGATCATCCCATTCCTGCTGCGCCATAATGGTGGGCACGGCGAGTAAACAGATTACGGTTGCCAGGGCTGCACTGGTAGTGGTTTGAGATACTACTTTAGACAGCCAGTCACGCACTTTCAGTACCCCTAATCCTATCCATACCGCAAAAGCATAGAAACTACCTACATAAGCGTAATCACGCTCACGAGGCTGGTAGCCAGGCTGGTTGAGGTAGAGTACAATTGCAAAGCCTGTGAAGAAGAACATGAGCATATTCACAACGAAATCATCTCCTCTCTTCTTTGCGTGATAGAACAAACCTAATAGTCCAAGAATCAGCGGCAAAGCAAACAGCTTATTATGTGCCTTATTATTTTTTAGGCTGTCGGGCATTGCATCCTGATTGCCATAAATAGCATTATCGATGGGAGAAATTCCGGTAATCCAGTTACCGTCTCTTACATTACCCATGAAAAGGCCCTGGTTATCATTTTGCTTACCGGCAAAGTTCCACATAAAATAACGCATGTACATCCAGTACAGCTGATAACCGGTAAAGAAATTGATATTGTCTGCCTGATTGGGCTCACGCTCCCAGGTTCCATTGTTCAGGCGATTAATATTGAGATAGTAACCATAGTAATCGGCATGGTTCTGGTCATTACTCATATCCCATACACGAGGGAATACCATTTTGTCTTCTGCAGCAAATACATATTTACGGTCTTCGCCCAGTTCAATGTATTTGTCTTTTGATTTCTGATAACGTTTTCCAGTCACTTTCAGGTCTACAGGACGAGCAGTGAACTTTTGACCATACAGCAATGGGAAATCGCCATACTGCTCACGACCCAGGTATCCTACCAAGCTAATCGGGTTATCTACATTGTACATGTCTACCGATGGGTTGGCATTACTACGGATCATTGTTGTGAGATAGGTGCTATAACCAATCAAAACAAAAGTGATGCTCCATAAAGCCAACCGTAAATAAGGCCATGACTTACGGGCTGCAAAACGCAGACCGATCCAGATCAATACGGCTACCAGTACAAAGAAGAAGGTAAAGCCTGAGAAGAAAGGCAATCCGAAGCTATTAACAAAAATACGATCAAATGAACCGGCAAGCTTAATGGTATACTGGATTACCCCAATTTGTACAAGACCCGTAATAATACAGCCCAATACAAAGAATATATACGCACCGCCATAGGTTTCTTTCTTCTCCTTATTCATTTTTTCAACCAGGAACAGCAAGCCAATAGCCGCAGCTGTACCCAGCAACATCAATCCGGCCAGAGTACCATCCATTTGAGGATTCCGGTCTGATGTTTCACCATTGGCAACAATCAGCCCACCAAATAATCCCAATACACCGGCAATTGCTGTTAGGCGAATAAACCATTTGCGGAGTAAGGTATAATTGAATGAATCTTTCTTACGGAAATAATACACCATTACAATAGCGGGAATGGTCAACAGGTTCAATAAGTGAACACCAATGGAAAGCCCCATCATAAAAAAGATAAAAACGATCCATTTATCTGCGCCTGGCTCATCGGCATGGTTTTCCCATTTAAGGATTGCCCAGAAAACGATAGCCGTAAAGAAAGAAGAAAGGGCATATACTTCACCTTCCACAGCACTATACCAAAAAGAGTCGCTAAAGGTATAAGCCAGAGCACCTACAACACCAGCACCCATAATGCTCCAGAGTTGACCTCCGTTTATGATATCAGAAGTTTTTACGCCTACTATACGACGGGCAAAATGGGTAATGGTCCAGAACAGGAATAAGATGGTGAATCCGCTGGCAAGTGCACTCATTACGTTCACTGCCCGGCCAGCAGCATATGGATCATCGCCAAAGAGTACAATGAAAATACGACCCAGGATCACGAACAGCGGTGCTCCCGGAGGGTGTGGTATTTGCAACTTGAAACAACTACTCACAAACTCACCACAATCCCAAAAACTTCCACCGGGTTCGGCGGTCATAATGTACACGGTACAGGCAATGAAACATACTACCCAACCCACCAAATTGTTAATACGGGTAAACTGCATATTGGTTTTGGTTTTAAAGACTGGCAAACATACCTTATTAATACTAAAATGGAAAATACAGCACTATGAATATGTTTTTTTAAGAAAATGTTAGGATGCCAACACCCAATATTGAAAAAAATCAAGTTTCTTTATATTTGTTCCGATATCTTGCCATGAACTATTAATATTTTGGTCATGCGCAAACTCGTGCTTTCTTTATTGCTTGCAACCGTCACTTTTTCTATTCTTCAGGCCCAAACGCCCACCGATACCCTCTATCAAACCATTCGTAAACTCGACAGTTTGATGTTCGATGCCATGAACCGACAGGATCTCGACGCCATGATGTCCTATTTCCATCCAGATCTTGAGTTCTATCACGACAAAGGGGGTATGGATAATTTGGCACAAACACGCGAAAAAACGAAGACCTTATTTAAGAATAATGTGAATACGGGTTTACGGCGAACACTGATAGCTTCCAGTTTAAAAGTATACCCTGTGCCTGGATTCGGAGCTATTCAGGACTGTTTACATCAATTTTGTCATAAAGAGAATGGAAAGGACGATTGTGGCACTTTCAAAAATATCATGGTCTGGAAACAAACACCGAATGGTTGGAAAGTGATCCGCGTATTGAGCTACGATCATTGATGCCGTTGCAGATGAAACCTGATCACAAAACAACTCCCCTTGCCGGGATGTCCCGAAGCTTCTATCGAACCGCCAATAGCGTGTAATAGTTCTTTGCTCAATAGCAATCCTAAACCCGTTCCCTTTTCCCTCGCAGTTCCATAGCTATGCTTTGCCCTGAAGGTAAAAAGTCCATTTAATTGTTCTTCAGACATACCAATACCATTATCCCTAATCGAAATGGAATAAGCTTGTCCAATTATCTCCTCCCTGATCTGTATTTGTCCGCCGGCAGGTGTGAATTTGATGGCATTATGTACAATATTCCTGAATACCAGCTCCAGAATACGCCTGCTGGCCAATATATTAACCCTTGCCCCCTCTTGCTGTCTTTCGATATTAATATGTTTATGAGCAGCTTGTTTTTCCAATAAAACAAGTACATCTGTCATAACTGTTGCAGGATCAAGTGATTCAAGTTTTTCTTGTTGGCGATATTCTAAACTTGACCATTCCAACAGGTTTTCCAGCATTTGGAGGGTACCATCTACACTTTCATTCAATTGCTTGCGCAAAGCTGCCGCATCTTCGGCACTAAGTGTGATATCGGCTTCCATCATACTCAAATATCCCTTAATCAAACTGAGCGGGCTCCGTATATCATGTCCAATGATTGAGAAAAGAAGATCCTTTTCAGCATGCAATTTTTCCAGCTGTTCCTTTTGCTGAGCATTGATATCGGCACGCTCATTAGCGAGTTTTCTTTCCCGCCAATAATTGAACTTTATATAGGTAACTATACCATAGATCAACAGTATGCTGCAGAAATAGGAGAACCCCATATCAATAAAATACAGGGAACGACTCTCATAGCTGAATGTGATTAATTGTGGGTTTCGGTATTCAAGCCACATGAGCCCTATTGCAAATGTCAAATGCAGGAAAAACCAAAAACGGTTGAGCAATAAAGAAGAAACGACCAGTACGGCCATAAACTCCAGTATGAAAAGGAGAATAGTTGGCCCCTGAATACCTGAGTTCAGAAAATAATTCACAATCAGAAACCCATAGCCATTGAAGGCGAAAAGAATAACACCCCATTGGGTCTTTCTTTTTACCCTGGATAAATAAACGGCTATAATCTGACAAATAAAGGTAATGAGCAGGTAGGCCGACATCCCGGTAAGCCCGATTAATAAATCGAACACCGCAGAAAGAAAGATCACCGGTGCCAGTATGAGCAGGATAGCATGTAAGATCCGTTGCTCTAATGAGAACAGATCTGCGGGACCAATCCACTTGTTCCACGTATTTTTCCTTATCCAAACCAGCATGCTTTCTATGTGTGTTGTAGTACAAGGTAATAAAATTTTGTATGTATGCTCCCTTAGCATTCATTTCAGCTAAAGCAAATTGTCAGGTTGGTGTAAAAAAAAGATAAAAGGAATGACTCCTGTAAAAAAGAGAGAATCACACTTGAAAATCAGAGAATTAGACGGCACCAACGCTCACTTCCGTAATCCTTAGTAACTTTGCCAACCATGAGTAGCAAACGTAGTGTAGCCTTTCATACATTAGGCTGTAAGCTGAATTTCTCCGAAACCTCTACCCTCTCCCGTTTAATGGAGCAGGAAGGGTTTGAAAAAAAACAGTTCGATGACCTGGCAGATGTTTACGTAATCAATACATGTTCTGTAACCGATAATGCCGATAAGGAATGCCGGCAACTGGTTCGTCGTATCCAGAAACGATCTCCGGAGAGCTTTGTGGTGATTACAGGATGCTATGCACAGTTGAAGCCAAAGGAAATAGCAGAGATTCCCGGGGTAGACCTGGTACTTGGTGCTGCAGAAAAATTCAATATCGCTCAGCATATTGCAGAATTATCGAAGGGAGATCCGGCCCGCATTTGCAGTTGTGATATTGAAGAAGTGAGTGGTTTCAATGCTTCATTTTCACAAAATGACCGCACCCGTACCTTTTTAAAAGTTCAGGATGGCTGTAACTATAACTGTTCCTTTTGTACGATACCAATGGCAAGGGGTAAAAGCAGAAGTGACAGCATCAATAATGTGGTAGCCCATGCCCATTCATTAGCTGCCAGCGGGGTGAAAGAAATCGTACTTACCGGTGTTAACCTGGGCGATTTTGGTAAGGGACCCGATGGCGGCAAACACCAGGAAGATTTCTTTGGTCTCATTCAGGAACTCGATAAGGTATCAGGTATTGAAAGATTCAGAATATCCTCTATTGAGCCTAACCTGCTATCCAATGATATCATTGCCTTTGTTGCCAATAGCAGCCGTTTTATGCCCCATTTTCATATCCCTTTGCAAAGTGGCAATAATGAGATATTGGGTAGTATGCGCCGGCGGTATAAAAGGGAATTATATGCCGAACGGGTAGCCCTGATTAAAGAGCTGATGCAGCATTGTGCTATTGGGGTTGATGTGATCGTAGGTTTTCCGGGTGAAACTGATGCGCATTTCAATGACACACTTAACTTCTTACATTCACTGGATGTATCCTACCTGCATGTTTTCACCTATTCTGAACGTGACCATACCAAGGCACTGGATATTCAACCTGTAGTACCGGTACATATCCGCAACGAGCGAAATAAAGTGCTGCGCAATTTATCTTACATGAAAATGCAATACTTTACGCAACAACATGCCGGACAAACCCGCAAAGTATTGTTCGAAGCCCATGAAAAGAATGGCATGATGGAAGGATATACCGATAACTATATACGTATTACGACCCCATACAGAAAAGAATGGGCTAATGAGATTGTTGATTGGCGTCTTTAACAACTACAGATAGGCTCAATTCTGTAATAATTGGTGAGCAAGTATACCTGTGATGGTAGCTATACCAAAACTCAGGAGGGTGCCAATTAAAACATACTCTGTCAGCTTCATTTCATCTGATTCTTTCAGGTCACCAAATCTGAAAACAGACTTGGCAGCTAAAAGGAAGCCTACCCCTTCCCAGTGATCCAGTAAAATAAATACCAACACCAGTGAACGCTCCAATACACCAATCATGGCACCTGCATTTTCAAGCGTTTCAGCCCTCATCCGTTGATGCTGTTGTGAGGTGGTAGCCTGTTGCACCGGTATCACATGATGGCTACGGGTAGGTGTCCAGGTGGAAATAAAATATCGAATGATGACCGAACTAGGCTTCAACAGAAATAACCAGGCTGTTATTGGCACCAATAACTCCCGCTGCGATAATATATGCCAGTTCACTTGTTGATTGGTTGTATGCCCCCAAACCACCATCAGTACCATGATATGGAGTAACTGATCTATAAAGAACCATCTGCGTTTATTACTATTTTTCTGGAAGTACAATTTAACCAGATCGATCAACCAATGCCATACAGCGATAATCAAAGCCTGTCGCCACAATAGTTTATCCATTTGCCATACCTGAAAATCGCAGGTAATGATAAGGACTAGTAGAAAGTGTATACATACATACATGCACATAAAGCCATGTAGACCTCAACACATGCTGCTCTTTGTGTTTTACCCAACTATTCGGCTGCAATATGAAATCACCCAAGATATGCGCAAGGAATAACTGCATCAATAAGATCATGATGAATGATTTTGTTGTGAGAACCTGGTTCTGTAATACCGTTCCAACTCCATGATTTCCGAATAATAGGCACGCGATTGCCGCTCGCTAACACTTGACTGCCGTATACCGATTTTCTCCCCAAGTTCCTGCTGAGAAAGACTTTGATGAAGCAAACTCATCAATACAATCTCGGCCGAAGAAGGACTCCATCTGTCCATGGCGATGGATGCAAGTCCTAGCATCAAATTCAGCTCAGCATCCAATGCCGGCCAGGGAGACTTAATGGCAGCGTTCCGCTTCATGGATTTTAATGACTCGAACAATTCTCCGGAATAGATAAACGCTGGCCCATTAGATTCGCTGATTCGATTCGCCTCGTATGTTTTCTCTCCAAGCCCAATAGCCATACGTACATCTAAGCCCTTAACTGTTTTTACCTTTGCCTTGATGTGAATGGCAGCCAGCAACGCATATTGTGGGCAAATAAGCTCCAACTGAAAACTGTCTCCCCGAAATATATCCCACCTATCGAATCTATTCCCATATTGCGACAACACAGTTTCAAGTGGTTTTATCCAATTACCGCCATGCAAAGACTTCCTTGAATTGATTATATCACCTGTTATAACAGCTATCATACAACTAATATAGGCATATTTCCCGATATTTTTAATTATCGGCAAATATGCCTATATTTTTAATTATCGGTTAATATGCCGATAGTTTACAAAACTAGATGAAATAATCCGTAATCAATTACTAATCAATAGTATAGAAATTAATAAAAAGTAACTCTTCAACTAAAAGAGCACAACAGCTTTCCCGCTACTCATAAATCCAGGTGGTGGTGTATACAGAACCGGAGCCGCAAATAGTCAAACGGAACTACTGTACGGAATAGGGAACAATCCCATAAAAAAAAAGCAGGGTGTCATCAGATTACAGATAGGTATTCGGCGGGAAATTCAACGACCATGACATGCCCCAAACTTTCCAACCTTACATATACCTTCTTCTTGCCTCCGCGGATCACAGTGCCTTCATTACCCATGAATACGCCATGATTAACTTTGATCTTCATCTCTTCTTTAAATCCTTCTTCGGAAAGAATGGTGATGCGGGCATCTTTTTCAGCCAGATAATGTTTGATGGTAGCAACTTCCTCATCTTTAATAACGGCTGGTTTTCCAAGGTAATGGACAAAGTTCAATACCCCATCGGTAGATAATACCTTGGTTTTTTCGGTAGGATCAATTCTAACAAATATGTAGGATTTGAAAAGCGGGTCATCGATAATTTTTTTTCGATCACTCCACTGACGTTCCACTTTTTGAAGAGGGCACCAGCTTTCAACACCCTTACGTAGCAGAACACTATCAATCTTCTTTTCCCAGCGGGGTTTAGTGTACAATGCATACCACTTTTTCTCAGCTTCCATGTCGGTCAGTATCTATAGCAGCAAAAAAACATACCCGGAATAGCCGGGTATGTGTAAAGATAAAGTAATATTTAATACCAACCATTTAGTGATTGGCGGCAGTGGCTTTTACCAATTCGGCAGAGAGGTTGGATACAACTTTTATCGTTTCACCAATATGCATGTCGGTTTTTAATGCTTTTAACCAGGCTTTATAACGCTCTCCTTTATTTTGATCGGGGTTATTGAAGAATTTGTCCTTATCGTCATTGGCCGGTGCAATATTCATCTCTTCTTTCAAACGTAGAAGGGTACTATTTTGACTAACAGTAGAGCGGATCCGTTTCTGGATATCCTTGTACGCATCAATTTTCAAACTGGCAGGTTGCTCATTCAGCTTAGACAGCCAAACCAGGTTATCCTTTAATAAATTGAGGGATGCATTTTCATTGATCCGGTCTTTTTCGGCCTTAATTACCTGATCATGTCCGAAATCCTTGTGCCAGGTAAGATACACAGCCTTATTGATCTGATCCCAGGGAAGTGCATTGGGCTCATCCTTTTCCCTGATCTTGAGGTATTCATATGAATCGGGTAATACTACATCTGGTTCAATACCTTTTAATTGGGTTGATCCTCCATTGATACGATAAAACATCTGGAAGGTAAGTTTAACAGCACCCATATCGGTACGGCCACTGCTTTCATCAACCACTTTTCCAAAAGGTACCGTTTTTTGAACTGTACCTTTACCATAGGTGGAGGTACTGCCAATCACTACCCCTCTTCTGTAATCCTGAATGGCGCCGGCAAAAATTTCACTGGCAGAAGCACTCAGTTCATTCACCATTACTGCTAAAGGACCATCGTATAGCGTACCAGCGCGCTGGTCGCCATACACATTCGCCTTACCATCACGATCACGCACCTGTACTACCGGGCCCTGGTTGATGAATAGTCCTACCATTTGAATTACTTCATATAAAGAACCACCTCCATTATTACGCAGGTCAATCACCAGTCCTTTAATACCTTCTTTTTTAAGCTTCACAATTTCTTTAGCAACATCGTCAGAACAACGATTCCCATTTTCACGCTCATAATCCGCATAAAATTCGGGTAGCCAGATATAACCAATCTTCTCATTATTCTCGGTAATTACAGCGCTGCGGGCAAAGGTTTCATCCAATACAATCTCATCGCGCTGCATGGTGATTACTTTAATAGAGCCGTCAGATTTTTTTACAGTTAATCTAACTTCTGTACCCTTATTACCTCTAATGAGCTTCACCACATCCTCCGTTCCAAAGCCTGCTACATCTACTGGTTCATTTGCACCCTGTGCTACCTTGAGTATCATATCATTCACAGCCAACTCACCCGATTTCCAGGCAGCGCCGCCGGGTTGTACAGAGGCAATCTTCACACCATAATCATCTTCCGTTAACTGGGCTCCAATTCCATAGAAGCGACCGCTCATTTGCTCATCGAAGGAACGCTTCTCAACAGGAGCAAAATAATCGGTATGTGGATCCATCAATGAGGTGACGGAATTAATGAACGTATTGAAACGCTGTTCTTCCTTAACGGTACTCTTGATACGATCAAAGCGTTTATTCATCGCTTTCAATACCTGCTCACGTGCCTCCTGTTCCAACTGGGCATCGGTTTTAACCACAAAGTCTTTCTTATCCTTATTCTGCTCCCTTTGCTCCAACAAATCTGCATAACGCTCCAGTGTATAATACTTCATGAGTTTTCTCCAACGATCTGCCCGCTCAGCCTCAGTAGCCGCATAGGTTTGTTTAGCAGATTCCAACAAAACAGACTCATCTACCGAAAAATCAAACGGCTTGGCAAGTACTTCTTTATAAAGGTTCGTTACTTCTTCCAGCCTTTTTTCATAGATCACACCCACAGCAGGTGCAAACTGGATCTCAGCACCTTTGATTTCATCATCAAGGGTGAGTTCATATTTTTTAAGACTATTGATATCCGATTGTAGGAAAAATGATTTATCGCCATCGAGATTGTCTAGAAATTTCTGGAATAGCTTTTTGGAGAAATCATTGTTGATATCCTTTGGACTATAATGCTGTTGTTCTAACAGAGAACCCACGGCAGACAACAAACGTTGACGCTGACTCAATACCGTATCGGAACCGCCTGCGATATCCCTGAATGCAATGAACAAACTGCCGAATAAAATAACGGCCAGTAACAGCAACCCTTTTCTGCTCTTCATAAAATCCTTAATTTTTTGCATGATCGTTTCCAAAAATAACTGAAAAACAAGAGCAAAACATTTCAATTCCTGCCAATTAACAAAGGTTTTGACAAGCGGTAAATCAAAAAAAACAGGGCTCCGAACTTTTCGAATTACAGAATATCCCCTATTTTTGCATCCCAATAAAAACGGAGAGCGTAGCTCAGTTGGTTAGAGCGTCAGTTTGTGGCACTGAAGGCCGTGGGTTCGAGACCCATCGTTCTCCCT
>VFQP010001284.1_pt1 | contig 34755 bp, 37 predicted proteins | sample 3512351 | NCBI WGS metagenome assembly VFQP01 (sample SAMN10412372, study PRJNA504923) | tailings metagenome | isolation source: Relicate 1 Philex TSF1 revegetated site | place: Philippines: Tuba, Benguet | collected 2017-08-29
GAATCCTGCGGCTGCGCAGTTCCATCACCGATTGCTCGCCATGACGGTGACCGCACTGGTGCTTGCGCTGGCCTGGCGTGCACGGCAGGCGGCGCTTCCGCAGATGGTGCAGCGCGCGATATTCGGTTTCGCTGCGGTCATCACGGTGCAGCTTGTGCTGGGCATCACGACGCTGTTGCTGGCCGTGCCCATTCCGCTTGGCGTGCTGCACCAGTTCACCGGCGTACTGGCGCTTACGGCCGCGTTGATTGCCACCCAGCGTGCGGTGGCAACGAAGGTTGGGTCACTCGGTGTCCGGGCGGCCGGTTCACAGGAGACCGCCGGCGCCAGTACGTACCGACCGCAGGCGTCGGCACACTGACCGCGGCTTTCGATGAAAGCGTCGGCTACTTCCGGATAGTCGAACCGACGAGCGTGGCGATCGCGCCCAGTGTGGTCTGCGCCGCGTTGAGCCCCAAACGGAAATCCGCATCGCTGAACGTGGCATAGACATCGGTGGGTTGGTGCCAATGCGGGTCCCAGCCACTGCCCACCTGCGTACCACGCTCGTTCTCGCGCAGGCTGATGGCCGGAACGAGATCCTGAAACGGTCCACTGTCCGTATTGGTCATGTGCGGACCGACCTGCGCCGGATAGTCGGTAGCGTACTTGCTATTGGCGCGATGAAACAGGAAAGCAAATTCCATGGACTTCGCGGCCATCTTCGAATTGATCTGAAACTCGATGTTCACATCGGCCTCTGGACGCTGCTCCTTGCGCATCGTGCCATCTGCGTTGGGCATACCATGGTCGAAGAGCATCATGTCGTGCTGCACCATGCCCAGCCACCTGGGTTCGGGTTACTTGCCGCTGCCGCGCGGATGCTCGATGCCCTGCAGTTTTTCGCGCTGCGCGATATACGCGCGCGCGCCATTGAGACCTGTTTCTTCGTTGTTCCAGAGGACAAAGCGGACGGATCGTTCGGTCTGTATTGACGGGTCACTGAAAATGCGCGCCAGTTCCATGACGATCGCGGTTCCTGACGCATCATCGTTCGCGGCTTCTCCCCAGCCGTGACCATCCATGTGCGCGCCTACGATACACATCTCGTCGGGGCGTGTGGTACCGACCTTCGTGCAATACACTTCCTGTCGCTCACCAGGCGTAGTGGGCTCGGCGTTGAGCGCGCGCAGTCGGGCATCAGGCTGCGCAAGGGAATCGCTGTTCACACCGGTGCGTGTGCGGATGCCTCGCGGCCGGCCGCCGCCCTGCGCCGTGGGGTTTCCAGCTCGGCGCGGAGCGGCCTGAGGGGCAGGCGCTGCGCCGCCGGCCGGTCGGTTGGCAGGCGGCGTCGCAAAGGACGGCGGGTTGTACTCGTAGGTGATTCGTTCGGTATTGGTGCAGCCGTAACTCTTGAGTTGCGCTTCGATCCAATCCACGGCGTCGCGGTTGCGCTTGGTGCCCTGCCGCCGATCACCGAACTGCGTGAGCCCCTTGATGGTGGCCTTGTAGCGTTCAAGGTCCAGTCGCGCGACCATGAGTGCCACCGGATCGGTGGAGTCGATCAGCACGGGTGTGTCGCGAATGACCTGCGGTTGGGCGACGAGCGGCGACACCAATGCTGTTTCCATGACCAAGCCAACGGTCAAGTAGGTCAGCGAGGGAAGCCGGAGCGAAGAGATGGAGCGCATGGTTTCGGCAGGGCGGCGAGAAATTGGCGAGGCAGGAGGAACCCTCCTAAGGTCCGTTCGTACACGCCGTTTCGCCAGCTATTCATGCCGCAGCCTAGAACAGCGAGGCGCCCGCCGGCGCGATTGCCTTGACGTAGATCTGGAACACACCGGATAGCGGACGGGGGCTCACCAGGTTGGACGCGTTGGATCCAAATGCCACCTGCGTGCCTCCCCGAGCAATGACCGCGCCCGTGGCAGTGCCGTTGCTTGCCGTTCCACTGGTGCTGGCGCTGATGAGGGTCTCCGCGCCGGAGCGCAGATCACGCAAAACGATGCGCGTGCTGAACCCGCTGTAGGTACGCGCGAAGACCACCGAACGTGCATCACCAGAAAGGACCGCGCTGCTCCCGCCGTCGCTGTCGCGCAACACCAACCTCAGCGATCCCGACACGAGGTCCTTCACGTAGTATCCCCGCTCACCGAGGCTGCTGTTCTGGCCCGTGCCAAACGCGAGCAGCGTATTCGACGCAAAGGCCGGACGCCAGTACGTGCCACCACCCACTGCGGGCACCCCACTCCCCGTGCTGGATGCGACGACGGTCGTGCGGTCCTGCAGGTCCATCACGAACAGGTCCGGGCGGCCGTTGGTGTCATCGGCGCTGAGCGTTGACGATGACGAGACGAACGCCACGCGCTGGCCATCCGGGGAGATGGCAAACCGGGTCCCGATGATTTCCCCAGCGGCCACAATACCGTTGTCGGTTGGCAGCGTCTCCAGGTTGCCGGTCCGGAGATCTCGCAGCATCAGCCGGGCCGGCACGAGATTTACCCAGGTGTAGGCACCGACATACCGTTGCTGCGGAAATGTCAGGAACACCACGCGTGCCCCATCGTCCGATAGCACACCGCCAAAAAACCCCGTGACCTGCGGTACCGTCCCGGGTGTCGGGGATACCACGCGCAGCTCGCCGGTCACCGTGTTCTTCACGTACACGGTGCCACCATCGATTTCCGAGTTGAACGCCACGTAGTGACCATCCGGCGTCATGGACGTTCCGAGGCAGTTGCCGCCGCGTGGCAACTGTGCGCCACCGGCGCCCGCGCTCACGCGTGTCGTTACCCCGGACGTGAGATCACGCATGAAGAGGTCCTGGGCGCCGTTGCTGTCGCCCCCCACGAGATCTGCGGCTGTACTGGCGAAGAGCACGCGGGACCCATCGGCGGATATGTCGCAGGTGGTGCTGCTGGTCGCGCTGGTCCGGCCGGCGGTGTTCAGCGACGCCAGCTGCAGACTGCCGCTGCTGCCGGTCACCGAGGACCTGATCGCGGGCTCAGGGCGCTCGCCGGCCAGCCCTGCGGTTGGCGCCGTGCTTTCCGGCGCACACGCGGCCAGCGCGGTGAGGGCGATGAGATGCAGCGCGACGAGCGAGCGCGGGGGCGAGGTAAACCGATTCATGTGGTGTCTCCAAGCGACGTGTCGTGACACCGGCCACTACTGGAGTCGCGGCCATCCAGTCGGTCCGGTACAAGCACCCGGCGGCTTCAGCCCCGAATGCAGCAGGAGCGTTTGCCCGCCACCACGGAACACCCGGTTCCCAGTCAAACCGGCTCACGACGGCACATGGCCGCGCTACTCGTGCCGCAGCGCCGCCACCGGATCGAGTTTGGCTGCGCGCATGGCGGGCATCATGCCGAACATCACACCGGTCACCGCACTTGCCGCCAGCGCCGCGACAATGGACGACATCGGTGTAGCCGCCGGGATCTCCGGCCACGCGGTGCGGATGCCGATGGCCGTCAGTATGCCAAGGGTGAGACCGACGGCGGCACCAATGCTGGTGAGCGTGACTGCCTCGACAAGGAACTGCCACAGAATGGTCGCGCGTGTGGCACCCAGCGCCTTGCGTACCCCGATCTCCCGCGTGCGCTCGGTGACCGAGATCATCATGATGGCCACCACGCCCACGCCGCCGACCATCAGTCCAACCGATGACAGAGCCAGGCCGACCACGAAGAAGGTGCCAAACAGGCTGTCATAAATCTCCATCAGCCGGTCCTGGGTGACCACGGCGAAGTTGCTCGGCTGGCTTGGCCGCAGGCCACGGGCGCCGCGGAGTGCAGCCGTCACATCGTCGACCGCCTCCTCAGCCGTGACGCCGGCTCGTGGCTTCACGATCAGGTTGTTGCCGAGCACCCACATGTTCAAGGCGCTCTTGCCACTTGTCCACGGGACGATTGCCTTCGGTTCGTTGCCTCCACCGGCCGAGGTCGGCGTGCCCATGGGACTCGCGGTGTAGTCGTAAATGCCGATCACTTTGAATTGAACACCGTCGACAAAGACCGGCTTGTCGATCGGATCCGAATCATAAAACAACCGCTGTGCCAGCGTGGCGTTGAGAATCATTACCCGCGCGGCCGCGTTGTACTCGGCGTTGGTGAAGCTTCGTCCGGGATTGATGTCTCCGGCATCGATGTCCGTCCAGTTCGGTGTGTACGCCTCGATACCCGCGTTCAGTTGCCGGTCCCGGTAGCGAAAAGTACCGCCTGTGGCCACATGCGCCGTGACTGAGCGAATACGCTTGAGTCGTTCGATCATGCGGACTTCATCCATCGTGATCATCGGATTGCGGCGTTCTGGGCACGTCTCGGCCGTGCCGTCGCAGACCTGGAATCCACCGATCGGCCGACGGTACACGAAGAAGGATGTCGGACCCGCCGCCTCGACGTCGCGCGCGGAGCTCTCGTTGACGCCTTGCACGACCGAAGACAGCGCGACGACGACGTATAGGCCGACGGCGACTCCCATGATGGTCAGGCCGGCGCGCATCCGGTTCGCGCGCAGAGCGTCCAGCGCAATACGGACTCCTTCGAACACGTTCAGGATCGTGCGGGCGATGTGCATGAGCTACTCCTGACGCAGTGCGTCGATGGGGTCGAGTCGCGCCGCGCGCCGTGCAGGATAGACACCAGAGACGATGCCCACGACGAGTCCGAGCAGCGTCGCGACCACCAGCGACCAAGGGGCGATGGCTGCAGGGAGCGGCGTGGTGGCCTGAATAGCCCACGCTGCGGCAAGCCCGAGACTGATGCCGATGATCGCCCCGAGGGTGCTCAAGGTCGCGGCCTCGATGAGAAACTGCCGGAGTATGTCCTTGCGTCGCGCGCCGAGTGACTTGCGGATGCCGATCTCCCGCGTGCGTTCTGCGACCGCCACGAGCATGACGTTCATGATGACCATGCCACCGACGACCAGACCGATCATCGGCAGTGCGGTGCCGGCGATCGTCATGATGTTTTTGACTTCATTGAATTTGGCGAGTGCGGACTCCGAGGTTTCGATGGAGAAATCGTCCGATTGCGAGGGTCGCAACTGTCGACGCGCGCGCATGGCTTCGCGAACGATCTCCATGCCGTCGAACATCGCGGTCGTGCTCGACGCTTTGAGGATCATGCCGTCGATGTCGCCATGCGGATTCGTGATGCGCCCAAGCCCGGAATCGAGCGGACCGATGATGAGGCGATCCATCGACATGCCGAACAGAGAACCCTGTTTCTCGATGCGGCCGACCACGGTGTACGGGATGTCTCGGATGCGCAGTTGCCGGCCGATGGGGTCGAGATCCGGGAAGAAAAAAGCGGCGACCTCGTCACCGATCACGACGACATTGGCGCCGGTCCGGTACTGCTGCTGCGCGATCGCGCGTCCGCTGACGATGTCGTAGTTCTTGATCTGAAAGTAGTCGCCTTCGACGGCGTAGATGGTGGCCTGCTTGGGGCGCGGTGCATAGGCGCTCGACGCGGTGGCGCTCGCGTCGGTCTCGATGGCCCATTTCACATCCTTCGGCAGCCCGTCGACGACTTGGCGGGCGTCGTGTGTGTACAGCAATGGCCAACGCTGCATGGCACGCCACTCCTCTTCGGTTTCGGGGCCCGTGAAGTCGGGCCAGCGGCGCAGCGTGAAGGTGTTCGCGCCGATGAACCGGCCGATGAAGTCCTCCTCGACGTAGGTCGACATGCCTTCGACGATGGAGACGACAGCAATGAGGAACATCACGCCGATGTTGACACCGAGGAGCGTGAAGAAGCTCTTGAGCTTCTGCACGCGAATCTGTCCGACGGCGAGGCGGACGGCTTCGAGGAGGGGTATACTGAACGGCGTCGCGGGGGAGGGAAGGATGGGAATCCACTGCCGGGGGCGCTGCGGGTGCTCATCCTACGGACCGACCGCCGTTCAAGTGTCAGAGGGTGCGACTCCGGCACGGTGGGACCAGCCGCTGCCTATCGCCCTCGGCCCCCGTGCGGTTCCTCGACGCGCGCAGTAGGCGGTCGCTCCGCACTGGGTATCGGCTCAGTACGCGTAGCCGAAAATGATGTTCATTTCATCCGTGCTCAGGAGGCCGAATCCGATCGGCCGATCGGTGACGTTGTTGTAGGTCACGACCGAGATGAGCAGATCACCTGCTTCGAGCACGATGGGCGTCGCGAAATTCGTGAACGCCGGGTGCTCCCAGTCGGTGTTCACGTACACGGTGGATTCTGCACTACCGCCACGTCGCCATCGGATCTCGAAGCGCTCGCCGAGGCTGTGCATGTGCGACGTGAGCGCAAGGAGTGTGGTCCGGGCATTCATTCGGTACTCGGTGCGGATAGTCGTGCGCTGACGCGCCGGCAACATGAAGGTGGTGTTCGCGTAGTTGAGAGTGCGTGCCACCTGTTGCACCTGACTCCGGTCGACAGTATGGAGATTGGCCTGGGCCTGACCGGGGAAGGTGGCTGGCGAGCGATTCACATAGTGGGCGTTGAGGTCGATGGCGGCATTGCTCGGCAGGCGGAGTGCCACGCCGGGAGGGAATCGGTAGTCGAAGTCCTGCGTCATGGCGCCGGCGAAAAACACATGACAAGCCATAGGCAGCATGTTCACCAGAATGGGCGCTCCTTCTGGAGTACGGATGTCCCGCACCTGATCGGGCAGCGGCCGCCCATTGCAGGGAAACCCTGATCGCGTCTCGTCGAAGGTGTACAGCAACAGATGGTGGCTGCCCGGACGCATACGCGACTCGATGCGCGTGACGAACAACTCGCTCGTGTTGCCGAGCTGACGGTAGACGAAAAGCTCCCGTTCGTTGAGCGGTGGTACCGGAAAGCTGTCGATGGTCAGTTGGAAGCCCGAACCGGCTGCCGGAGGCGCGAGCGGCGTGAAGCGGGCCATCTGAAGGCGGGCGTCGCGCAGGGTCATGGTATCCACCACGTGCCCGTTGCGCGGAGCGCCCGCTTCGATCCAACGCCGCACATACTCCAATTGGCCCGCTGTGATGCCCTGGGTGGTTCCCATCGGCATCAGGTTGCCGTAGTCGCGGCTATGGTGCCCGGGACTCCAGGCCAGCTTGTGATACAGCAGCGAACTGTCGGCCCGGAACGGCTTCACTCGCAACATTCCGTCCGTCTTCGCGATCGGGTGCACCGCAGCCGATCCGACGAGTTGCTGATAACTGGAGTCGGCGGTGAGCACCAAGCCTGACTGTCGGGCGTCGCTGCTCCCGGTGCGATGGCAGTTGGCACAGCCCGGTTCGAATATGGTGCGCTGTATGCGGCTGAACGTTCCATCGGCCACGTCTTGTGTCAAATCGACGGGCGCATCGCGTCCATTGCAGGCCATCAGCAGGGCTGCGGAAAGCGCAAGAGGCACCAGCCGCCGGCTGTGGCCGACGGTGTGGTGCCCGGACGGCTGTGGTTGGCGCATTGGTTGTTCCATGCGCAAGACGCTACCGTCCGCCCTTCCGGATGGCAAACCGAGTCCCCCGATTCCAATGGGCTCCGCGGACAGGGTTCAAAAGCGGCGACCGAGAAACACCTCCGAACGACTCGATCGCATCCAGGCCGAGACGGGTCGAGGATCTGCCCCATTTTGTACGAGCAAAGCGTACCGCCCTCCCTTGACGCCACACGCCGGCCTCGGCTACCGTACACCTGCTTGGTTGGGGAGTAGCCGTCCGCCGATGTTCGGCGGAGCGCACGATCGTCAATCCGAGGCCTTGCCTCCGGTCGTGCAGCATCGCATCCGTCAGTTCCGGGGGCGCCGCGCGAGACCACCGCACGCTTATCCGTGCCGTGGGTCGTTGCGCCAGGTGTGGCGACACTCATGGCGTTGTGGTTCACGCCTGGCTCGTTCTCCCATGCTTGCCTCTTCCAGCTCTCGTCTTCGGTCGCTCGTTGTGTTGCTCTGCGCGGCCGCTTCGGGTGTGGCCTCCAGTGCGCTTGCCGCGCAACAGACGGTCATCAACGCGCCGTCCATCGATCAAACGCCCAAGGGGCGAGTCTTTGCCCTACACGAGTCGCAGGTTCGTACGTGGGGCGACACCAGCTACTGGCAGACCACCCACTTTGTCACCTACGGCGTGACCCGGCATGTAGAACTCGCTGTCACCGCTTACAACATCGGGACACCGCTCAAACGCCTTGCCACTCTCGGGGTAGGCTGGAAGGGTGCCGTGGACATTCCAGGCCTTGCCACCCGCGCACCAACGTGGGAGCCCAAGATCGGAGCCGGCCAGATGCTGGCCATCCCGTTGCGTGGCGAGCGTCTCGGCGTCTGGAGCTACCTGCAGGCCAGCACTCGCATCCCTGGAGTGCGCACGCGCTTGACTGGCGGAGTGAGTGACGGTCCACCAGCAATGTTCGGCAAGGCCACCACGCACTTCGTCGGCAGTTTCGAGCAACCCCTTGCGGCACTCCCCGGGGCACTCGGACATGTGTTGCACGATTTCACGCTGCTGGGAGAGTGGTGGGCGGGCCGCCACGAGTTCGCAGATTTCGTGCCAGGATTCAACTGGCACAAGGGAAAGACGGTGGTCATCGTCGGGTACAAACTTACGAACAGCCCGGGTACCAAAGGGGACGGTCTCGTATTCGAGCTGGGGCGAACGTTTTGACCCACGCGCTGTCACTCTGCCCAATTCGAACACCAACTCGGCGCGCGTCATTGCACATCTGATCGGCCTGACTGAACCACGTGGTGAGCGCATGGGCGCCCCCCCTTGATGGCGACCTGCAAGGCGTTATCAAGGGGGGCGTGCCTATTCCGTCTTGGGATTGCCCACCACTTCCACCTGCCGCTCGATTCCCAGAGCGGCCTCCGCGCCTGGCCGGCAATCTGCCTTCGCGTCCATGGCGCAACCCGCCACCATCAGCGGGAAAGCCAGCGTTCGTAACGACCGAAGACGATGCAGACTCCCCGCTGGCGCGGAAACCGACCTGCCGGTTATCCACGGCTCCGTGAACGGGCCTGCCGCATTTCCACCAGGATGCGCCCGGTCATGTCGATTTCCGGGTCCGCGAGTACCATGGCGCCAGAGGCCGCGCGATCGATCAAGATCAGACAGCCATGCCGGACACGGATGGCCTCGGCGGCGTTTCGCGTGGCCGTGATCATCGGTGCCGCCAGCAACTGCTGTGACTGTTCGCTTTCCCTATGCAGTTGTTCCACCAACTCCTCGAACGAGAGTTCGCGAACGCGAAGCACGTGCATGGCGGCCTCACGTTCTCGCGGGCTCATCTGAGCTTCGTCTCGCGTCATGCGCGCGATCAGATCCTGGAGTGAATCGGAGGCGAGTTTCAGGCGCGACCGGGTCTCGCTGGTGAGACGCTGAAAGCGAGCCTCGGCCTCAGCCCGACCTGGAGCGCTGTCGAGTACAATGCGGGAGTCGAACACGGCGACTCGCGACGGCCCGCACGTACCGGCCTCTCGCCGTGCTTGTGCCTGCGCCGGGTGTGTCCACAAGAAGAGCAGCGCCCAAGTCGCCATGAACACGGACAGCGCGCGCGGGCTGGCCAGGGGCCGGGGTGCTATGGCGACCACCGATCGGCAGGGGTTCGACGAAAGGCGAAATGAAAGCAACGATCCAGTCATGTTGTCGTCCGGGTGACGGTGCCGATGATCTTCTGCGGACGCAAAAGACCGATCAGCACCAAAGGGCTGATCGGTCTCGCAAAGGGTCACGGAAACCGACCCTGGGGGCACCGGAACGCCTTCGCGCTCGTGATGACGGTTGCCTCGGCCCGCGCACCGCGCGAGTTGCTACTCCCCGACGCCCGAAATATCCACAAGGGTTATCGGTGAGTCAACCGTGCATGCTTGCGCATGGCGCACCGGGTGTGTGATTGGCATGCCACCGAGCAGCTTCGCTGCCACGGTCGGGACGTCAGACGCTAGCGCCGGGACAGCTCGATGAATGAGACTGCGGCGCCTTGCGGATCGACTGCCACGAGAATGCGCCCATATGGCGAGTCGAAAGGTCCGAACGGCGCCTGTCCTCCGTGCTGGATCACGGTCGCCTTGGCGGCGTCAGCGTCAGCCACAGCGAAATAGGCCATCCAGTGCGGCGGCAAGTCGCCCCATTCGTCCGTCATTTGCAGGACGCCGCAACAAGGGCCTTCCGCAGTGTGCAACATGTGGTACGGCGTGCCCTGCATCTCCATCCGCTCATCACGAAGTCCGAAGACCGTTGTGTAAAACGCTGCGGCGGCTGCGGCGTCGCGCGTGTTCACTTCCGACCAGGCGAACGCTCCCGGTTCGCCCACGATGCTCACACCCTTGTGGGTCACAGGCTGCCACAGCCCGAATGCGGCCCCGGTCGGATCCTCGACCACAGCCATCCGGCCGAAGTCGCCGATGTCCATCGCCGGAGCAAGCACGCGGCCGCCGTGTGTGGTCGCTTCAGTGAGCGTGTCGTCCACCGACGCGACGCCGAAGTACACCGTCCACGCCGGCGGCATCTCGACGCCACTCGGTATCCCACCAATTCCCGCCGCGCTCAAGCCGTCGCACCGCGCCACGGCGTAGTGGCCGAATTCGGGACCGCCAATGTCATACGTCCAGCCGAGCACTGCAGCATAGAACGACTGCGCGCCCTGTGGGTTCGAGGTCGCCAGGTCGATCCAGATGGGCTGTCCGTTTGGGAGATGCTGACGCGGCATGGCACGCTCGGTGAAAGGACTGCGCAATTCTGTGGCCCAGCCGCGAAATCGGCAAATCGGGTCGGACCTCCTCGCCCCTCCGGCAAGGGAGCGTACCGCCAGGAAGCGTACCGCCAGGAAGCGTGCCGCTTCCGCCGAAGCAGTCGCGCAGGATGGCGAGAACGCAGGAGCGGGGGCGCGTCGGCCAGACGTCGAGCGCAACACGGACTGCGTGCTTCCACCAGTGCTCCCGTATGCGGTAGCTGATGCCGCGGGCGCGTGCCGGTCTATTCGGAGCGTGTGTCTGACATCGGCCAGACCAAGACGTTCCCCCGCTTCCGCCCGGTGTCGACCCGGGCATGCGCAGCGGCAATCTCGTTGAACGGGAAGCCGGAGTCGATGAGCGGCGTGAAACGTCCGTCCACCGCCATGTCAACCAGGGTCTGCAGGTCGTCCACGTGCTCGGCCGTCGGGCCTGCCACCATCCGATGTTGCGAGGTGATGTTGACCCACGGCGCACGCGACATCTCGGGGAGCATGGCCAGCACCAGCAGCAGGCGACCCTTTGTGGCCAAGACCGGGCGCACCCGGGCTCCCGCGTGCAATGCGCCACGCCGAAAGAAGTCGAGGGCGGTGGTGCCGCCAAATGCGCGTGCGGCTGCTGGTTCGTATGAGAGCGTTGGTGGCTTGTGCACGATCACGGCATCGGCACTCACCCGACAGTATTCGGCGTGCGCGCCCAGCCTGGCGCCCGTGAACGCCACCACCGCGTCTCCCACGGTGAACTTGCGGACCGAAGCGCCGACTTCGACCACGTCGCCCGACAATTCGCTGCCAAGAATCGGCTGACGGGGGGTGCGGATGCCGAATGCCAGACGTCCGACCGCAGCAAATCCGTACGGCATGCTGAGACTGCGGATGCGCCAGTCGGCAGACGTGACCGTGGCAGCGCGCACGCGAATGAGGACGTCATTCGCGCCCGCCACGGGTCGTGGCCAATCCTGCACCGTGACCACGCTGGGTGGCCCGTACTGTCGGTAGATGGCCGCCTTCATGCGTGACGTCACGGTGCGGACGCTGACGGACAACGTCCCCAGCCCATCGCGGCGGTTACGCCGATCCGGATGGCATAGAGGCTTGCTGCCGAGCGTTTGATGTCGAAGCCCAGTGTCCCATCGGGTTGGTCCGTCAATCCGCCCTTGATGAGGTAGTTCCGTTCGCCGTGGTGTTCGTAGGCCAACCCGATATCAAGGCTGGCGCGGCGGTGCACGGGCAACTGCAGGCCGATGCCGCCACTCCACACCGCGCCGCCGTCACCGAAGTTTTCATCGGCGGCCACAAAGTCCGGCACCAGACCGCCACCAAGCCCGCTGACCGTGGCGAAGCGACTGATGCCGATCATCCCGTAGCCATAGGTGCGAAGCTTGCCGATGGGCATGGTGACCTGCGGTCCGAGCGCCATGGACAGGATGCCGTTGGCCGTGGTGAGGTTGACGGCCACGCGACAATGCGGCGCAGTCCCCACGCAGCTGCGCTGGCTCTCATGGCCGTAGTTGAGCCATCCCGCTTGCATCCGCAGGGAGACCAGGCCATGACGGTCGAGCCGCAGCAACGCGTGCGCCTGTCCGCCCGCGCCGTTCTTCACCTCCTTCTTGAAGGCGCCGACCGGCTGACCCGCATCAATGGCCAGACCGATGTGCCAGCGTGCAGGGCCGGGGGCGCTGGTGTCGGCCGCAGGTGGGGACGGCTGTCCGGAGACGGAGGGTGCCAACGCACAGAGCCCGATGAGGGCGGCCAGAGAACGACGCATGGCGAGTTGACGCGGTGGTGGTACGAGAGACTTACAGTGTATATTATAACGTACGCCGTAAGTAAGGGCCGGTCAAGCCGCCCACGTGCTTGCCTTGCGCTGTCAGCGCCGGTAGAGTCTCCCGCATGCCCTCCTCACGCCGCGCGCCCCTGAGTCGCGACCGCATTCTGCGTGCTGCCATCAAGTTGGCCGACCGGCACGGTCTTGAGTCGCTGTCCATGCGCAAACTGGCCACCTCGCTCAAGGTCGAAGCGATGTCGCTTTACAATCACGTGGCCAACAAGGACGAACTGCTCGACGGCATGGTCGATGTGGTGATCGGCGAAATCACGCGACCCACTCCCGGTAGTGACTGGAAGGTTGCGATGCGCGCCCGTGCCCATTCGGCGCTGGCGGTCATGACGGCCCATCCCTGGGCTCCCATGCTGGTGGTGTCGCGCATCAGCGTCGGGCCCAACATGCTCGCGTACATCGATGCCACGCTGGGCACGCTGCGTGAGGCGGGATTCTCGTGGTACGAGACCGACCGGGCCTGGAACGCCATGGACAACTACACCTATGGTTTTGCGCTGCAGCAACAGCATTTCCCCGTGAATCCCGAGGAGTACGCGTCGGCCGCTGCGAACTACCTGCCCATGTTGCCGGCCACGGTGTACCCGTACATGCACGAGATCACCGTGCAGGTGGCCGATGGCTCACATGATGGCACACTCGACTTCGCCTTTGGGCTGGAGCTGATCCTCGACGGCCTTGAGCGCCTGCGCGGGGCGCGTCCGTAGGCCACGGACTGACGTGCGATGTGCGACGTCAGGAGCGACGCCGGCTATCGTATTGGTGCTGTGCCTCGTCCACCGCGCGCTGGATTCGTCCGGTGTAGAGACCAACGCCAACCAGCACCACCGGACCGATCGCAAGCAGCAGCATCGTCAGGGATGCATTGTCGAGCCCCTGTGCACCACGCCAGATCATCCACTGCACCAGCGCAAACGTGACGACGAGTTGCAGCATGATGATGTCCATGAACTGCTGCATCCGTCTGATCACCTCACCACGGTACTCGGCGGGCAGCTTGAGCAGCTGCTCCTTGCCCGGAAAGTTGAAGAGCTGGGGTTTGCTCGGCAGCTTGGCCGCCAGCACGTCCACGAGCACTGCGCAGGCGAGGGCAATGAGCACCGGAAGACCCCAGGCCATGGGGCTGCGCGCGACGTAACGGCCGGCCTGCCCGTCGGCGCCGATATGCTGCGGAATGTCCGCCGGGAGCGACGGATAGACGGCAATGCTGGTGGCCAGCAGCACCAACAGTGCGGCCCAGGCAATCAGTCGGAATGGACGCATGACAGAAACGTACGGTCAGTGACGCTGGGGCGCACCCGACACCCGAAACGGCTCGAGTGAGCGGGCGCGACGCGTTACGATCAGATAGCTGCCGATGGCGAACACCAGTGCGGTTGCGCCACCCACTGCGGCACCAAACATCGCGCCGCCGCCGCCGATGGCGCGCAAGGCTGGCACTCGCGTGATGGCCTCGGAGGCGAGCGCCGCAACCAGTCCCACGTAGGAAAACGTCATCCACCAGTAGTGGACTTCAACCCGGTTTGATCGCAGAAACTGCTGGTTCGCCAAACGCGCAACACGCGCGCGCCGGCCGGCCAGCACTCCCGCGACAATTCCCGTGAGACTGATGATGGCGGCCACGTGAAACGGCCCGAAGCCTCCAAAGAGCCTGTAGATCAGGAAGGCCGTCCCATTCACCATCAGCATGGCGACCACATATGCCCAGCCGAGTTGCCGGTGTTGACGGCCACCTTTGGGACTCTGGGCTAGAATGATCGCGCCAAGCATGATTGAAGCCACCGACGCCACAAGGTGCACGACACCGAGAGTGCTCATACCCTTAACGTACGCCGTGCAGCTTGCCGGGTTTCGCCCGTAAAAGGGCCAGCCTCGGGTCATGCCAACCGGCCTCCCATTCGCTGCAGGTCGCCACGGTGGACGCGCCGTTCTGGGGTGATCGTATCGCAAGGCTCGGCGCGGGTCCGGCACCGCTCCCGCACCGCTCCCGCAGAAGCGGCTCCATGCCGAGTCATTGGGGACGGCGCTCACGGAACTCGTCACACAGCCCCGCTCAAGGAAGCCGCCACGCGGATTGCCGCCGCCAGGCAGGCAGAGGACGGAGTGGCCACGGCAATCGCGTTGATCGAGCGGGTTGTCGGCGAGCAGCGCCCCGTTCGGACTGATGGTGCAGGGGCCACGGTCCCTTGACCCCCACCGCCCCCCCCTGTCAGGGTTCAGGGGTGGCTACCACAACCGACCTCGGACTGCCCGGCGCCCTGCCTGACCGCGATCGACTCGCGCTGCGCCGTTGGCTGATGGCCTCCATCATTGCCGTGTTCTTTGCGGTGGCGGTGGGTGGCATTACCCGTCTCACCGAAAGCGGGCTCTCCATCACCGAATGGAAACCGGTATCCGGTGCGCTGCCGCCGTCCGACGACGCGGCGTGGGCGCTTGAGCTCGAAAAATTCCGGCAGATTCCGCAGGCGAGCAGCACGCATGCCGGTATCACCATGTCCGAGTTCAAGTGGATCTACTGGTGGGAGTGGTTCCACCGGAACGTCGCCCGCACCGTCGGGCTGGTCTTCGCCATTCCCTATCTCGTGTTCCTGGTGCAGGGGCGCCTGCCCACGTCGCTTCGCGTGCGACTCGCCGCGCTGCCGTTGCTCACCGCTGGTCAGGGTGCGCTGGGCTGGTACATGGTGCAGAGCGGACTCGTCGAACGCGTCAGTGTGAGTTCGTATCGTCTCACGGCGCACCTGGGACTTGCCCTGGGCATTCTCGCGGTCGCGGTGTGGACCTACAGCGAACTGCGCGCACGCAGCGACGCCGAACTGCGGGAAGCGTCGCAGACGTCGCACGGTTGGCGCACGGCGCTCGTTGCGGCCACCACGCTGCTCGGCATCACCGTGCTTTCCGGCGGCTTTGTGGCTGGACTGCGTGGCGGCAAGGTGTTCAACGAGTTTCCGCTCATGGGTGGCCAGGTCGTGCCCCCCGGCTATGGGATGCTCTCACCGTGGTGGGCCAACGCGTTCGAGAATCCTGCGGCTGCGCAGTTCCATCACCGATTGCTCGCCATGACGGTGACCGCATTGGTGCTTGCGCTGGCCTGGCGTGCACGGCAGGCGGCGCTTCCGCAAATGGTGCAGCGCGCGGTGTTCGGCTTTGCCACGGTCATCACGGTGCAGCTCGTGCTGGGCATCACCACGCTGCTGCTGGCCGTACCCATTCCGCTTGGCGTGCTGCACCAGTTCACCGGCGTGCTGGCGCTCACCGCAGCGCTCATTGCCACGCAGCGCGCGGTGGCCACGACCGCCACTACTCGTGCCGCAACGCTGCCACCGGATCGAGTTTCGCCGCCCGCATGGCCGGCACCATCCCAAAGATGACGCCGGTGACGGCGCTGGCACCCAGCGCGGCAACAATGGATGACAGCGGCGTCGTGGCGGGAATCTCGGGCCACGCCGTGCGAATGCCCACTGCGGTGAGAATGCCGAGGATGAGGCCCACCGAGGCGCCGATGCTGGTGAGTGTCACGGCCTCGACAAGGAACTGCCAGAGGATGGTGCCGCGTGTTGCGCCCAGCGCCTTGCGTACGCCGATCTCACGCGTGCGCTCGGTGACCGAGATCATCATGATGGCCACTACGCCCACGCCGCCGACCATCAGTCCAACCGATGAGAGGGCCAGCCCGATGAGAAAGAAGGTCCCGAACAGTTCGTCGTAGATCTCCATCAGCCGGTCCTGCGTGACGACCGCAAAATTGCTGGGCTGACTCGGACGCAGTCCACGTGCGCCACGCAATGCTGCCGTGACGTCGTCCACGCCCTGCTCAGCCGTCACTCCCTCGCGTGGTCGCACGATCAGGTTGTTGCCAAGCACCCACATGTTCAGGGCATGCTTGCCGGTGGTCCACGGCATGATGGCTTTGGGGTCGTTGCCTTCGCCCGCCGACGTGGGGGTTCCCATCGGGCTCGCGGTGTAGTCGTAGACACCGATCACGGTGAATTGCACGCCGTCGATGAAAATCCGCTTGTCGATCGGGTCCGAGTCATAGAACAGCCGTTGTGCCAGCTTCGTGTTGAGGATCACCACGCGGGCTGCTGCCTCGTACTCCGCGGCGGTGAAGCTCCGTCCCGGGTTGATGTCGCCGGCGTCCACGTCGGTCCAGTTGGCGGAGTACGCCTCGATTCCCGCGTCGAGCTGACGGTCCTTGTAGCGGAACTTGCCGCCCGTGGCCACGTGTGCCGTGACGGAACGAATCGTCGGCAGACGCTCGAGCATCCGCACTTCGTCCATCGTGATCATGGGGTTGCGTCGTTCCGGACAGGTCTCGTCGGTGCCGTCGCACACCTGGAAGCCGCCAATCGGCCGCCGGTACACAAAGAACGATGTCGGGCCCGCCGCTTCGACATCGCGCGCGAAACTTTCGTTGACACCCTGCACGACCGACGACAAGGCCACGACGACATACACGCCGACGGCGACGCCCATTATGGTGAGGCCGGCGCGCACCTTGTTGGCGCGCAGTGCGCTCATCGCGATCTTGACGCCTTCGAAGACGCTCAGGATTCTGGCTGCAGCGCTCATGGCCTACTCCTGACGCAACGCGTCGATGGGGTCAAGCCGCGAGGCGCGGCGCGCGGGATAGACGCCGGACACGATACCGACACCGAGGCCGAGCATCGTGGCCACGACCAGCGACCATGGTGCGACCGCCGCCGGTAGTGGTGTGGTGGCCTGAATGATCCACGCGGCACCGAGCCCCAGCCCGATGCCGATCATGGCCCCGAGGGTGCTGAGCGTCGCGGCCTCCACGAGGAACTGCCGCATGATGTCCTTCCGGCGCGCGCCGAGGGATTTGCGAATGCCGATCTCCCGCGTTCGTTCCGCCACGGCCACCAGCATGATGTTCATGATGACCATGCCACCGACCACGAGGCCGATCATCGGCAGGGCCGTACCGGCGATGGTCATGACGTTCTTGACTTCATTGAAGTCTTCCAGCGCGGACTCCGAGGTTTCGATGGAGAAGTTGTCCCGCTGTCCCGGCCGGAGGTGGCGACGCGCGCGCATGGCTTCACGCACCATCTCCATGCCGTCGAACATGGCTGTGGTGCTCGAGGCTTTCAGCATCATGCCGTCGATATCGCCGCGCGGATTGGTGATGCGCCCGAGACCTGACTCGAGCGGGCCGATGATCAATCGGTCCATGGACAAGCCGAACAGCGACCCCTGCTTGTCGATGCGTCCGACCACCGTGTAGGGCACGCCGCGGACGCGCAGTTCACGGCCAATCGGATCAAGATCCGGGAAGAAGAAGGTCGCCACTTCATCGCCGATCACGATGACGTTCGCGCCAAGACGATACTCCTCCTGAGCAATCGCACGGCCCGCGGCGATGTCGTAGTTCTTGATCTGGAAGTAGTCGCCTTCGACGGCGTAGATGGTCGTCTGACGTGGGCGTGGCGCGTAAATGCTCGACACCGTGGCATTCGCGTCGGTTTCGATGGCCCACTTCACGTCCTTGGGCAGCACGTTGACGACGTGTCGGGCGTCGTGGCTGTACATCAGCGGCCAGCTCTGCATGTCCCGCCACTCCTCTTCGGTTTCCGGGCCCGTGAAGTCGGGCCAGCGCCGCAGCGTGAAGGTGTTGGCGCCAATGAAGCGACCGATGAAGTCTTCTTCGACGTAGGTGGACATGCCCTCGACGATCGAAACCACGGCGACGAGGAACATCACACCGATGGTGACACCGAGGAGGGTGAAGACGCTCTTGAGCTTCTGCACACGAATCTGACCCAGCGCGAGGCGGACGGCTTCGAAGAGGGGCATGTGGGGCGGCGGCGCGAGGGGGGAAGGGCGGGAGTCCGGCAGCCATCGGCGCTGCGGTAGCCGTTCCTACGGTGCGAGCCCACATTCAGTGTCAGCTTTCGTGTGCACTGCGTGCTGGGACCAGTCGCCCAGACTTGCACAATCATCTGGTGAGGCACCACGTGCGACTTGTCATCTGCATTGCTCTTCTGGCATTTCTGCCTGCGCATCTCAGGGCGCAGGCCGTCTCTCCAGTCGTGTCATTTGGACTCGCAAATCCGTCGGGCGGCTTGGGTGAGTTCAGAAGCACGGGACCAGTGGCACGCGCCGGTGTGGTGCTTGGCCATCCGCGTCGCGTCTCGCAGTGGCGCATTGAAATGGAGTACGCGAGGATGACTGGCCGAGAACAGTCTCCGTCGTTGGATTCGCGCGATGCGGACATCACAAGCCTTGGGCTCTTCGGTACCGTTACGATTGGTCCGCGGACGCCCCGCTTGGCGCCCTACTTCGCGATTGGCGCTGGACTACAGCGTCTCAACACCGTTGGTGCGCGCAATCCTTATGGCACGACCCCCGGCGTGCGCACGGGCTTTGGTCTCACCGGGCGGCATCGCACGCGTCTCGTCTTTGTGGAGGTGTTGCTGCACGCCAACCTCACTGATCACGGGGCCGGTGATTACGCGATCGGGTACTACTTTCCGGTAGTGGCCGGAGTGCGCTTCTAATGCCGCATTCGGCATACCATCCCGTTTGGTGTAGTGGGCGACGTGTGCGTGCAGCGATCTGACGGGGGCGACAGCGCAACCCGGATCGTCAATGCCCCACCCGCAGGATGCGGGGCATCCAGAGCACAAGTACCGCGGCAATGGCGCCACACACAAGAAGCAGCGCCACGCCGATCATCACGCCGGACACCACACGGTGCCGCGTGCGCGAGGTACTGCGCTCGGCCCAACGGTAGGCCTCGAGCAGCGACACTGGGCCAAACACGTACACGGTGAAGGCGAGCGTGGTGAGGAACGGGCCGCTGAAGGTGCTGGGGGTGAAACCGACGGGCGCCCGGAACACAAGCAACCAGAGCGCGAGAAACATCCGGAAGTAGAGCACGCCATTGCCCACCAGGAAGGCTCGCAGGGCCCATGCACGGTGCGCGGCAAATCGACGGCTGCGTGCCGTGCGCCATGCCATGATGGCGCACACGAACAGCAGCAGCGCGTTGATCGTGATGGCGATGTGCTGTAAGCGGTCGCCCACGGTCCCGCGAACCCACACCAGCCACAGTCCGCTGATTGCCGCGACGAAGCATCCCGTCAGGTAGAGTCGTCCGCTCCAACGATGCAGCGCGGGTGCACGTTGACGTATCCGCTGCGAGAGCTGCATGGCGCCGAGCAGCAGAATCCCCACGGCAAACACGAGGTGCAGGACCATCGCGGTGTTGCCGGCCTGATCGCCGGACACCCAGCCCGTGGCGCTGAAACGTGCCCAGGCGGCCAGGTCCCCGACCACGAGCGTTCGACCATACGTTCCCAGCAGGTACAGCACGAAGAGCGCCTGAGCCAACAACAGGCTGCCAATGAGCCATCGCCCGTGACGTCGCAGGTGAACCCGCGACTGCTCGGGCCCAGGGTCGGTGGGGATGTTGGGGGCGGTGTCTGGCACCGTGGCGAATGACGTCGCCGCGAAACCGTCGACGTCCGCCATCCGTCGGGACTGGAGAGTGTTCACAGAGTCTGGCATGGTGTGCTTCGATGCATGGGGTCGCTTTCATGCTGGCCAGGCCCATTCGCCAACACCATGACAGCTGGTCGCGAAACCATGACATCGGGTCCCAGCATGCACGACGAAGAGCAGGCAACCGGCACCGTGTCGGCCGGATACGCCAAGGGTCTTCTGGACTTCGCCACTGACTGTGGGGTGCCGGCCCAGGACCTCCTGCGCGCTGCCCGTTTCGACGAGCGCTCATTCGAGACGCCTGAGAACCGTCTGCCGCTTGCCACGCTCCGCGCGCTGTTCGACAGCGCCTCCACGTTGCTCGGCGATCCAGCGTTTGCGTTGCGTTTTGGTGTGGGCGTGCCGTGCGCACAACTCACCCTGGCATCAGCACTCGCCGCGGCTCGGCCTGAGGCAGCTGCCGGTCCGGGCGCAGCCGGCAACAGTTCGTCGTCGCTTACGCTTCGTGATGCACTCGATGGTCTGAACCGGTATGCCACGCTGGCGGTGGAGTTCGGTGCACGGACTCCATCCCTGCGCTACCGCTTCGTCGAGGAGGACGACGGGGTGTGGCTGGAGGATCAGCGACCGGCCACCGGCGTCTACCATTGGCCGGCGCTCACCGAATCGGTGTTTGCCCGCTTCAGCACCGGTATTCGCCGACGCGGTGGGGAGTCCATCGTGCGCGCGTTGCAGGTGACACACGATGCGCCGGATGATCGCATGCATGTTGACGCCTACGACATGGTCTTCCGTGCACCGGTGACATTCGGTGCGTCGCGCAACGCGCTCTGTCTCGACCCCGCGTTCCTCGCGCGGCCGCTCGAACCACTGGCGGCACCCGTACAGGCGGTGCTGGTTCGTCATGCTGATGCGCTGCTGCGGCAGATGCAACAGGATGCGACGTGGAGCCGGCGTGTGACCGATGTGCTGCGTGTCGTTCTGCCGTGCGATGCCTCTGACTCCGGCCTGTCGGCGCTTGGCGTGGTATGCCGCACGTTGGCGGTCAGCCGGCAAACCCTTCACCGGCACCTGCGAGGAGAAGGCACGACGTTTGCCAGATTGCACGACGAGGTTCGCCGCGAAGTGGCCGATGCGCTGCTGCGCCGAGGTGAACTGACCGTCGATGCCGTGGCTGCTCGTGTGGGCTTTTCCGAATCGGCGGCGTTCTCGCGCGCGTACAAGCGGTGGACCGGTCGACGGCCAAGCGAGGTTTCCCGTCCACGACGGGTATAGCCGGCGCGCGGCCACCCACGTTACTTGCTGATATGGCCGACATTCTTCCCTACCACGTCCGCCCCTTTGTTGCCACCGACGCCCTGTCGCTCTTCGCGGCGGTTCGCGCGTCGCTCGACGAACTGGTGTCCACCATGCCCTGGTGTTCGCCCGAGTACTCGCTCGCGCAGGCCGAGTCGTGGGTGACATTCTCGCAGCAGGCCTGGGCCGCGCGCACGGAGTTCCCGCTTGGCATCTTCGAGAGGGCAAGTGGCGCGGTGGTGGGTGGGGCAGGCATCAATCACATCAACCGCATGCACCGCTTCGGCAATCTCGGCTACTGGGTGGCCACGCCGCACACAGGGCGGGGTGTAGCCCGCTTTGCTGCGCGGGAGGCTGCCCGACTGGCTTTTGGAGAGATCGGGCTCTCGCGTGTGGAGATTGTCACGCTCACGCACAATCTGGCGAGTCAGCGCGTGGCGGAATCACTCGGCGCGACACGGGAGTGCGTGGCGCGCAACCGGCTGGTCGTCGGCGACGCGCCACGGGATGCCGTGGTGTACTCGCTGATTCCGGAGGACGAGGAGCGCTGGTTAACGGCGTGAGCGGTATCGACTCGCTCTGCAAAGCTGGCGATCGGGTACCACCACGCCGTAGTGGCGCCTCGCCACCTGATCTCGACACGCTGCGACGTGGTCACAGTACTGTGAGAGCGGTGTTGCCGAGGTTGTGCAGCACAATCGGCAAGACCAGGCTGCGGGTGCGCAGCACCAGCCACACCGCCAGCAGTGATGGGATGGCGGTGAGCGCCATGGCCAGGACATCGAACTGAACGCGCCCGTTCTGGAAGGCCACTGCGTGTGCCAGTCCAAAGATCACGCACGATGCCACCGCGCCCCAACTCCATTCCACGTCGAGCAGCGCAAGACGCTGCGGAAACGCCCGTGTCAGGGCAAGCAAGAGGATCCCGCGATAGAAGGGTTCCTCCTCCAGTCCCGGGAGGGTCAGCTGAAACGCGACGGTCTCAACCGACGGCTCTGGATTGGGGAAGATCCACGCAGCAACGAGGTACAAGACGGCGCTCGCGGCCGTGACCGTGATGGCCGAGCGCAGGCTTCCCGCCTCATGCGCGATGGTGAGACCGCTGGCGGTCCATCCAACGGGAAGGGCGGCCGCCATCAGCAAGGTGCCGGCGAGCGCCAGCAGCTTGCCATCCCAGTTGTGGCGGGCGGCTGGCCAGAGGCTGGGCAGCAGCCCATATGCCTGTGTCAGCAGGACGTCGTTGAGTACAAGCATACCTGCCGCTGCGGCAAGCCATCGCCATTGCACGCCATCGCGCGAAAGCAATGCGACCGCCGCTCCGAGCATAAAGAGGAACGCGACGGCGACTCCCACACCCACTTGTTCGGCCATGCTCCGATCTCCCAGAAGGTTCGGGCATGAGCATCGGTAATCCGCGCGAGCGGCGCTTCTCGAAACCCGGTCAATCGTTGCTCAAATCCTGACCGGTGTTGCTCAGCTGCTGCCGCGTGCCTCAGGATCTGGCGGAGCGAACAACAGTGGTAGTGACGCGGAGAGGACGGGGCTCATTCGGGGCGGCGCCTGTGGATGACGCAGAGAGGCGGAACGCGCTCGGTGGTTGGCCTTCGATTTCGCGGAACACCCGGTTGAAGGTGGCGAGGGACGAGAAGCCGCTGGCGAGGGCAATCGAGAAGAGCTTGTCCCCGCGATGGGCGGGGTCGGCCAACAATCGTCGTGCCTCGGCCACCCGGTGTGTGTTCAGGAAGTTGCGGAAGTGTTCAAACGCCAGCTGCTCATTGATGAGGCGGCGGACGCTACGCTCGGATGCTCCCATGGCCCGAACGAACTGGGAGAAGGTGAGGTCCGGGTCAAGGTGGACACGGTCGCGATCAATCAATTCCTGGAGGCGGTCGAGCAAGCGGGTGTCGGCCTTTGCGTCGTCAGCCTCTTGCGCCTGGGGACGTAGATCAGCCGGTTCCGCGCGCTGGGTGCGTGCCGCGAAAGGTGCAATGCGCAGCAGCCAGACCGTGCACGAGAGCATGGCGAGGTTCTGCAGCACGACAAACCACGGCGCCTGCCACTCCATGCCCAGGAACAGGTCGACGGCGAGGTCCGCCAGCAGCTGTCCGGCCAACACCGCCACCGTCACATGTCGCAGGCGGCGGCGTTCATCCACGAGGTCACCGTCGCGATCCCGCAGCAGGCGCCAGCTGAGGTGGACCACCATGGCCACTCCCATGCCGATCAGCAGCCATGACAGCCCCCGATCCGCGAAGGCTTCGGTGAACACCCCGCGATCGAGACTGGCAACCACCAGCCACAGGAGGCCCACGGCGAGCACCGGGCCTCGGGGCGTGAAGCCGGAGTCAAAGACGGCGAGACAAAACCACCAGAGGAACACGGCCGCGTAGCCCGCCAAAATGGCGGCTGGCACGGCGAGCGGACCGCTCAGCCGAAGTGCCGGGTCCATGCTGTTTCCGGCGAGAAATCCGCATATGCAGACCGCCAGAGGAATGAAGAAGCGTTTGGCGGGCCCCAGGCGACTATCCGCGGTAAAGACAGCCACGAGCAGCAAGGTGGCCCCGGCTACGCGAACGATGACGTCGAGCTGAGAGAGTGGCATACGCCGCACCCGTACGCGACCAGCGCTGTGCGGTTTCGGCAGGGCGACCAGCGCTGGGCCGCGTGGTCAGTGTACTCGAGGCTCCTGGCCGCTTCAGTGCAGCAACTGCCGCAACTGCTCCCGATAGCTGCGGCTCGAGGTGAGACGGGTGCCGTCGGTGAGTGTCAGCTCGTACTCCCCGTGTCCGCAGGGGGTGAGGCGGCGAATGCGATCAATGCGCACCAGGTGCGAGCGGTGCACACGCACGAACTCTGCCGGATCGAGGCGTGACGCCAGCAGCTGCAGGGATTCACGCACGAGGTGCCGTCGTCCGCCGGCAATCACCGCCACGTAGTTGCCATCCGCCTCTACGCGGTCCACATCGGCCACCGCCACGAAGTACAGGCCCTGCGCGTCACGCACCACGAGACGCTTCGGGTAGGCCCCTTCCGCAGTGATCTCCCGCGGGGTCTGCGCGCTCACGCGATCGGCGGTGTCGGCGGTGTCGGCGGTCGTGGCCAGCGTGTCGAGGACCCGCTTCATGGCCCGGTCAAACCGGTCGATGTCCACCGGCTTCACGAGGTAGTCCACCACATCGAGGTCGAAAGCCCGGATGGCGTGTTCTTCGCTGGCGGTGACCAGCACCACGCAGGGCGGACGTTCCACGGTCCACGGTGCCTCGCGAACGAGGGCCTCGATGGTGGCGAGTCCGTCGAGGCTGGGCATGCGGATATCAAGCAACAACACATCGGCCGGTCCCTCGCGAAGCGCTGCCAGCACGGCCGTGCCGCTGCCGCATTCGGCGGTGAGTGCAAACTCGGGATGCCGGGCCAGCAAGGTGCGCAGGCGGGCTCGCGCCAGCGGTTCGTCGTCGGCGATGAGCACGTTCCAGCGGGGTCTGACCGTCGAGGTCACATCATCACCCGGCGCTTGCATGGGCTGTTCATGTAGGTGACGCTGCAGATTCCGTCCGCGCTTCACGATACGGCAAGATCAGGCGTGCGCGTGTGCCGCCCTCGGGCGGCTGCTCAAGTACCAGCGAGGATTGGGTCGCATAGAGCTGCGTCAGACGATCCCTGGTGATGCGCAGCCCCATGCCGTGGTTCGCTTCAGTCTCGGCAGGTCGGGTGCTCGCGTCGGTGCGCGCACCGATCCCCACACCATCGTCCTCGACCAGCAGCTGGAGCTGATCGCCAATCCGTGACGCGGCAATGCATATTCGTCCGCCCGCCTCCCGGCTCGCCAGCCCATGCTCATAGGCGTTTTCGACCAGAGGCTGCAGGACCAGATACGGTACCGTGGCGCCGAGCACCGCGTCATCCACCCGCCACTCCACGCTGATGCGATCACCAAACCGGAGTTGCATCAGTTCGACATAGCGGGCCAGCAGGTCCAGCTCGTGTTCGAGTGCATGCACCTCCACCTGCTCGTGCAGGATCACACGCAGCAACTCGGCGAAGCGGGTGAGCATGCGGTCTGCCGCCATGGGATCGGCATGCAGGAGCGTGGTCACCGCGTTGAGCACATTGAACACGAAGTGTGGCTGCAGCTGGGTGCGCAGCGCTGCAAGCCGTGCTTCGGCCAGGCCTCGCGCCAGCGCGGCTTCACGGCGCTCCCGGGTGCGTTCCGCGCGATAGTAGTGCACGGCATGCAGCAGCGCGACCATCACGAGAAAGACCGTGAAGTAGGTGAGGATGCGCGCGAAGGCGCTGGCCTCACCGTCTGGCACGCCGCTCAGGGCCACCACGACCGGACTGAACACGACGTGGCGCAGCCAGGCGGCTGTCATCGTGCCAAGCAGCAGCAGGCCGGCGTTGCGCCAGGCGTGCGGGCGGCCGACCGGAAAACGACGAACCAGTGCCGCGAGTGGCGGCAGCAGGGGCAGGCAGGTCCACCACATGGCGAGCGACCAGCCCAGCTGCTGTGACCACTGCGGGTCCTCGCCGCGGTCGATGGCTGCAATGCTGCCGCGCAACGCAAACAGGATGGCGAAGAACGTCGTCAGGACGACGGCCCCCACCGGCACGATGTATCGCTCAATCGCGGAGTCTGCAGGAGACTCCGCGGCCTCGACCGATGTGGGTTCCTGTCCGGAAGTGGTCACACTGGAGTATCGAGGCCGGTGCGTGCTGCGATCAAGGGGAGGGTCTGGACTCACTCCCGCTACGCGCACGACAGCATGCCCGCATGGTCGACTCAGCGCGAAGCGGCAGGCTGGCTGCGGCGTGTGGCTATCATCGGCAGACGCGCCCCACCATGATACTCCACGATGCCTTCCATGCTGCGTCCGCCGTCAGTCAGGCGTGCGAGGAAGCGCACGTCGCCCTCGCGTGAGGCCACGACCATACGCAGCGAATCCCCGGTCACTGCAAACGGCCTGACGGCCAGCGTGTTGGTCAGGTACATCGTGATGGAGCCCGCCCAGCCGCGGTCGACAGGACCGAGCGCAAAGAATCCCGGGGAGGGGCGCTCGCCCACGCGCATGGTGAAGTCCCAGATGCCCTGCAGGTCCGGGCCGTCTGCCGTCGCGGGCGCCTGTGCCGTGAGTGTTGTGGCCGGTGGCCGTGCCGACTGCGCGCCGGCGTTCGGGGCGGTCAGCGACGTGGCGACCAGCAGCGCCGCGAGCATGGCGCAGCGGCTGAGCGCGCGGGCAGCGTGTGACGAGTGATTGCCAGGGGGCAGGCGGTGCCGTGTCTCGGCAATGGGCATGGGGCGGCGCTCCGATGTGCGGTGGGTGATGCCCGCAGCTTAGGGGCGCCCGGCACCCGGATTCGCCGCGAAGACGCGAAGTGGACGCCACGTGGGCCCAGGCGGTCGCCGGGTGCCGTGAGCTGACACCGTCCCAGGCGTCTGGGCGGCCCGGGACGCTCTGTTTCTGGCCGAGCGCGTGCCGTGGCCGCATGATTGTGGCACACGATGAACAGGAACAGACCCCGCGTCGCGGAGCACATTTGAAATGAACAAGATCACACCGTTTCTGATGTTCAACGATCAGCTCGAGGCGGCGATGGCATTCTACATCGCCACCTTCCCGGACTCGGAGATCCGGAGTGTGGCGCGCACGGGAAGCGATGGTCCCGTCTCGTCGGCTGAGTTCGTTGTTGGCGGTCAGGTCTTCATGGGCTACAACGGCGGGCCGTACTTCTCCTTTTCGGAAGGGGTCTCGTTTTATGTCGACTGCGCGGATCAGGCCGAAGTGGACGCGTACTGGGACCGGCTGGTGGCGGCCGGTGCGACACCAACCGCCTGCGGCTGGATCAAGGATCCGTACGGTCTCTCCTGGCAGATTGTGCCGCGGCGCTTCACGGAACTCATCCGTGACCAGAATGCGGTGAAGGTGAAGGCCGTGATGGACGCGATGATGACGATGGAGAAGCTCGATGTGGCGGCCTTGGAGCGTGCGTATGAGCACGCATAGCGCCGTGACTGAGCTGCGATGGCAGGCCATGACGTGGCGGTCACCAGATCGCCCCCATAGACTTCCGCCATGGGCATCCTGACCTTTTGCCTCAATCTCACCCTGGATGGTTGTGTCGACCACCAGGAAGGCATCGCCGATGACGAGACACACGCCTTCTTCACCGAACTCATGAACGAGAGCGGTGCGATGCTGTGGGGGCGCGTCACGTACGAGATGATGGAGAGTTACTGGCCGGCAGTGGCCCGCGGTGACGTGGAGGTACCGGCTGCGATACGCGAGTGGGCGGTGCAGCTGGAGTCCAAGCCCAAGTACGTGGTGTCGTCCACGCGCCGCGACTATCCGTGGACCAACAGTCAGCATATTGCCGGCGATCTGCGCGCGGGCGTGCAGGCGCTCAAGGACGCGACGCCAGCCGGGGTGCTGGTGGGCAGTGGCCAACTGGCCTGCGCGCTCGACCGGCTGGACCTGGTTGACGAGTACCGGTTTCTGATTCATCCCCGCATCGCAGGTCACGGCCCAACACTCTATCAGCAGGGGCTGCCGAGTACACGCCGCCTCACGCTGGTCTCTGCCACCCCGCTGCGAAACGGCGCTGTGGCCATGCACTACCGGCGCGCACTCTGAAGTAGGGCGGTCTCTGGTCCCGGAGCAGCGCACGACGCACGAAACCCTGCCGCGCGACCGGCGTACGGATGGCGGTCTTCGGTTACTCAGATTCGATCCCGCCCCGTATGCAATCCATCGATCCACCACCCTCCGGTGTGTGGCTGCTCCTTTTCGCCGGCCCGCTGCTCTTTCTGCTGGGTATCGTCGCCGCATCCGTGCTGCTCGGTGCGCGTGGAATGGCGCCCGCTGCCATTGCTGAGCGCGTGCCGCTGCTGATGCCGCAGATTCTGCTGGGCGTACTCAGTGTCCTCGGGCTGCTCCTGATGCTGGTCGCGGGTGCCGACCTGCCGGGAATCTGGGCCTGGCCCGGCGCTCACACCGTGAAGCATGCGCTCGTTGGGGCCGGTGCTGGTGCGCTGCTCGCTCTGGCGTATGTCGGCTGGCTCGGGGACGCGATCGTGCGGTGGCAGCAGCGGTTTGGCGACTATGTGCCACCGGGCTCCGTCCTGCCAACGTTGTCGGGCAGCATCGGCGTCTTCTTTCTTGCCAACGTACTGCTCGCCCCCCTCGTGGAGGAAACTCTTTATCGCGGTTACGCGCTGCCACTGCTTTCGGATCGCTTCGGCACAGCGGCCGGCGTTGTGCTGTCCTCTGTGTGCTTTGGTCTGCTGCACTGGGCCGGCGGCATCTGGTATGTGCTGGTCACGGCCATCATTGCCGGCGGACTGTTCGCTGCCCTCCATGCATGGAGCGGGAGCGTCTGGGCCCCGTACGCGGCGCATCTCATGCTGAACGTCATCGAGTTCCACCACGCCTGGCGTTCCAGTGCGACAGCCATGAATGGTGGTGCTGGCGGATGAGGCATGCGCACCACAATGGTCTCCTGATGGCGGAGCGCTGACGCATGGCGGAACAGAAGGATGCACGAACGCTCGACGAGTTGCTGTCGGTTGCTGCCTCGGTGCTTTTCCCGGCCGGCAACCCGCCCGCCGAGCGCTCGGTGCACATGACCGGCAGCGATGGCGATACGGCGTTGCACGTCTATCTTTGGCGGAACGACCCCTGGGCCGTGCGGAAGTTGCTTCAGCATGGCGCCAATCCCAACACCGTAGGTGACATGGGGGAAACAACGTTGCATGTCGCTGCGCGCTCGGCCACAGCGGAAACGATCGCAGTGCTGCTCAACGCCGGAGCGAAGGAGACGGTGGTGTCTGAGTTTGCGCAGACGCCGGCGCAACTCGCCGAGGCCAGAGGGCGTCTGGCTGTCTATCGCGACGCGCAGCGCATCGCCAAGACTGGTCTGCGCAGGCGCCCCGTACGGTGAGTCGTTGTACCAACCAATCGAGGATGACGGATGCGTGGCGTGATAAGTGTACTGGCCCTGCTGCTCGGGCCACATGTGGCGATGGCGCAGGAGCGGACCAGCGATCCGGTGTCGGCAGCAATGGCGGCGCTGAATGTGGTGCTGCCGCGGGAGGCCGAGCAGGAACTGGCACTCTCCGCCGCACCGGCGCATCTGCATGCCGGCGCCGCGGTGTACGTGTATGGCACCAGGGGCTTTGAACGCGTGCGCACCGGCAGCAACGGTTTCAGCTGCCTGGTCAATCGGGACGCCTTCTTCTATGGTGCCTCGGCCTTCAAGCCCACGTGCTGGGACGCCACGGGCCAGGACACATACCTGCCGGTGATGCTCAAGGTTGGTGAACTGCTGGCCTCCGGTGCATCGCATGAGGACATCGTGCGTGCCATTGACGCCGGATTTGCGGCGGGCACGTACAAGCGGCCGAGTGGCGGCGGCGTGGCATACATGCTGGCTGGTGATGTCATGCTCGATCCCCGGACGGGTCGAGTGACGCGGCAGCTCTACCCCGGTCACTACATGTTTTACGCGGCCGGCGCCACGAGTGCGCAGCTCGGCTTCTCGGCAGATGGGGCGCGGTCCGATGCCACCTTGCCCTTTGTCTTTTCCGGCGGTGCCGGTGGCGCGCATGGACTGAGTTACATCATCACGGTGCGCCACGCGCCCTAACTCTTCCGGGTCCTCGCAATGCGTCGAAGTCTGGTGCTGGTTGGTATTGCCCTCGTGGTGCTGTCTTCTGCGGGTGGTGCGATTGTCGTCCGTCATGATGTGGATGACTCGAAGTATCGCATTCCGGCTTCGGTGTTCCCGGCGCTGGTGGACATGCCGGGTGAGGGCCACGGCGTTCTCATTGCGCCACAGTGGGTGGTGACCGCAGCCCATGCGGTGACGTGGCAATCGGAGATCCGGCAGGTGATGCTCAACGGGCGCGAGCGCAAGGTGGAGCGGCTCGTGATTCATCCCGGGTATCGCAAGCCACCTCAAGCGCTGCTGGATCAGGCGCTGGCCACCTGGGATTGGACGCTGTTCCGGTCACAGCTTGCCGCATCGGACGACATCGCCCTGCTGAAGCTGTCAGACCCTGTGACTGATGTGGCGGCGGTGACCGTCAATTCGGGTGAGGGCGAGTATGGTCAGATCGTCCAGATCATTGGCAAGGGGGCAACGGGCAATGGCGAGGCAGGGTATGCGTTCGGCGACCCACACCGCACGACGCTGCGCCGTGCGTACAACCGGATCACCACGGCGCATGGGCGGTGGCTCTGCTATGTGTTTGATGCGCCACCTGCGGCCCTGCCACTGGAAGGCGGGTCAGGCAGTGGCGACAGCGGCGGGCCTGTGCTGCTGCAAGCGGGGGAGCGCTGGGTATTGGCCGGGCTCACTTCGTGGTCTGATCCGCAGAGCACCGTGCGGACACCCGGGCGGTATGGGCAGGTGAGCTGCAATGTCCGGCTCAGTCACTACCGCGCGTGGATGGCAGAGGTGATGACGGGGACGTGACGCGACGCTCTGCCGAACACGGCCCCGCAACTCGCGGGCGACCTGGGCCCGGCTTGCACTCGACTTCCACCGCGTTAGGATCGTATGGCCGCTGGTACACTTCACCTCAGACGCGCACGGGGTACACATGAATCCGGAGAACAAGAAGCTCAGTATCGGCCTCGTACTCGGGCTCGTGGTCGGCATGGTTCTCTATCGCATTCTGTTTGGTTGACTCTTTCCGTGATCGATGCGGGAGCCACCGTCCTGACCGCTCCGCGTGACATGCCGTGGGGGCAGACGGTGGCGTATGTGCAGGCGCCTGAAGGAACGGTTGTCGGCTTCATCTCCCGGACTTCGCCCTTAACGTCACCAGTTCTCCCAAACGTCGTGGCCGCTTGGCCAGGGCAAAGGAAGTCGCAACCAACACATGCCATCCTTTTCGGTCGAATACGAGCGCCTCTGGTCGCGACGTGCACGTGAAGTGGGACGCGAGCTCACCACCGAGGAAGCCAGACGGCTCGAGGGGGAGTTGTTTCAGGCGTGGATCGACGCGGAGCGCTTTGATGAGCTGATCCGGACCATTCATGCCAACCACGGACACAGTGGAGGAGCCGAAGACATTGTCGTCCTTGGCTATCATCTGCGCGAACGTCAGGATGAGGCTCGGATCCATGAGTTGTTCGGCGGGCTCATCTCACGTCGGGTGAAGGCCTTCTATCAGTGGTGGCCACGAGCCGTCGAGGGCCATGTTGGCGGCATGCGTGACGCGGCGCGTGCATGCGCCGAGGCCATGGATGTCTACACGGAGTACTTCATCAGCCTGGAAAGTCTTGGCCTGCATGAAGAGAAGGAACGTTTGCGGGAGGAGATGCGGCAGTTTCAGGCGCGTCTGCCGGTCAAGACGGTGCTGCCGCGTACGCGGCCGCGGAGCGAAGGATCGACCTGAGGACGCGACCTGCGGTAAGTGGCACACCGTGGACTGCGAGCCAGCGACCCACAATGCAGGAGAACGCGATGCCAGACAGCACGATGCCGAATCGCCCCTATCTCACGACCCGTGCCCATCGCGCGTTCGGGTTGGCCCACCGCCTGGCGAGAGCGACTGACAATGCGCAGGTCACAGCGCGCATGCTGGCAGCGTCGGCCATTCGCCAGCGTGGACTCCTTGCGGCGGCGCTCCAGCAGCGTGGGCTGGACCTGCAGCAGCTGGAGGCCGAGCTGATGCCAGATCTTCCGGAACAGGCAGCCGATAGTGACACATCCGCCACCCTTGAATGGACGGCGTGGGATGAGGCGGTGCTGGCGCATGCACGCGAGGAGGCCGACGCCATGGGAATGGAACACTTCAGTACCGAACACCTCCTGCTCGCGCTCATTCGGGACCAGGACTCGGAAGCGGCACGGGTCCTGGCCAGGCACGGGGTGTCGTATGCCCTGCTGCGGGAGGACTTGCGCCAGGTGTACCAGCACTCGAAGCCGGGCTCAGCCTGACCTGCGCGAGACTCGCACGGTGGCGTCGCGCAGACTTCCGCACTCAGCGCGCAGCGACAGATAGCCGTGCCAAAGAAGCCGCGCCGCCACGGAGCGCCAGGGAGCCCACTGCGCCGCGTGCGCGGTGAGCGCATCCTGGGCCGGGCGCGTTGGCCACTCCAGCAGACGGTGGGCCGCATCCGCGAGCGCCACATCACCATGCGGCCACACATCGAGCTCGCGCAGCGCCACCAAACGATAGACGTCGGCCGTCCACGGACCGACGCCTCGAATGGCCAGCAGCGCCGCGCGAGCCTCGGGGCCAGGCAGCCGATCGATTGCACCAAGACGCAGTCGTCCCGCGGTCATGTCCTGCGCCACGCCGTGGACATATGAGGCCTTCTGTCTCGTGAAGCCCACGCGGCGCAGGCCGTCCTCGCCCAGCGTCACGACATGGCGGGCGGTGAGCCGTCCACCCTGCACGCCGCAAGCCGTGCACAACCGCCGGTACACGGCGCGCGCCGAGACCAGCGATACCTGCTGCTCGAGGATCAGCCGCACGACGGTGGGGAAGCCAGGTGCCCGCACCCAGAGCGGCGGCGGGCCATGATCGCGAACCAGCCGCGCAAAGCCCGGCTCGACCCGCACGAGCGCTGCGGTGCCCTCGCGCAGTGTGTCGGCGGTGAGACGGGGTAGGCGGTCAGCTGCTGATCGGTGACGCAGATGCATTGATCCGAATGCGCTGTGACACAAGCCATCCTGCCGTGCCACATTGGCAGGAAGACCCGTTGTTGACATGCCTGGCTGAGGCCGATTGCTGTTCACATGGGAACGGGCTAGGGATATGTTCCCCGGAGAAAGTGTATGTCAAAGTGTGTTTTGCTGGCAAAGGCATCTCTCACTCTCTGCGACGTGATCCGATGACGCTTCCCGCTGCACTGGTCGCTGCCTGGGCCACTTCCTCCGACGCCGCGCAATACGGTGCCCACGGGGTTCCGGCCGACTTGCCGCCTGCCGGACACCAGCTATTCATGATCGCCGACATCGTGACCGCGGTTTCGTACTTCGCGATTGCTGCGGCCATCATGGTTCTCGTGGTGCGGCTACGGGATCAGCTGCCATTTCAGGTGGTCTTCGTGCTCTTCGGTGCGTTCATCGTCCTCTGCGGCGCAACACATGTAATGGGTGTGCTGCCTCTCGGCGACAATCGTGGAGTTGTCGAGACCGCCACAATGGTTGCCACAGCGGCCGTCTCCCTGCTCACGGCTGTCATACTGCCACCACTCCTGCCCCGAGTGGAAGCCCTGGTTCGAGATGCCGCGCTGTCACGGCAACGGGAGCGCGAGCAGGCACGCGCTGATGCACTGGCCGAATCCAACGAACTGCTGGTGGCCCAGGCACAGGATCTGCAGCGCGTGAATGAGGCGTTGGCAGCCAGTCTCAAGGAAAGAGAGCGATTGGAGGTGCACCTGCAGCAAGTGCAGAAGATGGAGGTGCTGGGGCGCCTGGCGAGTGGAGTGGCCCACGACTTCAACAACCTGCTCACGGTCATTCAGGGCAATCTCGAGTTGGCACGCGATGAACCGAGAGAGGGTCGAACCGATACGACCCACCTCGATGAGATAGGGCAGGCCACGGAGCAGGCCGCCGAGCTCACTCGTCGCTTGCTGGCCTTTGGTCGCAGAGCACCGGCACAGACCTCGCGCACAACCCTCGACCAGTTACTTGCCTCAGAGCGACGCCTGCTCGAGCGCGTACTGCCAGCCAACATCCGGCTCGATCTCCGCACCGGCAACGCCGACGGGCTGGTGGATGTCGATGTGAATCTGATGCAGCAGGCCATCCTGAATCTGATCATCAACGCCCGCGACGCCACGACCAGCGCGGGACGAACGAACGGAACGGTGACCGTCGAAACGGGTGTACGCGTGGTGCATGAGGAGATGCTTCCGACCTTCCCACCTGTGGGTCCTGGCACCTATATGACCGTCAGGGTGGCGGATGAGGGAACGGGCATGAGCGCGGAAACACGCGAGAAGTGCTTCGACCCATTCTTCACGACCAAGGAAGACGGCAAGGGGACGGGGCTCGGCCTTTCCATGCTCTACGACGTCATGGCCAAGTCAGGTGGTGGTGTGCACGTGGACACCGCTGTCGGGCGGGGCACGACCTTTACGCTGCTGCTGCCGAAAGTGGCGTGAACGAGTGTCGGGACCATGGGCGCAGCGCCCTCGACGCGTCGAAAGGGTGGGTTCGCTGTGCACTCACTGCCGCTTGAGCGGGTAGTGGCCCATGCCGGTATCCACCCGCAGCTCCGTGATGTCACCGCTGTTCCCGTTGGCGCGACGGAAAGTGTAGTAGGTGCCGGCCAGACGGAACTCGAGACCACCGGCCCACGCGATATTGCGCGGCGGAGCGCCGTTGACCGAGAACGCCGGGCCCTGCGGCGTGGAGGTGACCACAACTGTCAGATCACGCCCGCGTGATGGTCCGCGATAAGTGCCAAGAAGTTCGGTGGTGTTGCCGCTGAACGCTGTGGCGGTGGGGCGCGTCCAGGGCAGGACTTCGGCGGCCAGGTCGCTGCCAAGC
>VFQP010001286.1_pt1 | contig 34655 bp, 31 predicted proteins | sample 3512351 | NCBI WGS metagenome assembly VFQP01 (sample SAMN10412372, study PRJNA504923) | tailings metagenome | isolation source: Relicate 1 Philex TSF1 revegetated site | place: Philippines: Tuba, Benguet | collected 2017-08-29
GTCAGGTCGACGTCGCGCCAGCCGGTGAACAGGTTCTTCAGGTTCCATTCGCTCTGGCCGTGGCGCACGAGGACGAGAGTTCCGGACATCAGATGCCTCCAGATGGTCAGCGAAGATCGACGCCCATGGCGTCGGCGATCAGGGCGAAGTCGGCCGCAGATACACGGAACAGCGACTTGCGGAAATACATGCCCCAGTGGGAGCGGTCGGTCACGAAGGAAAAGCGGTCGAGGAGCGGATAGATGTCGGCCGTCCGGGCATCGGCGATCCACTCCATCCGGCGCGAGGCGCCCATGATGCCGGGCAGCATTTCCGTCTCGCCGACAGGGCCGTCGGCGACCGTGCCGATCGCGGTGAAGGCGCGGACTTCAGCGCCGTCCCTGATGCCCTCGCGGGGCGAATAGTAGGCGACCCGGTCGCCGGGCAGAACCTTGGCGATGGCGCTGTGCCGCCCGTGCGCGAACATCGCGAAGCCGTGCTCGACGGCGCGCCGGACGTGCGCCGCCGCCACGACGCCGATCCAGTGCGACGGCGTGGACGGCGTCACGCCAGCCCCAGCACGTCGCGCATGGAGTAGAGCCCAGGCTTGCGATGCCAGGCCCACAACGCGGCGCGGATCGCGCCACCGGCGAACAGCGTCCTGTCCTCGGCATGGTGCGAAAGGACGATGCGCTCACCGGCCCCGGCCAAGATGACGGAATGGTCGCCGACGACGGAACCGCCACGCAGGGTGGCGAAGCCGATCGTGCCAGTCTCGCGAGCGCCGGTGTGGCCGTCGCGCACACGCACGGACCTGTCGGCCAGCGAGACGTTGCGGCCGGCCGCGGCCGCCTGCCCGAGCAGGAGCGCGGTGCCCGACGGCGCGTCGACCTTCATGCGGTGGTGCATCTCCAGCACCTCAATGTCGAACTCCGGACCGAGCGACCGGGCCGCCTGCTCGACCAGAGCGGCGAGCAGGTTGACGCCGACGCTCATGTTGCCGGACTTGACGATGGCCGTGTGGCGCGAAGCCGCGGCGATCTTCGCGTCGTCGTCGGCCGAGCAGCCGGTGGTGCCGACGACGTGAACGATGCGCGCCTGCGCGGCATAGCCGGCGAACAGCGTCGTCGCGGCGGGCGCGGTGAAGTCGAGGACGCCGTCGGCTTTCGCGAATACCGGCAGCGGGTCGTCGGAGATCGGCACGCCGAGGTCGCCGACGCCGGCCAGCGCGCCAGCGTCCCGGCCCAGATGCGGCGAGCCCTCGCGCTCGACGGCGCCGGAGACGGTGACGCCATCGGCCGCGTGGATGGCGCGGGTCAGCGCCTGGCCCATGCGGCCGGCGGCGCCGACGACGACGAGACGCATGACATCACTCACGACCTGTCCTCCGGATATGCGTGGCGACCCGCGGGCCGCTGACCGTTTTCCTCTGCGCCATTCGGAGGCTTCGCGCCAGCCTCCCCGAGCGGTTCGGCGAGCATCGCGAAGAAGGTCGTCGCCGCCTCCTGCCAGTCCGGATGGCGATAACGCTCGCCAATCGCGATCTCCCAGGGTGCGCGGGCGGACGGATCGACGATCCAACGGCGCAGATGGTCGACCCAGGCGTCCAGGTCGTTCGGATCGATCGTCGGCGAGAAGTCGCCCACCACCTCGGCCAGCGCGCCGCCGTGCGAGACGAGCACCGCCTTGCCATAGCGGAACGACTCCACGACCGGCAGGCCGTAGCCTTCCGAGAAGGACGGGTAGAGCGTGAACGCCGCAGACCGGTAGAGGGAGGCGAGGCCCGCGTCGTCGACGCCCGGGAGAATGACCAGCGAGGTGCCGAGCGCGGCGTCGGCTTCGATGTCCGCCATCAGCTCATCGACCATCCAGCCGCGTCGGCCGACGAAGACCAGCTTGAAGCCGGCCCGCTGCGGAACGCCCTCCGCCAGCAGCCGCCGCCATGCCGCGACCAGCAGCGCGTGGTTCTTGCGGGGCTCGATGGTGCTGACGAACAGCGCGTAGCGGCCGGGCTCCAGACCTTGCGGCAAGGCTGCGGTCGCGGCGCCGGCGTCCACGAGGTCGGAGCCCGGCAGGAACAGACGGACGGCGGGAAGGAAGAGGCCTTCGCTGGCGCAATATCGGCCGAGGTCATCCGCGACCGACCGGGCCGTGACCATGACCACGTCGGCGACGGCGATCATGCGATGGAACATCTTGCGGAAGGCCGCCACCGCATCGGGCGTGAAGAAGTGCGGGTGGGTGAGCGCGATGATGTCGTAGCTGACGAAGGCGACCCGCAGGCCCGAGCGACGCCGCTCCGTTGCCAGGGCATCGACGAGCGCGGCGGACCAGTTGACGCCGGCGAAGAGCAGAATGTCTCCCACCCGGGATGAGAATTCAGGCCCGGCGGCGCGGTCGAACGGCAGCAGTACCCGCCGGCGTCCGGACGGATCAGCAAGCACTCGGCGATCCTTCGCGGACATCAGCCGCGCCAGGAGCGCGTCCGCGGCGGAGGCGGACAGGCGGCCGTCGATCCGCGCCCGCTCGACGGCGACGATGGCGCGGCGCCGCGGGTTGCGCAACCAGAGGGCGAGGGACCGTCCGATGCCGCCCGGCTTGCTAACTTCGCCCGACGGGTGTTCCTCGCGCGAGAGCGTCGAGAAGTCGACGAGCGCCCTTCCTTCGATGAGATCGTCGACCCAGGCCGGGGCCACCGCGCGGAATGCCCGCATGTCCCGGTCGAAGAAGACGAAGACCACGTCGACGATGTTGGCGCGCGCCCAGCGGGCGAGCTCGCGGACCACCCGCGCGATGCCCACCGCCTGGCCGCCGTGCTCCGCCAGCATGCCGATATCGAAGACCAGCCTGCCAGGCGCACGCCCGCTAGCGGCCGCCGGATCCATCAGGCGTCGCTTCCCGCCTGCCGTCGAGCCGCGACCGACGCGGCGTCGGACGAGCGGTCGTCCTCGATCGCCAGGTCCTTCTTGTCCTGCATGCGGAAGTAGCGGGCGTAGATGCCGCCCTCCGTGGCCAGCAGCGAACGGTGCGTCCCCTCCTCGACCAGGCGGCCGAACTCGAGAACGACGATCTTGTCGGCGTTCATCACGGTCGACAGGCGGTGGGCGATGACGATGGCCGTGCGGCCCTCCATGACGCTTGCGACAGCCTGCTGGACCTTCGCCTCGGATTCATTGTCGAGCGCCGAGGTCGCCTCGTCGAGGATAAGGATCGGGGCATTGCGCACGATGGCGCGGGCAATCGAGATGCGCTGGCGCTGCCCGCCCGAGAGCGTGACGCCGTTCTCGCCCACCGGAGTGTCGTAGCCGAGCGGCTGGCGCAGGATGAAGTCGTGCGCTTGTGCGTGGCGGGCGGCGTCCTCGACCTCGGCGTCGGTGGCCAGCTCGCGACCGTAGCGGATGTTGTCGCGGATCGTGCCCTCGAACAGATAGGGCTGCTGCGACACGAAGGCTATGGCTCCCCGCAGCGACGCCTTCGACACGGCGGCGATGTCCTGGCCGTCTATGGTGATGCGCCCGCCCTCGAGATCGTAGAAGCGTTCGAGCAGGGCAACGAGGGTCGACTTGCCGGCGCCCGATCCCCCGACGATCGCCGTCGTCCGGCCGGCTTCCGCGACGAAGCTGACCTCGGACAGAACCGGCGTGCCGGGCACATAGGAGAAGGTCACGCGATCGAAGACCACGCGGCCGCCGGATACCTCGATGCCGGGCGCGCCGATCGCGTCGGCCTGGCGAGGTACAGTGTCCAGCAATTCGTAGATCATGCGCGCGTTGACGAGCGAGCGTTCGAGCCCGACCTGGACGCGGGCCAGACGGCGAGCCGGGTCGTAGGCCAGCAGCAGCGCGGTGATAAACGAGAAGACGGCGCCCGGGGCCTGCGTTCCAGCCGCAGCGCGGTAGCCGGCATAGGCCACGACGCCGGCAATCGCGAAACCGGCAAGGGTTTCGGCGATCGGACTGACCCGCTCGGATACGCGCGCGATGCGGTTCGACTTCGATTCGGCGTCGACGATCAGCCGGTCGATGCGCCGCTGCAGCTGGCTCTCCATGGTGAAGGCCTTGACCACCGAGATGCCCTGCGTGGTCTCCTGGAAGGCGCCGAGCACACGCGAGTTCAGCTCGATGGCTTCCCGGGTCACGTTGCGCAGCCGGCGCATCAGGTAGGCGACGGCGTAGACCAGCGGCGGCGCGATCACCAAAGCGAACAGCGAGAGGACGGGATCCTGGTAGATCATGACGCCGACCAGCGCGACGAGCCCGACGAAATCGCGGGCGATCGTGGTGAGCGTCAGGCCGAGCAGGTCGCGCACGCCGGCGACGTTCTGGTTGACCTGCGCGGCGAGCTGGCCCGAGCGCGTGTCGGAGAAGAACCCGACGTCCAGCGCCAGCAGGTGCTGGAAGATACGCCGCTGGTAGCGGGCGACGAGGTTGTTGCCGATCCGGGCCAGCAGCACGGCCTGTGCGTAGGTCGCGGCGCCGCGCAGCGAGAAGGCGGCGATGATCGAGCCGCAGATCAGCACGATCAGGTCGGTGCGACGCGCGTAGAACACTTCGTCGATGACGTCGCGCATGATCCAGGCGGCAAAGGCCGTCGTGGCGGCAATGACCAGCAGGAGAAGGCCGGCGACCGCGTAGGAGGCCGTGTATGCCCTGCCGTTTTCGGCGAGCACACGACGCACGAGCGAGATGATCTCGTCCGAAGACCGCGCCGTCTTTCTGAACTGTTCCGCGGTCAATACGGGTCCCGCCCTGCCGTTTCGCGCGCCCCATATAGAGGCATGGCGGCCCCGTGACTATGGCCGAACGGCCACGCCCGGCGGCTTTCAGCCCTGCCAGCGGCGTCCGGTCACCTCGACGCCGAAGCGACCAGGCGTCCTCGCGTAGGCGGCGAGGCCGGCCAGCGCGGCGAGCGGATGGGTGATGACATAGACGGGCATCGACCGCATCAGGGCACTGTGCGGCGCCTTGTCCTCGAAGGCCGCGCGAAATCCGCCCGACATCAGGGCCGGCACGATCTTCTGGGCTATGCCGCCCGTGAGATAGACACCGCCGCGGCTCATGAACACCAGCGCGAGGTCCCCAGCCGTGCGCCCAAGGCAGGTGACGAAGAGGTCGAGCGCCTCGACGGCGACCGGATCGCTGCGGTCGAGCGCGGCGGCGGTAATCTCGGCCGGCGCGCTGAAGCGCGGCGCCCTGTCGTCGGCCTTCGCCACAGCGCGATAGACATTGACGAGGCCGCGGCCGCACAGGATCTGCTCGCCGGAGACGCGCCCGTCGATGCGCTCGATGTGCGGGAAGATCTGGTGGTCACGCGGCGTGCGCGGCCCGATGTCCATGTGGCCGCCTTCACCGGGGATAGGAATCCAGCGTTCGGCGGCATGGACGAGGCCGGCGACGCCGAGGCCGGTGCCCGGACCCAGAACCACGCGACCGGCGGTCGGCTCCACCTTGCCGTCGCCGATCTTCTGCATGTCGCCTTCGCCGAGCGCCACGACTGCCAACGCCTGGGCCTCGAAATCATTCAGAACGATGACGTCGCCAAGACCAAGGCCGCTGATCATCTCCTTCGGACGCACGACCCAGTCGCAGTTGGTCAGTTCGATCTCGTCGCCGTCCACCGGCCCCGCCACCGCAAGCACGGCGGTGCGCGGCTGAACCGACGTCTGGTCGAGAATGGTCTTCTGGATCGCCTCGTCGATGGTCTTGAACGCGGCCGTCTGAACGATCGGAAACTGCCGTGGTTCGGCGTAGGCGTCGAGCAGCAGCGCGAAGCGCGCATTGGTGCCGCCGATGTCGCCGATGAGGATCGGAAACCTCAGCACCGTCTCGTCGCCGTCCGCCGCCATCAGTTCCCCCCGTGCCCCTGCCGGACGCCCGTTCCTCCCAGGCTTTCCAGCAGCATCTCCGCCGTGGCGCGGTTGAGGGCCATCGGTATGTCGTACACGACGGCCAGCCGCATCAGCGCCTTGACGTCCACGTCATGGGGCATCGGCGTCAGCGGATCAACGAAGAAAATCAGGGCGTCGATGGCGCCCTCGGCGATCAGCGCACCGATCTGCTGGTCGCCGCCGAGCGGGCCGCTCTTCAGGCGCCGGATCGACAGGTCCGGGAGCGCGTCCATGATGCGCTGGCCGGTCGTGCCGGTCGCAACGAGGTCGCAATCCGCAAGCCGCGCCCGATGCCGCGCCGAGAAGGCGACGAGGTCGTCCTTCTTCTCGTCATGGGCGATGAGGGCGAGGCGGAGACGAGACACGCGGGAACCGGGAATGAAATCGATTGCACGAGCGTATAAACCGATTCAACGTCCGCCGATAGCAGCGGCATCAGCCTGAAACGGGCTTCAGCCTCCCGGACGCGGTTTCGGCAGCGGTATTCCGCGTTCCGGTGTCGGGGCAAAGGCGCTCGCGGAGACAGGAAGGCCGGGTTCGATGGTGCGCTTCGCGGGCGGCTCTTCGACGGCGGCCGGCGCGGCCGCGTAAGTACGGGCCGAACCGCCGATCGTCACCGCGGCCTCGGAAACCGGGTCGGGCGCATCCAGCACCGCACGGCACGCCGCCGGCAGGCTGGCCATCGTCATGACGTCGCGGGCCTTCGGCGCAGCGGGGCCGGTCGCGGGCCGCCACGGCTCGTCGGTGAACCACCAGGCGAGCGACTTGTCGCAGCCCTCGCCGGCGGGCGCCGCATCCTGCTCCTTGCAACCGCTGGAACCGGGCTGGCAGCCGATACGTATGTGGAAGTGGTAGTCGTGACCCCAGAAGGGCCGCACCTTGCGCAGCCACGAGCGGTCGCCGGTGACCGTCTCGCACAACTTCTTCTTGATGCCGGGGTGCACCAAGATGCGCTCCACTTCCCGGTAAGATGCGGCGCGCTTGAGCAGCCTGGCATGGGCCGGCGTCCAGACGCGCTCGTCGACCGTCAGGCCCTTCGCCTTGATGACCGAGGTGGCGCTCATGTTCTCGCGCTCGGTCGCCGACAGCTTGCGGTCAGGCATCGGCGTCAGCCAGATGTCCGCATCGAGACCGATCTGGTGCGACGCGTGGCCGGTCAGCATCGGCCCGCCGCGCGGCTGCGAGACGTCGCCCACGAGCAGGCCTGGCCAGCCGTCGGCCGTCGCCTCGCGCGACAGGCGCTCGATCAGGTTGATCATGGTCGGATGGCCCCAGCGACGGTTGCGCGAGAGGCGCATCGCCTGCCATGTCGGGCCGTCCGTGGCGATCGCGACGCCGCCCGAGAAGCACCCCTTGGAATAGAACCCGAACGACTTGGCGGCCGTCGCGGCCGGCAGCTTCTTGCCGCCGAACAGATCCTTGGCCAGCGGCTCCTTGGCGAGGGCAGGCGCGCCCAACTCACCAGCGGCGAAGGTCAACGCCAGCGCGGCAACGGCAAGCCGCAGAAATCCCGAAAGTCGCATACCAGTCTCCACCGCCGCCGCCCGGCGCCAGGACGTTGCGCCGTCCTGGTTAGCGAAAGGTTAACCCCTGCCGGCCCGTTCGACCAGTCCCGGCCCGCTGTGGCTGCCAAGCACGGCCGTTTCGTGGCTATCCCCGCCGCATCGGGCTGCGGGCGTCGGCGCGGCCTTCGCCACGCCAGTCGCCGGCCGACCACAGCGCGTCGAAGGCCGCACGGTAGTCGGGGTAGCGGAAAACGAAGCCCGACGACTTGATCGCCGCGTTGGAGACACGCTTGTTCTCGCCATAGAAGGACCGCGCCATGGGGGACAGGTCGGCGGTCTCGAAAGGCGTCTCCGGCGGCGGCTCGACACCCATGAGGCCGGCCGCATAGGCGACGACGTCCTGCGGCGGCGCGGGTTCGTCGTCGGTGACGTTGTAGATGCCGCCGAGGTCGCTGCCGGCCAGATGCAAGAGCGCGCCGGCGATATCGTCGACATGGATGCGATTGAAGACCTGGTCGGCTTTCACCAGCCGCCTGGCCGTGCCGTTTTCGAGGTTCACAAGGGCGTTGCGGCCGGGACCGTAGATGCCCGACAGCCTCAGCAGGGCGACCGGGCGGCCGATGTCCTGCCCGAGAGCCAGCCAAGCATCCTCCGCCCTGACACGGTCGACGGAACGGCGGGATTTCGGCCGACACGGCGTCTGCTCGTCGACCCAGGCGCCGCCGTGGTCGCCATAGACACCGACGGTCGAAAGATATCCGATCCAGCGCAGCCGGGGCATCGCCGTGCGGATGACGTCACCCGCCGCCGCCAGTACCGGGTCGCCGGCATCCGCGGGTCCGGCCGAGACCACGAGGTGGGTGGTCTCGCCCAGCGCCGCGCGAACCTCGTCCGAGAGAGCAAGGCCATCGAACTCGAGAGGTCGTATGCCGGCGGCCTCGACGGCGGCGAAGCGGTCGCGCGAGCGGGTCGTGCCTGCGACCGGAAAAGCCCCCGCCGCCATGCGTCCGAAGGCCCGTCCGGAATAGCCGGCCCCGAACACGAATGCATTTCCGATCACGCCGGCACCGTTTCGGCGCCCAGCGCCGCCTTCCATTCTTCGATCACCGAGGGATCGGCTTCCTCGATCGTCCGGCCAACCCGGGCGAGCTCGGCCGGCGCGAGGCGCGACAGGGCCCAGACAGCCGCGCCGCGCACCAGCGGCGAGGCGTCGGCCAGAAGCCCGGCGCAGCGAGCCGCCAGTGCCGGATTGCCGGAATTGCCCGCGGCAATCAGAGCGTTCCGGACAAACCGGTCCCGGCCGATGCGCTTAACCGGTGAGCCGGCAAACTTTTCCCGAAAAGCCCCGTCGTCCAGAGCGAGCAGCATAGCGAGATCAGGCGCGGCGAGATCGTCCCGGGCCGCGAGCTTCGCCTCCGACGCCTGGCGCGCAAACTTGTTCCAGGGGCAGGCCGCGAGGCAGTCGTCGCAGCCATAGATGCGGTTGCCGATGGCGACGCGGAACTCGGCGGGGATCGGCCCCTTGTTCTCGATGGTCAGATACGAAATGCAGCGCCGCGCATCCAGCTGGTAAGGCGCGGGGAAAGCGTCGGTAGGACAGGCGTCGAGGCAGGCCCGGCACGAGCCGCAATTGTCGATGCCCGGCGCGTCCGGCTCCAGCACCGCCGTCGTGAAGATCGAGCCCAGGAACAGCCACGAACCGAAATCGCGGCTGACGAGGTTGGTGTGCCTGCCCTGCCAGCCAAGCCCGGCCGCCTCGGCCAGCGGCTTCTCCATGACCGGGGCGGTATCGACGAACACCTTGACGTCACTGCCGGCGGCCGACGCCAGCTTCTGCGCAACCTGCTTGAGCCTGCCCTTGACGACGTCGTGGTAGTCGCGGTTGCGGGCATAGACCGAGATCGCGCCCCGGTAGCGCGCCGCCTGCAGCCCGCGCGGGTCGTCGTCCGGCCCGTAGTTCATGGCCAGCATGACGACCGACCGGACTTCCGGCCAGAGCACGCGGGGGTCGCCTCGCCGGTCGGCGGTTTCCGCCATCCATGCCATCGAGCCGTGGCGGCCACCTTCGAGCCACGCGGCCAGCCTGCCGACCGCCGCCGGGATCGCGTCGGGTCGTGTGACCGCGACCGCGTCGAAGCCCGCTGCTCTGGCCTCCCGGTCGATCAGGGTCCGCAGTTTGCTCTGTTCGTTTGCCGGCTCAGAAATCGAGGTCCGCATAATGCGAAACCGGCGAAATGCCGCGCACGCGGTCGGCGAGCAGGGGGCGGAAGGACGGGCGCGACTTCACGCGGCTGTACCATTCGCGCGCGGCCGGCGAGCCGGCCCAGTCGACCTCGCCGAGATAGTCGAGGATCGACAGCGCCGAGGCGGCGGCGAGGTCGGCGTAGGAAATGCGGGGGCCGGCGAGGTAGTTGCGGGTGCCGGCCAGCCAGTTGGTGTATTTCAGGTGCTGCTTGACGTTGGCGCGGGCGGCGCGGATCGCACCGGAGTCGGGCGAGGAGCCGCCGCCATCCGAAGCCGCCATCAGCGGCTTCAGCGCGCGTTCCCGCACCAGGGGCCGGGTCATCTCGGCTTCCGCCTTGACCAGATACCATTCGATCAGCCGGCGGATCTCGGCGCGGTCCATCGGATTTTCTGCGAGCAGGCGGCGCTCTCGCTTGAGTGCACCCCGCGTCTCGTCGAGATATTCGGCGATGACCTGCGCGCCGACGACCGGCTGGTCGCCCTCGGCCAGCAGCACCGGCAGCGTGCCGGCCGGGTTCAGCGTCAGGAATTCGGCCCGCCGGGCCCACGGCGCTTCTTCGATCAGCGCCAGTTCCTCGCCGTACTCGCCGAAAGCGAGGCGGACGAAGCGGCAGGCGGCGAACATGGGGTGGTGAAAAAGCGTCAGCATCCATCCGCTCGTGCGTGCCGCACTGGCCAACCGGACAGCGCAGCCGTAAGTCTGTGCCGCCCGATTCGACGGGCGGCCGGAGCGTCCGTCGTATACGGGCTGTTCCGCGCCAAGACAAGCAATCGCCGGACAGGTGACCCATGGCCGACCAGACGATCGTCGAAGCGCTCTTGCTCGGCCTGCTGGAGGGCCTGACCGAGTTCATACCGGTCTCCTCGACGGGCCATATCCTGCTGGCCGGTCATTTCCTCGGCTTCGAATCGACCGGCAAGGCCTTCGAGGTGCTGATCCAGCTCGGCGCGATCCTGGCGATCCTGACCGTCTACTCGGCCAAGCTGTGGCGCATGCTGCTCGATCTGCCCAGCGACCGGCGCACCCAGCGCTTCGTGCTCGGCATCCTCGTCGCCTTCCTGCCAGCGGCGGTGATCGGCGCGCTGGCGCACGACTTCATCAAGACTGTGCTGTTCGAGACGCCGGTGCTGATCTGCGTCATGCTGATCGTCGGCGGCGTCATCCTGCTCTGGGTCGACCGCATGGCGCTGAACGCAAGATATCACGACGCCATGGACATCCCGCTCGGCGTCTGCCTCGGCATCGGCTTCATCCAGTGCCTGGCGATGATCCCGGGCACATCGCGGTCGGGCTCGACGATTGTCGGATCGCTCTTGCTCGGCGTCGACAAGCGGGCGGCGGCGGAGTTTTCCTTCTTCCTCGCCATGCCCACCATGGCCGGCGCCTTCGCCTACGATCTCTACAAGAACCGCGACATCCTCTCGGCCGCCGACCTGCCGATCATCGGGGTGGGCTTCGTCGCCGCCTTCGTCGCCGGCGTGTTCGTGGTGCGCGGCCTGCTGGATTTCGTGTCCAGGCGCGGCTTCTCGATCTTCGGCTGGTGGCGCCTGATCGTCGGCGGCCTGGGACTGGCCGCGCTGGCGATCTGGGGCTGACCCGGTCAGCTCGTCGGAGTTGGTCCCGTCAGGGGCTGGTGCGGGTGAACTGGCCGGCGGCGCGGTAGCGCCAGAGATAGGATGGCAGGATCGCCTCCGCCGACCTCGGGGTGATGCCCAGACCCTGGAGGGTCGCGCCGGCAGAGCGCGCGGGGTCCGAGACGACGTTGTCGGACCTGAGCAGCGTTACCTGATCGGCGGTCAGAAGGTGCCCGGGCAGGATGCCCAGGACCGAGCCCATGAGCGAAGCGATCGGGAAAGGCAGCGGCACCAGCACGCGCCTGCGGTCGATGATGCGCAGCATCAGCTCAAGGCACTGGCGGAAGCTCATGACCTCCGGCCCACCGAGCTCATAGACGCCGCCCTTCACCTTGCCGTCCACCGACCGCGCCACCGCCTCCGCGACGTCGGCCACGTAGACCGGCTGGAAGCGGGTACGGCCGCCGCCGATCAGCGGCAGGGCCGGTGAATAGCGCGCCATGTCGGCGAACTTGTTGAAGAAATCGTCCTCCGGACCGAACTGGATCGACGGCCTGAGCACCACCGCGTTTCCGACGGTCTCCAGTACCGCCTTCTCGCCCGCCGCCTTGGTGCGGGCATAAGAGGATGCCGACCGCGGATCGGCGCCTATCGCCGAGACATGGGTCAGGCCGGCGCCCTGCGCCCGGGCGGCTTCCGCGATGGCCCGCGCACCGAAATCCTGCACGGCGTCGAAACGCTGCCGGCCGCTCTCGAACAGGATGCCGACGAGATTGACGATTTGGTCGGCGCCTTCGGCGGCGCGGTCGACCGACCAACGCACACGGACATTGGCCTGAACCGCCTGGATCTGCCCGACATTGCCGAGGGGCTGGAGGTGGCCGGCGAGGTCGGGCCGGCGGCAGGCGACGCGTACGCGGTAGCCGCGCCTGGCCAGCGCGCGCACCACATGCCGCCCGACGAAACCGGAGCCGCCGAAGACGGTGACCAGCTTCGGGGTCTCGAGGATCTCGGTCATGGCGGGCTCCGGCAAAATGGCTGCCCGCTTCATAATCGGATTTGCGCCGCGCGCAAAGGCGGCGAAACGCGCGTCAGTCGACCATGATCTCGATCAGGATCGGCCCGCGCCCGCCCTTCCACGCCCCGAGTGACCTCGCGAGCGATTCCCGATCGGCGACACGTTCGGCGGGAACGTTCCAGGCTTCCGCGATCTTCAGGAAGTCCGGCGGCAATGGCGACACGCCGACAGGCTCGACACCTGCATCGCGCATCGAACTTTCGATCTCGCGGTAGCCGCGATTGTTCCAGACGACGAAGGCGACCGGCGCGCCGGCCTCGGCCGCTGCGCCCAACTCGGCCAGCGTGAACTGGAAGCCGCCGTCGCCGGTCAGGCAGACGATCGGCACGCCGGGCGCGGCTATCGCGGCGCCGACAGCGGCCGGCGGGCCGTAGCCCAGCGCCCCGAAGCCGGTCGCGGCGTTGAACCAGCCGCCCGGCCGGTCGTGATCGTAATAGAGGTTCGCGGCATAAACCGGCTGGGTGGAATCGCCGACGATCATCGAGCCGGGCAGTGCGTCGCGAATCGCCTCGACCCACAGCAACTGCTCGCGCATGTAGGGTTCCAGGTTTTCGAGCGCGGCCCTGCGGGCCGCTTCGGCGCGAGCGGCCCCGTCGCGCGACCCGAGATCGTCCGCCTCCTCAGCAATGGCCTGGAGCGCGTCGCGGCAGTCGGCAAGGATCGACAGCGCGGCCGGCCGGCGCGACAGCTGCCAGCGGTCGATGTCGATGCGAACGAGTTCGCGCGGCAGCACGAAGCCGCCATCGGCATACATGTCGTAGTCGGTCGGACCGAACTCCGTGCCGGCGGCGATGACGAGGTCGGACCCCGCCATCAGGGCTCGCACCGATTTCAGGCTGGGACTTGCCGGCACCAGCAGGGGATGGCCGTGCAGCAGGCCCCGGCCGTTCGCGGTCGTCACGACGGGCGCATCGAGCCGCTCGGCGAGTGCCTTCAGGCCGGCCTCGGCGTGCTTCGCCCCGCCACCGGCGAGGACCAGCGGCCTGCGCGCCGACTTCGCGCGCAGCGCCACCGCCTCGATCGCGCCGGGATCGGCCCTCGGAGGACCGACGGTCACGCGCTCGGGCACCAGGCCGTCGGCCGGCTGGCGCATGACGTCGAGCGGAATCTCGATATGGACCGGACCAGGCCGCTCGGAAGCGAACAGCCCAAATGCCCGCCTCAGCGCCGCCGGCAGCTGGCGGACTTCCTCGATACGCTGGGAGTACAGCGCGACGAGGTCGGTCATGCCGCGCTGGTCCGGCAGTTCGTGCAGATAGCCGAGTCCCTTGCCGAGGGTCGGAGTGGCGTTGACGGACGAGATGACCAGCATCGGGATCGAATCGGCCCGGGCCTGCGCCATCGCGGTGAGCGCATTGGTGAGGCCCGGGCCGGTGATGACGAAGGCCACGCCGGGCCTACCGGAAGCGCGCGCATAGCCGTCGGCCATGAAGGCCGCGCCCTGCTCGTGGCGCGGCGTGACATGGCGGATGCCGGAGCCGGCCAGGCCTCGATAGAGCTCGACCGTGTGGACGCCGGGAATGCCGAAGACCGTGTCGACGCCCTGGGCTTCGAGCAGCGCGATCAGCGCTTCGCCGAGTGTCACCACTTGCCCGCTCCCCGTGAACGGAGAGGGGCGCGATGATCGCCAACGCCTCCCGGCCGGGTGCCCGCCGCTACGCGGCGACCCGGCATTCGCGGGCCTTTCGTCATGCCACTGGCATGACGAACTCGCTTCGCGAACCGGCCGCTCATGCCCTCAGCACCGGCCGGGTCAGGCAGGTCGGGCCGCCCTCGCAGGCGATGCAGAGCGCGTCGGCCTCGAAGGTCGAGACCGTGCAGCCGGTCGCCTCCATCGCTGCCTGCGTCTTCGGGAAACCGGCGACGGCGATCACCTTGTAAGGCGCGGTTGGCAGCACATTGAGGCTGAGCCCGTTCGAGGCTGCGAACTCGCCCGCGTCACCCTCGACGAGCCTGATGCCCCTGGCCTTCAACATCTGCCAGAACGGCGCGGGCAGCAGCGGCGAGTAGACGAGCGCCAGATCGTCGGCCAGCGGCGAGATCACCGACATCAGGTGCAGGCACGCCTCCTCGCCCTGCCACAGCGGCAGGTCGAAGCCGTAGACGGCGATGCCGTGCGGGGCGAGCAGGTTGGCGACCTGCTGGATGCCTTCCTGGTTGGAACGGACGCCGCGGCCGATGGCGAGCGTCTTCCTGTCGACCCAGACGCAGTCGCCGCCCTCGACCTGTCCCGGCGCCTCGACCCGGCCAAGCACGGGAACACCCATGCGGCGGTAGGCGGCTTCGTGCAGCGACGGTTCCGGCCGGCGCAGCGCCTTGCCCATCGACAGGATGATGGCGCCGTGGTCGGTCACCAGCGAGGGATCGTGCGTGAAGACGGAATCGGCCAGCCCGTCATTGTCGTCCGGCAACCAGTCGACCGTCGCGCCGGAAGCGGCGACGAGTTCGGCAAAGGCCTTGTGCTGGGCGGCGGCGCGGTCGGGATCGAAGGACGGGCCATAGTGCCAGCGCACGGCATCGGCGCCGCGCATTGCGCCGGACGCCGAGCGCATGAGGACACGCGCCAGCGGCGCCGCCATCGACTGGGCGCCGTAGGCGTTGGACGGCCGGACGTTCATCTCGCTTCCCCTCATTTTCCAACGATCTAACAGCGGGCGCCGTCCTCCGGCAATGGACCAGAAGCGAGGTTGACGGCGGTCGGGCGGCCGGTCCATCCTTGAGGGCACAACGAGTACGCGACGGGCTGATGGGCCAGGCGACCGCAGGCGACAGTGCCGCGCATGAACTGCCGCGAGACGCGGGGCGGACCCGTTGAGCGCCGGCGCCGTGCCCTCCGTTGCCATCGCAGCCGGTGCGCCGGGCGCGCCGGAAGCCATCCACATCGAGAACCTGCACAAGAAGTTCGGCGACCTGCATGTGCTGAAGGGCGTGTCGCTGTCGGCGCGCGACGGCGACGTGGTGGCGATCATCGGCGGCTCGGGATCGGGAAAGTCGACGCTGCTGCGCTGCATCAACTGCCTCGAGAACCCGACCAGCGGCCTGATCCGCGTGAACGGCGAGGAGATCCGGCTGAAGCCGGCCGCGCATGGCAACTCGGTGCCCGCCGACCGCCGCCAGATCGAGCGGATCCGGTCAAAGCTCGGCATGGTCTTCCAGAGCTTCAACCTCTGGAACCACATGACGCTGATCCAGAACGTCATCGAGGTGCCCATGCATGTGCTGGGCGTGCCGAAGGCAAGGGCGGTCCAGGAAGCAGAGGCGCTGCTCGCCCGTGTCGGTCTCGCCGACAAGCGCGACGTCTATCCGGCCTTCCTGTCGGGCGGCCAGCAGCAGCGCGGGGCGATCGCCCGGGCACTGGCGATCCAGCCGCGCGTAATGCTGTTCGACGAACCGACCTCCGCGCTCGACCCCGAACTCGTGGGCGAGGTGCTGAAGGTGATCGGCGACCTCGCAGCCGAGGGTCGCACCATGATCCTCGTCACGCACGAGATGAAGTTCGCGCGGAAGGTCGCGACCCACGTCGTCTATCTCTACAACGGGGTGGTCGAGGAGGAAGGGCCGCCCGAGCGGCTGTTCGGCGATCCGAAATCGGAGCGGCTGAAGCAGTTCCTCCGCAACGTGCACTGACAATAACGGGAACACACAAGAGAAACGGGAGTACGGACATGAAGACCCTGATGAAATCCGCGGCACTGGCGCTCGGCCTCGGCCTCGCCTCCTTCGGCGTCGCCAGCGCCGAAGCCGTGAAGTTCGGCATGGCGCCGGAACCCTATCCGCCCTTCGCCTCCGTCGACGCGTCGGGCAAATGGGTAGGCTGGGAAATCGAGATGATGGACGCGGTGTGCGCCGAGGCGAAGCTCGAATGCACCATCGTGCCGACGGCCTGGGACGGCATCATCCCGGCGCTGACGTCGAAGAAGATCGACGTGATCTGGAACTCGATGTCGATCACCGAGGAACGCAAGAAGACGATCGACTTCACCGGCAAGCTCTACAACACGCCGACCGCCGTCATCGGCCCGAAGGGCGTGGCGTTCGGCGCGACGCCGGCCGATCTGAAGGGCAAGATCATCGGCGTGCAGGTTTCCACGACCCATTCGGCCTACGTGAAGAAGCACTTCACGGAAGCGGCCGAGGTCAAGGAATACCAGACGCAGGATGAGGCCAACCAAGATCTCGCGGCGGGTCGCCTCGACGCGGTGCAGGCCGATTCCATCGCGCTCGACGCCTTCCTGAAGTCGGAGCAGGGAACGGCCTGCTGCGACCTCAAGGGTCACGTCGCCGAGGATCCCGAGGTGCTCGGGCCCGGCGCCGGCGGTGGCGTGCGCAAGGAAGACACCGAACTGCGCGACAAGCTCAGCGCGGCGATCCTCGCGCTGCGGGCCAACGGCAAATATGCCGAGATAACCAAGAAGTACTTCGACTTCGACATCTACGGCGAGTGAAACGGCGCCCGGCGGTCCGCAGGCTGACAAGGCCCGGACCGCCCGGTTTCCGGTTTCGACTTCGAGGGTCAGGACCCATCCTGATCCAAGGCAGCTGACGCAAAGGGGGCGGCGCTGGTTGATATCATCCTTGCGCCGTTCCAGCTCCTCGTTCAGCTCGGCGGGGCGTTCGTGGCGTGGATGGCCTACGCCTCTACGGTGCTGGCTCCCTGGCCGCCCGGCTGGGGCGGCAACCTTCTCAGGGGTCTCACCGCCTCGATCCAGATCGCGCTCGGCGCCTACGCGCTGGGGCTGACGATCGGCACGGCCGGCGCCTATGGCAAACTCTATGGGGGACCGGTGGTGCGCGACCTGCTCGAGGTCTACACCACGATCGTCCGGGCCGTGCCGGAGCTGGTGCTGATCCTGCTCCTCTATTTCGCCGGCACCGACCTGATCAACCGGCTGCTGGAACTGCTTGGCTATGCGCGCGTCGACATCAACGGCCTGGTGGCCGGCATCGTGGTGCTCGGCTTCGTGCAGGGCGCCTATTCGACCGAGGTGCTGCGCGGCGCCATCCTGGCGGTTCCGCAAGGTCAGATCGAGGCGGCGCGCGCCTACGGCATGTCGCCCTTCCTGACGATGCGGCGGGTGACGCTGCCGGCCATGCTGCCCTTCGCGATCCCCGGCCTCTCCAATCTCTGGCTGATCGCCACGAAGGACACGGCGCTGCTCGCCGTCGTCGGCTTCTCCGAACTCACCCTGGAGACGCGGCAGGCGGCCGGCACGACCAAGGCCTACTTCACCTTCTTCCTCGCCGCCGGCGTGCTTTACCTGCTGGTGACGCTGGTCTCCAACGTGGTCATCGGACGCATCGAGAAATGGTCCCGACGCGGCCAGCCCGCCATAGCGGAGAGCGGCGCATGACCCCGGCCGCGTCGCGCCCGGGCCTCGCGGCATGGCTGAAGCCGCACCGCATCGTGCTGCTCGCGATCGCAGCGGCAATCGTGATCGCTGCGGCGACCCGGATGCGATGGGAATGGCTGCCGCGCTACCTCGACCTTGCGCTCTTCGGCATCTGGACGACGATCTGGCTGCTGGTCGTTACCACGGTGCTCGGCCTGCTGTTCGCGATCCCGATCGGTTTCGCGCAGGTCGCCGGGCCGCGCTGGCTCGCCTGGCTCTGCGGCTCGTTCTGCACCATCATCCGCGGCACGCCGCTGCTGCTGCAGCTCTGGCTGCTCTATTACGGGCTCGGCTCGCTCTTCCCGCAGTTCCCGTGGATCCGGCAGTCGGAACTCTGGCCCTATCTCAGGCAGGCATGGCCGTACGCGGTGTTGTCGCTGACCATTTCCTACGCCGCCTACGAGGGCGAGGTGATGCGCGGCGCCTTCGCCGGCGTGGCGCGCGGGCAGCTCGAATCGGCCCGCGCCTTCGGCATGCGGCGCTTCACCATCTTCCGGCGCATCTGGCTGCCGCAGGCGCTGCGCAACGCGCTGCCGACGCTGGCCGGCGAGACGGTGCTGCAACTGAAGGCGACGCCGCTGGTCGCCACGATCACGGTGATCGACATCTATGCGGTCGCCTCGCGCGTCAGGCAGGACACCTTCGTCATCTACGAGCCTCTGCTGCTGCTCGCGCTGGTCTATCTCGCGATCACAGGCGTCATCGTGCTGTTCTTCCGCAAGCTCGAGCAGCGCATCCCGTCGCGTCTCGGCTGACGGCCGAATTTTTTCGTGAACCTTATCGGCGGCCGCCGCGACCCATCCATGTCGGGACGTTCCGCCCCACGCCGGACCTGGGAAATCCGCGGCGGCTTCGTCCAGACCTTCTCCTGAGCCATCCCCCCCTCGCCGGCCGGTGCATGTCCCCGCACCGGCCGGCTTCTTCTTGCCCGTGCCGCCGGCGCGGGCCACGATGGTCCGGTCAATGGAGTTCGACATGACCCGCCTGACGATCGATGCCGCGCTCGCGCTCTGCGAACGGGCCGCCCTTGCCACCGGTGCGCGCCCTGAAGCGGCGCGATCGATCGCGCAGGCCGCGGTCGATGCCGAAATGGACGGACAGCCAAATGTCGGGCTTTCGCACTATCTCGACTACCTCGCCTCGCTGAGGGAAGGCCGCATCGACGGGCAGGCGACGCCGGTCATCACGCGGCCGGCGTCGGCGATGATCCGCTCCGACGCGCGTGGCGGCGCGGCACATACGGGTTTCGACCTCGTCTTCGACGATCTGGTCACCGCAGCGCGGTCACTCGGCATCGCGCTGTTCGCCCAGGGCAACGCCTACACAAGCGGTTCGCTCGGCTATTTCGCCCGTCGCCTTGCGGAGCGGGGCCTCGTCGCGATTGCCGCCACAAACGGCCCGGCGCTGATGGCCGGCGGCGGTGCGAAGAAGCCGATCTACTGCACCAACCCGCTGGCATTCGCCGCGCCGGTGACCGGCGGTGCGCCGCTGGTCATCGACCAGGCGTCCAGCGCCACCGCCTTCGTGAGCGTTCGTCAGGCCGCTGCCGAGGGCAAGACCCTGCCCGAGGGCTGGGCGCTCGATCCGGAAGGAGAACCGACCACCGACCCGGCGCAGGCGATGAAGGGCGCGCTGCTCGCCTTCGGCGGCGCCAAGGGCGGCAACATCGCGCTGATGGTCGAGGTACTGTCGGCTGGAATCGGGGGCGGGAAGTGGTCGCTCGACGCGGGCTCGATCGTTGAAGGTTCGCAAAGTCCGGGCTCCGGACTGACGGTCATCGCCATCGACCCGTCACTGCTCGATCCCGGATTCGCCGAGCGCCTGGCCGCGCAGCTCGAGCGGCTGGAGAGCGGGCACGGCGTCCACGTTCCCGGACGACGCAAGGCCGATATGCGCAGCCACGCCCTCAGCCACGGCATCGACGTGCCGGAGGCGATCGTCGAACAGGTCCGTCGCTACGCGGAAGCCTGACAGACGAAAAGGGCTCCGCGCCAGCGAAGCCCTCTTCCTCGTGCCGGATCGCTTGCGCGTCCGACGCCGCCTTTCAGCCGATCAGTGGCGCGACAGCCAGCTGTCGATGTCCTTCTCGGCCTGGTCCTGCGCGTGGCCGTAACGCTCCTGGATGCGGCCGGCCAGCTCCTTGCGCTTGCCCTTGATCACATCGAGGTCGTCATTGGTGAGCTTGCCCCACTGCTGCTGGACCTTGCCCTTGAACTGCTCCCAGTTTCCTTCGACCTGATTCCAGTTCATGTGCATCTCCTTCGTTCGTGATGAGACGGCGCGCGACGGCGCGCCCTGCATCAAGAACGCGAACATGCCGCCCCGGTTCCGGCGAACGAATCACACACATATGACGTAACCCTTCGACGGATCGCTGTGACCCGCATGGAACGCCGCAACGACGGAGAGCGCGGCATCGAGGCCACGTCCCTCCTCCAGCGTCAGCAGCGAACGTTCCCTCAGGGTGCGGAAGAAGTCGGCCTGCGCGGCGTCGATCCGCCGTGTGAGCTCGGCCCCACCCCAATCGGCATTGCGTTTGCGGATCTGTACCGGCGCGAAATAGAACTGCGGCTTCGGGCCCGGCAGGTCGACGTCGCGGAAGAAGGCCGGATTGCGCGCAGACCCGGCGTAGCAATCGTAGACGAGGTTCGGACCGAAATGCCGGTGGATGCGCTCCCTCAGCGCATCGTCGCCGGAGAAATCGACATAGAGGGTCGGCACATCGGACGACACCATTTCGAGATCGCCATAGGCGATGCCGCGCTCGTAGAAGCCGAGCCCCTCCACGAAGGCCCTGCTGCCGGCCGAAGTCAGCGCCAGCCGCTCGACGGCGGCACCATCGCCCAGCGCGAAAGCCGTGCCGTAAGCCGTCTTGGACGACGCGCTGGAAAAGACCACGCGGCGGGCGCCGAAAAAGCCGTTGTCCACCAGCATGTCGGCCAGCATGAAGGAGGTGATGAACAGCGGCCTCAACAGCATCTGGAAATCCTCGTCCCGGCGGTTCCAGGCCGGGTCGGTCGAGCAGCGCGTATACTGGTTGTAGGCCGAGACCAGTTCGGCCCGATGCGGCGCGCCGTCGTAGAAGCCGCGCGGCGTGACCCTGACCGGTTGCATGAGGATATGCGTGGCGGCCGGAAAGTAGCCGTAGAAGCGTTCGCCCGGCTGGACGCCATCGACAGCCGAGGCAAGCACGTCGGCGAACCCCCAGACAGGCATGTGCCCCCAGCCGGGCTCGCCGGTCGGGAAGAAGTCCCAGTAGTTCATCGCGTCGCCGAAGGCGGCGTAGGTCAGGTTGTTGGCGGTGAGCGCGAAGCGGTCGACTTTCAGGATCGCTTCGCCGGCGGCTGGCGGAACGGCCAATGCGGTCCGGTCGAGGCGCGAGACACCGAGGTCATCCTTGCGGGTCTGGAGGCGGGTCACGGCGAGAGCCTCGGGCATGTCCAACCTCCATCGCGGCCGGTCGCCGCCAAAGAAAAACCCGCCGGATCGCTCCGGCGGGTCCATTCTGTCCGTTGGACAGGCAGTCGTGAAGCGGCTTAGTTGCCAGACTTCTTGAGCGCCGCGCCGAGGATGTCGCCCAGCGATGCGCCGGAGTCGGTCGACCCGTACTGTGCGACGGCTTCCTTCTCTTCGGCGATCTCGAGCGCCTTGATCGAGACCTGCAGCTTGCGGGACTTCTTGTCGTAGGAGATCACGCGGGCGTCGACCTTCTGGCCGACCGCGAAACGCTCCGGACGCTGTTCGTCGCGGTCACGCGACAGGTCGGAACGCTTGATGAAGGTGTCGAGGCCGCTTTCCACAAGCCGCACTTCGATGCCGCCATCCTTGATCGCCATGACTTCGCAGGTGACCACCGCGTTCTTGCGCAGTTCGCCGCCGGTAGCCGGCTCGCCAGCGGCAGCGCCGCCGCCCGAGCGCGAAGCCGCGCCGGTCAGCTGCTTGATGCCGAGCGAAATGCGCTCCTTCTCGATGTCGACGTCGAGAACCTGCGCCTTGACCACCTGGCCGCGCTGGTACTCCTCGATGACCTGCTCGCCCGGACGCTGCCAGTCGAGGTCGGAAAGGTGCACCATGCCGTCCACGTCGCCGTCGAGGCCGACGAACAGGCCGAACTCGGTCTTGTTCTTGACCTCACCCTCGATCTCGGAGCCGACCGGATGGCTGCGGGCGAACGCTTCCCACGGGTTCTCGAGCGTCTGCTTGAGGCCGAGCGAGATGCGGCGCTTGGCCGGATCGACCTCGAGCACGACCACGTCGACCTGCTGGGTGGTCGACAGGATCTTGCCGGGGTGAACGTTCTTCTTGGTCCAGGACATCTCCGAGACGTGGATGAGGCCTTCGATGCCCGGCTCCAGCTCGACGAACGCGCCGTAGTCGGTGATGTTCGTGACCGTACCGGAGATCTTCTTGCCGATCGGGAACTTGGTCCCGATGTCGTTCCACGGATCGCTCTCGAGCTGCTTCATGCCGAGCGAGATGCGGTGGGTTTCCTGGTTGATGCGGATGATCTGCACCTTGACCGTCTGGCCGATGTTGAGGATCTCGGTCGGATGGTTGACGCGGCGCCAGGCCATGTCGGTGACGTGCAGCAGGCCGTCAATGCCGCCGAGATCAACGAACGCACCGTAATCGGTGATGTTCTTGACCACGCCCTCGACGACCTGACCCTCTTCGAGGTTCTGGACGATCTCGGAACGCTGCTCGGCGCGGCTCTCTTCGAGAACCGTGCGGCGCGACACGACGATGTTGCCGCGACGGCGATCCATCTTGAGGATCTCGAAGGGCTGCGGGTTGTGCATGAGCGGCGTGACGTCGCGGATCGGACGGATGTCGACCTGCGAGCGCGGCAGGAAGGCCACGGCGCCGTCCAGATCGACGGTGAAGCCGCCCTTCACCTGGTTGAAGATGATGCCTTCAACGCGCTCACCCTTGGTGAACTTCTCCTCGAGGCGGACCCAGCTCTCTTCGCGGCGAGCCTTTTCGCGCGACAGCATGGCCTCGCCCAGCGCATTCTCGATGCGCTCGACATAGACCTCGACGGTGTCGCCGACCTTCAGCTGGCCGTCCTTGGCCTTGGCGCCGAACTCCTTCAGCGCGACGCGGCCTTCGACCTTCAGGCCGACATCGATGACGGCCGAGTCCTTTTCGATGGCCGTGACCGTGCCGCGCACGACCTGGCCTTCACCGGAGTGGCCGGAGGAAAACGATTCTTCGAGAAGCGCGGCAAAATCGTCGCGCGAGGGATTTGCTTTGGACATTGATGCTCCTGGAGGGCCTCGGTCGTCGAGGCCGCGCCGTGGGTTGGCGTTGCGTTAGCCTGGCCGGCGCTCCGGGCAAAAGCCCAATGTGCTACCTGGGGCAGCGGACGGCGCATGAGGAATGCCGGCAGGCGGTTTCGGGACCAGACGGCGGTGCGCCGCTCCGGCGATACCGTCTCAGTCCCCGTTCCGCCTGGCCAGCACACCGTCAACGATCGTGCGGGCCGCGCGAAACGCGGCTTCTATAGACATTTCGGACGTGTCCAGCAAGTGCGCGTCACCGGCGGGCCTCAGAGGCGAGTCGGCGCGGCCCATGTCGCGTTCGTCACGCCTGACGATGTCGGCCAGAATCCCGGCCAGGTCGGCCTTGCCCCCCCGCCCCTCGATGTCGCGCAGCCGGCGCTGCGCCCGCACCTCGGGGCTCGCCGTGACGTAGAGCTTCACGTCGGCGTCGGGGCAGACGACCGTGCCGATGTCGCGGCCGTCCAGCACCGCCCCGCCGGGCTGCGCGGCGAAGGCGCGCTGCTTGTCGACGAGGATGCGGCGAACGTCGGAAATGACCGCGACACGGGACGCCGCCTCGCCCACGCCATGGGCCGACAGCCCCTCCCGGTCCATCGACCCGAGGTCGACCATCCGCGCGGCCTCGACGGCACGCGCCTCGTCATCGAGCGACCAGCCCTTGCCGATGAGCATGTGCGCCACGGCTCGGTAGGTCAGCCCGGTGTCGAGATGCGGCAGGTGGTAGTAGTCGGCGAGCCGCCTGGCCAGCGTGCCCTTGCCCGAGGCGGCCGGTCCGTCGATGGCGATGATCAGCGGTCTCTCCTGTATCTGTCGACCAGCGCCGCCATGTCGGCGTCGGCGTGCGGGTCACCCGAGTCCGTCAGGCCATGCACCAGCGTCGGGAAATCGGCAACAGGCCGGTTCTGGCTGACCTTCCACTTTCCCGAGATTTCGGAGATGTCGATCTCGACGCCGACGATGCCGCGAATCTGCGCGGCGACGTAGGGTTCGGGGGCGTCGGTTACCTGCCAGGGTTCGGGCCGGGCGGCCTCGTGCGTGCCGGTCAGCGCGGCAATCTGGGCACGCAGCCATTCCGGATCCTCGATGACGCGCGCCGTCCCCCGCACCTGCACCATGGCGTAGTTCCAGGTCGGCACGACCTTGCCGGTCTCGCGCTTGGTCGCATACCACGACGGCGTGACGTAGGCGTCGGCGCCCTGGAAGACCACCAGCACCGGCGCACCGGCAGCGATCTCCTTCCACTGGCCGTTGGCGCGCGCCATGTGGACCTGCAGCAGGCCCCTGGTGCCCGGCCGCTCGACCAGCAGGAACGGCAGCAGGTTCGCGGTCGGTCCTTCCTCAGTCGCCGTGACCAGCAGGGCGAGGGGATGCGCCCTGATCAGCGCATGCTGGGTGGCCAGGTCCTCCTCGCGGAAATGCGGCGGCTGGTACATGTCGGTCGATCTCCGCCGGGTCAGGAGGGCCACCCCCGTGGCGGCGCCCCTGCAGGCAGCGATTTCCTACCATGCGTCCTTCCGGCGGTCATCCCGCGCGGCCGGGCGCCGAAACCCTCTGGAAAGCCCGGTTTTCAGCCCCGGCTTTTGGCTTTGACACTGCCTCAAACTGTGATTATGGGGACCAAACTTTTCCGACGAGGCATTGACCGTGGCTAAAGCAACCCTTGGCACGAAACGGATCGATCCCGAGACGGGTCGCAAGTTCTACGACCTGAACAAGGATCCGATCGTGTCGCCCTATACGGGCAAATCCTATCCGCGCTCGTATTTCGACGCTGGCAGCGACCTGTCGTCCGACGATGAGGAAGACACGAACGAAAAAGATGCGGCCGACGACGAAGAGGCGCCCGAGACCGTGTCGCTGGAGGAGGCCGACGACGAGGCGAAGGGCGACGACGTTCCCGATCTCGGCGACGACGACGTCGATGTCGGCGACGACGATGACGACACCTTCCTCGAGGACGAGGAAGAAGAGGAAGACGACGTCAACGACATCATCGGCGTCGGCGAGGACGACGACGAGGTCTGATCCCCGGGCCCCGGTGTTCCGGCCGGGGAAAAACGGCGGCAGGCATACTTGCCATTACCTATTGCCATTGCCGGGGTGCGGCGCTAGAAGCCGCCCTCGACGACGCGAGACCCAAACACCGCGTCACTACCTCTTCGCCGCCTAGGGCGTCCCTCGGACAACCTGAACGGCGCCGGCCCAGGCCGGGTGTGGGGCCATAGCTCAGTTGGGAGAGCGCTTGAATGGCATTCAAGAGGTCAGGGGTTCGACTCCCCTTGGCTCCACCAACTCCTCCCCCGCCGACGGTCTCCCGAGACGGTCGGCCGTCTGACGGGACCGCGACCTGCGCGCTTCTTCGATGACATCGACAAGGCAAGAGGCACATGCCGCCGGTCGAAGACCGTTCGGCACAGGCCGGGAACCGACTGGATTCGCATGATACGCCTCGAAAGCATCGGCAAGCAGAACGGCCGGCAGATCATCTTCATCGACGCCTCCATGGCGATCCAGCGCGGTGAGAAGATCGGCCTGGTCGGGCCGAACGGCGCCGGCAAGACGACGCTGTTCCGCATCATCACCGGGGCCGAGCAGCCCGACGAGGGGCAGGTGTCGGCCGATCGCGGCGTCAGGATCGGCTATTTCAGCCAGGACGTGGGCGACATGGCCGGGCGCACGGCCGTCGCCGAGGTGATGGACGCGGTCGGTCCGGTCAGCGCTCTGGCCGCCGAGATGGCCGAACTCGAGGCGGCGATGGGCGATCCCGAGCGTCTCGCCGAGATGGACGACATCATCGCCCGCTACGGCGAGGTCCAGGGCCAGTTCGACGAGCTCGACGGCTATTCGCTGGACGGACGGGCGCGCGAGGTGCTGGGCGGCCTCGGCTTCAGCCAGGAGATGATGAGCGGCGATGTCGGCAAGCTCTCCGGCGGCTGGAAGATGCGCGTCGCGCTCGCCAAGATCCTGCTGATGGAACCCGACCTGATGCTGCTCGACGAACCGAGCAACCATCTCGACATCGAGAGCCTGATCTGGCTCGAATCCTTTCTGAAGGGGTTCGACGGCGCCATCGTCATGACCTCGCACGACCGCGAGTTCATGAACCGCATCGTCGGCAAGATCGTCGAGATCGACGGCGGGTCGCTGACCTCCTATTCCGGCGACTATGAATTCTACCGCCAGCAACGCGCCCTCGCGGAGGTCCAGCAGCAGGCCCAGTTCGAGCGGCAGCAGGCAATGCTCGCCAAGGAGATCGCCTTCATCGAGCGGTTCAAGGCCCGCGCCAGCCACGCCGCGCAGGTCCAGAGCCGGGTCAAGAAGCTGGACAAGATCGAGAAGGTGGAGCCGCCCAAGCGCCAGCAGACGGTCCGCTTCGAATTCCAGCCCGCGCCCCGCTCGGGCGAGGACGTCGCGACACTCAAGTCTGTCAACAAGAGCTATGGCAGCCGCAAACTCTACGACTCGCTCGACTTCCAGATCCGCCGGCGCGAGCGCTGGTGCGTGATGGGGGTCAACGGCGCGGGCAAGTCGACCCTGCTGAAGATGATCGCGGGCGCTTCGGACCCCGACACGGGCGCCGTGACGCGCGGCCCGAGCGTCAAGATGGGCTATTTCGCCCAGCACGCAATGGAACTCCTCGACGGCGACCGCAGCGTGCTCGAATGGCTGGAGGACCAGTTCCCGCAGGCCGGGCAGGCGCCGCTGCGCGCGCTCGCCGGATGCTTCGGCTTCTCGGGCGACGACGTCGAGAAGAAGTGCCGCGTACTGTCCGGCGGCGAAAAGGCGCGTCTGGTGATGGCGGCCATGCTGTTCGATCCGCCGAACTTCCTGGTGCTTGACGAGCCGACCAACCATCTCGACATCGCCACCAAGCAGATGCTGGTCGAAGCGCTGTCGCGCTACGAGGGCGCGATGATCTTCGTCAGCCACGACCGGCATTTCCTCGCCGCGCTGTCGAACCGCGTGCTCGAGCTGACGGCCGACGGCATCCATGCCTATGGCGGCGGCTATACCGAATATGTGGCCAGCACCGGCCGAGAGGCGCCCGGCCTGCGCAGTTGACCCGTCACCGCTCGCCCGGCGGATCGAAGATCAGGTTCAATAGCGTGGTGACCGCGGCAATGCCGAGGCCCGGCCAGAGCATCAGGGCCGGGTCGTCGAAGACGAACATGCGGTATTCGTAAAGCATCGAGCCCCAGTCCGGTTTCGACGGGTCGGCGCCGAGACCGATGAAGGCGAGCGCCGCGTACGCGACGACGGACTGCCCTGCCTGACTGCCGACATGGACGAAAAGAAGCGGCAGCGTGGCCGGGAGCACGTGGCGACGGACGAGCGGCGCACCGCCGACGCCCAGGCCGCGCGCGGCCTGAACGTAAGCGAGGCCAAGCGTGCGATGCGTCAGCGCGTTCGCCATCAGCGCGTAGGGACCTACCCCGGCCAACCCGAGCGCCAGACCTGCCGTCATCGGCGAGAGGCCGAAGATCGCCGCGGCGGCCAGCGCCCAGATCAGCGTCGGCACGACGATGAACATCTCGACGGCGCGCAGGAGCACCTGCTCGCGCCAGCCGCCGATCATCGCGGCAGCGGTGCCGATCAGCGCGCCGCCGCAGAACCCGATCACGCCGACCGCAAGGACAACCACGGCGGTGCGCCATCCCGCCACCAGCATGCGCGAGGCGAGGTCGCGGCCGAGATGATCGGTGCCAAGCCAGTGCGCCGTCGATGGCGCCTGATGACGCGCCAGCATGTCGACGGCGTCGGGGTCGTGCGGTTGCCAGAAACCTCCGGCGAGAATGCCGACGGCCAGAAGAACGGCGGCGAGATGAACCGGGCGCGGCCTCATGTGGCGCGCGGGTCGAGGCGATGGAGCGCGAGGCCCACCGCCGCATTCATGGCAACCATCCAGATCGCCACGACCATCACATAGGCGACAAGTACGAGATGGTCGCGCGCCGATATGCTGGCAACGAGAAACTGGCTGATGCCCGGCAGGCCGAACAGCACTTCCAGCGTCGCGGTGGTGCCGATCGCCCAGCCTGCTTCCGAACGGAGTGCCGAGAGCATCCCGTAGAGCGCGCCACGATGTCCGTGACGCCACAAAGCCTGCCGACGCGTCAGGCCCTTGGCCAGCGCGGTGCGGAAATGCGGCTCGCCCGCCTGGGCCATGAGGTCGCGCCTGTATACGCGGGCGAGCATTCCGGCCGACTGGAGGGCGATCAGGCCGGCTGCGATGATCAGGATCGCCGGCCCGCCCGAGAAGGGGCGGATCATTTGCAGCTTCACGCCGAGCAGCCAGATGACGACGAGTCCAAGCCAGAAGGCCGGCACCGCCTGCACGGCGATCGCCAGAAGCCGGCCGAGCCGGTCCGCGATCCCGTCCGGCCGGAGCGCGGCCGCGAAACCGAGCGGCACCGCCACCAGTGCCGCGAGTGCCAGCCCGCCGAGCCCCAGCCCCAGAGACAGCGGAAGGCGCGCGGCGAATTCGCCCAGAACCGGCTCGCCGGTGCGGAACGACCGACCCCAGTCGCCGGTCACGAAGCCGGCGAGCCAGGCGAGGTAGCGTTCCGCCAGCGGCCGGTCGAGACCCCATTCGGCGCGCAGGGCCGCGACCGTCGCCGCATCCGGCGGCAGGTTCCAGGCACGGATCGCGATCATGACCGGATCGGACGGCATGGACGCGACGACGGCAAAGGCCAGCGCGGAGACCGCCAGCAGGCTGGCGGCCGCGCGCAGGCCCTTGGTCAGCGCAGGAGGCGGCAAGACGCGCTCAGCGCACCTCGCCCATGTCGGGCCGGATCACATGGTAGTCCGACCCCCACGGCTCGTAGCCGGCGAGCTTCTTAGACAGGCCGACATGCCATTCCGGCGAGACGAGGAACGTCACCGGCACATCCTCGAACAGCTTCGCCTGCGCATCCAGCGCGATCTCGGCACGGGCCTCGCCCGCTCCTGCCGTCGCGAAGCCGGCGATGATCGCGTCGAATTCCGGGCTCCTGTAGCGGGCATGGTTGAGCGGGCCGTCGCTGCGCAGCATGGAGTTCAGATAGAAGGCGGGGTCGCCGCTCGGCGCGGTGTGCTGCGCCCAAAGGAAGATGTCGAAGTCGCCGGCCGCCGCCACCTCGTTCAGGTTCTCGACGACCTGCGTGTCGACCGCGATGCCGACGCGCGCCAGCGCCGCCTTGATCACGGGCAGCATGGTCACCAGGTCGGGACGCTGCGGATAGGCGAGCGCCAAAAGCTTCAGCGGCCGGCCGTCCCTGGCCCGCATGCCGTCCGCGCCGGCTGTCCAGCCAGCTTCGTCCAGCAGGGCGGCGGCCTTCGCCAGATCGGTCGGGCGCGGCTCCTTCGGCGCGAACGGGAAATAGGGCGCGTAGGCACCCGTCGCGGGCGTGCCGCCATTGATGGCGGCCACCAGTTCGGCACGGTCGATGGCGAGGTCGACCGCCTGCCTCACCTTCACGTCGGAGAGCGCCGGCCGTTCGTTGTTGACGAAGCCGAAATACTGGTAGCCGACGGCGAAGGACTTGACCGTGAGGTCCGGATTGGCCCTGAGCCGCGACAGTCCCTCCGCCGGCAGGCCGAAAGCGAGATCGAGTTCGCCTGCTTCGAAGGCCAGCGCCATGGTCTGCGCGTCGCCGAACTTGCGCAGCGTGATCGGCGAGCGGGCGTCGGCACCGGCGAAATGCGCGTTGGGCACGAGGTCGAGCTGCTGGTCGACCTTCAACTCCCTGATGGCGTAGGGGCCGGTGTAGAGGACCGATCCGTCATCGGCGAGCGTGTAGGCGACGAGCGGCCATTCCGCGAACAGCGCAGCCAGCAGCGGCACCGGCTTCTCGGTGGTGACGGCCAGCGTCAGGTCGTCGACGGCACCGAACGCCAGCTTGCCACCCGTCGCCGCCGCCGCCGTGCTCGAGGCGAAGGTGTTGTCGAAACCCTCCTTCAGCGCCGCGGCGGTCACCGGCGAACCGTCCGAGAAGAAACGTCCCGGAGCCAGCTTCACGGTCCAGGTGAGTTCTCCCGTCCGTTCGGCATCGACGGCGAGTTCCGGCACCAGCCTGCCGTCGCGATCGACCATGAACAGCTTCTCGGCGACGCCGTGGCTAGCCAGCGCCCAGCCGGCCGACCCCTTGGCCGGATCGAGCCCGCCCACCAGGAATGTCGCGCCGGCCCGCAACGCGTCCTGCGCCGTGGCGGGCGCCACGAGCGTGCTGCCGGCGATGACCAGCGCAGCAAGCGCCGTCCTCGAAAGATGCTTCATCTCATTCTCCTGTTGCTTTCGGATCTTTGGGAACCAGGCGCAGCCGCTGCTTGCGGCCGGTAGGGGGATAGGCGAATTCCTCGACCACCCTGCCGCCGAGCAGATGCTCCTCGGCGATGCGGTCGACGGCCTCTTCGGTGACGCCGCCGTAGTAGGGCCTTCCGGGAAGACCTGCACGACCGGCGCCAGTCCGCAGGGCCCGAGGCAGGTCGTCTTGGCGGTCATCGTGCCGTCGCCGGTCAGCCGCAGCTTGCGGCGGACCTGCACGTTGCGCAGGTGGCCCCAGATCGCGTCGGCGCCGGCGGCATTGCAGGCGCCGCCCTCGCAAACCAGCACCCGGCGCTTCTGGGGCGGCACCAGCGACGCCTCCACCTTGCCGTCATCTGCGACGATGGCGGGTTCGGCGGTGGCGCCGTTGACGAGCGCGGCAAGCAAGGGCTCGAAATGCAGGCTCTGGGCGATGTCGCGGGAAAGGCGGATCGGCGGCCATCGGCCGGGATGCTCGCGCTGCCAGCGTTTCAGCGAACGCGCCAGCCAGGCGAGGAAACTCGGCTCCATCGGCAGCACAAGCGGCACGATGAGGATTTCGGCATGGCCGTCTGCACGCAGCGACAGCAGCGCCTCGCGCAGCGACGGCTGCCCCTGCTCCGAGTAGCAGGAAACGGCGGCGGCAACGCCGGGCAACATGGCGGCGATGCCGGCGATGCGCCGCATCTCCTCGTGCGGGGTGGCGGCGAAGGCGGATTTTGCGACCAGGACGACCGCGCGACCGCCCGCGGCGGGTCCTTCGGACTGGTCCTGAAGAGGCTCGTACAACAAAAAAATCCCCGACCTGCGGCGGACGGGGATCGGGAAACGTGGCGTCGCGGACAAGCCACCGGCGAGCTGCGAACGCGCGCGCTCCTGTGGCACACCCCGACCACGGAACCCTATGCTGTCAGGCAGGTCTCCTGGCTTGCGGGTCGTCGTCGCTCTGCCTGTCTTCCCGGCCCGAAGCCAGTGACGTGGTCGGCAAAGCGGCTCGCCGCTTACAGTTGCGGGTCAGCTCCGGCCTTCCCCGAAGGGGCACCGGATTCCCTCTTAGCTTCCGGCCGGCCGAAGCCGGTTCGGAAGAACCTTGACGTGTGCGAAGCTAGCGAAGGTTGAGGGCGTGTCAACCCACGAGCGAATGCGAGGCCGCGGCCGACCTGCACCAAACGATGCCGCCCGCTTTCCCGTTGACCGCCGCGGGCCGATCGGATTTTCCTCTGCCCGAGGGGAGGATCATCCATGTTCACCGTCTACAGCCGCCCGGGGTCCGGCGGGTTCATCGCCGAGGCAGCGCTGACCATGGCCGGCCTGCCGTATCGAACCTTGGACGTCACCCGCGATTCGACCGACGCGGCGTACCTCGCCGTCAGCCCGCTCAACCAGGTGCCCGCCATGGTGCTGCCCGACGGCACGCCGATGACCGAATCCGCCGCCATCGCCATCCACGTCGCCGACCTGGCGCCCGGCAGGCTGGCGCCGGCAGTCGGCTCGGCGGCGCGGCCGGTGTTCCTGCGCTGGATGCTGTTCCTGTCGTCGGAAATCTATCCGGCCCTGATGAAATACTACTTCTCCCATCGCCACACGGCCGGCCGCGACGGCATTCCCGCCGTGCAGGCCGCGTCGATCGCCGAATCGGACCGCTATTTCGAGATCCTCGACAATGACCTGAAGGGCCGTGACTGGGTCGCCGGGGAGAAGATGTCGATCGCCGACGTCTATCTGCTGATGCTGGCGTGCTGGCACCCGGTGGCCGACAAGCCACGGCCGGAATGGTCGAACATCGTCCGCGTCTGCGAGGCCACGAAGAAGCACCCGGTCGTCGCGAAGCTGAACGAGCGCCACAAGTTCTGGTAGCGCGCATCGTTCCGACACGCGCGACTTTCGTCGCGGGTTGGCGGTCGCGGGTTGGCAACCGCCGATTGATTTCGCACAATGACCCGATGGAGGCGTCAGGAGGGAGGCGCTGCCGTCTCATCAGGGAGGAATTGATGCAACGCATGACGTCCAGGATTCTCGCCGCCGCGGCCATCGCCGCCGGCACGGCCTTCGCCTCGGTGCCTGCGAAGGCGCAGGAATTCATCAACGTGCTGACCGGCGGAACGTCCGGCGTCTATTATCCGCTGGGTGTCGCGCTGTCGGAGATCTATGCCGGCGCGATCGAGGGCTCGCGCACGCAGGTGCAGGCCACCAAGGCATCGGTCGAGAACCTGAACCTGCTGCAGCAGGGCAAGGGCGAGATCGCGTTCACGCTCGGCGACGCGCTGGCGCTCGGCTGGGCCGGCGACACCGAGGCCGGCTTCCCCGGCAAGCTCGACAAGCTGCGCGGCATCGCCGCCATCTATCCGAACTACATCCAGATCGTCGCCTCGAAGGATTCCGGCGTGGCGTCGCTCGCCGACCTCAAGGGCAAGAGCCTGTCGGTGGGCGCGCCGAAGTCCGGCACCGAGCTCAACGCGCGCGCCATCTTCGCGGCGGCCGGCATGAGCTACGCGGACCTCGGCAAGACCGAGTACCTGCCCTTCGCGGAATCCGTCGAGCTCATCAAGAACCGCCAGCTCGACGCCACGTTGCAGTCCGCCGGCCTCGGCGTCGCCTCGATCCGCGACCTCGCCACCTCGCTGCCGATCAACGTCGTGGCGGTGCCCGCCGATGTCGTGGGCAAGATCGGCGCGCCCTATGTCGCGGTCACCATCCCGGCCGGGACCTATGACGGGCAGGCGGATGACGTGTCCACCGCGGCGGTCGGCAATTTCCTGGTCACGCATGACGGCGTGTCCGAGGAGACCGCCTACAAGATGACCAAGGCGCTGTTCGAGAACCTCGACAAGATGGCGGCCGCTCACGCCGCCGCCAAGGCGATCAAGGTCGAGGATGCGCTGACCGGCATGCCGATCCCGCTCCACCCCGGCGCCGAGCGTTACTATCGCGAGGTGGGCGTGCTGAAGTAGGGCGAATGGCCTCCGTCCCCCAAGAGGGGGACGGACCGCCAATCGCCAAGATCTCCGCATGAGCAGCGCGTCCGAACAATCGACCGAAATCCCGACCGAAGGCCTGCCGCCGGGCTGGGGCGAGGGTCTTGGCGGACGCGTCACCTTCGCGATCGCCATCGCCTTTTCCAGCTTTCAGCTCTGGACCGCAGCCTACGGCACGCTGCCGAGCCAGGTGGTGCGCGCCATGCATGTCGGCTTCCTGCTGCTGCTCGGTTTCGGACTGCTCGCAACGCTGCGGGCGACGTCGCCGGCGGGCCGCGCCGCCTTCTGGACGCTGGGCGCGCTCGGCTTCGGCACGGGTCTCTACAACTGGGTCTTCTACACCGACCTGATCCACCGCAGCGGCTTTCCGACGACACCCGACCTGGTGGTCGGCACCGTGCTGATCGCGCTGACCTTCGAGGCGGCGCGCCGGCTGATGGGTCTGCCGCTGGCGATCATCGCGGGGCTGTTCCTGGGCTACGCGGTGTTCGGCAATTACCTGCCGCCACCCTTCATCCATCGCGGCTACGGCTTCGACCAGATCATCGACCACTTCGCCTTCGGCACCGAAGGCATCTACGGCACGCCGGTCTACGTGTCGGCCGCCTACATCTTCATCTTCGTGGTGTTCGCCGCCTTCCTGGAGAAGGCCGGCATGATCGCGCTGTTCAACGACTTCGCGCTCGGTCTGGTCGGCGGCTGGCGCGGCGGGCCGGCGCAGGTCTGCGTCATGTCGTCGGCGCTGATGGGCACCATCTCCGGCTCGGGCGTCGCCAACGTGGTGGCCAGCGGCCAGTTCACCATCCCGCTGATGAAGAAGTTCGGCTTCCGCCCGGCCTTCGCCGGCGGCGTCGAGGCGACGTCGTCGATGGGCGGGCAGATCATGCCGCCGGTGATGGGAGCTGTCGCCTTCATCATGGCCGAGACGCTGAACGTGCCCTACGCCGAGATCGTCAAGGCGGCGATCATCCCCGCAATGCTCTATTTCGGCGCCTGCTTCTGGATGGTGCATCTTGAGGCCGGAAAGGCGGGTCTCGCCGGCATGGACAAGGCGACGCTGCCAAACCCCTGGGATGCGGTGCGCCAGCACTGGCCCCTGATCCTGCCACTCGCCGTCCTGGTCTACCTGCTGTTTGCCGGCTACACGCCGATCTTCGCCGGCACGATGGGGCTGGCGCTGACCGGCGTGCTGGTGCTGGGCATGCCGATCGCCGCGGCGATCGGGCCGATGGCCTTCCGCATCGTCTTCTGGATCGCGCTCGGCCTCGCCGCCGCTTCCTTCCTGAAGTACGGCGTCAATCTTCTCGCCGTCGTCATCGCCGCGCTCGTCGCGCTGTGCTTCGCGGTCAGGGGCGGCCGCGACACGCTGCGCCTTTGTGTCGACGCGCTTGCCGAGGGCGCCAAGAACGCGCTGCCGGTCGGCATCGCCTGCGCCATCGTCGGCATCGTCATCGG
>VFQP010001287.1_pt1 | contig 34621 bp, 28 predicted proteins | sample 3512351 | NCBI WGS metagenome assembly VFQP01 (sample SAMN10412372, study PRJNA504923) | tailings metagenome | isolation source: Relicate 1 Philex TSF1 revegetated site | place: Philippines: Tuba, Benguet | collected 2017-08-29
TCGACTGGCAGAAGGCCGGCGACGAGGTCATCAAGGACTACAAGAAGGGCGATACCGTCAAAGCCATCGTGCTCGACGTCGACAGCTCGAAGGAGCGCATCTCGCTCGGCATCAAGCAGCTGGGCGGCGACCCCGCCGACGCGCTCGGCAAGTACAAGAAGGGCGACCAGGTGACCTGCGAGGTGATCGCGGTGCAGGAGAACGGCATTGAAGTGAAGATCGCAGACAGCGACCTCACCACGTTCATCAAGCGCTCGGATCTGTCGCGCGATCGTTCGGAGCAGCGCTCCGAGCGCTTCACGGTCGGCCAGAAGGTCGACGCAGCCGTGCTCACCGTCGACAAGGCCGCTCGCCGCATCACGGTCTCTATCAAGGCGCTCGAGATCGCCGAAGAGAAGCAGGCCGTGGCGCAGTACGGGTCTTCGGACTCGGGTGCTTCGCTCGGCGACATCTTCAAGGCCGCGATCAAGAAGCGCGATGCAGCCGACGAGGGCGACGAGGAGTAGTCCTCAGCCTTCGGCCCAATCTCGAAATCAGAATGCGCGGGGCGGTAGCCTCGCGCATTTTTCTTTTACCCTTCCGCACTTAGGCGGCGGGTGCCTGCAGTGCGCCATTGCACGGGAGCCCCGGGTTTCCTAATTTGCGTTGCAACGCCGTTGCCCTCAGGAGCGCGCTATGTCTCTCGAAACCGAAGCCATTCTCGACCGGCGCCGGATGCGCCGACGCCTCGCCTTCTGGCGCAGCGCGGCGGTGCTGGTCGTCGGGCTGCTGCTTGGCGCACTCGTATTCGGCAGCGAGGATCTCGCGACCTTCGGCGGCACGCGCCAGATCGCCCGGGTGGCGATCGAAGGCACCATCACCGACGATCGCGATCAGCTCGCGATGCTGAAAAAGATTAAAGACGCCAGCCACGTTCAGGCCTTGCTGGTCTTCGTGAACAGCCCGGGCGGCACCACAACGGGCGGCGAAAGCCTCTATCAGGCGCTGCGCGACGTGGCTGAGAAGAAGCCCGTCGTCGCGCAATTCGGTACTGTTGCCGCTTCCGCCGGCTACATCGTCGGGCTCGGCACCGATCACATCGTCGCCCGCGGCAACACGATCACGGGATCCGTCGGTGTGCTGGCTCAGTGGCCGGAAGTCAGCGAATTGCTGACGAAGCTCGGCGTAAAGTTCAACGAAGTGAAGAGCGGCGACCTCAAGGCGGCCCCGAACCCGTTCGAGCCGGCTTCCGAGGGCGCCCGCAAGGTGATGCAGGACACCATCGATGATGGTTTCCGGTGGTTTCTCTCGCTGGTCGAGAGCCGCCGCGGTATCTCGGCCGCAAGCGTGGACGGCCTCGTGCAGGGGCGCATCTACTCCGGCCGGCAGGCGCTCGAAAATAAGTTAATCGACGAGATCGGGGGCGAAGCGGAGGCCGTGCACTGGCTCGAAACCAACCGCAACGTTCCCAAGGATCTCAAAGTTGTAGACTGGAAGCCTACGCCTGAAGGGAGCTGGGGCGCGGTAACCGGAAGCCTCTCGCAAGCGACGGCAACTGCGGTGGCATCTGCGATTGGTGGGCTCATCCATTTGGCAACTCTGGCACCTTCTCTTGGTCGAGTTGGCCTTGACGGCCTCGTTTCCGTTTGGCAACCTCCGGAAAATTAAAGAAATACAATTACTTTCCCCCCGGGAGGGCCGTGCTTTGATCAAATCTGAACTCATCCAGAAAATTGCCGCGTCGAACCCACACCTGTATCATCGTGACGTCGAGCGCATTGTGAACGTAGTATTTGACGAGATCGTCGATGCTCTCGCCCAGGGCGACCGTGTCGAACTTCGTGGCTTCGGCGCTTTCACCGTGAAGCATCGCGCCGCGCGCCAGGGCCGCAACCCGCGCACGGGAACTCCGGTCCCGGTCGCAGAAAAATTCGTCCCGTTCTTCAAGACCGGCAAGGAACTGCGGGACCGGCTCAACACCAACGACTAAGCGCACGCGCGTAGACCGCGCCGAGCTCACGAGAGGAGCAAGCGTGCTCAGACGAATTCTCTGGCTGTTGACGGCTTTTCCAGCGGCCGCGCTTCTGATCACGCTTGCGGTTGCGAACCGCCATGCGGTTCGCCTCGTGCTCGATCCTTTTCGTCCGGAATCGCCGGTGCTTTCCGTCGTGCTGCCGTTCTACGCTTTCCTGCTCGGCGCGCTGCTCGTCGGTGTCCTGCTCGGCGGGGCCGCCACCTGGTTCTCTCAGGGGCGATGGCGCCGCACCGCCCGCCAGCGCTCAGGCGAGGCAAAGCGCTGGCAAGCGGAGGCCGATCGGCTCACGCGCGAGCGCGATGCGGACGTCGGCCGCGCCAAGGCCCTGGCGGCGCCCAGCAAGCGCGACGCCGCCTAGCCTTCGCGCTCTCTTCGAACCCGCGCTGCGACGACGCCCGGATCAATGCTCCGGGCCGGTATCGGTGAATTCAGTCATATGGCCACACGCGTAAAGATTTGCGGATTGAGCACGGAGCCCACGCTTCATGCCGCTCTCGAGTCAGGAGCGGACCTGGTGGGGTTCGTGCATTTCGCCAAAAGTCCGCGCAACGTCAGCCTGGAGCAGGCTGCGACCCTCGTGCAGCATGCCAAAGCGCACGGGGCCGCGCAGACCGTTGTTCTTCTCGTCGACCCGGATGACGATCTCGTCGATCACGTCGCCCGAACCGTGAAACCCGACCTCATCCAATTGCATGGGCACGAGACGCCTCAACGAGCGCACGAAATCCGCAAGCGCAGCGGGCTCGGCATCATGAAGGCTGTGCCGGTCGCGGACGCCGCAGACGTGGCGGCCGCTCAAGCTTATCTTGCCCCTGGCGGCGGGGCGGACATTCTGCTGTTCGACGCGAAGCCTCCGGCATCGCCCGGCGCGCTCCCAGGCGGTAATGGGCTCGCCTTCGACTGGCACATTGTGGACGGGACGCGCGGGGGAGCGCCATTCGCGCTCGCGGGCGGACTGACGCCTGAAAACGTTGCCGCGGCCATCGCCTTGACCGGGGCTTCAATCGTCGACGTTTCCTCGGGCGTCGAAAGCGGGCCAGGGGTCAAGGACCCCGAGTTGATCCGCCGCTTCCTTCGCGCCGCAAAGGCCGCTAAGCAGACATGAAAATCCCCTGGCCGAAGGCGGCCGAGGACTAACGGGCAAAGGACAGGCCGATGGCCTCGAAAGAGCAGAAAACCACGGACCCGAAGGTCAACACGCTGCGCGCAGGTCCCGACGATCGGGGCCACTTCGGCAACTTCGGCGGCCGCTTCGTCGCCGAGACGCTGATGCCGCTGATCCTCGATCTGGAAGCGGCCTATGACGCGGCGAAAAACGATCCGGCGTTCCAGATTGAGCTGACGAACCTGCTGCTCCACTACGGCGGGCGGCCGAGCCCACTGTACTACGCGGAGCGTTTGACGGAGCACTTCCGCGGCATTGCAAAGGCTGCCGGAAAATCCGGCGGCGCGAAAATCTACTTCAAGCGCGACGAGCTCAACCACACGGGCAGCCACAAGATCAACAACTGCCTCGGCCAGATCCAGCTCGCGCGACGCATGGGCAAGACCCGCATCATTGCAGAGACCGGCGCAGGGCAGCACGGCGTGGCCGTCGCCACGGTGTGCGCGCGCTTCGGACTTCCCTGCGAGATCTACATGGGCGCGACCGACGTCGCGCGTCAGGCTCCGAACGTCGCGCGCATGTACATGCTGGGTGCCAAGGTGAACCCGGTGACTGCAGGCGCCGGCACGCTGAAGGATGCCATGAACGAAGCGCTGCGCGATTGGGTCACCAACGTGCGCGACACCTACTACCTCATCGGCACGGCGGCCGGTCCACACCCCTACCCTGCGATGGTGCGCGACTTCCAGGCCGTGATCGGCAACGAGACGCGCGAGCAAATGCTCGAGCGCGAGGGCCGGTTGCCGGACACGCTCGTTGCCTGCATCGGAGGCGGTTCCAACGCCATCGGTCTCTTCCATCCCTTCCTCGATGATGCGGGCGTGAAGATCTACGGCGTCGAGGCGGGCGGTCACGGCCTCGATGTCGAAAATGGGCACGCGGCATCCATGAACGGCGGCGCTCCCGGCGTGCTGCACGGCAACCGGACCTACCTGCTGCAAGATGCCGAGGGACAAATCCTCGAAGGTCATTCGATCTCGGCGGGTCTCGATTATCCGGGTGTCGGGCCCGAGCACTCCTGGCTCAAAGACAGCGGCCGCGTCGACTACGTGTCGATCACCGACAAGGAAGCGCTGGAGGCATTCCAGCTTTCGGCCAAGCTCGAAGGCATCATCCCGGCGCTCGAGCCGTCGCACGCGCTCGGGTGGGTGACCAAGCTCGCGCCGACGCTGCCCCAGGACAACCTCTTGGTCATGAACATGTGCGGACGCGGCGACAAGGACGTGTTCGCCGTTGCCGGTTATCTGGGGATCAAGCTTTGACCAATAAAAAAGAAAGTCGCATCGACCGGCGCTTCGCGGCGCTGAAGGCGGAAGGCCGTGCGGCGCTCGTCACGTTCATCACCGCCGGCGATCCCGATCTCGAAACGTCGAAAGCCATCCTTGCCGGACTGCCGAAGGCGGGCGCGGACATCATCGAGCTCGGCATGCCGTTCTCGGATCCGATGGCGGACGGGCCCGCCATCCAGGCATCCTCTCTCCGCGCGCTCAAGGCGGGACAGAAGATGCGGGATACTCTTGGAATGGTGCGCGAGTTCCGGAAGACGGATCCCGACACGCCCATCGTTCTCATGGGCTATTACAATCCAATCTATGTATTTCCGGGCGACACCTTTCTGGACGCGGCGGTCGAAGCCGGCGTTGACGGACTGATCGTTGTGGATGTCCCGCCGGAAGCGGACGACGAACTCTGCCTGCCTGCGGTCGAGCGGGGGCTCAACTTCATCCGGCTCACCACCCCGACGACGGACGATAAGCGCCTGAAGACGGTGCTGAAAAACACATCCGGCTTTCTTTACTATGTTTCCATCACCGGTATCACGGGTGCCGGCGCGGCCAACCCCGAAGACGTGCAACTGCAGGTGGCGCGGATCAAGCGTGCAACAACTCTTCCCGTGGCGGTAGGATTTGGCGTAAGAACGCCCGAGCAAGCACGTGCCATGGCCAAGGGCGCCGATGGCGTGGTGGTCGGCTCGGCTCTGGTTCGCGCCATCGAGGAGAGCTTAACCGAGGACGGTCGCGCCGCTGGAAATACAGTTGGCTCGGTCCTAAGTTTGGTCGAAAGTCTGAGCGCGGCCCTTAGGACATCGTGATCGACGGGCGACGGTTGCCGGCGAACTTCAAACGAATGCGGGCAACGAGAGCTGCCAGGGCAGTCGAGGCCCCCCACGAACGGAACCTTCGAGTTGTCGTGCTTCGAGCACTTTAGGAGCGGTCAAGCGTGAACTGGATCAACAACGTCGTCCGGCCCAAGATCCGCAGCTTCCTGACGACGAAGCGGGAGGTGCCGGAGAACCTCTGGGTCAAGTGCCCCGAAACCGGGCAGATGGTGTTCTACAAGGATCTCGAGGCCAATCAGTTCGTCGTACCCGGTTCGAACTATCACATGAAGATGGGCTCGCGCGCGCGCCTGGCCAATCTCTTCGACGGCGGCACGTTCGAGCAGGTGGCAGTGCCCGCCGTAGCGCAAGATCCGCTACGTTTCCGCGACGGGCGCCGCTACACGGATCGCCTCAAGGATGCGCGCGCCAAGACCTCGCTCGACGACGCGGTGCTCGTCGGGGAAGGAACGGTCGACGGCCGTCCGGTGGTGGCCGCGGCACAAGATTTCGAGTTCATGGGCGGTTCGCTCGGCATGGCCGCCGGCGAGGCCGTCATCGCCGGCATGCTGCGCGCCATCGCGCTCAAGGCGCCGTTCATTCTTTTCGCGGCCTCGGGCGGCGCGCGCATGCAGGAGGGCATCCTGTCGCTCATGCAGATGCCGCGTACGACGATCGCCGTGCAACGCCTGCGGGAAGCAAAGCTTCCTTACATCGTCGTGTTGACGGACCCGACCACGGGCGGCGTCACCGCTTCTTACGCGATGCTGGGCGACGTCCATATCGCCGAACCTGGCGCACTCATCTGCTTCGCCGGCCCGCGCGTCATCCAACAAACCATCCGTGAGCAGCTCCCGGACGGCTTCCAGCGCGCTGAATACCTCCTCAGTCACGGCATGATCGACATGGTCGTGCACCGCCACAAGATGCGCGAAACGCTCAGCCGCCTGTGCAGCCTTCTAATGCATGGCGGCGCGACCGCCGACAAAGGCAAAGCACGACGCGGCAACGGCCGCGCGCAAGGGAACGGCGCGGGTGATGGCAAGCTCATCGAGAGCACCGCAATCGAACTCGAGCCGGTCGACGACTCGCAGCGATTCACCGCCAAGGACGACGCCGAGAGCGACGACGATGGCAAGGAACGGCGCGACCAGCAGCGGAACTGATGCGCATTCCGCTGCACTGCACTGGCCAACTGGACGTTGGTTTGAGCCGCGGGGCGCGCATTTTTTCCGCTCCATAGAAGTTTAGTTGACCCCTGCATGGCCTCAGGGCTTTCTAAGTATTGCCCGGCGATCGCAGAAGGAGGGGCACACATTCTGACCAGCGACCAGCTCCTCGCGGACCTGAAACTTTTGCACCCGAAGCTCATCGATCTTTCGCTGGGCCGGGTGGAACGGCTGCTGGCCAAGCTCGGCAGTCCGCACAAGTCCCTTCCTCCTGTCATTCACATTGCGGGCACCAACGGCAAGGGCTCGGTCACCGCCTATCTGAAGGCGATGCTGACGGCCGCGGGCAAGCGTGTCCACGCCTACACCTCACCGCATCTCGTGCGTTTCCACGAACGCATCGAACTCGCGCATGCCGACGGCATCACGCGTCCGATCGGAGAGGCCGATCTGGTGGATGTGCTGTCGCGGACGCAATCCGTGAACAGTGGCGACGACATCACCCAATTTGAGATCACCACGGCGGCGGCTTTGCTCGCCTTCGCCGAGCATCCGGCCGATGTCGTTCTTTTGGAAGTGGGCCTCGGGGGACGCCTCGACGCAACGAACGTGATCGATACGCCGGCGCTCACCATCCTTACGCCGATCTCGCTCGATCATGCGGAAAAGCTCGGCAGCACGATAGAGCTGATCGCGGCAGAAAAAGCCGGCATTCTGAAGCGCGGCGTAAAATGCATCGTCTCTCAGCAAGAGGATGCGGCTCTCGACGTGATCACACGAGAAGCCGCGCGCGTGCGTGCGCTACCGTTCGTGTGGGGACAGGATTTCGATGCCTACGAGCAGCGCGGCCGGCTGATCATCCAGAAGGCCGACCAGCTCCTGGATCTGCCGCTGCCATCGCTTGTCGGCCGCCATCAGATCATCAACGCCGCAACCGCCGTCGCGGCGGCGATGGAGTTCAAGGCGGTTCCGATCGACGAGGCGGCGATCGAGCGCGGGCTCGTGACTGCGCGCTGGCCTGCCCGCATGCAGCGTATCGACAGCGGCCCTCTACCGTCGCTATTGCGGCCCGGATCCGAGCTTTGGCTCGATGGCGGACACAATCCAGCGGCCGGGCTCTTCCTCGCGCAGTCTCTGGCAGATCTCGAAGAGCGCGCGCCGAAACCGCTCTATCTCATCGTCGGCATGCTCGGGTTGAAGGACGCCGCGGGCTTCCTGTCATCGTTCCGCGGGCTCGCGCGCCATGTCATCGGCGTGCCGATCCCTGGCTCGCACGAAGCGCCGTTCACGCCCGAAGCACTCGCGGAAGCCGCGCATGCCGTCTCGCTCAGCGCCGAAGCCGGCGAGTCGGTGGAGGCCGCGCTGAAGCGCGTCGACATCCTCGAACCCGGTCCGAAGCGCGTATTGATCACGGGCTCGCTTTATCTCGCCGGACACGTGCTCGCACTCCAGGAAGGCGTCGAGCCACAAGCGAACTAAAAAAAGGGCTCCGAAACCGGAGCCCTTTGTCTTTCAATCGATGCGTAGCCGTCTAGGCCTTGGCGACGAGGGTCTCGCCGATCTGCGCGCCGAGCCACTCTTCGAGCTTACGCTTCTGGACGAGCGCGCCGACGTGCTGGCCGGCAACCTCACCGTTCTTGAACACGATCAGCGTCGGCATCGCGCGGATGCCATACTTGGTCGTGATCGCGGGGCTCTGGTCGACGTCGATCTTCACGATCTTGACCTTGCCCTTCTGCTCGGCGGCTACCTGCTCCAGGGCGGGCGCCATGGCCTTGCACGGACCACACCACTCGGCGAAGAAGTCAACGAGCACCGGCTCTGTCGACTTCAGGACCTCTTCGTCGAACGTCTTGTCGGATACGAGGGTGGTCATTCAAATCTGTCTCCTTTTGCGGCGTCTCCGGGCATATACGTGCCCAGGGCCAAACCGGACCGTGAACGTAGGAATGAGGCCCTCAGGCGTCAAGCCGGGCAGTATCGAGCCGCCATAGGTCCTGTGAGTAAGCTTCCAGAGTTTCCTCAGGGATTTCCATGAGATAGGGGCCATGCGTCCAAAGCAGGGCAGCCCGGACCGGCTTGCCGGGGACGATTTCGCGCACCGCCAAGCGATAGGCAGCTAGCTGATAAAGGTAGACCGGCGCGACGGCGTCCAGCGTCCGAGGCGCAACGCGGTTCGTCTTGTAGTCGACGATCAGCGCGCCCTCGTCGCGGATGGCGAGACGGTCGATCTGGCCCGCGATCTTAAGCGGCGGGCCGTCGCCGCCCGGACGTGGGATGACAGCGACGATGGGCACTTCCGCCTGGCTCCCCACGCCGAATACGGGCGCAAAGGTGGGATCCGACAAGACCGCAACGGCTTCGCTGGCGATGCTCGTCAGCGTCCGCGCAGGAAGCGCTCGACCGCGTTCGGCGAGGAAGGCCTTCGCGGCCTTCACACGCGCCTTGGGGTCAATCGCGGGCAGGTACTGCAGCAGCGCGTGCGTGAGCGTGCCGCGCAGGAAGCGGCTCTGATCCGATCTGGCCGCCGGACCCGATCCTACCGGACTTTGGGCGGCGGGCTCGGCCTGACGGTCCCTCGGCGGCGGCGCGGCAAGCGGCTCGCCCTCCTCGTCCGTGTCGTAGGGTGCGAGCCGCGAGGGCGCGAGCGGAATGGTGAGTTGCGGCTCGCGCGGGACGGTCACGCTGCTCCAGGCCGGGAGTGCAACCGCGCCAAGATGGGCGGCCAATGCCGTCTTCGGCTTTTCCTGAGGCGCGGTCTGCGGCGCGACAAGACGCAGCACCTCGCGGCCGCCCTCATCGCGTTTACGCTCCATCGCGCCTTCGAGGCCGTCGCGGATCAACTCGTACCAGCAGCCCGTATCGAGTCCGCTCTTATTCTCGAAACCCGCGATGTAGAGGCGATCACGAGCGCGGGTCATGGCGACGTACAGGAGACGATTGCGTTCCTCGCGGTCGCGCTGCTTCAGCGCCTCGCGCGCTTCGCGGATCCGATCGAGGCCGCTCGTGCCTTTGACCGGCCAAACGAACGGCGCCGGCACGTTCGCCGGGCGGTTCATCGCTTCGATTTTCATGGGACGGCCCGCTTGGCTCGCGGCCGAACCGGCGCTGCACGTATCCGGCAGGAACACGATCGGGGCTTCGAGGCCCTTGGCGCCGTGCACGGTCATCACGCGCACCTCGTTGCGGCCGTGCTCCATGTCGCGTTTGATGTCGCGCGAGCCGTCGCGCATGAAGGCGAGAAAGCCCGCGAGGGAGGGCGGTGCGGAGTCGTCGTAGGTCAGTGCGAGATTCAGAAATTCGTCCAGAGGATCGGCGGCATCGAGACCGAGCCGCGCGATCAGCTTGGCGCGCACGCGATCGCGATCCAACAGATCCGCGAAGAACTCGAAGGGCGGACGGAAGTCGGCGGCCTTGCGCCAGCGCTTCAGAGTTGTCGCAGCTTCGACATAGCGCGGGTTTTCTCTGCTTTTGTCGAGAAGAGCCTTCCACAGCGTGCCTTTGCGCTCGAACGCAAGATCCGTGAGATCGGCATCGTCGAGCGCGAAGATGGGACTTTTCAGGACTTCGGCCAGCGCAAGATCGTCTTCGGGCAGGGTCAGGAAGTCGCCGAGTGAAAGCATGTCCTGGACAGCAATCTGCTCGGTCAACCGCATGCGGTCAGCGCCGGCTACAGGAATGCCGCGGGCTTTCAGCGCCTGGACCATCGGCCCCGCGAACGGCTGGCGCTTGCGCACAAGGATCAGCACATCGCCCGGCTCGATGGCGCGGCCGGTCGATTCAAGCTTCTCGCCGCTGTCGAGCCAAGCCTTGACGGTGTCCGCGATGCGACTGGCAAGACGCACGACCGGCGGCTCGGCCGACTGCTCCTCGAGCGGCGACCACGCGTCGGCAGGGACGATCTCCTCATGCTTCTCCGTCGGCCAGATCTCCACCAGTCCGCCTTGCCCTGCCCGCTTCGCGGCATGGGGCGCCGGCGTGACGCCCGGCGTGCGCTGTCTGTCCGCGAATACGCGGTCCACGGCCTCAAGCACGGGGGCGACGGTGCGGAACGACAGTGTGAGCGGGATCTGCCGCCAAGTAACATTCGCGTTCTTGCCAATGTCGGCGAAGCGATTTCCCATCGCCGAGAACATCTCAGGCGCGGCGCCCTGGAATGAATAGATCGATTGCTTCTCGTCACCCACGGCGAAAAGCGTGCGCACGGTTTCTGCGCGCGAGCCTTCACCGGAAAAGAACTCGTTGGCGATGGCCTCGACGACGCGCCACTGGGAGGGGCTCGTGTCCTGGCTTTCGTCGACCAGGATGTGGTCGAGGCCGTTGTCCAGCTTGAAGAGCACCCACTCGGCGGATTCTCGCGTGGAGAGCAGGTTCTTCGTGCGCGCAATGAGGTCTTCGAAATCGAGGGCAGCGCGGCGGACTTTCGCGTCGGTGTAACGCTGCTGAACGGCATCCGCGAGCCTCATCAGCGCCATCGTCGCCTCCACGACGGCCGCACCTTGCTGCTCGGTCCACAGCGAAAGGAACCGGCTCTGCGCGCGAGACAGCAGCGGCTCGATCTCGGGGTTCTTGGCTTTGAGCCCATTGGTCAGGAACTTGTCGCGCGGAGTGCCATCGCTTTTGAGAAACACATCACTCAGGGCGTCCATGCGCGCGCGATCCGTTCCGGCAGCCAGAGCATCGGACAGCCTATCGGCCATCTTGTTATCCGTGCTGCTGCCGGCGCGGAGCACATCGCGCACGTGCATCAGCTCGCGCGGTGAGAGCAGCGTCGCGCCTTCGGCTTCGATCGCCGCGCGCGAGATGCCTTTGCGGACGGCGAAATACGCGCGAAACAGATCGTCGACCGCATCAAACCCTTCGGGTGCATCGTCTCGAGCCGACGGCCAGCGAATGGCCGCTTCCAGCCACTCGCGCTCGCGGAGCGCATCGGCGAGGATCTCATCGAAGCGATCATCCGCCGCGTAGGCGATGGCCGTCTCTAGCGCGCGGCCGAGCGGGCTCGCGCGATTGCGGGCTGCGGCGCCGATTACCTCATCGATGGCGTCGCGCATCAGCTTGCGTGAGGTCTCGTCGTCGAGAATGGAGAAGCCCGGTGTGACGCCCGCTTCGAGGGGGAAGCGTTGCAGAAGGCGCTCGGCGAAAGCGTGGATGGTCTGGACGCTGAGACCGCCCGGCGTTTCCGTCGCGCGGGTGAACAACGTGCGAGCGCGCGCGATTTCCGTCGGGTCCGGCTCGCGGCCGAGGAATTCGAGGAGAACACGTTCGAGCTCGGCCTCCTCCAGCATCACCCATTTCGAGAGGCTTTCGAAGACGCGTTTCGACATCTCGGCCGCAGCGGCCTTCGTGTAGGTGAGGCAGAGGATGCGCTCGGGCGGCGTGTCGGCGAGCAGCAAACGCAGCACGCGCATCGTGAGGACGTGCGTCTTGCCGGTACCTGCGTTGGCGCTCACCCAAACAGAAGCGGCCGGATCGGCGGCGTCGGCTTGAAGGCGCGTGGTCCGTTCGAGTTCTTTCTTGATCGCCGCGACGTCATTCACGCTCATGCGTCCTCCTCGGCCATGGCGCCCGAGGACCATTCGGCAACGCGCGCGAGATGGGCGTAGTCGTCATAGTCGTAACTGAAACGGGCGCGGCGCAGCGGCCGGTACGGCGTCGCCTCGTCATCGAACCGCGCGACGTGCCGCTTCAATCCGTCGAGCGCCTGCCCGGCGAGCGCGGCGATATCGGGCGCCTTGATGTTTTCCTCCGCGCCGGGTGGCTCGCCACCCGAAGCCTGGATGTAGCGAAGGCCCGAAACGCGCGCGTGCGGGGTCTTTTCGAAACCTAGAGTCGCGTCCAACGCGATGGCCGCTTCGAGCGGCAACTGGGGCCGTACGCAAGCGAACACCGACTTCGCAGACGGCGGCTTGCCGGTTTTGTAGTCCGAGATGATCAGTCCATCGCCGGCCACATCGATGCGGTCGGCGCGGGCCGTGAGGGTGAAGGGACCGGCCGGCGCGTCGAACACGAGCGAACCGGAAACTTCCGTCTTGATGGCCGACATGCCGGCGCGCCGCGCCGGCTCCGTGGCCGCAAACCACGCGGCGAAACGCTCGAAGCGGGGCACCCAGAACGCCGCGATGCGCGGATGCGCAGCATAAGTGTCGAGAACGGATCGCGCAAAGCGCACCAACTCGGCCTCAATGTTTTCAGGAAGCTCGTCCGGATAGGCTTTCGCGAACTCCGACAGGGCATCGTGGATGATGCTGCCGCGCAGAGACGGCCCCGGCTGCTGGCCGAGCGGCGCGAGCGGTTCGACCTTTAGAATGGCGCGCGCGAAGATCGCGTAAGGATTTCCGATCCAGGTCTCGACGGCGGAAACGGAAAGCTTACGCGGGCGCTGGTGGATCGCAGGACGCGGCTCCGGCACGCCAAGTCGCGGGACGGGGCGGACGTTGTCACGCTGACGCGCCCAAGCGAGCCACGGCTGTCTTGGTTCGAGCGCGGATGCCACGCCCATGCCGTCGAGCAGCGCCTTGAGGCGCAGCAGCCAGCGCGACGGCACCGTCGGCACGCCGTCATTTTTCTCGGCGCGTGTGAGAATGACCTCCGGCGCGGCAAGCAGCGTCGCGAAGTCGTGCGCCGATTGGCCGATTTTCTCCTCGGGCGACGGCAGGCCGAGCGCTTCGCGCATCGGGCGGTTCAGCCATGCGCCGGGATCCGAGGATTTCGGCCAAGTGCCATCATTGAGCGAGCCAAGGATGACAACATCGGTCTGCTGCAGGCGGGCTTCGAACGGTCCCCAAATGAAGAGGCGCGGGTGGACGGGACCTCGCGGTCGCACCGTCTCTGCAGACGCCAGGCTGCGATAGAGGTCGGCGTAGTCGGCAGCGGGCAGCGCGAGGTCCGGCAGGCGCTCGTCAAGAAGGCTCGCGAAGAAGCGCGCAGCGGTATCGCCGGCCTCGTCGCGCCAGAGCGAGCTTTCATCCGCATCTTCGGCGCGCTCCTCTTCCGGAAGCGCGGCAACCGCCTCGGCGGCCTTGCAGTGCGCATTTACGACTTCGCGGAGCGGCACGAGATCGTCGCGTTCGTAGAGTTCCAGCAAAGGCGCGAACGCGGCCCGAAGGCGCGCAAGCAGATCGCGCGCGCCTTGCCAGTCTTCGGTCCAGAGGCGCTTGACGGCGGGGTGCGCGCGGACGCCTTGAGCGCGGTCATCGGCGGCTTTCTCAAACGCAGCTTCGACGCCTGCAAGGCCGTCGCCGAGATATGGCGCGCGGAAAGTTGCGATCTCGATGGCACGCGCCGCGCGGCGAGCCGCGAAGGGATCGAGGCCCAGCCGCGCGAGCGGATGTTTCAGGAGCGCGACGGTTTCGGCCGGTGCAAAGCGTGTGGCCGCGGCGTTGATGACGAGATCCAGGAAGGCGCCGGGCGGCGTCTTGCCGAGGGGACGGCCCGCGGAGTCGTCGACCTTGATGCCCCAGGCTTCGAGCCGGATCGCCACGCGACGCGCGAGGAACCGATCCGGCGAGACAAGCGCCGCCGTCTTGCCCGGCGTTTCGGCCGCCTCACGCAGGATCAGCGCGACGGCTTCCGCTTCGTCCTGAGCGGTGGGCGCCTCGATCAGGCTCAGCCCCCGCGGAGCTGCTACAGTATCTTTCCGGGCAGCAGCGGCGAAACTTTCCCAGCGCTGCGTCGTGCCGGCGGGACGCATGGCTTCCGCAATGAGGCGGCTCCGCGCCTGCGCCGCGGCCGAGGAGCGCTCACCGAGGAGAACGATGTCACTGCGCGCGCAGCCGAGCGCGTCTATCAGCTTTTTCAATCCGAACTGCGGGTGCTCCGGATGCTGCTGCTTGGGATCATCTGAGCCGATCGTCTGCCAGCTTGCTTCATCCAGATGCGTGTCGAGCGCAGGCAGCACGATGGCGCCGTTCGGCAGCCCCGCGACGGCGCGCATCAGTTCGACCGTGGCCGGGATCGAGCCCGTGACGCCCGCGACGATGACCGGAGCCACCGGCGGCTTGCTGGTGAGGCGCTGCGCCTCGGCGCGGATCACAGCGTTGCGCCGGCTTGCGGGCGAGAGCATGCCGCTCCCTTCAAGATAAGCGGGCCAGAACTTGGTCACGATCTCCAGGAATTCGAGGGTCTTCTTCCAATGCTCGGAAAAATTCTCAGGCACGAGCGTGGCGAGGCCATTGAGGCTCACGTCTTCGGTCTCGACCATGTCCATCAGTGTCGCGAGTTCTTTGGCGAGAACCGCGGCTTGAGCTGGCGTGCTCGCGCCGGCTGCGGCCAGAGGCTCTGTGCCGCTCCGCGCGCGGTGCATCGTCTCGGTCCACTTCTGGATGAGGTTCGTGAGCACGAGGCGACGTTCGAGCTCACCGATCGCGGGCGGGATCGCGCCGAGGTGTTCCGTGACATCCGCTTCCGCGGCGGCGGAGATCAGCGAAAGATCCTCCTCGCCCTCCGAGATCGGTACGATCTTCGGCAGCAGAAGCGCGCGGCCGCCCGACGCCCGCAGAAAGGCCTCCTGCAGCGCGCGGGTGGCGCGGCGGGTCGGCAAGTAGAGCGTGATCCGCGGCAAGTCCATGACGCCAAGCGCGCGCGAGCCATTGCCCGGCAGGCTCCCATCGAGAATTGCAGCCGCGAGGCAATCAAGGAACGAGCGGCCCGCTTCGACCGTGTAAATGTTGGCGCGATCGCGTTGCGTCATCTTCGAGGGCTGGCTCCAAGGATGTCTCAACGAGGCAAGCAACAGCGCTCCGAATCGGACCTACCGAGGCGGAGTTCCTGTTTGGTATAGCCGCTCTGGAGGTGTTCAGGCGCTTTCCGCGCGAGCTATCCACTGTTCCGCTTCGTCGACGGCCTGGGGCGTACCGACGTGCATCCAGGTGCCGTCGAGCCGCAGCCCGTACAGGCGGCCGTTGGCGATGGCGCGATCCCACAGTTTGTTCAGGGAGAACCGTCCTTCCGGCGCGCTTTCGAACATGCGCGGGTGCGCAATGGAAGCGCCTGCGAACACGAATGGCGCCTCCTTGCCTTCGCCGCGGCGGGCGAGCTGTCCATCGGGGGCCATAACGAAATCGCCGTGCCCGTCGTATCCGAGGCTCGTGGCGCCGAGCGCCAGCAGCATCAGGCTGTCCATGCGTTCCGGATCGAAGGCCGCCGCCAAACGCGCGATGTTTGAGCCCACGCCTTCGATCCAGACGGAATCGGAGTTGTGGATCAAAAACGGCTTGCCGCCGAGCAACGGCAGAGCGCGCACGACGCCGCCGCCTGTATCGAGCAACGCATCGCGTTCGTCGGAGATCGTAATAGCAGGCTGCGTGCGGCCGGCTAAGTGGGTCTCGATCTGATCCGCCATGTGGTGAACATTGACGACGGCGCGCGTGATACCGCCGGCAGACAGCCTGTCGAGCACATGGTCGATCAGCGGCTTGCCCTTGAGCCGCACGAGCGGCTTCGGAAGGGCATCCGTCAGCGGCCGCATCCTCGTGCCAAGGCCGGCCGCCAGCACCATTGCAGTCGTCACCTTGTGAGTCATGAAGGCGTGGCCTCGAGGCGGGACAAGTCGGGAGGAGCGTGCCGGACTTCGGCCGGGAGATACCGATCGAACCAGCGTGCGAGGCCGGATAGCTCGGGGTGAGCCAAGCCACGTATGACATAGCTCCATATGCGCGGGATGTGACGCAAATACGTATGCTTCCCGTCGCGCATGGCGAGACGGGCAAAGATGCCCAGGATCTTGGTATTGCGCTGGACGCCCAGGGCCGCATACGCGAACCCGAAGGCCTCGGCATCGAATGCGCGATCCACGGCTTTGCGCATTCGGACGTAGTAAGCTAACAGCTCCTGCTCCAGACCGGCTGGGACGTCGATGCGGGCATCCTGGAGGACCGAGACGAGATCGTAGGCCGGGGAGCCCACAAGGGCGTCCTGGAAATCGAGGAGGCCGGCCCGCTTGTAGCCATCACGCTCGGGTAGCCAGACGAGGTTGGGCGAATGGAAGTCGCGCAAGACCCAGCCTTTCGGCTCGGAGGCCAGCCGCTGGAAGATCTCGGTCCAAGCGGACACGAATTCCTGGCGCGCATCGGCGGGAATCGTCGATCCATGGATCGCACGCCAATACCAATCCGGCAGCAGCTCGACCTCGATACCGAGAACGGAGCTATCCTGAGCGGGAACCCGATGAATGGTGCCGTCGGGAAGGGGGATCAGGTCCGGTACGGGCAGCGTGCTCAGCACAAGAAGCGCATCGGTCGCCGCGCGCCAGAGCTCGGCTTGCGACGCGCCCCTCGCGACTTCCTGGCCGAATACGCGATCGCCGAAATCCTCCAAGACGAGAAAGCCTCGATCGAGATCGGTGGCATAGATTTCAGGTGCGCTTAGTCCCGTCTCGCGAAGCGCCGTCGCCACCGCCACGAACGGTTTCACGTCCTCGGCCAGATGCGCGATGCGACTATAGGGGAGGCCGTTCCTGATCGCCGAACCATCCGGCTGGCGGGCCTGGTCCATGAGGATTGCCGTCTTATCCTCTACGCGGAGGCGGGCATAGGCACGGGCCGATGCATCGCCTTGCAGGTATGTGGTGTGGGCCGCGCTCCAGTCCGGTACTTTGCCGAGGAAATCCGACATAGCGGCGATGCGCGAGAGCCGCGCGCCCCACGTGCCCGTGCCCTTCAGCTCCAGCGTGCGCTCGTCGGGCGCAGTCCCTTGCGTAAGGTGAATGTCGAGCCGGTTGGCGAAGCGAAGGCCCGGCGCGCGCTCCGGCCATTCAATGATCGCGGCTCCGGTTGCGAGTTGCTCTTCGAGTCCCAGCTCGATGACTTCGTCCTCTCCGGAAATGCGATAGAGATCGAGGTGGGCCAGCTCGAGCCGTGGAGCGGAATAGGTTTGCACCAGGGAAAAGGTGGGACTCGGAATCTCCGCGAGGTCGTCTTGGAGCACGGCGCGAATGAGCGCGCGGGCGAAAGTGGTCTTGCCGGCGCCGAGATCTCCCGAGAGCGCGACGACATCTCCCACGGCAAGCTTGAGAGCAATGCGCTCGGCAAGGCGGACGACGGTCGCTTCGCCGGCGTCAGCTACGCGCCACTCGGTCGGCTGCATCGGTGATTGGGGGGGCATTCTGGTCCTGCTCGGCACTGCGGTCGGGGAACCGTACAGTGACCTTCGTCCCTCTTCCAGGCTCGCTGTCGAGCATCATGTCGCCCCCGTGCAACTCGACAAGGCTCTTGACGATGGAAAGGCCCAGGCCCGCGCCGCGATGCTTGGAGCCCTGGCTACGGCTTTCAAAACGCTCGAAAATCCGTTGTTGCTGCTCTTTCGGGATGCCGACCCCCTGGTCTTCCACGGCGAAAACCATCGCGTTGTCCTCCCGCCAGCACGTCAAGTGGACGACGCCCATCGGTTTCGAGAAGCCGACGGCGTTGGACAGAAGGTTGTAAAGCACTTGGCGCACACGATGCTCATCTGCGGCAAAAGTCGTGGCCTCGTCGGCGATAGCGATGTCGAGGGTCAGCCGCGCACGGGCCGCGCGCTCGCGCACGCCGTTTATCGCCTGATCGATCACGGCACGGACATCGACCGGTTCGAGCTTCAGCTCGAGGCCGCCGGCGTCGATCGTGGCGAGATCGAGGATGTCGTCGATGATGGCGAGTAGCGTCTTCGACGAGAACGCAATGTCGTCCAAGTATTCGCGTTGGCGCTGCGTCAGCGCTCCGAAGATCGGGTTTGCCAGCAGCTCGCTGAAGCCGATGATGTTCGTCAGCGGCGTGCGAAGCTCGTAAGAGATGTGCCCGATGAACTGGTTCTTCAGTTTGTCGGCCGTGACGAGCGCCTCGTTGCGCTCGATCAGCGCGCGTTCGTAGCGCTTCGAGTCCGTGACGTCGACGAACGTGAGCAGTGTGCCGCCGTCCGGGAGAGGCGTCACAGCGTAGTCGATCACGCTGCTGTCCGGACGCACCATCTGCCCCTCCAGGGGCTCGCGCTGGTCGAACGACGTCACGGCCCGGCTGATCTCAGTCCACGTCGACGTTTCGCTGTAGAGAACGTGGGCGTATTTGATCAGTTCATCGATGTGGGGCTGCTCGCCCAGCTGCTGCGGAGAGAGTTTCCAGATGGCGGTGAAGGCCGAGTTGTGCAGGCGCAGGCGGCCATCCGTACCGAAGACCGCGACGCCTTCCTTGAGGCTGTTGAGCGTCTCGGTCTGTACGTTGATGAGGGCGTTGTAGTTGCTTTCCAGCGCGAGCCGCTCGGTCTCGTCCTTGTAGAGATACGTGACGCCGCCGTCCGGCCGCTGCGAGGACATGACGTGCACGACGCGACCGTCCGGCAGGTGCCACCAGTCCTCGTGCTCCTGCTCGTCCTTGTAGACCTTGAGGACCTTAGATTTCCATTCGCGGTAATTGACGACTTCCGGCAGCCGCCCGAGCTCGCGCAGGCGGTCGAGAACAGCGCCGTCTCCCGGAGATGTGCTCAGCCAATCGGCATCGAGCCGCCAGAGTTTCTGATATGCAGCGTTGAAGAACGAAAGCTTCTGCTCCGAATTGAAAATGGCGACGGCGGTCGCAACCTGATCCAGCGTGCGGTCGTAGGCGGCGACCTGCCGGTCCAGCTCGCCTTTGGCCGTCTCGATATCGGCGACGTCGATCGCCGCGCCCGCGGTCGCGTCGCCCAAAGGCAGCACGGTCACTTCATGCGTCTTGCGCTCGGACCCAATGACAAGCGGTAAGCGCTCTTTGTAGGTCTGGCCCGTCTTCAACACGCGCGCGACGGCCTTGCGCTGGCGCGATTCCAGAAGCTCGATCTGCCCGTCGACAACTTCCTTCTCACTCTCGGCATCCACCGCCTTGACGTAAGCGCTGTTGACCCAGGTCAGCCGGCCGGCCACGTCGTGCAGCCAAGCCGGATGGGGCAACGCGCTCAGCAGCGCTCTCGCCGAGCGAACGTCACGGGCGAGGCGCATGTGCTGGTCGAGAATGACGGAGAGGTCCCGCTTATAGCCTGCCACATCCTTGAAGCGCAGCACGGCGCGGGCGCCGGCGGCGCGGCCATCCGCTTCCACGTGCCCGCCGGCTGCCGTCTTCAGAATGAGATTGAAGGCGCGGCCTTCGGACAGCAGGCCATCGATCGCGGACTTCAATGCCGCCGTGCTCTTCTGGTCCAGCCAGAAGTTGAACCGCATCAACTCGGCGTTATTCGAGGGCAAGCCCGGCACGCCAGTCAAAGTGTTCGTGACGAGCGATATCCCCTTGCCCTGCTCCCAGTGCATCAGGATCTGTGGCTCGGCCTTGATCAAGGCTTCGGCAGCCGCCAATGCGCGGCGCAGCTCGCGTGCCTCGTCCTGCGCGCGGCGCGCCTGGCGGCGCATGGTCGTGATGGTTTCGTAGAGCAGGTAAATCGTACCCAGGCCGCCCAACGCGACGAGCGCAGCCAGGATCCAGGTGCCGCCCGGCAAGCCGCCTTCGTCCACGAGCTTGCGGCCAGAGGCCAGCGTAGCGGTGAGCACCGTGACGCAGGCAAGGCTCGCCAACACGAGCATGATCAGCTCGACCCGTGTGTTCTGCCGCTCTGGCGTAGGGCTCTTTGTTAGCATCGATCTCGGGTTTTGGAGGCACCGGTCGGCGCGCGCCGGGAGCCGGCGCGAACAACGCGAATCGTTCGAATTATGGGCAGCTTCGGAAGCGTATGCCAGTCCAACCGGAACACAGGCCCACTGCCGGGAGCGCCTCGTTCTTCCCGTGTCCCCAAAAGAAAACCCGCGCGCGGCAGGATTGCCACGCGCGGGCTGTTCGGCAGCCTACTGAATCAAATCAGTAGCGGTAATGTTCCGGCTTGTAGGGGCCCTCGACGGCCACGCCGATGTAGTCGGCCTGATCGGGGCGAAGCTTGGTGAGCTTGACGCCGAGCTTCTCGAGATGGAGCGCAGCGACCTTTTCGTCGAGCACCTTCGGCAGCGTGTAGACCTTCTTCTCGTACTTGCCGGGGTTGGCCCACAGATCGATCTGCGCCAGCGTCTGGTTCGAGAACGACGACGACATCACGAACGAGGGGTGGCCCATGGCGTTGCCGAGGTTCACCAGACGGCCTTCCGACAACAGAATGATGCGGTTGCCCGAGGGGAACTCGATCTCGTCGACCTGTGGCTTGATGTTGGTCCACTTCATGTTCTTGAGACCCGCGACCTGGATCTCGTTGTCGAAGTGGCCAATGTTGCAGACGATGGCGCGGTCCTTCATCTGCCGCATGTGATCGACGGTGATGATGTCCTTGTTGCCGGTCGCGGTGACGTAGATGTCGGCGCGGCTGAAGGCGTCCTCGATGGTCGCGACCTCATAACCTTCCATCGACGCCTGGAGAGCGCAGATCGGGTCGATCTCGGAGACGATGACGCGGGCGCCGGCCTGACGGAGCGACGCGGCCGAGCCTTTGCCGACATCGCCGAAGCCCGCAACGAACGCGACCTTGCCGGCCAGCATGACGTCGGTGCCGCGGCGGATAGCGTCGACGAGCGATTCGCGGCAGCCGTAGAGGTTGTCGAACTTCGACTTGGTGACGCTGTCATTGACGTTGATCGCGGGGAACAGGAGCTTGCCCTGCTCCGCCAGCTTGTAGAGGCGGTGAACGCCCGTCGTCGTTTCCTCAGAGACGCCGCGGATCGACTTGGCAGCCTCCGCGAACCAGCCCTTCGGCTTTTCCTTCAGGAGGCGCTTGATGAGCGCGAAGAAGATCTCTTCTTCTTCGGAACCGGGCTGGTCGAGGAAAGCGGTGTCGCCCTGTTCGGCGCGGAGGCCGTGGTGGATCAGCATGGTGGCGTCGCCACCGTCGTCGAGGATCATGTTGGGGAAGCCGCCGCCGTGCCAGTCGAAGAGGCGCGCGGTGTAGTCCCAGTATTCCTCCAGCGTCTCGCCCTTGTAGGCGAAGACCGGCGTGCCCGCGGCGGCGATGGCCGCGGCGGCGTGATCCTGGGTCGAGAAGATGTTGCAGGAGACCCAACGCACGTCGGCGCCAAGCGCCTTCAGGGTCTCGATCAGCACAGCCGTCTGGATCGTCATGTGGAGCGATCCGGCGATCCGGGCGCCCTTGAGCGGCTGCTTGGGACCGTATTCGGCGCGGATGGCCATGAGGCCGGGCATTTCGGTTTCCGCGAGGTCGATTTCCTTGCGGCCGAATGCGGCCAGGGAGATGTCCTTGACGATGTAGTCGTTAGCGGCAGCGGTCATGCGAGTCCCTTTTTCCGGAGCATTTGCCGAGAGCGGGGGCTCATCGGCGTCAAACTTCGCCCCCGTATAGCTGCGCCGGAGTTGGATCGCAATAAGATATAAACAAGTCCTTATGTCCCAGTCCCGGACGGAGGGCGCGGGAATCCGTGCCGGATTACGGCGTGTCTGGATCCGGGCCTTCGCCGCGGTGACGACGGGGAAAACAGAGAAACGGAAAGGCAGGCATATCGGGGATGTCAACGGCCGGCGAAGCGGAAGAGGCAGAACCGGAAATCGACGCCTAGTCTTCCTCGGCGAGTTCCTCGCCGAAGCCGGTTTCGACCAGATTCACCAGGGCTTCGAGGGCTTCCGGGCCCTCCGTACCTTCGGCGGTGATGTACAGCGCGGAGCCGGGGCCTGCGGCCAGCATCATGAGGCCCATGATGGAGGTGCCGCCGACAGTCTGGCCATCGCGCGTCACCGTAATTGTCGCCTCGAAGGTCTCCGCGAGCTTGACGAATTTCGCCGAGGCGCGCGCGTGGAGCCCCTTACGATTCACGACCGTAACGACGGCTTCAGGACGCTTGCTGTTTCTGATTTCCGGCATTGCCAAGCCCGCCAAGCCTCATTGCTCGCCCGACAGCTCTTGGCTGGCGACTTTGATGTACTTGCGGCCAGCCTCGCGGGCCAGCGTGACGGCTTCGTCGAGCGGCACCTCCCCGCGCAAACCGGCCAGTTTGACCAGGATCGGCAGATTGATGCCCGCCAGGATTTCCACCTTGGCTTCGTCCATGACGGAGATCGCCAAGTTGGATGGGGTACCACCGAACATGTCGGTGAGAATGATAACGCCCGAACCGGTCTCCGTGCGACGCACCGCGTCCAGGATCTCCGTGCGGCGCGCTTCCATGTCATCCTCGGGGCCGATCGAGATGGTCTCGAGCTGCGTCTGAGGCCCGACGATGTGCTCAAGCGCCGCGCGGAACTCGATTGCCAAGCCGCCGTGAGTGACGATCACAAGTCCGATCATCTAGATGAGCCGAAGTTGTTTCGCATTCGCAAAGTCCGAGCCCATCCCCGCAGTGCCGGGCCGTGCCCTAAGTCTCGATAGCATCAAGACAATCCCCTCATTGTCGTGACGCGCGCGGCTATCCGCCGACCCGCTTCAAGCGGCGCGCCGGAGACTTACAGGGGTTCGCGGGCAACGCAAGGACTTTCCTGCCGATTTACCGCGGCAGTTAACGCCCCGAGGCCTCGTGGAGGGCCAGAACGACCTTAATGGGCGCGGAGGCTTCGAACGGCGCAAGGCGCAAGAGGGGCACCCGGATACCGAGAAATTCGGCGAACAGCTCCTCGAGCGGATAACGCGGCACGTCGGACACCCTGACCAAGTCGACCACCAGCGCCAGAACGGCCGATGCGCTTGGCGTCGTTGACAGGATCCCGACGCCTCTGACCTCAATCTTTCCCGCGATGGTCTCTGGAGCGGACGCTTGGAGGCCGCGCGGCGTGACGGCGAGCTGCACCTGATCATCGGCGAGGAGTTGGGCGCGTTCGCCTATGTGCGGAAACGGCGGCAGCGCGATGCAACGCAGCGCGAGATCAGACTTTCCCGATCCCGACGGCCCACGGATCAGAACCGCCTTGCCGCCGAGAGCGAGGGCCGTGCCGTGAACCAGCTCAGCCGCGTTCGCGGGACTGCTCATTGAACCGCTCCGATGGCGGGCGACGTCCACTCGTCATGCCAGACCGTGCCGAGGCGACGAGGCCGGGCACGCGCACGACGAAGCGCGCGCCGAGCGGTTTGTCGTCCAATGCGGCGCCGGCTGCGCGCCGGTTGTCGGCAGAGATCTCGCCGCCATGCGCGCGAATGATCTCGCGCGAAATCGAAAGACCGAGACCGGAGTTCTTGCCGCGCACGGCCTCGGTATCGGGGCGATCGGTATAAAAGCGATCGAAGATGATGTTCAGCCGGTCATCGGGGATTCCGGGTCCCTCGTCTTCGACCGACAGCTCTACGATGTTCTCGACGCGGCGGACCCGCACGACGACCGCTGCACCTTCGGGCGAGAACGAGATGGCGTTGTCGACGAGATTGGTCAGGACCTGGCCGAGACGGCCCGCGTGACCACTGACGAGAAACGCCCCTTCGAAGGGCGCGACAGCGATGTTGGTTTCGACGCGGCGCGTGTCGCCGGACAGAATATCGCGGAAAATCTGCGTCACACTGGTGACGACGTTGGTGATGTCGACGGTGCCCATCTCCTGGCGCGCAAGCTCGGCATCGAGCCGCGAAGCGTTCGAGACGTCGGTGATGAGCCTGTTCAGCCGCTTCAGCTCGCTCTGAATTTGCGTCACGACCTCTTTGCGCTGCTCATCCGTCTTTGCGTAAGACAGCGATTCCGCCATGGAGCGAGCGGCAGCCAACGGGTTTTTGAGCTCATGCGCGACGTCGGCGGCGAAGCTTTCGCTGGCCTCGATGCGCCGATAAAGGCCCGCCGTCATGGCGGCGAACGCGGATGCCATCTGGCCCACTTCATCGGTGCGATGGGCAAAGTCCGGCAGCTCATGGCGCGCGCCGATGTTGCGGCTGACGAGCTCGGCACTTTCGGAGAGGCGGCGGATCGGGCCGGCCACGGTGCGCGCGAGAAGCAGCGCGCTGATCAGCGTCGCAAGCCCTGCGAACACTGCGAGTATCCAGATCTGGTTCTGCTGATCGGCAACGATGTTGTCGATCTCGCCAGGCCGTGTTGACATGAGCAGAACGCCCTGGACCACGGACGCACGCTGGATCGGAACCGCCGTGGAAACGATCTGCTGTCCCTTCTCATTCAGAAGGAGCATCGCAGTCGGCGTACCCTCGAGGGCTTGGCGCACCTCCGGATAGGAGGTGCCGTTGGCGTTGCCGATTTCCTTGTAGACGGGTAGCTCCTGTCCAATCATCCAAGACTTGAGGCGGGTCCAAAAGTTCTTGGTTCCCATGCGGCCGCCGGGAGTCACCTTCGGCTCATGGCGTGAGAGCTGGCCACGCTTCATCAGGATGGCCGAGTCCATCACCAATGTTCCGTCACGGCTGTAGACACGCGCGCGGCGCGTTGTGGGCTGAACGAGGCGGCGGAGAATGGGGGCGACGCGCTCCGGGCGGATCGACAGCTCGTGCGCCGTGAAGGCCGAGTCGTCGGGCGGATCGGCGTTGTCGGTGGTGGGAGGGAGGCTATCCGTGTGAATGACGAGGCGGCCGTTCTCGGCGCGCGTGTCGCTGGCGATCGCCGCGGCGATGATTTCTCCCTGGACGAGCAGGGATTCGCGCTTGGCATCGATCAGCCAGGCGTTGTTCTCGCTGAAATAGAGGATGCCGCCGAGCATGACGACGAGGCCCGCCAAGCTCGCGATCAGGATGCGCCGCCACAGGCTTCCACCGACGAAGCTGACGAGCGGGAAAATGCGCCACCAGCGCGCGGACCCGGAGCCGACCTTTGCGAGCCCGCGAAACAGATAGCGAAATGGGGCTGCGAGCGCGCTCGCCAAGCGGCTGACGGCAGCAGTGAAGGAGCCAAGTTCCTGCCCAGCCGCTGACGTTCGCTCGGTCTCGAGCGCCATAGACCCTCCATTGCAGACAGGAGCCCCCCGTCCGCGCGATTTCGAAGTACTCAGCGGGCCGCGCCCGCTACGCTTCCTTGAAGCGGTAGCCTACGCCATAAAGCGTCTCGATGACGTCAAAATCATCGTCGACCTGCTTGAACTTTTTCCGCAAGCGCTTGATATGGCTGTCGATCGTACGGTCATCCACATAGACCTGATCGTCGTAGGCCGCATCCATCAGCGCGTCGCGCGTCTTAACCACGCCCGGCCGGTGAGCGAGGGCCTGAAGGATCAAGAATTCGGTGACGGTCAGCGTGACGGGGCGATTGTCCCAGTGGCAGGTGTGACGCTCGGGATCGAGCTTCAGCTTGCCACGCTCGAGGATGTGAGCGACTTGCGGCTCAGTGGTTTGGCCATCCTTCGGCTGCAGCCGCCGCAGGATCGCACGAACGCGCTCGACGATGAGACGCTGCGAGAAGGGCTTGGCAATATAGTCGTCCGCACCCATCTTTAGACCGAACAATTCGTCGATCTCCTCGTCCTTCGACGTGAGGAAAATCACCGGCATGTCCGACTGCTGGCGAACGCGGCGCAGAAGCTCCATGCCGTCCATGCGTGGCATCTTGATATCGAAGATGCCGAGATCGGCGGGATCCTCGGTCAGTGCCTCGAGCGCGGACGCGCCATCGCTGTAGGTGCGCACCTTGTAGCCTTCGGCCTCGAGCGCCATGCCGAGCGAGGTCAGAATGTTGCGCTCGTCATCGACCAGCGCGATCGTGCTTTTCTCTTTCATGTTCCCGATTATCCTCGCGGCACCCTAAACCCCTACTTGGCGCTTTATGGTCCCAAGTTGGATCAATTGTGGCAGGAACTTCCTATGCCCCGGCGTCTGAACACAAACTGAACGCCCATAAGTCCAGAGCGAGAGGCAAGATCCAATGGCAGAGCCTACCCCCGGCAACCCCCAGCAGCCTCCCGCTGAGCAGCTTTCACCGGGCGAGGCAGCGCGCCAACTCATGCGCCGCGCCCTCAAAGCCTCACTGGCCACCCTCGAAACGTCGACCGGCCATCCTTACGCCTCGTTGGTCACAATCGCAACCGATGTGGACGGTACGCCGCTGCTTCTGATCTCAACCCTCGCACTTCACACGAAGAATCTGGCCGCCGACCCGCGGGCCAGCTTGCTCATAGATGGCACAGACGCCGCCGGAGACCCGCTCGCAGGCGGCCGTGTCACGGTCATGGGGCGCGCCAGGAAGACGGACCGGCCGATCGTCCGGGAACGCTTTTTGGCCCGCCAGCCCCATGCGGCCGGCTATGCGGATTTTCCCGATTTCGCATTCTACGAACTCGTGCCGGAACGGGCCCATTTCATCGGAGGGTTCGGCCGTATCGTCGATCTCAAACCGGCGGATTTCCTGCTCGACGTTTCAGATGCCCAGGACCTCGTCGCGGGTCATGGCGATATCGTCTCGCATATGAATGAGGATCATTCGGCCGCAATCGCGCTCTACGCCACCGTTCTAGCCGGCGCGCCGGGCGGTCCCTGGCGCATGACCGGCATCGATCCGGAGGGCTTTGATCTTGTATGCGACCGCATGACGTGCCGTCTCCAGTTTCCCAGCAGAATAGTCTCGCCGGACGCAGCCCGGCGTGAACTCGTCGCGCTTGTCGGACTCGCACGCGAGCGTCAACCGGGACGTTAGTTCAAAGCGTTATGGCCAGCCCTGCGCTTGTGCCCTTTATTCGCGATCAATAGAGAAGAGGAAAATTTCCGACACAATCCATGTTCGCCGTGCGGAGGATATTCCCTCATGAACGCCCTGCCTCCCGTGAAGGTCCAAACGACCAATCCGGCCGTTCTTGCCTTCGTCGAAGATTGCAAAAACCTGTTCACGCCGGAGAGCGTACATTGGTGCACCGGCAGCAACGCCGAGTATCAACACCTTCTGCAAAGAATGGTGCAGACCGGCACAGCGCAATGGCTTGATCCTAAGAAGCGGCCCAACTCGGTCATCGTGCGCTCCGATCCGGCCGACGTCGCGCGCGTCGAAGACCAAACTTTCATCTGCTCCGTTTCAGAAGCTGACGCTGGCCCGACCAACAACTGGGCCAACCCCGGAAAGATGAAGGTGACGCTCGGCCGGTTGTTCGACGGCGCGATGATGGGGCGCGCCATGTACGTCATTCCTTATTCGATGGGTCCGGTTGGTTCGCCCATCGCGCGGATCGGCATCATGGTGACCGACAGCGCCTACGCCGCCGCAAACATGTACATCATGACCCGCGTCGGCGACGAGGTGCTGACCGCCCTCGGCCAAAGCAAGGATTTCGTGCGCGGACTTCACACGGTGGGTGTGCCGCTCAAGCGGCAAACTTGGGCCGACGAGCCCTGGCCGTGCAATACCACCAAATACATCTGCCATTTCCCCGAGACGCGCGAGATCTGGTCATTCGGGTCAGGCTATGGCGGGAACGCGCTGCTCGGCAAAAAATGCCATGCCCTACGCATCGCCTCGGTGCAGGCGCGCGACGAAGGCTGGCTCGCCGAGCACATGCTGATCCTCAAGCTCACCAATCCGGAGGGCAAGGTGAAGTACATCGCCGCTGCCTTCCCGTCGGCGTGCGGCAAGACCAACCTCGCCATGATGATCCCGACCATCCCGGGCTGGAAGGCCGAGACCATCGGCGACGATATCTGCTGGATGAAGTTTGGCCCCGACGGAAGGCTCTACGCGATCAATCCAGAGACCGGATTCTTCGGCGTCGCTCCCGGCACATCGAACGAGAGCAATCTCAACGCGATGAAGACCCTCGACGCCAATTGCATCTTCACCAACGTCGCGCTGACGGATGACGGCGACGTCTACTGGGAGCAGATGGGCAAGCAGCCGCCTCCGCACCTGACGGACTGGCTGCGCCGGTCCTGGTCTCCATTGGCCGGACGAACGGCTGCGCACCCGAACGCCCGCTTCACCGCCCCCGCCGCGCAATGCCCGGCTATTGCCAAGGAATGGGAAGATCCGAAAGGCGTGCCCATCGACGCGATCCTGTTCGGAGGACGCAGGGCGTCAGTCGTGCCTCTCGTTTCAGAAGCCCTGTCGTGGCGGCACGGAACGTTTCTCGGGTCCATCATCGCGTCCGAGAAGACCGCGGCCGCGGCCGGCACGCTTGGGGAACTCCGGCGCGACCCGATGGCGATGCTGCCTTTCTGCGGTTACCATATGGGCGATTACTTCCAGCACTGGATCAATATCGGCGAGAACGGCGGCAGCCGAATGCCGATGATTTTCTACGTGAACTGGTTCCGGAAGGGCGCTGACGGAAAATTCCTTTGGCCTGGCTATGCGGAGAACAGCCGGGTTCTGAAGTGGATCTTCGACCGCTGCGACGGCACTGCGGAAGCCATCGATACTCCGATCGGAAGGCTGCCGGCTGAAGGCGCGCTCGATCTCGACGGCCTCGATATCTCCCCGGATGCCATGAGCGAGCTGCTGAAAGTCGACGTCGCCGGCTGGAAGGCCGAACTGCCGTCGATCAGGGAGCACTTCTCCACTTTCGGGTCGCGGTTGCCGCGCGCGCTCGGCGACGAACTCGATGCACTGGAACAACGCCTGGGGTAAGCCGGAAAGGCGAATAGGAGATCACGGAGAACCCCGGTGCCAGCCGGGGTTCTCCGTTTTGTGGAACCGGAGGCAGCATCCGAGGCTATCGATCTCAATCGTGAATCGTGTTCTACACGTCCAGACTTGATCGCGCGTCAGTTGCGCACTTCATTTGACAGGCGATCTGCAGCAGGCCGAGTGCGGGACCGGCCTCATGAAAGCGACTGCGATGCTGGACTGGCTTTCCAAGCTGTTCGGGCGACGCCAGGAGGCCATGCCTCGCCGCCGCAATGCATCTCCCGTGCGCGTTACCCAAGATGAAAGAACGATCACCGTCGACGACGGGGTCGGAAGCATCTTCGTCCTGCCTTGGTCAGAACTGGCCAACGTCAGCGTCATGACCACCGACGCCGGCCCCTTCGAAATCGATTTGTTCTGGATTCTGACCGACCGCCAAGGCCGTCTCGCTATCACGGTACCCATGGGAGCAGAGGGCGAGCATGCTCTTTTACTCTCCATGCAGGCCCGCCTTGTGGGCTTCGACAACATGGCGGTCGTCGAGGCCATGAGTAACACCGGGAGTGGCCTGTTCCAGATCTGGCCGGCGGCGGAGATGGTCTGATCGCTAAGCGCGCGGTTTCGACGCGCGAACAACCTGCGCATCAGGCGCGGCCTCCAACCGGCGAGCCGCTGCCTTCCATGTGGTCCGCATGTCATGCATGGTCCAGCGCGCATAGCCGACAATCACCGAGGCCCAGCGGCGCATCCACCACTTGAGGCTTTCGTCGATCGCCATGGCGCGCACGCTCCACGCGAGCGCGTAAGAACGCCGGTCGGAAGCCACCTTTTCGGCGTCGTCGTAGTAGGCGCCTATTTTCTCGACTCCCATGCCGGGTGTCGCGAGCCAATACGAGACGTAGCCGTTGCACAGCCGCTCGGCGTCGACGATAGCCTTGCGGGCCCCGGTGCCCGCGGCCGGGCACGCGGTCGCGAACGCATCTCCGACGAGCACGACGCCAGGCTGGCGGTAGTTGCTGGTCGCATAGAGATCTATTGGGCGCGCCTTGACCGGACCGGCGATGCGCATCGGCCCGGCAATGGACGCGAGGCGCGGCATGGCCGCTTTGAGCGCTTCTTCCGGAGAGGTGCGGAACGCGCGCAGCCACGGGTCATCAAGGCCGCGATAGACGAAGAGGTTCGCCCGCATCCGCGAGCCAATCGGGAACAGAGTCAGGTAGGAAACGCGAAAGCGCGGATGCTCGCCGTAGTGCGTCAACGCGCGGAACGGGAAGCTGCCGCCCGAGGCGGGCTCGACATCGAAGCCGAACGTCACCGAATGGCAGGGGCTCAGATCATGGCGGTCCATGCCGAGCGACTGGCGCAGGCTGTTGCTCAATCCGCTCGCGAGCACGACGAGGCGGGCGGCTATGACCTCGCCGGATGCGAGTGTGATCCGCTGCTGGTGCGGGCTGTTTGCTATCGCGGTGACTTTGTCGCGCATGAAGGCGACGCTAGCCGGAATTTCGGCGCGCAGCGTGTTGACGAGGCGCCCGTAGTCGATGCCGAGTTGGTCGCTCGTCCGCTTCTCGATCAGACGGCCGAGGCGTGTGACCCACGCGCTCTTGTCGTGCGTTGCGGCGGCGAGAACGGCATCGCCGAGTTTGACCTTGTTCAGGACCTCGATCTGCCGGAAGTCGATTTTCTCGCAGCGAAATTCGTCGGGATAAACGGCGTTGGGATCGATCAAGGCAACGGAGTGACCGGCGCGTTGCAGCGCCGAGGCCGAAATCGACCCAGCCAGGCCCGCGCCTACGATCGCAACATCGAATTCTCGCATCAATGCCTCCGCACCAGCCGAGCCAGCAGCTCCGTAGAACTACCTACGTGCACTGCATTGCGTATGCCGAATCCCGGAAGCCGTGCTTAACGCGCGCAGCCGGCGCGCCCGCAATGTGCCAGCGTGCTTAATCGATGGTTACCGAAGTCGACCGGACTTGTGGTTTTCGGCTCAGAAGCGAGTGGTGAGGTTTGTCAGCCACGCAGGAGAGGCTTCGACCAGCGCGGCTTCCAGCGCCTTGTCCTGACCAGAAAGGATCAAGAGAGCCACGAGGATCAGCACGATACCAAGGAGGGCTTTTCCTGCGCTGCCCGTTTCCAGCAGACGCCCGCGCCAGCGTAGCATCGCCTCGCGCGAGAGCATTCCCAAGAGCAGAAGCGGCAGTGCCGCGCCAATCCCAAAAGCCGCCATGGTGAGGCCGACCTGTCCCAGGTTTTCGCCGCGTGCTGCGAGCACCGACGCCGCACCGAGTGTCGGCCCGACGCACGGCGCCCACACCGCACCGAGCAACAAGCCGAGCACGAACTGACCGCTGGCTCCCTGCGTCGAGAAGCGCCCGAAGGTTTCCTCTATTGTGTTTCCGATCGGGCTTCCCGCTGCCGCCAAACGGACTTGGAGCGGTTGAACGAGAAGTACGATCCCTACCGTCAGCAGGAGCAAGGCGGCAACGACGCGGAACAGGCTGCCGTCGATCCCGATCGCGAAGCCCACCGTAGCGACAAACAGGCCGAGCACCGTGAAGGAGATAGCGACGCCAAGGGCGAGGGCAGCGGGTGCCCAGCGATGTTCAGCGGCGGCGGCCCCGAGCACGATGGGCAACAGCGGCAATACGCAGGGCGAAAGCACAGAAAGGACGCCGGCGAGGGCGGCCAGTGCGAGGGCGCCGATGGTCATGACTGAAAGCTCAGAGTGCAGTTTTCAGAAGGGTTGAGATGCTTTCTGCGTTGGTGTCACCCACCGAGCGGCCAGTTTCCTTTTCGCCCTTGAAGACGATGAGCGTGGACTGGCTCCGGGCATTCAATGCTTTCAGCCCGGCGATCCCGGTATCGAAATCCAGATCGTAGACGACGAAGTCCTTGAGATCCGGCTCGGCCGTCAACTTGTCGAGGATCGGTTTCTGGGCCTTGCAGGTCGGACACCAGGGAGCCGTCACGTGGACGAGAATGGATTTTCCGGAGGCCTGATCGGAGGCAAGTGCGGCGGGATCATAGACTTTGCGTTCCAGTGCCAGGGAGGGTTGCGCAGCCGCCCAAACCAAGGCGACTAATGCCGCTGCCATCACCGTGGTGCGTATAACCATGACAAGCTCTCTCCTTAGCTCCGCCGTGTGCCGGCGCATTTCGCAGTGAGTTACGTGCCGGCGAGGCCTTCAGTTTCGAAAGGCCCGCTCGAGGTTGACGGCTTTATCCAGATTTTTTGCCTTGTCCGCGTTCTGCATGGCGCCGATGCGCGCAGAGTTGACATCGGCACCTTCGAAATCCGCTCCGGCTACGTTTGCGCCCGTGAAATCGGTGCCGCCCAGCTCACTGCCGACGAGCGTGGCACCGGCCAAGTCCGCGCCATTCAGAGACGAGTATTCGATCAAGGCGCGGCGCAGGTTTGCCCCTTTGAACGATGCGCCGTCGAGATTTGTGCTTTTGAAGGTGCCGCGCATGAGGCCCATCGACTGGTTCTTCTCGTTGGCTGACAGATCGGCGCCATCGAGGTTGGCGCCCTTCATGCTCGCTTTGGAAAAGTCTCCGGCGACATGCGCGCCGGATAGGTTCGCTCCGTCGAGGTTCGCGCCTACGAGTTGGGTGCCGAACAGGCTTGCACCTTTCAGGTTGGCGCCCGTCCATTTCGAGTTGAGCGACCAAGCGGAATCGAGGTTTACGCCTTCAAGGTTTGCATTCGAGAGGTTCGATTTCATGAGCCGCGCGGCCTGTAGGTTTACGCGGCGCAGGTCCATTCCCGAGAGGTCGAGATTGTTGAGTGCCTTGCCGAAGAGATCGAGCTTCTCACCCTCCGGCAACTTGGCGAGCGCAGCCTCGATGTCCGCTCGGCTCATCTCCGCTTTGGTAAACTGGTCAGTCGTAAGATCGACCATGTCGATCATTGACTGCCCGTGCGCGGGGGCGGCGGCCAAGGCCATCGCGGCGGCGAGCAAAAGATAAAGACTTCTCAGGCGGCTTCTCATCCGGCGAATTCCTTCCCATGTATTCGCTTACCCTACGACTTTCCCGGTCGTATGGATGCCTGGAAAGAAGACCTATAGAGAGTTCCAACTCCCTCCAACGGTTTGGTCAGTCGCCTTGTGCGGCAGCTCGGCCCACCCCCTGACACGCGGCCACGATTCCGGATAGTGTGCGCGTCAAAGGATGAGCCTCGGCATTCGGCGGAGGCCCCGAGAAGGATTTATCGATGTTCGACCCCGAGAGCCCGCCAGAGCTGCAAGCCGCCGCCTGGTTCAATACCGACACGCCGCCCAATCTTGAGGATCTGAAGGGCAAGGTAATCGTGCTGGCCGCGTTTCAGCAGCATTGCCCCGGCAGCGTGAGGCATGGGCTGCCCCAGGCACAGCGTCTTGCGCGGTCATTCAGCGAGGACGAGGTGGCGGTCATCGGCCTCAACACGCCGTTCGAGCACACCGACAAGCAAGACAAGAAAGCGCTTGAAGCATTCGTGGCCGAGCATGAGCTGACGTTCCCGATCGCGCTCGACAAGGCCAACGGCAAGAGCCTGCCGAAGACCATGGAAGCCTACGAGATCCAGGGAACGCCAGCGCTCCTGATCTTCGCCCGTCAGGGCCGTCTGCGCCGCCACTATCTCGGTCAGGTGGACGATTTCCGTCTCGGCGCAGAGGTCATGGCGCTGACCATCGAAGCGCGTGATGCGCCGCGCGAGCAATCGATCGCACTCGAGCGCCGGCTTGCGGCCGTGCTCGTCGATCCCAACGAGCACCATCGCCATGGCGACGGCTGCGGGTGCGGTCACGACCACTCGCATGACCATGACCATTTGCACGATCACGACCACGCGCATGCGCACTCACACGAAGGCGGATGCTGCGGCGGGCATGGTCATTCGCATGATCACGACCATGGTCACCAGCATGCCGAGGGCGGTTGCTGTGGCGGCCACTCGCACGGTCATGATCACGACCAGAAGCCTGCCAGCGCCAGCAAAGGCGGCCAAGACCACTGACCTGACGGCCGAAAGCCGCATTGGCCGCTTGGGCCGGCCCGGTGCTCCCGATGGAACATCCGGGCCCGCTTTAAAACTCCATAGACGCATCGGATGAGCGGTGGAAACGCCGCTCCGCTCGCCGGCTTATGCGTCGCGCGCGCCGCGCTCTCCGTCTTGTCGACGTGCTGGCCGCAGGGGCCTGACGCACGCATCGTCTCGAAGACGACATCCGCCGGGGGAAGCACGACGTCTCCGCCGGCCGGCGGCGCGAGCTTCGTCGATGCCGACGAACCAATTCAATTCGGATAGCGGCGGGCGGTGCTGACGATTTGCGCCGAAAACAAGCCGCCGACCTGCGGGTAAAATGAACCACGCGCGGCATGTCGGAGGCGACGTGTGTCGAACGTCTTGATAGCGACGGTCACAAACCAGGAGGAACGCCCGCATGTCCAAGACCCAGGAGACGTCCAAGCAACAGGAGGCTGGCACCGTCCGGCTGCACCGCGTGCTGGCCACCACGCCCGAGAAGGTCTACCGCGCCTTCCTCGACGCCGACGCTCTGGCCAAATGGCTGCCGCCCTACGGCTTCACGTGCAAGGTCCACCACCTGGAGCCCAAGGTGGGCGGCACGCACCGGATGTCGTTCAAGAACTTCACGACCGACAAGAGCCATTCGTTCGGTGGCGAGTACCTCGAACTCGTGCCCAACGAGCTCCTTCGTTACACCGACCGCTTCGATGATCCCAACCTGCCAGGTGAGATGTCGGTGACGGTCAAGTTGAAAGCCGTCTCGGTCGGCACCGAAAT
>VFQP010001288.1_pt1 | contig 34613 bp, 43 predicted proteins | sample 3512351 | NCBI WGS metagenome assembly VFQP01 (sample SAMN10412372, study PRJNA504923) | tailings metagenome | isolation source: Relicate 1 Philex TSF1 revegetated site | place: Philippines: Tuba, Benguet | collected 2017-08-29
GCGATGTAGACGGGCAGCATGCGCGAGGGCTTGGAGAAGCGCAGGTCCTGGAACGTGTACTCCTCGCGCGTCACCAGCGTGGCGCGCCCGCCCCACCCGCCGGCGCCGGCGCCGCCTCCGTAGCCCGCGGCGCTGCCGTTTGCCGCCGCCGCGTAGTGGCCGGCGCCGGCCGCGCCGCTGCCGCCCGCCGGCGCGAGCAGCAGGCGCCCGCCGCCGGCGCCGGGCACCACACCCAGCACGACGTCGCCAGCGTGGCCGGGCGGCAGGCTGGCGGGCGGCGCGCTGGAGGAGAAGGGCGTGTGCTGGTGCAGGTGCTGCTGGTGGGCGGCGTGCGCCTGCTGAGCCTTGACGCCGTGGTGCTGCGGTGAGAGCCGCACCACGCGAGGGCAAGCCATACGCTTCGTATTGTGATGGTGAGGGGCTGTTCGGCAGCGGTTCTTTGGCTTGCACGAAGGCACGTCTGCTCGTGGCGCTCACCTTGCCGGCCTCCAGGATGACCTTGCGCGTGGTGGTGCCCTTGAGCGCCGCTTGCGTGGGCTGCGCGCGCGGTGAACAGCAGCAACGCACGTGGCGTGCGCATTGAGCTTGTGCATCCAAGGGCAGGTCGCGTGCCGCAGCTGGCGGTGCGTGTGCCGGCGGCGCCGCAGCGCGCGCACGAACGCGACGCACCACAATGGACCTGTCGCGGCCCTGGCCCTTGCCGGCCGGGTTCCAGTGCTGGACGCGCTGCAGCTCCTCGTACGTGAGCAGGTGCGCGCTGAGCTGCAGCTGCAGGTCAATGGCGCCGACGTGCAGCACCTCGACCGACACCTTGAAGCCCGGCCTGAACGTCCTGCACAGCGCAAGGCACGTCACGTCGCGCGCAGGAGAACGTGGCCGCCCATCGGCTGAGCAGGGCGGCGTCCCACTGAACGGCGCGGCACGCGTGTGTCCGTCAGCGAGGGGAGGTGCGGCGCCCCCGCCCTCACTTGTCTGTGCGGATGGGCCAGCACCACTCGGCGGGCGCCTCCATCAGCGTAAATCTGAGGCTGACCGGCACGCAAGACTGGGCTCCCGCCTGCGCGGTGGTCGGGCTGGACGCCTGCTCCCACGGCCCAGGCACCGTCTGGTCGCGCCCCGCGTAGCGGACGTGCTGCGTCTGCAGCGCAGCGACATCAGCTTCAGCCATCGACTGCCGCTTGAGCGCGCGAGCACCCAACGCGGTAGTCCTGGCATCAAGAGTAGTCATCTGTGCTGCTCGCGAGCTGGGGCCCCTCTCAACTGCCTCAGCTCAGCACCATCCTCGGTGGTCGCGTTGCAGCTCGAGCGTCGAAGGCAGCGCAGGTCAGAGCGCTCTTCTTCTGCAGGCGACATGGGCATCCGGGCTTGCAGGATCCTGATCAGCAGACCACGACGGGCTAGACAAAGTCCTTCCCGAGGCCCTGCTCCTGCCCCGAGCGCAGGAACCACCCCCACCAGCCGCGCCGCGCCTTCCGCACCACGGCGCTGGCGCCGGCCTTGCCGCCGTGCGTGACGGTGGCGCGCTCCTGCGGGTGGTGCTGCATGGTCTGCGGCGTGGGGGGCGCCCCCGGGTGGTGCTGGTAGGGCGGCTGCGCCTGCGCCTCTGCCCCCGCTCCGTGCTGCTGGTGCCGCCCTGCGCCCGACAGGTCTGGTGCCGCCGCCGCCGCCTCCGCCGCTACGCTACCACTGCTCACGTGCCCGTTGCCCTGCGCGCCGCCGTCTGCCGCCCCCTCGCCGCCGCCGGCCCGCCCCGGGGCCTTCCCGCCGGTCAGCAGCTCCTGCAGCTCCTCCTCCAGCTGCTGCATCTGCCGCGCCAGCAGCGCCACGCGCGCCCGCACCTCGTCGGCGGGAAGGTCCACCTCCACCACCTCGTGCATGGGGCTGTCGGGCGCCGCGCCCGGCGCGTGCTGCTGCTGCTCGGCCTGCTGCGCGCCGCTGTCGTCCGCCGCCGCCGCCGCAACGGCCGCCGCCGCCGGGCCGTGCTGCCGCACACGGTGCACCTTTGCCCGCAGCGACCGCACCTCCTCGGACAGCATCACCAGCTTCCACTGGCTGTCGGTGAGCCCGCCCACCAGCGCCGCCACCGGCTCCTCCGCGGCAGAGGCCGGCGCGCCGGTGGCGGCCGCGCCCGGCCCCAGCACTATGTCGATGGCCACGGTGGCGGGCGGGGCGTGGTGGTGGTGGTGCGCGGACGGCGGCTGCAGCGAGGCGGCGGGGGAGGCGAGCGCGGCGCTTGCGTGCGGCGTGCCGTGGCGCGCCAGCACGCCCTCAAGCGCCTTGATGCCGGCGTCCTTGCGGCCGCACTCGGCGCGCGCCTCGGCCAGAGCAGCCTCCTGCGCGGGGCGGCCACAGGTGTGGTGGGAGGAGCGGTGACGGATCAAGTACAGTGACGCTGTACTTGGCTTTCGAAGCAGCCTTGGCGGCGCGCAGCGCACCTGCTGCGCCAGGTGCCTGTGAAGCGCGGCGTTCTCCTGCTGCAGCTTGGCCGCCTGCTCCTGCAGCGCGCGGTAGCCGGGCGGGCCCTGCTGCGCCGCCGCCTGCGCCATGGCCAGCGCCTGCGCGGCCTGGTGCTTCTGGTTCTCCAGCTGGTGACGCAGCTCTTGCACCTGCACCAATGATGGCGCACCCACCCACCGCCCGCTCCTTCCTCGCACCCCGGGGCCGCACGAGTCGGCACACAAGCAGGCTGTGAGGTGGCGTGGGCGCACCTGCCGCTCCATGTCCTGCTCGCGCGCCATGGCCACCTGGTTGGACTGCAGCAGGCCCGCCAGCTGCTGCCGGAGCCGCGCGCCCGTCTCGTCGCTGAGCTGCAGCGCGCGCTGCAGCGCCGCCGCCTCGCAGGTGCGCTGCTCGGCCAGCGCGCGCGCCCGGCCCAGCTCCGCCTGCAGCGCCTGGATGGTGGAGGAAGCGCGCTCGCCCACGGCGGCCGCCGCCCGCTGCGCGTCCAGCTGCTGCGTCAGCGCCTCGGCGTGCGTGCGCTCCTGCACAGGATGGGAGGGGGCGAGGAAGCGGGGCCGCACGCAATCGCGCAGATACCATCGCGCGCCGGGCTCAGACGCTGCGGCAGCAGAGGCTGAGCAACGTGGCGCGTGCCCACAGGGGCTCACATGCTGCAGGGCGCGTTCCGCCTTGAGCAGCCGGAGCTGCAGCTTCTCCCAGTCCTGGGGCGTCAGGGCCGCCGCGTTGGGTGGCCTGCGGCGGTTGGATTGGAGGCAGGGGGCCACAGGTTGGAGGGGGTCGTGGTGACGCCGTGGGATCGTGCCTGAAGGAGTAGCGTGGAGGGAGCGCACCGTGGGCTGACGGTGACGGGCGCCGTGACGTCGCGCAGCTGGCGCTCCCGCGCGGCGAGGTTGCCCCGGGCGTCCTTGAGCTGCTGCTGCAGCACGAGCAGCTGCTGCTGCAGTGCCTCCTCAGCGCCAGGAGTGCTCCCGGCGCTGTCGTGCGAGCCGGCCTGCCCGTTCTGGCCGGAAGGCCCGCCGTTGCTCCCATCCTGCAGGCAGTATTGAGGGCCACCACACGTGGATGCCAATGTGATCCACGCTGTACACGCCGCGGTGCGCAGCTTCGGTGTGATCGTTGTGGCGGACCTGCTCGTGCGCGAGACGAGGCTCTCCTTGCTGCCCTCTTGCTCCTCCAGAAGACGCAGCGGCAGCAGGTGCTGCTGCGGCCGGCGCCTCTTGCTGCACTGCTGTCACCGTGTCGCGCTCGCTCGTGTGGGGGGCTCCGCTGTCGCCTTGAGGAGGCGAGTGCAGGCGAGTGCCCCCATCTTCGGGCGGTGGAACCGCCCCAGCTGATGCCGTGCTGCTGTCTTGCTGCCGCTGGTGGTGGTGCTGCTGCTGAGGCGAGGAGAAGCGCGCCAAGGAAGCTTGCTGCGCGAAAGGCGAGGAGACCGGCGCCGCTGCGGAGGAGGGCGTGGTGGCAGAGACTTCCTGAATGGCTGCAGCCGCCCACATTCCCTGCCCTGACGCGCAGGCCAGCGGGAGCGTGGAGGAGCGCGTGAACGGTTTCCAAGCCCGGCACTCCATGGCGAGCGAGAGCAGCTCGGGGCGTCGTCGAGGCGATTGTTGCTGGCGTGCACGGACTCGAGAGGCTCGTGCTGCGCCCTTCAGACTCAGACTCACTGCTTCCCCCTACAGCTCCTTCGGCGTCGGTGTCGCGGGAGCGCTCAGCCGCTCGCCCGCAGCCTGAGACCCGCGCGGGATGGCGACATCAGCTCAGGGCTCGGATGCCCAGCATCGCCTGGCGCTCATCGCGCAGCAAATCGCTCCTGGAGGCGAGCAGTTGGTGACGCAGCACTGCGCCGCGTCTGTTCCCCAGGCCTCAGGCCCCAAGGACTACTCGGTGCAGCTCCCGGAGAAGCTCTCCGCCGATGGCCCCTGGACGGTCCGCAGGTGCGCGCTTGTGGGGCGCTCAATGAGGGGGGTCGACCCGCGTGGCGCCCGCCCGCGCGCGGTTTGATTAATCATCCGTCGCTCGCCAGACTCGACGCGTGGGGCCCACTGCCTTGCGGCGCAGGGCGGCCGCGTCGCCCTACAAGCTGGTCAGCAGCTTCCCCGAACCAGACAGCGACGTCCGCACGCTGCACGACGTGCTCGAGAAGAGCGTGGGCCGCTACCCGCACGTGCGTGCGCGCCCTGCGGCGTCGCTGCGGGATGGAGGAGCCAGGCTGCAGCGGGCACCTCGCCGCGCCCGAGGGGACGTCACACAGCGGGATCACGCGATGGCGCCTCGACGCCATGCCGTACTGCGCTGCGCAGATGCCGTTCCTGGGCACCCGCAAGCGCGACGACAAGGGCAAGCTGGGGCCCTACACGTGGATGACCTACGCCCAGGTAGGACGCAGCCCAGCGGCGCTGCCGAGCAGTCGGCCAGTGTGGCCCGAGTCCGCCACATTCTGACCTCCGAGTGCGTTCCCCGCATCCGCTTGTGCTGCAGGCGGGTGACGTGCGCACGTCCATTGGCTCTGGCCTGCTGCAGCTGGGCCTCACGCCCCGCAATGCTGTCGGCATCTACAGCGTCAACTGCCGCGGTGCGCCCCTGCTCAGGCCCTGGGGCCGCTGTGCCCCCCCTAAGCGTCCCACTTTGCCGATCCTCACCGCACGTGCGTGCGTGCGGCCACGATGCGTGCAGAGTGGGTGCTGGTGGACAGCGCGCTGCACGCCTACAGCCTGGTCAGCGTGCCGCTGTACGACACGCTGGGCCCCGACGCCGTCGAGTACATCACCAACCACGCCGAGCTGGCCGCCGTGGCGTGTAGCGCCGCCGTGGCGCCAAACATCGTCAGCGTGCTGCACAAGTGCCCCACCGTCAAGGTCCTGGTGAGCACGCTGCTGCGTGGGCAGGCCCTTTGCGCCGTCGTCACCCGCACCTGTTGTGGGCCCCAATGGGATGGGGGCCAGCCCATCCCCCTAAGCTCCACGTGGCACCACCGGTTCACGCGTCAGCGGCAGAGCCTCGCTCAGCAGCAAGGAGCAAGAGGCGCGCGGCGTGTGCTTGCGTGCGTGCTCAGGTGGTGTACGGCAGCACTGGCACGGGGCGGCTGCCCGAGGCGCCGGCCGGCAGCAACTGCCGCGTGGTGAGCCTGGAGCAGGTGGAGAGCCTGGGCCGGCGGCACCCCAAGGCGCACATCCCGCCGCGCGCCTCGGACACGGCCACGCTGTGCTACACCTCGGGCACCACGGGCGTCCCCAAGGGTGCGCGCCTGCAGGGTCTCCAGCCCCCTCTCCTCCCTAGGCAGCAACCTCTCGTGCTGCTCCTGATGCTGCTGCGGCTCCAGGCCGCACCTGCTGCTGTCGTCGCTCATCGGCTGACGGCGGCGGCGTCTCGTGGGTGGGTGGCCGTGTGTGCGCATGCAGGCGCGGTGCTCACGCACAGCAACCTGGTGGCGAGCGCGGCGGGCACCAGCACGGTGCTGGACAAGTGGATGCCCGGCGACCGGCACATCAGCTACCTGCCGCTGGCGCACATCTACGAGCGCATCAATCTGGTGAGAGGCGCGTGGGCAGCGCAGGGCGCGGTTGAGGTGTTGAATGCCCAGGTCGCGTGCCAGACCAGTTTTCGGAGAGAGCGCTGCCTGTCAGGGTCGGCAGCTGTGCGCGGCAGCTGCGCCGATGTGGTGGACATGTGGCTGCAGGCGGCTGTCCGGCCAGCAGCCCTCGCTGCTGCCAAGCTGGCCGCCTGCTGTCCTCCGCCACCAGCAACGGCGCAGCTGCGCCACCGTCGCCAGCGCAACGCCTGCCTGCGGCGTGCGGCACCGCGCACCTCGTCCACAGCCCCACCGTCTGCACGCCCCTGCCCCCTCCCCCGCCCTTCGTGCGCGCGCGCAGCTGGTGTGCGTGCACCTGGGCGCCGCCGTGGGCTTCTACTCTGGCAACGTGCTCGAGCTGCTCGACGACATTGCCGTGCTCAAGCCGCACGTCTTTGTCTCGGTGCCGCGCCTCTGGAACCGCATCTACGACCGGGTGAGGCGCCGCGCGCTGCAGCGCGCATGTCACGCCCACCCCTCCCCTGGGGCGGTGGGCCTTCCCACCGCTGCGCATGCCGGACTGCAGCCTTCTCTCCCGGAGAGGCTGAGTGAGGATGTGGTGCGTGGGCGGCGTGTGGCTGGGTGCTTCCTGGGCGCAGGTGATGGCGCAGGTGCGGCAGAGCGGGCCGGTGGCGCGCGCTCTGTTTGAGCGCGCCTACGCGCACAAGAAGGCGTGCCTGGAGCGCGGCGACAGCGAGGGCGGGCGCTGGGGGCGCTTCTACGACCTGCTCATCTTCAGCAAGATCCGCGCCAAGCTCGGCGGAGAGGTCAAGATCATGACCACCGGTGCGCCACGCGCTTCCCGCCGCCGCACGCTGCGCGCCGCGCCTCTCGCGCCGCTCGTCCCGACATGCGGCGCTTTGTGCTGCGTCCCTGCACCTCTGCAGGCGCATCACCCATCAGCGACGAGGTCATGCTCTTCCTGCGCGTGTGCTTCGGCGCCATGGTGCTCGAGGGGTGAGCCCACGCACGCCACGCCACGAACCCGCAGCCCCCCCCCCGACCCTCAACACCTCAGCCCCCCGCCACTGGTGTGCCCGGCACGTGCCTTGCTCCCCACTGCGCCTGCGCGCGCAGGTACGGCATGACTGAGTCGGCCAGCGCCATGTCCATCACCCGCCCCGACGACTTCTCCACAGGTGCACACAGCGTACGCACGCGTGCAGGCACCCAACCGCCGCCAGCGGCGGGGCTGGGCAACGCTTTGTCGCTTTGCTGCGTTGGCCGGGATGCGTGCGACGTTGTGGCGCGCCTGCGGCGTGTGCGCCGTTGCTGCGCAGGGCACGTGGGCGCGCCGCTGCCGTGCGGCGAGATCAAGCTGGTGGACATCCCCGAGATGAACTACCTCAACTCGGACAAGCCCTACCCCAGGTGTGCGTGCGCATGCGTTGCGCGGGGCGTGGTGCTGGCCCCGGCGGCCCTCTCTCACGCTTGCAGCGCACTCGGCAGCGGGTGGTGGGCGCGCTGAGGGGGTGGTGGCGCGGATGGATGGATGGGTGGATGGATGGATGGCGCGGCGCGCGCAGGGGCGAGGTGTGCGTGCGCGGGCCGGCCGTGTTTGCGGGCTACTTCAAGGACCCGGTGCAGACCAAGGAGGTGCTGGACGAGGACGGGTGGCTGCACACAGGTGCGCGCGCTCGCGCTCTGCGTCGTGCACGGTGCTTGTCGTGACAGTGAGAGGCTGAGCGCCGCGTGGTGAATGTTGCGCGGGTTGCCACCCTCGCAGGAGACGTGGGGTGCTGGCTCCCAGGCGGGCGGCTCAAGATCATTGACCGCAAAAAGGTGGGCGCGGGGCGTCAGGGCGCAGGAGCTCCGTGGCGACGGTTCACCCTCGTGCTTGACTTCACCTGCCCTTTGCTGCTGCACGTGGCGCTGCTCGGCGCGCGCAGAACATCTTCAAGCTTGCGCAGGGCGAGTACATCGCTCCTGAGAAGATCGAGGGCGTCTACCAGCGGTGAGGACTCCCTCCCTGCCAGCGCCAGACCTTGTGTGCGCTCTCTGGCCTGCTGCTTCCTTGGCCGCTCGCTGACGGCGCCACGTGTGCGCGTCCTTGTCGCCCTCGCAGGAGCCCGTTTGTGGCACAGGTGTTTGTGTACGGCGACAGCCTGCGGGCGCAGCTGGTGGCGGTGGTGGTGCCCGACCCCGAGGTGCTAGTGCCGTGGGCCAAGGAGCGCGGCATGGGCGACGTGCCGCTGCCCGAGCTGTGCAGCAACGCGCACGTCAAGGAGGCGGTGGCGCGCAGCATGGCCGAGGAGGCGCGCGTGGCGCAGCTGCGCGGCTTTGAGCAGGTGCGGCTGTCTCTGTGGCGGTGATGGTGTCCTGCGGCGGGGCGCTGGACCCTGAGCCGCGCCACCCACACACGTGCGGCTGCAGGTCCAGGCCGTGCACCTGCACCCCGAGCTGTTCACGGTGGAGAACGGGCTCTTGACGCCCACGTTCAAGCTCAAGCGGCCGCAGGCCAAGCAGGCGTTCCAGGCGGCGATCGACGCCATGTACGCGCAGTTCCCCGCCGGCTCGGGCGCCTGAGCCTGAGCCTTGGTGATGCCGTGCTGCCCCGTTTCTCTCCTGCTGTTGGCTGTCCGCGTGTTCTAAAAGTTTGCGCTCATGCGCCAGGTCTTGGGTGCTGCGCTCGAGCGTACTCTTTTTCGCCGCCGTCGCAGCGCCAGAACAGTCAGCAGCGAGGCGTAGTCGCAGCGGGCGCAGCAGCAGGAGCCGCGGAGTCGCTAGCTTCTTCTCCAGAGCCACCGCCGCCCTGCTCGGCCGCTTGGCGAGCAGCGCAGCGCCAGCACCATGCCGCAGAACGAGCATATAGAGCGGTCCATCAAGCTCCATGGTGAGGCGCCCGAGCAGGGGGAGCAGGAGCGCTGCGGGCGGCGGCAGGGGTGTGGGGGCGACGCTCCGCAGGCGCGAGAGGGCCTTGGCGTTGTGCGCACGCGCACGGTCGCAGGTCGCAAGTTCGACCATGAAGAGCGGAAACGCAAGAAGTCGGCGCGCGCGGTGCACAAGCGCGCCGAGGAGGCTCGCAAGGCCATCGGCCTCAAGGGCAAGATGCTGGCCAAGAAGCGCTACGCCGAGAAGGCGCAGATGCGCAAGACCATTGCCATGCACGAGGAGAAGGACAGCAAGCGCAAGGCCGAGGACGGCGCGCCCGAGAACGCCCTGCCCGCCTACCTGCTGGAGCGCGACCAGGTGCGCCCTGAGCCGTGAACTCAGCGTCGCGCAGGGCCATGGCTGGGGCTGCGCATGCAGGCGCTCTGCGTCTGGGCTGGGCGTGAGGAGGGCCCACGTCGGCGGGGCCAGCGAGCGCGCTCAGCAATGCGCTCCCTTCGCTCTGTCCCTCCCTCCTCCCTCAGGCGGACCGCGCCAAGGTGCTCAGCAACACCATCAAGCAGAAGCGCAAGGAGAAGGCAGGCAAGTGGGAGGTGCCGCTGCCCAAGGTGCGGCCCATCGCCGAGGACGAAATGTTCAAGGTGCTCAAGTCGGGCAAGCGCATGAAGAAGAGCTGGAAGCGCATGATCACCAAGGTGCGGGGCGGCGTGTTCAGGGCAAGGACTTGCGTCGTGGGTGCGTCACCACAGCCCTGATGCTGCTGCGACGCAGCCCTGCTCGGGCGCAGCGCAGCCTCTGCGCGGCAATCGCGTGGACGGAGAGCAGCTCACAGCATCCTGGCGACGGAGACCACTCGGGGGGCAACGGGCAGGCCAGCCTTCCAGCCCGTCGTTGAGGTGCTCGGCCGTGCTTTGAACGTGCCTGACCACGTGGGCACGCCGCCGCACACGTGCGCAGATGACATTTGTGGGGCCCGGCTTCACGCGCAAGCCCCCCAAGTACGAGCGCTTCATCCGGCCCACGGGCCTGCGCATCACCAAGGCGCACGTGACGCACCCCGAGCTCAAGGCCACCTTTTGCCTCGACATCATCGGCATCAAGAAGAACCCCAACGGCCAGGTGCGGCACTTCTCCCTTTGCGTGTGTGTGTGGCCGGGTGGGCGTCACACAGGTCCCCCATGGCCTTGCCGTCACGGCATCCTGTCTTGACACGCTTGTGCCGCGTGCCGCGTCCCCCTCCAATTCCCGCAGATGTACACGCAGCTAGGCGTGGTGACCAAGGGCACCATCATCGAGGTCAACGTCAGCGAGCTGGGCCTGGTGACGCCTGGAGGCAAGGTCGTGTGGGGCAAGTACGCGCAGGTGAGCGCAGCAACAGGGGGTGCCACAGGGCCGGCACGCGGCCAACAGCATGGAGCGGGAGGGACAGCCCCTGCGTCTTGGGTACACTGTGTGCGTGGCGCCCTGCAGGTGACCAACAACCCCGAGAACGACGGCGTCGTCAACGCGGTGCTGCTCGTGTAGGCTCGCGCTTGGTGCTGTGCGCTCCCATTCTTTCCCCCTGGCGGCCTGCCACCGCCGTTGTACTTGTCCTCGCTAGGCTGCTGTTGTCCCTTCTCGCTTCCCAGGCGTCTGCAACTCGAGTCGATGGCTGCGCTCGCCCTCGGGCAGGCGACCCTGGGGCGCCCGAGGCGTGCACGATGCGTCCACCCCATCCACGCCATCAGAGGGCGGCCAGGCTCAGCGTCACGCTTGCACACGACGCCCTCTGGCAGCAGCAGAGTGGGCAGGCGCGACCAAAGCCGCATGCGCGCACCCCCCGGGGTCCCGCGCCCGCCTGCCCCGGCCCCCACAGGAGCACAGCAGCAGAGCAGATGGACAGCGGCGAGCCTTGGCAGCGCGGTGGCGGCGGCCGGCAGTGGGACAATCGGGGAGGCGACCGGGGGTACCAAGGAGGCGACCGCGGCTACCAGGGCGGGCCAGGCGGGCCAGGGCGAGGAAGCAGGCAGTACTACAACGACCCGGGCTACCAGCCTCGCGGTCCGCCGCCCCCGCGCGGGGGCTACCAAGGCGGTGGAGGGGGCGGATGGCAGCAGCCAGGTCCCCCCCGAGGAGGAGCGCCTTACTACAACAACTTTGAGCAGGGGGGCGGGTACTACCAGCAACAAGGAGGTGGAGGCGGCGGTCGTGGACGCGGGCGCGGGCGCTACCAGAGCTGGGGCCGTGAGTGCTCGCTTGAGCAGAAGTTCGAGAGATCTTCTGGCCGTGCAGCGCGCAGCGCAGCGGAGGCAGGCCCCTGCAGGGCGGTGCGATGCGCGTGTCGCACACCGTGCATGGCGCCCATCGACGTCGTGACGGCGCGTGCCTGCAGGCGGGGCGCCGAGGAACAACACCTGGGAGCGCGGCAGCAGGCCCAGGGAGGAGGAGGAGAACATCAGCGTGCTGCCGCAGGACGTGGCGCACCTCGCAGAGCTCCCGGGGCACACCAAGGTGTGGCCAGGCGCGCGCACGTGTGCACCGAGGAGCGCGCCCGCTGACGAGCTCGCCTGCGCCCCCGCACGCCCCAAGCGCAGCGCGTGCTCGCTGATGCCGCGCGTGCCTGACTCGCAGAAAGTGACCTGCATCGCGTACGAGCCCACATCACAGCAGGTGATGCCTGTGGGGGCCTCGGCGCAGCTGTCGGCCGCACCGAGCGCGCCGCACCCAGCGCTCACAGGCCTCTCTGCCTGCCGTGCGCACCTGCGTGCGCGCAGCTCTACACGGGCTCCATGGACGGCACCGTCCGGACGTGGAGCACAACCACAGGGCAGGTGCGCAGCCGGCCGGGGCTGCGTGGCTGGCACAGCAGGCCAGCTGGCACAGACGAGCGTGCTGGGGAGAGCAGCGACGGCGGAGCAGGCGTGGGTAGCAGCAGCAGTGGTGCAGGCGTGGCGCACCTGGAACCGCGCAGCGCGATGCGGCAGGGGGCGGTTGGTGCCGCCTGCAAAGGAAGGGGACCAGGGCCAGCTGCCTCGCGACAGCACAGCCTCCCTTGCGTCCATCCAGGCGGCTGCTGACGGGTGGGAGGGGCCGCACGTTGTGCCCTGCCGCGCAGTGCGTGAGCTGCGTGGAGGTGGGCGGCGAGGTGGACTCGTTGCTGCTGGGCGGCGGCTACCTCTTTGTGGGCATGCACAAGGGCGGCGAGGGCATCATCAAGGTCTGGAACATGGCCACCGGGGCCAACCACCTGCTCACCGGGCACAAGGTGCGAGCGCGCAGCACGCATGCAGCAGGGCGCACTCTGCAAGCGCGCCAGCATGCCTCCACGCGTGTGGGCCAGGCCGCCTCACGCTGCTGCCTTTGTGGGGTTAGGGTTAGGGTTAGGGGGTGCTGACGGCGATGTCACGTGTGTGTGTGTGTGGCGCGCAGGGTCAGGTGCTGTCGCTGGCAATCGCCAGCTCGGCGCTGGTCAGCGGCGGGCAGGACAACACCATCCGCGTGTGGAACTTCAACCAGCAGGCACAGATATTCATGTCGCAGGCCATCATCAGCCAGGAGGACGGCGGGCACTACACGAGCGTGCACGCGCTGTGCGTCATGGGCAACGTCATGTTCTCGGCCGACCGCGCCGGCAACATCGTGGTGCGTGCTGGCGTGCGCCCCTCACGTGGAGAGGTGGCGGGACTCAGGCTGGCGCTACGGCGCCTCGCAGCTCTCGCGTGGCCAAGCAGACAGCCATGTGTGGCGCTCCTGCAGTGCTTGTTTGCGTGGGCGTCCAGCATCCGTGTGGTGGGCGCCGTGTGCATGCGCTCGTGCTCGCAGGCGTGGGACCTGGCGTCTGGCAAGGCGGTGCAGCGACTCGACGGCGCGCACGGCGACCAGCCCATCATGTCCCTGCTGGCCTTCGAGGTGCGCGGTGCTTCTTCTTCTTCCTGAGGCAGCACTCGCAGCGGAGCCTGGAGCCCGCGGGCCGTTGTGGGCGATGGCCGAAGTGTGTGCTGCAACGCTGCGCACCGCAAACGTGCAGAACTGCTTGCTCTCTGCGGGCTTTGACGGGCTCATCAAGGCCTGGCAGCTCAACGACCAGCCGCTGCCGGGCGCCGTGGTCAAGCCGCAGCCCGAGTTTGTGTTTGACAAGGACAACCCCGAGGGAGGCGGCGACCAGGGCGCGGCGCAGCAGCAGCAGGGCGGCGGCGGCTTCGGGGGCAGGCAGCGGAGGGTGAGAGCGCGCGTGGGCCGCCGGACGCAGCGCGCCGTTGCAGCGGCCGCAGCGGCGCTGCCGTGCGCAAACAGGTTAAAAAGCGCGGGCGCAGAGTGAAGTGGGTGTGACTCCTTGCTTGGCGTGGCGCAGGGGCGCGGCAGCCAGGCGCTGGGCATTGTGAGCATGTCTGGCACGACGGACATGGCGGGCGTGCCCATCCTCATGGTGGCGTACAACGGCGAGGCGTGCGTGCGGCTCTACCAGCTGCCTGACTTTGGCTCAAGAGGCGTGCTCACCCCGGTGAGTGACGCCTGCCTCGCCGAGGCCAGCCCTCACGGGAACGGCGCGTCACGTGCATGCGGCGCGGCCGGCAGGGACGCACGCGGGCGTGGGCGTGTGGGCGGGGGCGTCAGCGCAATCAGGCCTTGCGGTCAGCAAGCGTTGCGTGTGTGTGGTCCCTGCTTGCGGCGTGCCCACGGCGGTCCCAGGTGGAGGAGGCGCGGTCGCTGGGCTCGGTGGCGGGCACCGTGATGCTGACGGGCGACATGAAGGGCGTCGTGCGCGTGTTCCAGTGGAAGGCGACGGCGGCGCTGCCCGGCGCGACGCCCATGCCCGCGCTCACCGGCTGACGCAGCGCTCCCCTGCTGGGTGCCCGCCGCAGCCCCTCCCTGCGCGCCCGACCTTTCCGGGTCGCATGGCTTCACAAGAACTGTTCAGGGTCCTCCGACTCGGGATGAGAGAGGAGGGAGAGAGCAGAGAGCAGGTTGACCTCAAACAGCGTGTGCGTGTTCCGCCGGCGTGCACGCGTTTGCTGCGTGCCGTGCGCGTCCTGGGGCCGTTGCCCTGACTGACGACACGTTCGAACCGCACCCCGTTGCTGTGTGTGTGGAGCTGCCGTTGCTGCCTTCCCTGACCGGACTGACTAGCGGGTAGCGCTTGCTTTGGAGTGCCCGCCACGCCGCAGCCAGGCGTGCCTTTTTTCCCAAATCGGCCTTGCCAAGCTCTCTCGCTTTGGGAGCGCCATTTGCAAATGGTTTCCGGTGCAGGCAGACTCACGAGCCGTCTCTCGTCTCTCCTCTCTCGTCTCTCCTCTCTCCCTCATGCCTAAAGAGCTCCCTCCCGCAAGCATTCACACAGGGCTCAGACTCTGCAGGCTGCTGGTTCTACAGAGTTCGTCATTACGTCAGCAAGTCAGCGAGGAGCGGGGGCCACCGCAGTCAAGTCATGTCCCACCAGCGTCAGAGGCAAAACACAAAACTGCGGCAAAGCCAGGGCCGGCAGCGGGGCAGTGGCGGGCAGGAGCGCCCTTCAGTTGCGAGTCACAAAGTCACTATCCCGACAGGCCCGATCAATTGTCCTGCTCAACCGTGAACCTCTCAGTGATCACCAGCTGGGACCACCAGCTGCGAAGCGAGGCAGCGCCGTGCTGCCAGGAGCAAACAAGCCATCCCCGCGCTCCTGCGCCCATCACACGCGGAACCCCCGCTGGTGCGGCCGAGGGCTGTTCATGCCCCCGTTGGCCTCCCCATCCTGCCCGCCCGCCCCGCCCGCCCCCACGCCGCCACCCGCCGCGCCCCCGCCGGGCCCCCCTGGTGCGCCCCTAGGCGACATGAGCGCTCGGTGCCACTCCTTGAGGAGGGGCCACTCTGCCTCGTGCTGCGGGCGCTCGCGGTCCTTGGAGGCGGCCTCCACCTTGAAGCGCCGCTTGGCCGTCGAGTAGAGGAAGACGCCGCCCAGCGTGATGGCGTAGCCCAGCGCGCCCTGCGCCGTCACCACGTTGCGGAACACCAGCACCGACACGCCCGCCGCCACCACGCCCTTGGCGTTGCCCAGCACCTGCGCGTGAGGGAGTGCACGGGACATGATTAGCAGGTGCTGCCTGGGCGGTGCCCCGACGGGTGCCCTCAAGAGCTGCAGCTGGAGCACACGCGGCTGCTCGAGCGCATCCCTGCTAGGTGCAGGTGCTGCCGCCAACTTTGCCAGAGGCGAGCGGCGTGCTTGCGCACCTGCAGCGTGAGCGCGCTGGTGCACTTGGTGACGAGGAAGTTGAGCAGGTTGGTCAGGTAGGCCAGCGCCGCGTTGGCCAGCATCCACCTGCGCACAGCGGCGGCGAGTGGCGCCGCGCTCAGGACCCACCTCCCCAAAACTTCGCTAGAGGAGGAGCGGCGCTCCTCCACCTGCAGCCAGGCCTGCCTCCTCTGCTGCGACCTCTCGCTGCAGCCCTAGGGCACCGCTGCAAGGCAGCCAGCCGCTCACCAGAGGAAGTGGTTGTTGGTGCGGTAGATGGCGACCGCCTCCCTCCACGCCGTGGGCTCCATCACCAGCACCGTGGGCACCAGGAAGGCCGAGCAAAAGGCGCTCATGTAAAAGAGCAGGCTCATGGGGTCGAGCTTTTCCGTCGGGTCCGTCATGAGGATGGACTGCACCACCGTCTTTAGCGCGCGGCCCGCCGTGGCGCTGATGCAGAAGAAGAAGCCCAGCGCGTGGAAGAGAGGCTCGCCGCCGCTGGCCACCACCACGCCACCCATGACAGGGACCAGGGCAAGGTAGGTGAGCACGCTCTCCCGCGCCCCCTGCGGCATGCATAGAGGTGCAAGCGTGTGGGGCGTGCGTGACTCGTGAGGGGTGTGATGTGGTGATGGTGGGGGAGGCTTTTGCGCCGCTGATCAGCAGGGAAGGGACGCACACACCTGGAGGCCAAAGGCGAGCAGCGCGGTGAAAAAGGGCGTGGTGGCGCCGACCGCCTGGTTGAACGAGACAGGCAGGTACCTGTTGCGGCGCAGCACAGGGTGTCGGTGCGGAGCGGAGCCTTTGGGGTGGCCGCTGCCCGTGGTGCGGCGGGCGCGCGGGCCGCGTGCGTCCCCCACCCCCTCAACTCCCAACTGGGCCGGCTTCTCACTGGAGCGAGGCGTTGCCCAGCAGGATGGTGCTGCAGAAGATAAAGGCCAGGAGGCCGACCTTGACGGTCTGCTGCCCCGACTTGAGCGGCTTGAGCGGCATCGCCAGGGAGGCCAGCGCCCCCAGCAGCACGCACGCCGTCATGTGCGACAGCGTCAGGAACACCTGCGCAACGACGCGAGCGCGCCCGCGTGCTCTTCGGACCTGCGCGGCACCCGAGGCGCGATGAAACAGCACCTGCCACGCCCCAGGCGAGCGCACCGGCTTGTTGAAGCCCGTGTGCGAGAGCAGGTACTTGTTGCCCAGCACGACGAGGATGTTGCACGCGTACCAGCACGCGATCACGGCGAGCGTGAGCGGCAGCGGCGTCTTGTCGCCCTCCCCCACGGGAGCGGAGCCCATCGTCGCGACGGCCCGGGCCTCACGACGGGCCTCACGACGACGGGCCTCACGACGACGAGGACGCCCGATGCACGCCGCAGCAGCGTGCGGGGGGTGGGCCTTCCAGCCAGGTGCACGGCTCCAAGGACGCTCGCCTCCGCTCCGCCTCGCCGCTGCAGCAGCAGTGCCCGGGGCGAGGCTGCTGAGGACTTGCTGTGCTCCTAGAGTGTGCGCCAGGCGTCTGCTTGCGTATTCTGCGGCGGTGGAGGCGCAGGGCGCACGGCGGCGGGCCCTGCGGCGAGCGCATGCGTCAGGTGGTGAGCCCCTACGCTGAGCACGGCCTGAGCAAAAGCAGCGCGCTGTGCACGGTGTTCTCGTCGTTGAACTGTGCTGGATGGACAGGGGGGTCGCGTCTGTTCGTGAGCGCCAGGTTTCGCTACCCTGGCAAGCCCGCTCGCGCAGAGGCTGCGCACACTGACATGTTGCAGCACTTGAGCCGAGCACCTCCAAGCAGGCATGCGCACATGCACGCCGTGGAGCACGCCTGGGCGCCGTGTTTGTGTCCTACCGCAGCGCGCTGCTGACGCCCGGGAAGAAGCTCCGCACGAACTCGTAGTAGTCCACGTGCCCGTCCCTGTTGCGGTCCACCCTCTCTATCATCTGCTGCATCACCTGCGGACCAAGAGAAGCAGGCCCACCAGGAGGCCACACTTGAGCTCGCCCGCACCCAGTTGCCCCACCCAGAGGACACTCACTTGCGGAGCCACTGCACCACTCACGTCATCCTTGACGTACACGCCCAGAGCGTAGAACCCGTCACGAAGCTCGTCGTACGACAGGACGCCGCTGTTGTCCGCGTCAATGAACCTGCGGCGCCAGCGCAAGCGTGAGCATCGTGCATCTTGGGCTGCGCTCCCATCAGCCGTATGCTGCCACCGTCGCCGCCCATGACCCGACGCGCCTGAAGGCCTCAAAGATGACGTTGCCGGAGCTGGTGGCGCTGTGCGCGCCGCGCGTGACGGCGTTGACGCGCGCCATGTCGATGGCCGCGCTGACGGTGCGGGCGGCCTTGATGTCCTCGTTGCGCTGGTACTTGGTCACCTGGCGGCAAGCAACCACCGCGCCACACACCTTGCCACACACGTGTCAGCGAGCGCCACGCATGCTGGGTGCGTCAGCTCGTCAGGCGAGCACACTGACCTCGTCCGGCCTCGAGGTGGGCCCCGGCAGGCCGAGGAAGCGCTGCATGTAGGCCAGCGAGAAGAGCTCGACCAGCTTGCGCAGCTCCACGTTGCCCCAGTCGCTCGTGTGCACGTACCCCTTGCCCTCACGGTCCAGCCTGCATGACCAATCCACACACACGCTCAGCGCGCGCTCTTCATGCCAGGCCAAAGTGGAGGTCACGAGCGCTAGCTGGTTGGTTAGCAAAATGCGCACTTGGCAAAGATGCGGTGTGCCTGCTCGAGCGAGAAGCCCAGCGACAGCGCCGCGTCCTCCATCTCGCTCAGCGTCACCTTGCCGTTCTTGTCCTTGTCCATGTGCTGCGCAGGGGTGCGGGAGAGAACGGGGTAATGACGCATTGACATGTCAGGCACTCAGATTGCGGCGACGTTGGCCACCCCACATGCACGGCAGCACAGAAAAAGAGCCAGCAAGGGGATGGGACTTGCCTGGAACACGACGAGCGCGTGGCCGCGCGAGGGCCGGAACGACCGGTACGGGTTGGGCACGCCGCCGCGCGATCCTGGCCGCAGCCCGCCCCTGGACGGCACGCTCGGCGCGTTGAACCGGGAGGAGGCTGCGTGTGCACAGTGCTCACATGTGCGTGTTGGGTGGCAAGGCCCTCCCTCGCCTCTTGTGTGCTGAGCGTGCCAATATCAAGCGGTGCGGCGCACCAGAGGTGGACGGCCGCAGAGCGGCGCTGGCGTCCCTGCCCACGTCCACCTGCGCCGTGGCCGGCCGCTGCAACTGCTCGCCGGAGGAGGACGGCGCGCCGGCTGTCCGCGCCACCGCCGCTGCCGTGCTGGCGACGTCGGCCGTGCTGGGCCTGTGGGCGTGCAGTTGCTCCAGGCTGGCGGCGGGCGCCGTGCCGGGGCGTGAGCCCGTGGGTGACTGCAGCGCTGCGTGCTGCAGCGGCCCTGGGCTGTGCAGCTCGCGCAGGTTCCGGGCGTTGACGTTGGCGGGGCTGACGGGCACCTGTGGGTTTGTGCAGGGGGCACGAGGAACCAACAGGGTGCGTGAGCGCCCCAGCCCTGCCCCACCCGAGCGCAGCGCCCCCAAGGAGGGTAAGGGGCACACACCTGGAGCTGCTGGAGCGAGTCGACGGACTGGGCCATGCGGGAGAAGCGCACGCTGCCGCTGTGCAGGTGGTGTGCCGGCGCTGCTGTGGGTGATGCCGCTGGCGATGTGCTGCTTTGCTGTGACGCCGGCCGGGCGTCCTGCGATGGGCACGCAACACCACCACCCGGGAATGCAGCAGCTTGGTGGTGCACCAGCAGCGATGCACCGGCCGCACCGCCTGCCTCGCGGTGCTCGCGGACCCGTTTAAACCAGGCTCCTCACCGTGCGCCCCAGCGCCCCAGCCGTGCCGCTGCTGCCTGGCCGGGAAAAGGTGAGGCTGGACGCCACCTTGGGCCGGTAGCCGTAGCCCTCGCGCTTTCGCGTGAGCGCCCCCATGAACGAGTCCACCGACATGGTGAGCGGCGCGTCGGCCGGGCGCACGCTGTGGCCGGCCGGGCACACCTGGAACACGCCGTCGTCCCACCCGACCTGGTAGCCGAAGGTGGACAGGCCCAGCGCCACGTGCTCCAGTGCCGGGCTGGCGCACAGCTTGCGCCGGTCTGCGCACACAGGTGAGCGCCACGGCGGCAGAAAGCAACAGTGTCAGCACAGTGTCAGCACACACCTCTTCACCACTTCCTCCTTTCCTCTCTCGTTCCTGGAGGAGGTCAACATGTTTGACCTGTCGGCCCGCTCGCCTGTCAAGGGTGAGAGCGACGTGAGCTGCACGCCGCCAGCGGTGAGGCGCCCTGGAAGGCTGCTTCTCGTCGTGTCGTCCATCGACACGCCGGCCTCGCTGGCCGTGCTGGCCATCTCTAAGTAGTACCGCACGATCGCTTCGGCGCTCTCGGGGCGAACGAAGCACAGCGGCCGGCTCTACGCCTAGGGGCAGTGTCAGTGCGCGCCCTGCTGTGGTCTGCCTAGCTTGCTAAGCAGGCCCAGCAAAGGCCAAGCCCCGGACTGGGGCGGCAGCGCAGAGAACGGCATCTGTGTGCGGTGGCAATTCTGAGCAGGCGTCTGCTGCAAGTGGGGACCCAGTAGCCTCCGAGCAGGAGGTGGAGCAGGAGGCAGGGCGCGTCTCCGCGTGCCCCAGTGCCCCAGATGGGATGGCTGTCGTGGCTCCCCCCGCTAGTGCGGTATCGGCCCGAGGGCCCTTACGCCGTGGCCGTGGCGGACTTGGCGTGGTGCCACCCTACCTCGGGCCCGGAGCTCTCTCCTGAGCGCCACCTGAGCGCGCGCGTGTTCTACCCGACACCGCGCGGCGCCACCTTCCTCGGCGGCTGGCACCGGTGGCCGCTGCTGTGGCTGCCTGCGGCCATCTACGCCAGAGGCTACGCCACAGCGCTGGTGAGCCCGGCAAAGGCCAAGGGCGTGCGGGCCGAGCTCGTGCGCCTGGTGCTGACGGCACTCATCTTCTTGCTGGGCACCACAGCAGCCATCCCCGCCGTGCGTGGCGCGCCGCTGCTTCCCCCTCTGGAGGACAGCGACGACGCAGCAGCGGCTGATGGAAATGACGAGGCAAAGCGGAGGCGGCCCCGGCAGCGCCTGCCGGTCGTCGTGATCTCTCACGGCTACCTCGGCAACCGCGGCATCCACTCCCTTCTGGCCACTGAGCTCGTCTCTCAGGTGAGTCGAGCGGGGGGAGGGGGCGGGCGCGCCGGTGAGCACGCGCACCGTGTGTGGTGGCAAGTGACTCATCCCCCAGCCCAACGCAGGTCGAAGTCTCACAGCCAGAACCGAATTCACTGCACGTGCAGGGCTTTGTGGTGGTGGCGGTGGAGCACGCCGACGGCACCAGCAGCCTCACCCGCCTGGCCGACGGCCTGCGGCCCGAGGCGCTGCCGCCCACCGCCGTGGGCCGGTACCTCTTCCACGCGCCCTGGGGGCCCTGGGAGGTGCGCGCGCCCTTGCCCTTGACGCCTGCCGCACCACTGTGCCGCCAGTCTTTTGCGTCATTGCTCGCAAGGCGGTCACACGTGGGTGCGTGTGCGGGTGTCGCGCGTGTGCAGACGTCGCTGGAGCGCACGCGGTGGCGCGTCAAGGAGCTGCTGACGGCGCACGCGCTGCTCTCCGCCATGGACCAGGGTGAGCACGCCTTGCTCGCCTGCTCGGGACGGCCTGGGTGGCCCTGCACCGCATCGGCCCCCCACCCAGTCCTTCGGTCCCTGTGCCACCCTTTCTGGCGTGCTCCTCTCCCTCACGCTGTGCGCATGCAGGCCTCCACGTGGACGGGCTGCAAGTGTCGGGCCTGCCGGCTGGCCCCCCCGGGCTGCCCGTCAGCGGAGAGCAGGCCGGCATCGACCACCCGGGCGTGGGCACGTGCCTGAGCGCGCCCAAGGCAGCAAGCTCGGGGCCTGGCGGCAGCGGCGGTGACGTTGGCAAGGCAGGGCAGGGCGTGACGACGGCGTCCTTCTTGGCCGGGCGGCTGGACCTGGGCCGCGTGGCCGTGCTGGGGCACAGGTGCGGCTGCGTGATGGAGAGGATGCATCCGCCTCTACCGTCCCTCTGTGCTAATCTGCACGCGCGCCACCCTTACCTCGTGCGCAGCTGGGGCGGCGCCACGGCGGCGCTTGCCGCGTCGCAGCACCCGCAGTTTGTGGCCGGCGTGGCGCTCGACCCCTGGTGGTGAGTGAGCGGCGCCCGCACGTGCCTTTGCCGCTTGGGCAGTCACAGCGCTCCACCCTGACGCATGATGCGCGCACACCTCGCCCCTCCCCCTCCCCTGCAACCTGTGCCGCAGGAAGGTGATCCCTCCCGACAGCGGCATGCTGCAGGGGCGCTGGGCCACGCCGTCGCCGCTGCTGGTGCTGGGCAGCCACGAGTGGAACGGCGAGCCCAACGCCAAGGGCGAGCTGCCCTGCGGGCTGGTGCAGCGCGACCAGGCCATGGCCGCCGCCGCGCACGGAGGCGGCGCGCTGCTGCTCGTGCCCAAGGGCTCCACGCACCACTCCTTTGACGACATCCTGCACCTCTTCATCGTGAGTCTGGCCGTGCGGGAGCTTGGGACAGATCTCAGAGGGATGCCGGGTCGTCCACGCGCATACGTCTGCTCGCCACCCCCGCCGCGTCTGCTGCTCGCCACCCGCGCCACGCAGGACTTGGTCGCGCCGGTGCTCAAGGTGTTTGGGTTCCACAGCGACCTGCACCCGCGGCGCGCCACCGACCTCACCGCTCGGTCCGTGCTGCACTTTCTCGACACGCACGTGCTGGCGGCGCCGGCTGGGCGGCGCCCCGGGGCGACCAACCCCGGCGTGCGGCCCGTGGTGCCGGTGCCCTTTGCGGCCCGTCACGTGCAGCCCTACGTGGACATTTTGGGCGCGGACCTGCACGCGCACACGCTCACCGCGCCTGCGTCGACGTGATTGGCATGCGCTTTGGCACCTGCAAGACCCTGAACGCACACGCAGCAAGGGAGCACACATTTGCAGCACAGCCCTGCTTCCAGCTGAAGATACAGCTGCCCCTGAGCTTGGGTGCACGCTGCGATCGTGGCCGCGGTCAAGCCTTCTCGCCGCATGGCCTCCTCCAAAGGCGCGAGCAGCAAGCGAGGGTGAGGAGCCGCACTTGTGTCGCCTCGCTGCCCGCCCTCTCTCGTCGCGGAGTGCTGATGGCGCGCCGTAGCGCCGTGCGCTGCATCTGCATCTCGTGCAGGGGAGCTTCCAGCGGGAGCAAGACTTCCGCTGGGCTCGCGGCGGAGGCAGCAGAGATGGAGAGCAAGCTTCTGGAGCTGCGCAGGACCATGGCAGAGATGAGGGCCATGCGGGAGGCCAGGACGTGAGTTGCTGCGTGGCACATCATGCGCGCCGGGACGGGCGATGCACGCATTGCTTTGGAAAGCACTCCATGACTTGGAGGGGCATGTCTTGCGGCACGCAGGAAGAACAACGACACGGGGACGTACTGGCGCAACGCGGCGCCGGCAGCATCAGCGTCCAGCGGCGGCGCCGGGGGGCGTTCCTCCTCCGTGCCAGCGGCCTCGGGACGCACCAGCAACAGCAAGGCGCCGCCCGCAGCCCCTCAACAGCCCCAGCAGTCGTACGAGACCCCGTCCATGTTTGAGCGGTGGGTGGCCGCGGAGATCGACGCGGCGAACGCCCTCGGTGCACGGCGCCCGCCCCCGCAGCCACCAGGGCAGGCCCCCACGGAAGGGCCGCCGCAGCTGTCCGTGGATGGGTCGCGCGCCAGCGGCGGCAGCCGGGGCGGCGCGCCGGCGGCATCGGGGAGGCCGGGCGCGCTGGCAGCCGCGTCCACCGGCGCGGCGGCCTCACGTGGCATGTACGGACAGCTTGCTGTGGAGGGGGGCCAGGTGCGCCGTAGAGACCGCTGCTCTGCCTCTCCTGGCACGTGGACACACGTGCGCAGCGCATTGCTAGGCCCTGCTTTGCCACCCTCGCCCACGCCACCCCAACATGTCGTCCTTTGAGCGGTCGTTGTGCAGGCCAAGCAGCACCAGCAGCTCCGCCCAGGAGCGGGATGGGGAGGGTGGGGCGGGGCGGGCGGCGGCGGGGTGGGCGGCGCGGGCACCGACGCCGGCGACGGCGACGCCGGCCTCCAGGCGGGGGCGTTTGACGAGGCGGAGAGCCACCGGTCGTTCCTGGACGCTCTCAACGAGTGGCGCGCCGCCAACCGCCGCGCCCAGCAGCCAGCTCAATCCGCCGAGGGCGATGACCAAGAGGAGATCAACATCGTGGGCACGTCCAGCAGGCAGGACGCGGCAGAGGTGCAGACCGAGGCCGCGGCGCCGCTGGCGCAGCGGGCCGGCTCCGCCCGGGGCGCCTCCAGCGCGGCGGCGCCGACGTTCTTTGACCGGCTCGTGATCAACTCGACGGCGAGGCAGGCGGGGCAGATGGCGAGCGGCTCAGCTGGCGAACAGGGCGCAGAGGGTGACGACCAAGGGGGGGCGAGGGGCGTGGCGGAGGGCGGCGCGGACGCGCAACAGCAGCGGAGCGCGGGCGAGGGGGCGCTGCGGCACCGGGGCCTGGACGTGTTGGACGAGCTGGAGCGGCTGGAGGAGCAGCAGCGGCAGCGGGCGGCAGAGGCGAGCGACAGCGAGGAGGAGTGGGCGGGTGGTGCGGGCGCAGATGCGAGTACGGCGCATGAGCGAGGGGCGGCTGGGGCGGGGCCCGTGATTGTGACAGCGCATGGCATGGTGGGGCTCACCAAGGGCGCCCGGCTGCCTGACGCCATTCTTCTGCCACAAGCTGACGACTCGGGCGGCGGCGAGTGAGAATGATTTGCTGCTCCGGGGGGTGCAGCGCTTGCTGTGGGACTTGGCAGTTGCAGGAAGGCGTGCACACAGCCGTGCAAAAGCGCGAGGCGGAGCACGCCAAATGCACCCAGTCGCTGCCTGCATCCCTCTGGGCCCACAGCATCACTCCTCAGGCACACCCTGCTGCTGCTGCCCCCCCTCCCCGTCTAACCCATCAAGCAAAGCGCTTGGCCACCGCGTCGTAGCGCGGCAGCTTGTCGCCCAGGCCCCCGTACACGGCCAGCGTGGGCCCGCCCTTGAGCGCCTTGGCCACGTAGCCCGCCACGTCCGCCGCGCCCAGCGCCGTGACCGCCGCCGCGTGCTCGCTGGGGCTGAACTTGCCGCTCAGCAGCAGCTGCGGCGCCGCCGCCGCCGCCAGCCCCGCCGCACTGCCCAGCTGGGCCTTGTAGGCGCCGAGCACCGCCTGTGGGAACAGCGAAAGGAGCAAGCGCACCAGACTGCTCAGATCCATGGCATCTGTGCGAGCCCTGCGGCCCCCCAGGGAGGCTGAGCCCCACCCAGCACCTGCTTGGCCGCCTTGAGCGCGGGCTCCGTCACGCCCTTGGCCACGGCCTCGAGCTTCTTGCTCGCCGCGTCCACCGCCGCGCCCACCTGCATGCGCCAACCACCCAACCCCGGCAAACCACGCTCGCAGCGCGCCCGCCCCCCCTCCACGAAAAGCTTCGTCCACGCAACACAGCTTCGTCCGCTCACCTTTGCGGCGGGCGCCGACGCCACCAAGCCCACCAGCCCCGTGCTCTGGTAGAGGCTGGCAAAGCTGCTGACGCCGTCGGCGCCCTCGCCCCCGTGCGGCAGCGCCGCCGTTGGGCCGCCCAGCAGCGCCTGCGCCACGGCCGCCGCCGCCGCGCCCTTGGCGTCCGCCAGCCCGCCCTTGGCCTCAAACGCCAGGCCCACGTACACCAGCGGCACCGCCGGCGCCAGCACGTTGAGCGCCCCGCCCACGTAGCTGCTGCCGCCGCTTGCACTGCCACCGGCCGCGCCGCCGCCGGCGGCCGCCGCGCTGGCGCTGACGAGCGGGCCGGCCAGCTCGGAGAACTCGTCGAGGCCGACGCCGGCGGCGGCCAGCACGGCCGAGCCGGGCGCAAAGGCGGCGGCCACGTACTCGGCGAGCGCCTCCTTGGTCACGTGGTCGAGCGCCGAGGGGTCGGGGTGCAGCGGCAGGCCCAGGCCGCCGTCAAAGGCGGCGCGGTGCAGCACGTCGGCCAGCACGACGGCGGGGTCCTTGAGCGCGGCGGCCAGCTTGGCCTTGGCGGCGGCGACGGCTTCCTGCACCTCCCAGTAGTTGAGCTTCTGGTTGAGCGCGGCGTCCAGCAGGATCTCGGTGGCCTCTGGCGTGTGCAGCTTGGGCGCCGAGACGGTGAGCGCGAAGAAGTCGCGGCCGACGGCCGTGGTGGCGACGGCGCCGAGCTTCTCGAGCTCGCGGGTGATGCGGAAGGTGGTGCGGTTGAGGCTGGCCTTGAAGGCGAGCTGCTCGAGCACGCGCGACGCGCCCGCCGCGGCGGCCGGCTCGTGCGCCGAGCCGGCGGGCACGACGAGAGAGAGCGAGGAGATGGGGCCGGCGGTGTCGACGGCCACGACCTTGGTGCCCGTGGCCAGCGCGCCCGACTGCAGCTTGGGCGGCGCTGCGGGGACGGAGGACCTCAGCGGCGGGGTGCTGGTCGCCAGGGGCTGGTCGAGCGGCGTGTCGACGCGCGCGCTCCCGAATCCCAGGGACGAGAGCAGCGAGCCGCCCGAGCTGCTGGGCTTGGTGGCCAGCGCGGGAGCAGCTGCTGCGGCCGCGCTGCTGGTGCTCAGCGCCCGAACCAGGTGCGGCAGCATCGCGGAGGAGAGGAGAGCGCCCTGCTGCAGCACCATGTCGCGATGCTACGCGGGAGTCCCACCTGCGCGCGAGCGTGCGTGCGTGCGTGCGGCCCACAGGAGTCGCAATCACCAACCTCGCCAGCAGCTCGATGCCGCGCCAAGCAGCGCTGGGCTGCACGACGATGGTGCCGCGCATTGACGCTGCGCGAACGTGTCCAGCCCCCGGGGCGCCGCGATGGCCATCGGCGATGCGCACCTCGAGCAGAAAGATCCTCAAGCTCGGCTTGTGGAGCGCCTGGGGCAGGAGCAAGCCTCCCCTTCTAGCACACACAGAGCCTCTAGCAGAGGCCTCCTCTCCAAGCTCTCCAAGCTGCTGCACCTCTCTGGTGCACCGCCGCATGGGGGGGCGCAAACCCCTCGCGCGGCGCGTGGTGCATCTATTCGCAGCCAGCGTGTGCAGCTCCTGCTCCCAGGGGAAGTGGGAACGTAGGCGCTGGTCACAAAGCTCTGGGCACAGAGCTCTAGAAGAAGTGCTGGCTGAGATGGCCTCGACCTCAGCGCTGGACGCCGCGCGCCTGCGCGTGGTTCTCTTTGGCGCCACGGGCATGGTGGGCAGCGGCGTGCTGCGCGAGTGCCTGCTGAGCCCGATGGTGAGGCGCTTGGGCAGGGGGGGGCACGCGGGGCGCGGCGACAGCCGGGGAAATAGACGCTGCGGAGGGAGTCAACGCGACGCACACCAGCAGCTGGCAGGACACCCAAAGCAGACGGGGCCTCCGTCTCCCGGCACACCAGGGGGCACACCTTCGTGACATGGCAAGCCCACGCACGCTCCGCAGGTGGACAAGGTGCTGTCGGTGACGCGGCGGCCCACCGGCACGCCGCCGCACCCCAAGCTGCAGGAGCTGGTGCACGGCGACTTCAAGGACTTTTCCCCCATCGCCGACACGCTGCGTAGCTTCAACGCCTGCTTCTGGTGCCTGGGCATCACCTCTGCGGGACTGACGGAGACCCAGTACACGGAGATCACGCACGACTACACCGTGGCGGCGGCGCGTCAGCTCGATGCGCCCAGAACGTCTTTCGTGCTCGTCACCGGGCAGGGCAGCGACCGCAGCAGCTCCACCATGTGGGCGCGCGTCAAGGTGCGGGTTGCTGTGGGCTGGCGCTGCCGCTGCCGCTCGGACAGGGCCAGGAGCAGCAGGAACAGCACCCACCTGTGTGATGAGCGGTTTGCGTCTCGTGCAGCCATCTCTGGAAAGCAGACGATGACATCACAAGTCGCGCACGCGTGCGCACGCGTCACAGGCTGTGTGGGGGAACGTGGTTCATCACACCGCAGGCCAAGGCCGAAGACGCCATCCTGGAGATGCCCTTTTTGCACAAAGCCGTCTTCCGGCCGGGTATGATCCAGCCACTTCACGGCATTGAGAGTAGGACGACGTCGTACCGCTACTTGTACAAGGGTGAGCGATGCGGGAGCATGCGTGTTGATTGAAAGCCGGTAGAACTCAGTCGGTGAACTTTGTCGTTGCGCCGCGCTTGCGTGTGCTCTGCGCAGTCCTGGGGCCCATCATCCCGCTGGTCAAGGCGTGCGCGCCCGGCTCAGTCACGTCGACGCAGAACATCGGGCGGGCCATGCTGCAGTGCGCGCTGGTGGGGCCCACCACGCCCATCAACACCAGCGCCGACATCAACGCGCTGGTCGCCAGCTTCGAGGCCTCTGCCGCCGGCAAGCTGCCCTCCACGCCCGACGCAAAGGCCTGAGTCAGCTGCTCGCAGGCCCGGGCACAGCTGTGAGGACTGAGAACTGAACATAAGCAGCACCTGGCTGCCAGCTGCACAGCGCCTCTGCCTCTTGAAAAGCGCGCAGAGAAGCGCCAAGCGTGCTGCTCGTGAGCGCCGCCTCCCTGCTGAGCCACCCTGTCCTTTACTTCGCCAGGCTCCTCCTATCTTGACTGCAACCGCGCTGAGCGAGTTGCACCGTGCTCACTCCTCCAACGCAAGCAACAGCCATCAGTCCTGGTGCTCGTGCGCGACGGCGGGCGCCGGTGCCGCGGCAGCCGCCGCCCCAGCGCCGTCGCCGCCTGCGCCCGCTCGCTGCTGCTCCTGCTGCTGCGCCGCCGGCGCCGGCTGAGCGGCGGCGGCGCCGCCGCCGCCTCCGCCACCACCACCTGCGGCCATCTCCTGCTGCGCGGCCGCGAACGCCGCAGCGTCCTCTGGGTTGTAGTTCCAGGCGGGCAGCAGCGAGGTCATGAAGCCCACGATGATCACGGCAATCTCGCCCAGGATGCCCCTGTGCAGCGCACAACGCACACCTTGGCGTGAACGCAGCTGCTCATGTCGCACACTGGTGATGCGCGGCGCCCGTGCACAACAACAGAAGAGCGCCGCACCTGGGCCGCTGGAAGGTCTCACCCGCCGGCGCCGGCGCCGCCGCTGGCGCGGCGCCCGCTGCCCCGGCCGCCGCCGCCCCCTCCGGCGCCGCCGCGGCCCCCTCCGCCCCTGCCGCCGGCTGCGGCTGCGCCGCCGCGGGGACGGCTGCGGCGGCGCGCGGCGGGGGCGGCGGCGCCTGCAGCGAGGCGACGAACCTCCGGAGCGGCGCCAGCGAGGTGACCCACAGCGCCACGGCGATGCACACGAGGGTGATGAAGCGCCGCCAGGTGAAGTGCTGCGCGCACGACGCAGGGGCGGCACGCCTACGTATACATATCAAGCAAAGCCACCGCGCACAGTCGCAAAGGCATTTGGAAGGACAAGGACCGCACCTGGTAGAGCACCATCCCAAACACCAGGATTTGCAGCAGCGTGCGCATGCTGATGCGCAGCATGAAGACGCGCTGCCGCCGCGGCCGCGCGTGCGCCGCCGCCGCCTGCCCGGCGGCGGCGTGCGCGCGCTGCTGCCCCGCCTGCCCGCCGCCCGCCCCTTGCGCCTGCGCCGCCGCCGCCGCGTTGTTGCGCGCGCGCGCGCGGGCGTTGGCCAGGAAGGCCGCGACGCCGCCGTCGATGTTGGCGCCGGGGTCGGCGGCAAAGGTGATGCGCGGCGGCCCGTGGATGTACCCGCCCTCCTGCAGCAGCCGCACCACCTCGGCCACCTCCTGCTGCGACATGCCCGCCCGCAGCACCACGTTGGACGGGGCCTGCGGCCGCGGCTGCCGAGCGCCGAGCGCCATCAGGTGCGCCTCCAACTCTGGCGGCAGCGGCGGCGGCGGCGGGAGGGTGCCCCAGGCGCCGGCGCCGGCCCAGTGCGGCGGCGCGTGCGCGTGCGCGGCGGCAAAGGGCCCGCCCAGCTGCAGGTGCTGCACCACGTGCTGGTGCAGCGGCGGGGGCACGCCCGCCGCCGTTGCTGCTGTCGAGGACGAGGAGGAGGAGGACGCTGCCTGCAGCTGCTGCTGCAGCCGCTCGTTGGCGGCGTGGAGCGCGACCAGGGCCTGCTGCGACGCAAGGTACGCCTGCGAGTGCACCGGCGGTGGCGTGACGTTGCGGCACGGCAACGTCGAGCGCGCGGCATGCGGAGGGTGGGGGGGGGGGGGCACGCGGGTGAGACGGAAACGCACCTGTGTGAAGGCCAGGGACTGCGAGGGCAGGCCCGACCCTGGAACGGGGCGCAGCGCAGTCAGCGTGGCGGCGGCGCTCGCCGCCGCCGCCGACGTGTGGCCGGCAACCTCTGCCGCCGAGGAGGAGGGCCCTGCCGCCGCTTCGCCCGCCGCGGCCCCCGCGCCCACCGCGGCGCCCTCGGCCGCGCCGCTGCTTTGCGGCTGGGCGGCGGCAAAGGCGTGGCCGGCGGCCAGCGCCGCGGCGTACGCTGCTTGGTAGGCGCTGGCCACGACGGGGTTGAGGAAGAGGGCCGGCGGCATGGCGGGCGGCGCGGCAAAGTGCTGCGGGAAGGTGCCGCCCAGCCCCAAGCCAAACGGGTCTGCAGACGCCCCGCTTCCCTGCAGAGCGTTGTGGGGCCGTAAGCGTCACGTCAGGGTGACAAACGCTCTCCAGCAGCAGCAGCCGCGGGGCGGGCAAGGTGTGTGCTTGTTGCTGTGGGTGTGGACGCACCGGGAAGGGGAGGGGGTCCAGGTGGAACAGCGGCGGCGGTGCTGCTGCGTGGGACGTGGCGCTGGTGTCTGCAGCTGAGGGCGCGGCCTGCGCGGGCAACGCCGCTGCTGTGGCTGTTGCTGCGGTGGTCGACGTTGCGGCTGTGCTGGTGCTGGCGCTGCTGGACGCTGCTGGGGCAGCGGTGGTGCTGCTCGAGCTGCTCGCGGCGGCGCCGCTGCTGTGTTGGGGCGCCTTGATCACCAGGTGCAGGTTGTAGGGGCCACCGCTGGGATCCACCTGCGTGCCAGTGCGCAGACCCGCGCCCCTGGGTTGACGCGCTTGGCGCTTGGGGGGCTGCGAGAGATCGGCAACCTTTGGCAGGCTCACCTTGGTGACGACCTGCGTGACCGTGAGCGCCCCGTCCTTGAGCACCTTGCCGGCGTAGATGAGCTGCGCGTGGTCGAATCGCCCAGCGGCACCTCGCGGGTGATGGGGAGGCTCGAGAAGGCTTGCTGGGACACGCAGACCTCCTGCCCGCTGCTCACCGTCTGCTGCGAGGGGTCGGGGTTGCCCGGGTAGCGCTGCGCGATGAGCTCCTTGACCTGCTGCAGCGTCGCGTCCACCGGCACGCCGTCCAGCTGCCACCCCTCGGGCATCGCAGGGTTCTTGATGATGAACGTGACCACCGCCTTGGGCGGGGCTCCTTGTGACGACGCCATGGCTGCCGCTGCTGCTGCTACTCTGCAAGCTTGTTGGGATCCACCATCGCGTGGCCTGGGGACGCAAGCCCGAGCGCCATGCGCGAGAGGAGAAGGACGCTGGAGCCGCAGCTGGGCAGTTTTGCGCCGCGATGGACGAGCTGGTGGTGGTTGCGCTGGAGGAGGTGGCGCTGGAGGGGCGCAGAGGTGAGCGGCATGGCCCCGCACGCGCGCGGCGCACCTGTCGGCCGCCCGGCAGCGTCAGTGCCCCCCAAGATGCTGCGCCGTCGCTGGCCTTGCGCACTGCGTGCGGCGAGCAGGGTGCGGTGTGATCCAGCTCTGGGAGAACCTGGAGCGCCGGCTGCCCATCAACAACGTCATGGCGCTGAGCGCGCCGCTGCGCCAGTACGTGTGGACGCACCTCACCGCCCGCACGCACGACGTGCGCCTCTTCGAGGAGGACGAGATGCAGCCGGCCGCTGCGCCCCCGCCAACGTGGGTGCCGCAGCCAGCGCCGGCACGCTGCTGCGCACGCCCTGCCCCGCGCCGCCGCAGAAACAGCCCTCCGCCAGCATCGCGCGCGTCGCTAAGCTCAGACGATGCTCCTGGCGCCGCGCACGCAGGACGGGGAAGAAGGGCAAGAAGGCCGCACGCCCGCCCGAGCCCGAGGTGCGCGCCCACGCTGCCCCATGTCCGAGCCTTCTGGCGGCACCCTGACGCATGCATGTGCATCGAACGCGCGGGCTCACGCCTTGCTCCTGCCCGCAGAGGGCGTTCATCGCGCCAGCCGACATCCCCCGGGCGTACGCCGACGCCGAAGTGCCAGGCCTGCGGCTGCTGGTGCGATGAAGTGGCGCAGACAGCCACGCGTTTCGCGAAAGCAGCAGCATCAGCATGCAGCATCAGCGTGCCCGGGGCAGCCGCGGCCAACGTCGCACCCGCGCGCTGCCCCGACCTTGCCGCTGCAGGCGTCAGACGCCGTGCGCAACAGCGTGCTGGGCATCTACGACGCGGGCACCTGCCGCTTCCAGGTCTCCGACGTGCAGGTGAGCAGTAACGGCAAGGGGCAGCGGCCGCGCGCACCTCCGGCAGGGGAGGGGCGAGCAGGTCTTGCCGTCCCGCCGTGCTCCCGGTCTGCATTTGCGCCTGCTAAGGGGAAGCCTCAGCTTGCCTTGCGCGACACCCTGAGATCTTGCACTCGCACATGACGGCGCCGTCCCACCCGCAGCTGGCGGCGCTCGAGGAGGTGGCGCGCAAGCGCAACGTGGGCATGCTGCAGAGCCAGCTGGCCGGCATCATGAACATCAGCAACGCCAACTTCTTCTACGTGTGCAAGGTCCGTCAAGCCTTCGGCCTGCTCATCGTGCAATCGCCACCTTTGTTTGGCCGCTCGCCACGGCACGCTCGTCCTTCTTGCCTTGCCCCGCGCCTGCGGCTCTGCTTCGCGGACCCTCTGAGGCGCGCATCGAATCGTCAGTCGCGCCAGGCCTCGTTGCGGACGCGCAGCGTCGTCCTGCTGCCTGCGTGGTGGCGCCAGGCCACGTGCGTGCGTGGGCGCGGGCGCGAGCACTACCGGTGGTTGTTGTCGTTGGCGCGTCGCTGGCGCGCGCAGAGCCTGGAGGAGCGCGGGCTGGTGCAGCGCACGCCCGTCATGATCCACGCGCGCAACGCCCAGGTGGTCAACACCAACGTGCTGCACCTGGTGCGCTACGCGCCGCCCGTGCGCCTGGGGCCCTACCAAGTCTTCAAGGTGAGGGAGGAGAGGCAGCGGCCAGCTGGGGCGCTGCTGAAATTGCTCGCGAACGTCGCGCGCTGGGCGCGTGGCGATGTGGACACCTGTGTACGTGCCCACGCAGATGGTGGACGTGGCGGGGCGCGGGCAGCAGCTGGACATGGACTCTGCGGCCTACACCATCCAGGTGACCGCGCGCTCGGGCCGATGCTCGGGACGTGCACACCGTCGGGACGATATGGCACGCCTCTGTCGCTAGCTGCCGCCACGCTCAAGCGCCACACTGCGGTGTTCAGCTGTCAGAGAGCGGCGTTGGCATGACGGCGCGGGGCCCTCCTCCCTCTTACTGCGTGATGGACGGGCAGCGCACGCGCCATCACCTTGTCCTGCTGCTCTCCCGGGCCCTCTACATCTCTGCATGGGGCGCTGCTCCTCTTGCGCGTGCTGCGCAGGACGACGCCAAGGCCATGCGCGCCATCAGCGAGCGCATCGCCGCCACCAAGGACCGCGTGGTGGTGGAGGCGGAGCTCAAGGTGGTGCTCGGCTACAGCGGCTCAGCAAAGGGCCACCGCAGCTGGAGGCGCATCAAGGTGCGCTCCCGCGCAGCGAGGCTCGCGTGCGTGCAAGCAAGGTGCCCAAGCCAGCCTGGCAGCGCAGCGGTGGCGTGCCGCGCTGGCTGCGTTGCGCAGTCGCCCACCCTGCTCCCGCACGCACGCTTACGTGCGCGCCTGCGTGTACGCTTGCACGTGCAGGGCAAGCTCGAGAAGAGCGGGCACGTCGCCGTGTTCCCCGTCGAGATGGACGGCAAGGCTGTGGTGCGTCACGCCCTCGTACCCTCCCTCCCTTCCGCAATGCCCTTGTGATTAGGGACTCCGCACCCTGGCGCTGGCGGCAACCTCGTTGTGCGCGCGGGCGGCGCGCTGACGCCGGCGCTGCGCGTGCTGTGCGCGGCGCTCCCTCTGGCGGGGAACCTGGCGCAGATGTGCGTCAAGCTGCTCAAGGAGTTCCGGGGGCCGGCCGAGGAACTGGAGGAGGGCGACGAGGACGACGACGGCGGAGAGGACGCCAGCGGCGCCGGTGAGCTGCTGCGCCTTTCAAGTCACAAGGCGCTGGGCAGCGCCGTGTGTGTGTGTGTGTGTGACAGCTGGCGTTGCCCGCGGGCTGTCTGCAGGCGGCGGCGCGGGCGGCGGCGGCGGCCCCGCCGGCGGGCTGTTTGTCGAGGTGTCGGTTGAGCGGCAGTTGCTCGAGGCGGTGCTGGCGGCGGGCCCGCAGGGCATCCTCAACACGCACCTGTTTGAGACGCTCAACCTGAACCGGCACAGGCACAACAGCGTGCTCGTCGAGGTGGTGCGCAAGTACGGCCTGCAGGTGCGCGCGCACCCCCAGGCACCCTGCCTTGGGCAGAGCAAACGTGGCTGCTCTGTTGTGTGCGGGGGGAGGCGAGGCTGGAAGTCGTGCTGCCCGGTGTGTGAGTGTTTGTGGGGGAGGCGAGGCTGGAGGTCGTGCTGCCGTGCGTGTGCTGTGTGCGTGCTGGGATTTGCATCTGTGTGGACACCTCGGTGGGGATGGAGTTCAAGCTGCCCAGCGCGCGCCCCCACCTGGCTGCTGCTGCGGCTCTCCTACCTGGGGCGGCTGCACCGCTCCAGCGTGCGTGACGGCGCGGGTCGGACAGCAAAGGGAGGCCTCTCGGACGCATGCGGGCGCGCCTGGTGTTGCTTGAGCCCCACGTCAAGCAGCCACGTGCCGAGCCGCCGCGCCCCGCCAGTGCCGGCGCGGACGCGCAAAAAGCACGCCGCCGACGCCGCTCCTTGGGTGCTCGCAGGTGGCGGTGGTGAACGTGGGCAAGGCCGTGCACAACCGCATCCAGGCGCCCGCCTACCTCATCAAGCAGTACCGTCAGGACCGGGCGCTGCTGCTGGGCGACGCCGCCGCGCCCGCCGGCGCCGGCGCCGGCACGGGGGCCATGGAGGTGGACGATGCGGCAGACGACGAGGGCGGCGAGGGGGTGGAGGAGGAGGAGGACATCAAGGAGGAGCCCGGCGGAGGCGGCAGTGGCGTCGTGACGGGCAACGCGCTACGGCAGAAGCGCAACCTGGTGCGGGGCCCTGCCGTGATCTCATTTCCAGCGCTGGCAGAGCTGGCTCAACGTGCATGGGCGGGCTGACGGCTGTGCGTGCGCGCCGCGCGAGCGCAGACGGACATTGGTGACGACCGGCTGCGGCGGCTGTACGCGCGGCTGGAGGACAAGGGCTTCATCGTCGTGGCCGAGATCAAGTCCTTCCTGTACGAGCACGAGATGGCCGTCGGGCTGGCGCCCGTCTCGGTCACCATCGAGCGCAAGGTGCGCCGCCCGCGTGCATGTCTTCACGTGTGCCCACCTGCTGGATCCATGTCTGTGGCACGACTGCCGGGTGAGGATTGCAGTGCAGCATCACGCAGCCAAAGCGGCCCACGTGTGCGCGCTGCATGGGCCAAGTTGCCACGACGCCACGCACTGC
>VFQP010001289.1_pt1 | contig 34570 bp, 54 predicted proteins | sample 3512351 | NCBI WGS metagenome assembly VFQP01 (sample SAMN10412372, study PRJNA504923) | tailings metagenome | isolation source: Relicate 1 Philex TSF1 revegetated site | place: Philippines: Tuba, Benguet | collected 2017-08-29
TGTGTGTGTGTGTGTGTGTGTGTGTGTGTGTGTGTGTGTGTGTGTGTGTGTGTGCGCGCGCGCGCGCGTGTGGGTGGGTTGTGATGGTTGCGCCCCACCATACCCCCTCCACACACACACATATACCTTGAAAAGCTCGTTGCGATTAAACAGCAAGTGCTGTGGTGTAATAGTGGCAGCCAGCGTATCGGGTCCATTTGCCACAAATTCAGCAGCATCACGTGTGGTAATGTGTTCCATCACCACCTTGAGATCGGGTACTTGTCGTAAAAGGGGTGTCAGTACACGCTCGATAAACACACGCTCACGATCGAAAAAGTCGATATCTGGATCAGTGACCTCTCCATGTACAAGCAACAAGATGCCAGCCTGTGTGTGATGAGGTGGACGTTGGTTGTCCATCGGTTGTCATTTGCATGATGTTGCACTGCACACCACACTGTATCACATTGCACATGCCCCCACTCACAACCACATCCAACAGTATCACATACGACAATAAGCATTCTCTATGAACATCTTCACCATGTGCTCCTCCACACACCTCTGCCATGGCCTGCATTGTGGGCATGCACTTGTTCACATCAGTCACACCCGAGTCTGAATTTGTAGTAGCACCTGCAGGATAGAGTTTAAATGCAGGGATGCCTGCTGCTTTGGCTGATGCAACTTCGGAAGGGGGCGTATTGTCAGTGAGGTAGAGCGTCATGAGGGGGGTGAAGGATGAGGTGTGCAAGGGGACAGCAGACATGATGCGTGCCTTGTAATCCAGTGCCTGGTGGTGTGGGGGTGGTGTGTGGAAGGGAGAAACGTGTGTGTGTGTGTGTGTGTGTGTGTGCGTGCGTATGCTCTCCAAAAACAATGGCCGCGCACCTGCTGTGTGGTGGTGACGGGGGGTACCAGATTGGGCATGATGATTGCCCGCTGGTAGTGTGCAGCGGAATGTGGCACGACAGATGCCATTTGAGGGCCATCACGCACATGCAGGTGCCAGTCGTCGGGTTTGGTGATTTCCAACACCGATGGTGCCGCTGCTGCATTGACTAGCACTGCACGTCGCTGCATGCAGGCTACTATGCGTGTGGAGGGATGAGCAGTGATGTTGGCAATCTGAAAGAGTGTTTACCACAACCCTCCACGCACCACCACGAACGGCTGATGTAGCAGATGTAGCGTGCAAAGATGTCAAAAACATGCTCAGTCCAAACGCACACTCTCAAAACAGTACCGCACTGTTAACGCCGTATTGACTATGGTGAGGTTTGGATTATCAGCGCAATGTTTATGCACAGTTGTGTAGTCACATTAACTCCCTCAAGGACAACACATGTGGTCAAAAAACAACCGCTCGTGTGAGCACTTGAATGCCAATTGATATATCCATAACATCCATATCAATACCATAGACCAACACCTCACAAACCACAAACCACATTCAAACACATCCAGTCCACCCCCCCAACCAGTTGCTGCTACGCTGATGCAGCTCGTTGGGGGCTCAAGTGGTTGGCCTTGTGCACTACACAAACGACACATCTTCATGCAGCAAGATCCAACAACGAACAACAAATCCCCTCGCTGTCACCAACTCGCCCATTATTCCACCCTGCCAACACTCAAACCACGACGTCACACATCCATCTCAGAAGATGTATGTGCAGTCCACGCTTCCAACAATGACTCTGCAATAACATGGCCAGATGCTGCAGAGAGCCCTAGCGCAAACACCAACGGGAGCAGCGAGCTCCATGACAAGCTTGCAGGGCTAGAGGCGCTGGTGAGTGCACAGCGGGAACTGCTGACAAAGCAGCAGGCTGCACTTGATCAGCTGCAGCAGCGGGTGGAGATTAGCCAGCCCCGGCCAGGCATGGCACGTTCCAGTTCGACGACGAGTGCAGGGCAATCCGTTGCCACCAGCAGTGGCAGTGTACGGCCGTTTGATGCACAGCGCAGGGCGGGGTATGGCGACCGTCGCTACTTGGGGCTGTACGACGCGCGGTTTCACAGCACATCATCGTACGTGATCATGTTGTGTGATCATCATCATCTTCTTGACGGGTAGCTATACATGTGAAATACATGTGTGTGTGTCTCACACACAGGGGTGCAACACCACGCGATTACCGAATACTGCCACGTAAAATCATCCTCGTTCGCCACGGAGAGAGCATGGGCAACATTGATCACAATCACTACACATACGTGCCAGACCCCCAAGTACCCCTGGTATGGGTTGCTGTGTATATATATCGCAAGGGCTTTTTGTTGTTTGGTGTTGTTTTGTAATGCAAGACATACTTGTGGGGTGTCACAACCCCATTGCATGTCCACCACGTTCCGATCCCACTGCCATCCCATCACAACCACCATCACACCCATCCCATCCCAACCCCTCATTGCTACAAACCCCATCACACAGAGCGAGCAGGGCTATCACCAAGCCATTGCTGCAGGGGAACAGATCCGTGATCTCATGGAAAGTGATGGTCTACCATACAAATTGTTTTTCTATTACTCACCATACCTACGTAGCAAGCAGACATTTGAGGGAATCGTGTCAGCCTTCGACGATGAGCAGATTGCAGGTGCACAGGAAGAGGTGCAGATACGGGAACAGGATTTTGGCAACTTTCAGGTGGGTGTGGGTGGGCGTGGGTGGGCCTGGGTGGGCGTGGGTGGGTGTGGGTGGGTGAGATGTGTGCATTTGAAGAAGGGAGGGGATGTGTATATAGAGTGCATGTGTGCATATAGAGTGCATGTGTGTATATAGAGTGCATGTGTGTATGTCTTGTCATGTCATTGGTATGCACCTCCTCCACCCCCTCTCCTTTCCTCCTCCACCCCCTTTGCACTCCCTCTCCTCCCCTCCCCATCAGGATGCTTCTCTCAAAGAAAAAGAAAAAGCAGAACGACTGCGCTTTGGTCGCTTTTTTTATCGGTTTCCCAATGGAGAGAGTGGTGCTGATGTGTATGACAGGATAACTATATTCGAAGATCACATGATCCGTGATATTAATGCAGGTGTGTCTTTTGGAAGGGGGGTTGTGTACTGTGTAAATACTATGTTGTGGATGATGTATGCGTACACTATATGTACTGTATATTGTATATGTCCTGTGTGCTGTATATGTATTGTTCACTCTATATATACTGTATGCTGTGTGTGTATATGCTGTGTATGTGTCCATGTTGTGCACATCACCACTGGCCCTCGCAACACACACGCTCTCTCTCTCTCTCTCACACACACACACAAACACACACACACACCTTCAGGTCGTTTCAGTAATGACACCAGCCTTGTACTCGTCACACATGGACTCGCCACCCGTGTCTTCCTCATGCGCTGGTTTCACTGGACTGTTGACCAATTCCTCAAGGTGTACAACCCACCCAATGCAGCTCCTATTGTGTTGGAGCGTGTCACTGGGGAGCATGAGTGCTACCCAGGGGGGCCTGCCTCATGGGTACATACCAAGGTGTGGGTGGGTGGGTGGGTGTGGGTGCATGTTGCATCGCATGTGTGTGTGTCGTTATGTGTGTGGATAGTGTTTCTGTGTGTGTATACTCTTGCTGTTGTGTGTATATGTATATCTGTGTGTGTATATGTACGTCTGTGTGTATATGTGTATCTGTGTGTATATGCATGCATACATACTACCTGTGCAGGCTCTGTATCGCTTGCATGATGGTAGCAAAGAGCTATGCAAGGGCGTGACCGATGATATGTGTCAAATAGTGTCCAGACGCCGTACCGGGGTGGCCAACATGGCTGCTGCTGCTGCACCAAAGCAAGAATAGTTGTGATCTTTGCATGTTATTGTGAATATATTGATATGTACATGTACAACACGCCGTGTACCCAGGCATTGTACGTGTTGGGTGAAAGTCGAGCATTGGTAGAAGGTGTGACGGACTCCATGTGTACGACGAGGAGTGGACCGTTGGGTGGCAAGCCGAGGCATTTGGGAGGCTCACTCCACAGCGACGTGGAGTGAGGTGGAGTGTTGTGTGTAGGGCTTGCTCAGCGAGGTGGAGTGAGGTGGAGGGGTGTGGGGGGATGTGATCATGCTGCGTGTCGAGACCTAAAAAACCACCTGAAAATCTTTTGTTCCACCAACAATTCTGTTTTCCTCACAATCCTATTCAATCAGACAGGACACGGTTGTATTTCATTTCTGTACTTGTTGTAAATCGGTAAAGACCTTGATGTATTGGCCCGAGGGTTCCGCGGGTAGATGATCAGTAGATATGCCGTTAGCTTGCGCACACAAACGTTAGCACACTGCATATTGCGTCGACAACACAACCCAAGGATGCAATCTTGACTACAAGGAACAATCTTGACTTATGGGCACACCCCAGCATGGCACCGCGTACCTTGTCAAAAAACTGGTGGGTGGTGTGTTTACGCTCACACTATGCGCAATGGGAAGGTGTGTCGGCGGGTGGGTTGCACAAACAGTCATCATCCAACCCCGGGGTTGTTACACCCTACCAAACACCACAGCTCGGTGCTCCCATTGGCATGGGCATTCAGCGTGACGGGTGTTGTGGCAGGGTTTACCATGCTCATAGTGGTGGCCCTCGCCAACACATACACGTGTGACATCTTGTTGCATGCAGCGCGCATCACAGGGACACGTGACTATGAGGGGCTGGCTTTTGCTGTGGGTGGCAAGCCATTCAAGGTAGATGTAGGATTGGTATTGCACACAGCATGTATTTGCACGCATGCTTAGTGGGGGTCGATATGATGAGTGTGCTCAACAGTGCAACAACCATGATGATCACTTTGCAATGCCCCGTCAACACCTCCCTCCCCACACACCAAGGTGACTGTTGAATTCTTTGTGTTGTTGTTATTATACGGCAGCATGGTTGGCACATTGGTCCAAATAGCAGAGATCAGTCATTTTACGTTGCAATCCTATTTTCCCGGATTGCCACCATGGATCCTCGCACAGCAGGGTTCATTCATTATGTTGGCATTGGTGTTGCTGGTTGTACTGCCATTGTGCATGCTGCCCAGTATGGAATCGGTATGGTTTTTTGTTGGGGGTTGGGTGCACATAGTTGTATGTATGTACACCATCATGTATACACCCACACCCCATCATTTATACACCCACACCCCATCATCCCCCCCCACACAGTTGGAGTATGCTGGCATTGCTGGTACATGTCTAGTAGGTGTGTTGGTGGTGGTAGTCACACAGGCGAGTGTGTGGCACGGCCTGCCCGCCATACACAGTGGTGATCTGCCTGTGTGGGGGATCAAGGATCCAGGTAGTGTGTGTTTTGCGTGAGTATGATGTGTGTGATGATGTGTGTGTTGTTGATATGGGTGGGTTGCTAGTAGTGGTATAGTTGTGTATATGTGTATACACACACACCAATACACACACCCACACGCCCACCAATACACACCCAGGGTCATCATGTGGTGCAGCAAGTGTATTTGGCTTTGCATTTTTCCTACAGCCCTTCATCATGCCCCTGTTGAGTGAAATGCCAGTGGGGAGAACTGGTGTGATAGTGACATCATGGGCAATGCGAATCACACTACTCGGTGTGTGTGTGTGTGGGGGGGGATGTGAGTGTGTGTGGGGAGGGGTTGGAAAGGTAGGATGGGAATGCGCAGTGGTTTATTATACATAATAATTATACATAATAATTATACATAATAATTATACATATATACACACAGATTTGCACACTGTATACACTGTATACACATACACACACATACACACACATACACCTCACGCACCACATTCACCTGACACACACATACCCCCCCCCCCCCACATACACACACACAAACACCTCACACAGGCACTGCTCTCGGTACATACGCCCTGTTGGGTTTCTTTGGCGCTGCACGATATGGCAACCACACAAGGGGCAATGTGCTGCAAAATGATTGGTTGAAGGGGGCAGGGGGGTTTGTGTTGAATGCCAGCATGACGGGTACGTTGGGGGTGGTTTGTTTGTGGGTGTGGTTGGTGTGTATGGTGTGGTATTGGTGTGTATGGTGGTATGTCAGGCATGGTTGGATGTATGGTGTGGGGTTGTGTAGGGGGATGGAGACATAGGGTATGTGCCTCTCTCTCTCTCTCACTCTCTCTCTCACACACACAAACACACAATTACACACACACATACACACACAATTACACATGCACAATTATACACGTACACACAATCACACACACAGCATACCTAGCTATATCAGCCCCATGTATGGAGGTTGCAATGAGGCACACCATCATGTCATGGCTACCCAGCAGCACACCACATGCCAGTATACACAACAACAACAACAACAACAGCAATAACAACAACAACAACAGCAATAACAACAGCAATAGTATACACACCAATACTACCACCACCGCCCATCAGCATACCCATTGGCGACAACATCTCCTTGTTGCAACACTCGTACTCACAAGTGCGGGGGGTATTGCAACAGCATTCCCAGCAGATTCATCATCCATTCTGATAGTGACGTCGGCAGTGGGTGTGTGTGCAGTGTCCTATGTGCTGCCCATCACCATTCACTTGGCATTGTATTGTGGCGTGTACGTTGGGTGGTGGTGGTGGGTGGTGATGGGTGATGACGTGTGAAAACCACATGTGTTGTGTGTTGACAATATGCAACACACACTCTATCCCCTCTGTTCCACACACACACAAACACACTCTCCCATCACACACACTCTCCCATCACACACACACACACATGCACCCCCTGTCCTTCCCCATCCCCCCCCCACCCCACCCTCACACACCCTCACACAACACCCTCCCTCTGCACACACCTAGTGCCAAGTGTCAGTTGGAGGCAATGGCACGCTACCTACCTAGTGCACGTGCCTTTCATCATCATGGGTGCTGGAATGGAAACAACCCTGTAGGAAAACCACTGGGGAGGTTGTTGAGAAGATTGTCTTCTGCCAATAGCGATGCATTTGAGGTGGGGGGGGTGATGGGTGTGTGAGGAGGGTGTGGTGGTGGGGGGTGTATATCTGAGGAGGGTGTGAGGTGGGGGTGATGTGCACCCAGCATCATGACCAATGTGCACCACATATGCAAGGCACAACGACGACATACCCCCACACAACATCACACACATCCCCCCCCCCCCAAATACACACACAGGCATCATCGCTCCCCACCACCCCACGCCATGCCACCCCCCCGTCCCCCTCCCCCCTTTCCCCCACCCCCTCCACCAGTGTACACCCCCACCCCCACCCACCACCCTCACCACCCTCCCCCCAAGGCCTGCCCATTGCTGCCCCTCGCGCCCTCCACTCCTACAGCAGCAACCCCATGAGTGGCAGCGCAGGGGGCTCCGGGAGCGTACGAGGGGCCCTGTCACTCCTCCTGCGCAACCTGTCGCTGTCCTCCACCCCACCCCTGGCGCTGGTTGCAGGGGCCCTTGCCCGGGGCGGCAGTATGGAAGGGGGGGCCCTGGGGACCCCACTGCTGGACCCCTCCTCACCAAGGGGGGGCCCTGCGGAGGGGGGTGCGTCCCCCTCTACTCACGGGCCTGCTGGCGTGTATGCTGTGGGTATGACACATCATCATGACACTTCAAGTGGAGAAATGCCACCCAATGCAGTAGCAGTGCCAGTGGCAACATATCCTAGGAACATTATGGGTGGTGGTAGTGGTAGTGGTAGTGGGCCTGGTGGGTACCCTGTCCTGCATGTACAACAACAACAACAACAACAGCAGCAGCACGGGTCATCAAGGGATGCGCAGTGGCATGTGGAAGATGAGGCCTACACCTTGCTTGAAGAACCCTACTGCAAACGTGGCTCTGTCATAGTCACCCTGGTGGTGGATTTGCTCTTGCCGTTGGCTGTGGCTGGGGTGGGGTGTTTTGCAAGTGTTGCTGCATTGACAGATCTGGCCAACACCAATGGAGCACGAGCGTAGCAGCAGTACATGTGGGTGTTTGGTTGTGTGTGATGAGAGGGTGATTTTTTATATGTTGTGGAATGGTCTATTGATTGTCAATGTGTGTGTATGTGTTATCCATGTTGCACTGTGTAGTATGAGCACATGTCGTTGTTTGTCTGCGTGTTGGAACAAGAGAGGAATTGAGGTATTGTACGACCCCCATGCTGTGCATGTTGAGGTCCTGTTGTTCGATGCAACACGACATACAAATACGTCCATATTACTCGCTCCACACCATAATCTTTACTCTGTGTCCACCACAAAAGGTGCCCAAGCACAAAAATATGTTGTGTGAAAATCAATCAAAGCACCACAAAGGAGGGCTGTATTAAGAGGGAGGGTGTACAATCATCTGATTTTTCCTGGGGCAGTGCAACAGCCACAACACCTGCACAACAATACTATGCCCACACTACGCACAATACGACTACTACTAGGACGATCATCACCGACTTGGTAGGGCCCGTTTTTGCGGATGTACATGCCCCTCCTTCCATAGTAATTCATGCCTGTTTGTGTTGGTGTGGGGAAGGATGATGATGGGAATAGTGAGGTGCCATTTGTACTGTATAGCAAGAACATGCATACCATACACATGTACACATAGCACATGTGCATACACTTCATCCTGGTCAATATATACCCCCAAATCCACCAACCACTTTACAATAAATTCCCACCAACAACTATACACCCCAATGTACACCAACAACTTTACACCCCAATACATACTTGATCCAGTATTGTTCAGTGTCACCAAGTAGTTCCATTGCAAGTTGACTAAATTCTCTACTTACATATTTGAATTCCTCCATCAGTGGCTGTGATATTGGTGTGTGCGTTTGTGAGGGTATGTGTGTGTGGGAATATATGTGTGTGGGAATATATGTGTGGGAATATATACATGTGTGAATATATGTGTGTTGCTGTGCATCACATTTGTGCATCATGTGTATATGCCATACATAGCCCATGCCCTCATGATATGCATACTCCATGCTCTCCACCCACACACCTTGACAAACCACTTGGCAAACCGCAGTTGACTCGTCGACACCACCACAATGTCCTTGTCACAGGTCGGCGTCACCTGCATCCCCAGCGCCCTCTCCTTGTCCCCCTGCTGTATAAACTCCTGTGTGACCAGCTCCCCCCATAATGTGGCCAATCGAGGCACACGAAAGGGGTTGCTAATGTCTGCAGTGTGTAGAATGAGTTGCAGTAGTATATCCTTTTCATCCCACAAGTTGATGTCTGGTTGCTTGCTGCGCGCCCTGTTGAATGCCTCTAACAGTTGAAAGTGCTGTGTCATGTCTGTCATGAGCACACTGCCAATCACCATGCGCCGCATCTGTGGGTGGGTGGGTTGTATGCAAGTGGGTTGGGTGAGAGTAATAGCAGTGGGTGAGAGTAGTAGCAGTGGGTGAGAGTAGTAGCAGTGGGTGAGAGTAGTAGTAGCAGTAGTAGTGGGTACCAGTACAGGTGGACATGAGTGAGGAAAGGACACAAGGATATCGATTATCATACGTCATACACCACCAAACCATATACACACCGCTTTATACTCTTCCTTGCTAAAGTGTTGGAATATGTTGAATGGCTGTTCATGTGCAAGACGAAATGCACAGCTGACATGATAATTTTCGTTGATGCTTCGGTCATTGTACATGAGTGCAGTTGTGTGACTTGTGTTGGCAAGAAACTCATTCGTCAAGCCTGTTGGTGTATAATAGGGGGTGTAGAGGGGCGTGTGTAGAGGTGTGTGTGTGAAGGTGTGTGTAAGGGGTGGCATATCGAGATGTGTGTGCATGTTTGTGGAGAGAGAGAGGAAGGATGTTTGGACGGGTGCGCCCTTTTGTACAAATGTGTACAACATGTGTGTGCAGCCCCACACCAACATACCAGGATGTGCAAGGTCATGTACAACAGCAGCAAACAACAATGCAAATTTTTCCAACAGCGTAAACCGCCACCCCTGACTCTGTGCAGCACGCAGCATCACCGCCACTGCTTGTGTGACATCAGCCGCATGAATGGAATTGTGATACGGGTTTTCACCTCGATATCCCTGCTGCACAGCTCTCAAATACAAATCAAAGGTTGCCTTGTCTATTTTCCACCCATCCTGTGTAGTTTGTGGGGGGGGGAGGGGGTGATGGGTGCAAAGGAACAAGTGATCAAACACCAACACATGGGTGCAGCAGGAACAACTGCATACCACGAACAAATGCACATGCCAACACTGCACAAAACCCTGCAAATGTATGCACACCACTATCAACATACCAATAATCCTTCTTCTGTAAACACTGCCATGGCAAGGGCATACAGAGGTCGACCCCCACTTGCCTCATGAAGCTCAAAGACATCAAATGCCGACCACTCAAACACCTATGTGTTTTGGAAGCAGGGTGGGAGCAGGGTGTGTACAGACGTGATGCATACCAGCCGTGCCTAAACCATGCTATGTCACAACAACCAGCCCCACAACACCTTTCAACAAGACATTATCTACTCCTATGCACACCATATGCACACACCATATGCACACCACCCACCCCACCTGGTTGAGCACCCGGCGTAACAATGGCGACTCATCCAGAGGCGGCCCCAAGTCACCCTGTATAAAACTCAATTCGCGGTGCATCACAGATGAGCCTGTCGCAGTGCTGGGTGTCTCTTCGTCTATCACAAGTTGCCCCCCACACGCGTCGTCGTGTGGGCAGTGCAGCTGTGCCCCTCTACTGCTTTGTATGTGTGGTGTGTCAACACTGAGTTTGCTGTTTACAACTACTGAGGATTGCTGTTCTGGTACAGGCAGAGGTGGTTCATATGCTGTTCGAGATGTCATCACGAGGTATGGCGTGCATCCACTGGGGTGCTGCACCTGTCGACTGCTGCACCTGTCGTCTGCTGCAAGCCTTGCTGCGTGTGTGTGTTGCACCACGGTATAGAGCAGCAACTACAAATTGCTTTCACTGTGTACGCTGTGTCTTTTGCTGTGTATACCGCGTTGTGTTGGCGACGAAAGTCACTCGATACACATCGTTTTGGTGGTGGCTGGGCCGAGGTTCACAATATGCACAACTGGCTGGTTGGGTAATCAATGTCCTTTTATCAAACCTAGTGTTGTGGTACTGGTTGGTTTGGAGCTCAGTTATATGTTGTATATGTTGTGTGTTGTGTTGTGATGTTGTTTTCAGAGTTTTGGAGTCATTGTGTGGACAAAACCCCATGGGTCATAATGCATGCCGAGTTCACCTTGGCCAACCATGGTGTGATTGGTTACTGCATTGGGAGGCCATTGGGAGGCAAAAAGAACACGCACACACCAATATATATACTCCACATGCATACCTCATTGATACACCCACGCTCAAACACACCCACGCACCAAAACACACACCCACACACCACAACTGTTGGGTTGACCACCAGCAACACGTCAGCGTTGGGCAAGTATGGTGCACGTTTGTCCAGGCGCATCTGGTGTGCATGATGACCTCTGTCCATCCATCACCCCAGACCTAAGTGGTGGGGATTTGACTGCTGCCCCCCATCAACCCTCCGTGTCACCTCGACACCTGTGTGTGCGACGACCTCTGGTGCGCAATGAAATTTCTCAATCAATCATCACCACAGCATACTTGGCGTGACCTGCCATTTCTGACCATAACATTGTCCTTACTTTGACCGCACGACGCCGTGCTCCTGACAACCACGATCGACTGACCCATTGCACCCGACATCCGCCGACCAGCCTCTTTGACAAACCCTAACAACCAGACCACTCCATCACCACTGCATTACAGGTATGCAGATCATGCACTGATTGCATGATCGCATGGTCAACCCACCACCATCGGGTGCAATGTCATCGTGATGGGGGGTTGATCACGCATCGTCCTATTCTACGTCCTGTTTTGATCATGTGCATGTGCATTGGATTTTCTAGCACCTGAGACGGTTTTTGAGGGTGGTATGATGGGGGTGCTGATGACCATCGATCATGCAACACCCCATCTGCCAACCACACAGACACACGCGCTTCAAGCATCTGCAACGATGAAAACACGAGCCATCAGCTGGTTGGCCGTGTTGCTCGCCCTTTCTGCGGGTATGTTGTTGGCGATGGCGCTGAAGGCGCATGTGTGACTTTCATCTAGAGATGTTGTTCCACACTCGAATCCTCCACCACAGGCGTTACCAGCACACTCACGACTGATGGTATGTTGCTTCCCTTATGTATTGTGACACTCAGATCTCCCACCCCCAATCCCCCTTAACAGATTTTCTCAGCGCCCCCCACCGCTCCCTCCTTTCCCTTGACAACGAGCTGACTGACACTAGCCCCTATGACTTCAATGGCATGCCAGCCCCCTACATCACCACCAACGGGGATTCCCTCGTCTCCCTTGCCGCTGCGTTCAACATTGGCATCGACGCCCTGCGCACCGCTAATGGCAAACTCTCCCTCCCCCTCAACGAAAGTGCCCTGGTGCCCGTTGGTATTGCACTGACACTGCCAGGTATGCCCGCCGTGCCCCCACTTCCCACAACGGTGGTGGTGCAGTCACTTGAGGAGGCTGTCGCATTTGCCACTGCCTACCAAGTGGACCTGGATGACTTTCAAAATGCCAACAAAGAGGTGTGTTTGTGTTTGTTGTTTGTTTGTTTCTTTGCGCCCCCTGCACAAGTATTCTTCTCCTACACATCCCCACTCCCCTCACCTACCAGATCGACGCCATCACACCCGGCACGACCCTCCGTGTCCCCCTCCCCCGCCACATGGTGGTCCCCGAGTGCAGCCCACGCGACACCACCGTCCTGTGCCCCCAACCCACGCAAACCCTCGAAGACCTGGCTGACGCAGCTGGCTTGGATGTCTCCTCTGTGCTTGCTATCAACCCCCACATTGCTGCACAACAGCGCCGTCTGCACCTGGGTCAGCCCCTCCGTCGCCCCGGGTCCATGGGGTCCCTCCCTGAACGCGTGACGGTCCCTGCATTGGGCAATGCATACGAGGCTTTGGCGTCTGCTGGTGATGTTGCCTTGACCGTACAAGGTTTGACCGTTATTGCAGAGCGCAATTCGTACGACACCGTGGAGCGCTTGCTGACCGTGACCAACTATAGCAGGGTATGTGGGTTTGGTGGGGGGGAATGTGTGTGTGTGAGGGTGTTGGGTATAAGGTTACCATCCCTATAGCTACCCACCTTGAACAACAACAACAACACCAACAACAACATACCCAGGTTGTGGAGCTCCCTGCCCCTGCCGCTACCACCGTCGCTGCACCCTCCGACACCACCACCACCACGCTCATTGATGGCACCACGGTCATGGGTGCCAATGACCTCCGTCGCCGCCTTAGTGCCCTCAGCTCCATCAAGGGCCCCCTGCAGGGCCCTATCAAAAGCAAGCCCGTGGCCGATGCTCTCCGTGGGCGCAACCTGCAGACCTATGGCTTCAGCCCTGCACCCCAGCAGCCCCGTAATGTGGAGTGGTTTGGTCGCTGTGGTGGCATTGAGGATACCTGCCAGTGGAATCCCTGGGCATTTTGCCAAGATGCTGCCAACCCTATGGTGCGGTGTGGGTTTTTGTTTATTGGATTTTGTGTCTCTGTTGGGATATGATGTTTGGAGTGTTTTGATTCCTCACATGCACAACCACAACAACACTCCTTTTCAACCACAACCCCACCCACAGCGCTACTGCAACAACGGATGGGCATGCAAGCGCGTGGACAGCTCTCTGTGGAACTGTCAACCAGCAGATCCCCCTCCCAACCCTACAAAAACCATCTTCAACTTTTTCGCACTGTGCGGTGGTCGATTGGGTCCCGGGCCCTTCCCCGCCGACGCTGCTCAGTCAGACGGTCAGTGCGCAACAGGCAGCACTTGCCAGAGGTATGTGATGATGGTTGGCATGGGTGTGTGTTGATTGATACCTGTGTGGGGTGTACACTGTACTGCACGTCTGTATGCACAGCACCATCATCATGTGCACCCCCTCATGCGCGCAGGTTGAACGAGTTTTTGTGGTTGTGCAACCCCTTCGTTTTCCAATGGCCATCACCTGCTCCAAGCAACCCCGCTTCTCCTGCTGTCACCACCCCACCCACACCCTCCCCCACTGTCACCACCCCACCCACACCCTCCCCTGCCGTCACCACCCCACCCACCCCCTCCCCTGCCGTCACCACACCACCTACACCCTCCCCTACCATCACACAATCTGTGCCTTCACCCACACCTGCCAAGGGTGACGGCAAGAAGGATGATGACAAGCCAAAGTCCCCCAAGCCAGCAGACCCCCCACCTTCCCCACAACCAAAGGTCAAAACCGAAGACCCCCCACCTTCCCCCAAGGTTACCCCTCCACCCCCCTCACCCAAGGTTACCCCTCCACCTCCCTCACCCACGGTCACCCCATCACCTTCTCCCGAGGTCCAAGAGCAGAAGTGGCTCATTGTGGATGGTGATCGCTGCGGAACCTTCCGTCCCAACCCTGTCAAGACATGCTACCCTGGATCTGCATGCTTGCAGTATGTGTTTGGTGATGGTGTGGGTGGGTGGGCGGTTGGGTGTGTATTGTGCAGTGTGTGGGGTGCTGCATGCTGTGCACATATTGCACACATACTGTACATACATTACCTCACATATTCCCTCACACATCCACATCCACCCCACAGAGTGGGTCCCCTCCGCTACGAGTGCGTCTCCCAGAGCCGCCGCCCCCCTGCCACACCCATCAAGACCTCCTCTCAACCCGACAACACCCAACAGCAAAACACCAACACCTGGCAGCCAGGCAGCTGGGTGCAGTATCGTGAGAAGAAGGGTCTCACAGGGCCTGCTCAGCCCACAGACATGAACGTGGGTGCCATGTGTGGTGGTGGGTGGAAGGATGCCCCTTTTACCAATGCCAACTGCGTCAACAGCGTCTGCATTCGGTATGGTTGGTGGAGTGGTTTGATGACTTGGCATGTAGTGGTGGTGCTGTATGGTGGTGCTGTGTTGTGTACACATCAATCACTCTATCAATCACTCTGTCAATCGCACCCACCCTCTATGTCCACACCCACCACCCTGTACACACAGCACCAAGTTTGACTCCACTGGCAGCGTGTGGACCTGCCAGCCAGAGGGCACTGTGGAAGTGGCACGTGAAGGCACCATGATTCGCAGTGTGGGTCAAATTTGCGGCAGCTATCAACAACCATTGCCTTGGTTGGAGTGCGGCCCTGGCTTGGGATGCTTCAAGTATGTGTGGGGGGGTGGGTGGGTGTTGATGTGTGTGTGTTGATGTGTGTTGATGTGTGTGTGTTGATGTGTTTTTCATGTGAAATGAGAAGGTCCATAGTTACAATGTTGCCTGTGCATACATGTTTGCACGATGCACAAACCAACCATGCACCACCATTCCCCCCCCCTCTTATCTACATAGGCCTGGTTCCAATGAGCGATACCGCTGCTTCCCTTCCACTGGTGGCCGCCGCCTTGCTGAAACCGACATGTCCATGGAGGTGTGTTTGCATTTTTTACGGCATACATTGTGCTTCTCTGTCTCTCCCGTATTTTTTCTGTTCCTCCTATACTTCTCTGTCCCTATATCATGCATGTTTCCCATATACCACACACTACGCTCTCCATGACCACTCCCCCACACGATTCCACTCTCTTTTCCCACAGGCACTCCCCGACCGTCGGGCCCTTCAAGAAGACACCCCAGCAACCCTGGATTACATCAAGAGCCTGTTGGAAGGCGCCAAGGACAGCTCTGCCAAGGATGCACATGCTGCAGTCAAAGAGGCACAACAGCTGTTTGCCATCCTGCAAGGTAATGGTGGCAGCCGACGACGAAGCCTCGCAGAACAAGAGGTGTGTTGTGGGTTTAGGGGTTTAAATTGCTTGGGTGTTTTCTTTTTCTGTTTTCGTTTTTGTGTGTGTTTTTGTTTTTGTCTCCACCCACCCATTCACCCATATCAAAACACCCATTCACCCACACAGGCTATCCCCTCCATGGCAGCAGACCACCCCGACCACAACCCCGTCCCCTCTATCGACCACATTGACCTCGCCGTCTTCCAGGATGACCATGCTGACGTGGAAGATGAGGCAGACGCTGTAATTGCTGAAGATACAACACCTGAAGATGCTACCACAGTGGTGCGACCTGGACTGTTTGATGCACACAAAGCAGCAAGCCAGGTTGCCCGGTCTGGTGGGTCAGTGTCGGGTGAGCGCGCAAGCCGTGTGCATATGACTGCTGCATCCATTACCCTGGAGCATGAAGCTTCTGTTGGTATGTTGGGGGGGGGTATGTGGGTGTGGGTGTGTGCGATAGGAGGGTAGGTGTTTATGGGTGAATATGACACATCCTGCTGCTTCTTATAATTATGCGCACATCATTGTACACACGCATCATTCATTGCACACACACAGCTGCACCAAGTGCTGAGGAAATTGAGGGACAGATCCGTGATGTGGTGACAACAGCACACGGTATGTGTGTGTGTGTGTGTGCGTGTGTATGTCATGTGTGTGCCACATCCTCACCCTCATCACCCCGTTCCTCACCCTCACCACCCTTGCACACACAGGTTCCACCACCAATGTGGATGACACCATTACCACTGCTGCCTCCACCATGGCAGCAAAAGCGGTCTCCTATGAACAACTGGCACAACAGCTTGAGGTTCTCCAGGCTGAGATTGCTGCCCTGCGTGCCATGCAAACAGCAGGGCACAATGGACGCCGTCAGCTCAAGCAGGTGCAGGATGACAGCACAGTTGCTGGCATCATTGAGGAGCTGCTGCAGTAAATGAGGATGAAGATATTGAGCAGGCAACAGGTGGCCCTGACGTTTTACACTGACCTGACCTTGACCGCTTTTCTTTTCATGGAGGTTTGACCGTTCTGTGGTGGTTTTGACTATGGTGGTTTGACCGACAGACAGCATGACTCAACCTCCAGACAGCATGACCCAACCTCAGCGCACGCATGACATCGACAGTAGCTCTTGTGACCACTGATGACGATAGGAAGATGACCATGAGCAATGATGACCATGTTGACCATAAGCAGTGTGACGATAGCACAGAATGACCATTTTGTTGCATCACTCACATGTTGACTACCGACTCACATGTTGACTACCGCAGACGTATGACCCATGCAATGAGAGCATGACAACCCCATGGGTTCCTTTTGACGTTGACCGCAGGCAGATTTCAACCCTTTTGACATATGTGCACGGGCAGGGTATGCGCCCTTGCCCTGCATGCATATTCCAGTGACGTAACCAGTAGGCAGGCATGTACGCCACTGCAGTGACTGCACTGTACAGCAGTGACTTAGGTAGCAGTACTTTGTGTTTTTTGTTGTTGACCGTGGTTGCTTGACCTTTGTTGACCGTGACAACAGGCATGCCATACTGAACACTGTTCCAGTGACAGTTGGTGTGATGTAACATGTACTATTGACAGAGTGGTAGTGGTGGGAATGATGCATCGGTGCCCAACCAAAACAACAAAAAACTGCTGCCTGTCTTTGTATTCTGTTTTGCAGGGAAAATACAGCAATATATATTCTCGTGTGCAATTGCAACTGCAGGGCATCACCCCACCTTTCAGCAGCTGCCATCTCCATCCTTCAGATCGCACCCTTTCTGTGCCTCTCTCTTCGCGCTTCGAGATGGAAGTCGACGAACAACTCAACACGAGTTTGGATGACTTGATCACACGAAACAAAGAGGGCAGCCACAGGCAATCCAGTGGCCAAAGGGAAACGCAAAGAAAACGTGCCAGGGAGCCTCAGCAGGGTATGCGTGGACTCAGGTTGCATAAAGCACACTGATGCTTAAGAAAACACCTGCAGCAGATATCATTTTTGCACTGTGCATCACGGACATGGGATCATCACCGTGTTCCACAGGAGGAACTGTGATTACTGTGGCACGTCGTGTGTATGTGGGGAACCTAGATTGGTCAGTGACATGGCAAGACCTCAAGGACCACTTCCGCTCTGTTGGCAACGGTATGTTGGATACACAGAGCGTGGTGTGCAGGCCTTGTGCACTTGTTTGATCGATGTAGGGCCATCTGCATGGTGTTTAAACAGCATGATCACATCCTGCACTTACATACAGTGCTATATGCAGAGGTTCTTACAGAGGGCTCGGGGGGGCGATCCAAAGGATGTGGCATCGTTGAGTTTTCCCATCCTGAAGAAGCTGCACGTGCCATTGAAGAGCTGCAAAATTCCACGGTAAGTAGTATTTTGTGTGAAAATATGCACACTGTACGGCTGGTGTAGACGCAGTTGGTTGTTGTTTCCATACCGTTACATGAAACCATGACCCATCATGCACATCATCATCCTACCATCCCTATACCTCAACAGCTCAAAAGCAGACTCATCTTTGTCCGAGAGGATCGTGAGGATAAGGAACTCCTCGCAGCAACAGGTGGCAGCAGTGGTGGTGGCGGTGGGTATGGTGGGCGGGCACGTGGACATGGTGGGGAGCCTTCTCCCAAAGCGGGTCGAGGGGGACCCCACCCTGGAGCAGTGCACCATCAGTATCACCATGGTGGTGGGAGTGCTGTGTTGGTGGGTCGTAAGGTGTTTGTGACTGGATTGGCACGAAGCACAACCTGGCAGGTGGGATTTTGTGTGTGCATACTATCAACTATGCACCCCCCAACACACACATCATATACACACACAGCATATACACACACATCATATACATGCATCATACACACCCACATCACACACCCACATCACCCACCCACCCACCAGGCACTCAAGGATCACTTTCGCCCTGCAGGTTCCGTGGTGCATGCTGTTGTACTACAGGTGTGTATGCCATGTGTGTTGTTTGATGGGTATCCATGTATTGTGTCAATATGCATCATGCAGGAAACGTAACACATGGTGTCGTACATGTTGCATCCTTCCGCACACAGAATGACGATGGATCTAGTCGGGGATGTGGTGTGGTGGACTTTCAAAATGCAGCCGATGCCCTGCGTGCCATATCCCAACTGAGCAACTCCATGCTGGATGGATCCCAAATACACGTGCGAGAATACCGAGAGGAGCCCCGTGGAGGGCCCGGCTCTGCCGGGCCCCCCTCGGGCCCCGGCTCGTTTGACGCCAGGGGTCCCCCCCCCCGTGGTGGCAGTGGTTCGGAGGTGCAGATTGTGGTGCATGGTCTTCCCTACCCCATGGTGTGGCAGGGGTTGAAGGACTTGGTGCGCGACCGCAGTCGTATAGAAGCGGTACGCGCAACCATCACAACCGGCAGTGATGGGCGCAGCAAGGGCTGGGGGTTGGTGTTGCTGCGCAACATGGACGATGCACAGGCAGTGATTCGGGTATGGTGGTGGTTGTGCATGCATGTTTGTTGCATTGCACGCTCCACACATGTACATCTTCCTGCATCACACACACTCATCACCCACACAGGCGGTCAATGGCATGACACATGAAGGACGTGTGTTGACAGCCAAGCTGGACAACAGGATGAACAACTAGGGCGAGTGGGGAAAGGAGTATTGTGTGACCCTGCTGATACCGCATGTTGACCATAAACATAAAAGTAGCCTGGGGGAATGGTCTTTGTGAACATTGCCATGGTTGTCTTGTGATACAAGCAAACATGCAAACAAGATTTCTTGCTGCACAAAAAAATTACGCATCGCAACATAAATGTTTATGAAAAACCTGAGGCCCCCTCCGTTTCATCCTTTCCCCCCCCAAAAAACGAAGAAGATTCACGCTCCCTTTTAACCCTCCTCGTCACCCTCCTCGTCACCCACCTCGTCCCCATTTTCACTCGTGCCACCCCCATCACCCACTGCCAGGCTCCCCAGTGCCGCCATCAATGCAGCATACTTGACCCCCATCCCCCCTTGCATTTCCTCCTTGCATTCCTCCCCCTCCACCACCACTGCAAGGGACCCTGCAACATCATGCGCCTGCTTTACAAACACACCCACCTGTCGCATGTCCCCAGTCGCTTGTGCCACGTCTGCTAGTTTTGTCAATGCCACTGCAACATCAAGCAGCATGCCCGGTGGTGGATTGGGTGTCGCGTTGATGAGCTGTTTTCGCAATTGCAAGACGTGATGGTAGCAGCGAGTGGCGTTTGGTAATGCATCTTGCAGGTACCACACATCGCCAAGTTTTGACCATGATACAGACAGTGCTTGCTGGAGCTCTATGACAAGTGTGGAATGCAACTGGTCAGGTGTCCCATCATCATCATGATGCTCATCCCCATCTTCAGGCGGTGGTGCTGCTATTGCGTGCTCCAAGCATGTGATGCTGTCCTGGTAGCACTGCACTGCATGTTGCACATCACCCATGCGCTTCTGACAGTCGCCCATACAACCCAATGCAGTACCCATCTGCATGCGCATCATGGCCATGGACATCCCATGTGTTGAGTCAATCGTCTCCTTGAGCTGTTTAGCAGCAGCACTGCAACGTGCAAGTGCAGCAGACAGGTTGCCTGCTGCCATGCTGCACATGCCAAGGTGAAGCGCGAGACTTGCTGCAGGATGGGCTTCATCACGTGGGATGGCACCCTGTGTGTGTGGATAACAACCCAGTTGGGTTTTACTATCTTGTGCGCACAAGAATACAGGCAGAAATACAAAAAGAAATACCTTCAAGGTGGGGTCTGTGGATGCCAATTGCCTGATGGCATCCGCTGTTGCATGGTGCTGCAAAAACCGATCAACCATGCCTGGGTATAGCATATGTATCAACAGCATGTGTGTATATGTACCATTGTTCCTGTGCACCCTCAGTATACATACACCAGTCTCACCTACCTTGGCGTGTGATGTCGGGCTTCAGGTGCACCACATCGGCCCCACACACGGGACACTCTGCAAAGCGCAGTATGCATCCACGGCAGAATATGTGCTTGCAGTTGGTAGAGAGCACGGCATCATAGAGGTAGAGCTTGCAGATGACACAGTGCATGTCTGTGAGGGCAGGAGCCTGGCTGGCACCATATCCAAATGGGCAGGAAGCAGGCTGTGATGGTGGATCTCGAGATGATGGTGATGCACCAGAAAATGGACATGCTTTTGACGCCGTTTGTGTCTCCGAAAGCGGACATCGTGATTGCTCCATCTGTTCTTGTTGTGGCTGTCGTTGACTTGACTTCAAATGTCAGCTATCACAACAACTGAAATACAGGGGTGCTTGTTTCAACATATGCTTTGTTTTGATCTTTTGTTGTATAATAGTTTCAAACATTATTGTCACACCAATCACAACCGCTTGAGGGTCTTACTCTTGCCTGGTGCTACTGTGCGTGGTTTTGCAAGCTCCCCCTTGGCCTTTTTCACTGCAGGTGCTGATGTCTCTCCAGCAGCAGCGTCTGTCCCTGGGGTGCTGTTGACAGCATTCGCTCCACCTGCTGCCGTCAGTGGCATCGGCCTGTGGTTGGTATGGTTGGAGACAACGTGTCATCAAACAATGTCAAAAATCCACATTCACCACACCATCATCCACCCCAAAGACCGTTTGGCAGGCTGTGCATGTATAGACGTCAACAAGCGTGCATGCTTTGCATATCCATCATAGTCTTCCATAATCAAGCGTCCTGCCTCCTCATTGAGTGCAGAATCAGGAAAGGGTTGTATGAGCAAGCATCGGATGACAAGGAGCACGTGTCGCAGGCCCATGTCTGGCTTCCAATCACGCTTGAGCACATTGACACAAATCTCACCCGTGCGGGCAATGTTTGGGTGGAATATCTTGGTAATAAACATCCCTATGGGTGGATAGTGTATGGAGAGTATGTGCAAAACACAGAGGTGCTTCCATTGATCAATGACCAAACAAAGACAACACCATGGAAGGGAATGTGCCACAAGCACCCTGCAATACGCACCCTTTGGTGGCGCTTCTGGAAAGTCACTCCCACATGTGAGCTTGAGCTGGAAAAAGCCGCCCTCGTACGGTGTAGACGCTGTGTGGCATGACCAAATACACATGGGAATCGTGTGTCATGCTACCCCCCCACCACCACCTTGCGCACCTGGCCCCTCCATTTCTACTGATACTTCTGCTATGTTTTCTTCGTTGACAATCACGGTGATGCCCTCATCAGGCTTGGTTTCGAGGTCTCTAAGCTCTTTGAGGAGCGCCTTTTGTACAGCAGGTGGCAGTCCCTGGGGCACATCCACACACGTCGTGAGTGCAGCAGCACACTATATATACAAATGCACAATGCATAGATGCAGAAAATCACCAGCAATGGGCGTTAGCTGGACAAACATTGCCGTTCAATTCTTGCATCACAGCAAGCATTGTCGTGCTGCTGTTGCAGTGTAAACAATTGCACGTACCATGGCTGCTGCGATGGATGGGACGCTTGTGGGTGGTCACTTTTCGAGGTAGGTACACGATTGATTGATGGTTTCCTTCGCTACTAGCTACTGGTACCGTTGATTCCTTTACATGCTGGTACGTGCCATGTAGAAATTATATGTTGATTTCACGTTAATTTCACCACTTTTTCATTTATTTAACCCCAATAGATGTTTCATCACATTGCTGCGACTGGCAGTGCCCTACCAGGTGTGTGCTGCTGCTGCCCCACTGCTGCAGATTTTTGCTGTGCAAGTGCATCCATACGTGCCACCAACTCTATCATATGCCGCCCATACTCTACACCATCCTTGTGCAGTGCAGCATCCAGTGACGCTTGCGTCACCTGTGTGGGGATGCATGTGATACATATCTGTATTCTTTTTCCCCTCTGTACACCCAAGCAAAGACCCCATTTGGATAATTCACACCACACACGCACCATGCTACTTCCTGCCCACTGGAGTGTTGCAGTGCACGCATCTGTACCAGTCAGCAATTCGTGCGTGATGGGTGCTTGCACTGTAAACCGCATGTTGGTACTAATGTTGCCAAAGACCAACTGGATGGTGTTGTCATACACCGCTGTCTTGACCTGTGTGGAATGAGTGTGTATGATGGTGAAGGGTGCAATGTGCGCGTCATGCAGTGCTCCATCCCTCATCAAACATACCAGGGATGGTGTTGCAAGCCCAATTGCATCCAGTTGCAATGCCAACGAATGCACATGTCCCAACACAACTGCATGTTGCTGTACAAGCTGCATCAACAATCCTCGCCTATCTGCCCCCACCATCACAACTTCATGGGCTACACGCCACCCACGACAATGCTGCCATGCACGTGCATCGTCCAACCCCTGCAGGATGTGGCCTGCCCATGTACGCACACCAGGCTTGAGACGTCGGTGTGCAGCTGTGCGTTTAGAGGGCGTGGAGGTGTCACGTGCACTCTTTACTGAACCCAAACACACGTAATCTCAACCACCAACACACCTTGTGGCAGCATGGACAGCTTGCTCCGCACACTTACATCCTCACCATCTCCTTGCTGTTGCACCTCAATGCACAACTCAAACATGTTAAAAAAGCGCAACGTCAACATGCCATCATCACCCTCTGCCATGCCACTCCCCCCCACTGACACCAACCGCCACCCCTGACACGCTGTGACAATGTCCAACTCATCCATCTTGCTCAGCACAGCATGTGCGCTGATGTCATGCACCAACGGCAGTGTCTGTGTGACTGCTGCTTGTTCATCCAGCTCTGCAAGTGTGCATTGCAACTCAGCAGCACGTGCCCTACACAGTTGTAGGTGTTGTTGAAATTGCGCCACCTGCTGCTCCTCCTGTGCAAGCAGGGCCCTCCGTTGTTCATTGTCTGCAGCACGTTCCTGGAGTTCTTGTGTTATGAGTTGGATGCGTTTTTGGGTTTCCACAGCAGCATGGTCTGCTTGTTGTCGGGCGGTGCGTTGGGCGGCGACGGCGGCACGTGCTGTTTTGATGGTGGCTGCGAGTTTTTGTAGGTTTTCAAGAGCAGTGTGGTGGAATTGACGATCCGCCTGTGAGGTGTTGTTGTTGTTGTAATGGTGGTGGTGTTTATATGTGGTGTGTAAATGGTTGTGTGCATACCAGTCGGTGTTTTATGAGGTCACATCAACTGACACATCAACGGACACATCATGTACACATTTTGCACACTGTACTTTACACAAACACCCTCAACACCCTCTACGCACCTTGATGACATCCAATTTCGCTTGCAGACGGCGCCCATGCTGTTCCTTGACACCACACCTCCATTCCTTCCACACAACCTGACTCTGCAGTCGACACATGCGCTTCATCAGCGCAACATTTGCTTTCAGTGTTTCCAATTCCTCACCACATGCCACCTGTGTGTGTGTGTGTGGGTGGGTGGGTGGGTGTAACAAAGCATGAGCTGCATACGTTCCATGTGGCTACGCACATGAACAAACCAACATTGCATCCATCCTGCCCACTATTCCCACCTCTCCACACCCTCACATACCCCCCCCCACACACACTCACCCTCACATCCTCACACCAGCCACAAACACACCTGTGCTGCACGAAATACAGGGGGATTGTATTCTGACAGCTTTGCCTCAGCCTCAGCCAACTCCAACTTGCGCCTCTTGACCTCTTCCTGTAGTGTTTTTATGTCTGACTCAACCAACACAATGCTGGGGTTGGTGACAGTGAGCAGGGCATAAGCATCACGCAGGGTGGCAGGGGGGGGGTCGGAGGCAAGGTCTGCCATGCTGATGGAGGTGCCACGACGCATGTGGTCGAGGAATTGCACATCGACAGCCTGGAGGGGGGAGAAAGGGATGAAAAGGGGTGATGTTGGTGTCTGTGTGATGCACAAGTACATGGGTTGTTGTGTGGGTCACCATACACACTATAAAACACTCACACACACACACAAACAAACATAACCAAATACACAATTAACACAAACCTTGAGGAAATCTTGAAAGGTGATGTGTTGAGGCACCAGCCGCCCAGATGCCAGTGGTGTTGCAGCCGCCATGCGCAACGACATGGGTGTATGTCGAGCAGCGGAAGGTGCCATGGCAGATGCAGGCGTCACTGCCGGCGCCTGCTGTGGGGTCAACGCCATGGTGACCACCTTTTTTACCATGCTGCTTGGTGCTGCTGGTGAAGCTGCGGTGTTTGTTTGGGGGGTGGTGCGTGGTAGGAGGGGGGGGCGCTGGGTGCTGGGGGGTGCTGCAGCTGCATTGGCGTCACGTCCACTCAATTGTATGAGTGCTGGTGAGTTGAGGAGGGTGCCGTTATGTGCTGCTACTGGTGTGACTGCTTGATGTGCTGCTGCTGGTGGTGCTGTGGTAAGAACGGGTAGAGGAGGTGGACGAGTTGTTTGAGTGGAGGTTGAATTGGATGGTTGTTTTTCACACACACCCTCACACACACCTTGCCATGCAGGAGGGAGTTCTGGTGCTGCCTGCAAGTCATCCATTGTGTTATCTGCTAGAAGACCAGTGTGTTGTTGTTCTGCTGCTGTGGCTGCTGCAAACTGGTCAATGCTCTTGGAAGTCAGATCACCACCTGTGTTGACCATGATGATGACCATGGTAATACTGTTGACCATGAAGACCTCATATTCTTTGTACTCAATGCATGACAGGCTCCCCCACCATGTGCACCCATAACCCCCTCTCCCCTGTCCTCCGTATACACCCACACCAACAACATCCTGTTCCCCCCACGCCCTCCCTCATACCAAGTAGCAGTGGTGAGCCCCCACCTATCCCAGCAGCGGACGCCATGGTCAGATCATGATGCCCCCCCACACTATGCTGCTGGTTTTGTGCAGAGGGGGACACGAGGTGCGCCTCGGTAGAGGGTCCCCCGTGCAACAGGCCCCCGGGTGCCACTGTGTGTGTTGCCAGGAGGTTGGTGGTGCCCCCTGCAGCACTGAGGCCAGCAGTGTGGGGGTTGGAGCTGTCTGTGCGGCCCACACTGGCGAGGGCATTCATGGGTGCCTCCTGTGTTTGGGAGTGGGGAGAGGTGTTGTGCACACACACACACACACTCACATGCACATTCCCATGCATACTCTCTTGCACAAAAGAAAAAACTACCTGGGGTTGTGAGAGGTTGGCAATCATGTTGTGCAGCATGGGCAGGCTTCCAGGTAGGCCAATGTCCTCCGCCAGGAGGTGCATGGTGACATCACCCCGGGCAATGGAGGAACGACGACCCTGTGAGAAGGTGCACGTACAATAAGGGGTGCATATACAGTGAGAGGTGCATATACAGTGTACAAGGAGATAAAGATACATGGAGAAAGAGATTTGGTGGCTACACATATGCCATACATAATGTACATCCATACATGTTGCGTACCACCACCACCACCAAAAGCATCAAACATCCCATACCATGCTTAAATGATGTATAGGGGACAAGTCATCCACATCCTGCAGCAACCCCTGTGTGCCATCCCTCCCTCGCTCCTGGGTCGCCGCAGACAAGGGGGGTGCCACCCCTGCAAGGGGCCCCCCACCAGCAGGTTCAAGGGGACTCGCAGCAGCTGCACCAGCAGTACCCACCCCGGCCCCTCCAGAAGAGGACCCGGATGCTTCCGGGATGACATCAAGCTGATGACTTAGACGTCGCACTGCATGGAGGGCATCTTGCACTGCAAGCAATGCTGGTTGTGGTGCACTATGGGGGGCTGTGGTTGGCGTACGACGTTGTGAGGAGGGCTGTTGGGACGACAGGGGTTGTTGGGACGACAGGGGCGGTTGGAAGAGCAGGCTGTTGCGTCGTGCCGATCCTGCTGGGGTGCCTGCAAATGGTGCCGAGGTGAAAGGGGACACCCCATGTACTGGGGCGGTGGATTGTGCTTCAGGCACTGTTGCTGGTGGGGTGGTTGCTGCTGGTTGGTTGGGTGCCTGGCTTGTGTCGATGGGTGTGGTGCTTTCTGTTGCAGAGCCATATACATGTGCATATGTTTTCTCACCCAAACACTCGTTGCCTGTGAGGGTGATGAGGGTGGGTTACACACCCTGAGCATACAGAAAGCGCCCATACACACCAACACACCAAGCAGGGTGAGGTCAATGTTGGTGGTGGGTTCTGCACCAGGCAAAAAGCCCCATTTGCTGACTTGCTGCCCAGCTGCTGGTTGGGCTGGCGGGCTAGGGGCTGCAGCAGCCATGCCCGATGTGTCATCCTCGTTCAACAGGGCGTGCAAATCTGGCACCCCTGCAGTCACCTCCATACCCACCGTCATGTTGGTGTCCTCCAAGGGCAGCGCACCACCCATGCCCTGTGCATACTGCTGCAGCTGCCATGTGGTGTTGTTTGTGACGTTGGTTGGAGGTGCATCCGAGGTGCCTGTGATATCCATGGTGGCGGTCACATTGGCAGGTTGGGTGGGGCTGTTGGGTGAGCCCAAGGTGGGTTGCGGTGCCAATGCAAAGTGGCTATCGGGATCGGCAATGGGTGGTGCGATGATTTCTGCCGCTGCGATGGCTGGGCTTGCAGCATCCTTGTCAACCTCCTGGGCGTCGTGGGGATGCATACATGTGGAGGTGTTGCTATGCACTTGTTGCTGCCACCACAACAACACCATACGTCTTTGTGATAGTTGTGCACCATTGTCAACTCTGCTCCAGGAGCAAAGCTCACTCGCCTCATCGATTTTCGTCGCTTGTTGTTTTGTTGACGTTCGGCTGTCGTAGGCGTCCGTGACGGTGTCTTTCGTGTTGTTCGTTTGTCAGCACTGAGATCCAGCTGCACAGGCGTGCCACGCTGTGGAGGGCATAGGTGAAACGTGTGCATCTAGTAGTATTCAATATTGCTGTTGTTGTTGTGGAAAGTTGGGTGTTGGATACTGCACCTGAGGAGTGCCACGCGTGGACATCTGGTGTGTCCTATTGGGTGTCGACATGCTGGTCGCGCAAGTTGGCTGCAAATCGGTTTCTGATGGTGGTAATGGATTGTGTGGCTTTTTGACAGGTTTGTTTGATCAACGTTGCGGTATGTGGTATGTCGCAGATGATGAGAAATGATCATTACTGGAAAATATTATCCGCACAAAGAAAAGACTAGCTCACCGCAAGCGCGTGGCTGATGATGCTCGACGTGCTAGACGCTCCCGCCCCCTGTGCAACACAAGATGAAACCATGTCAACGGTCACCTGTACGTCTCACAACAGAAGGTACAACAGCACCTGCTTGGGAGCCAAGCGCCCACGAAGCAAAGCTAAACGCTCTGCACGCCCTCCAGACAGGGCACCCCCACCATACGCACCAGGAAGGCTTGCGTTGCTGGTCGTCGTGCCAGTCGATGTTGTCGCAAATGGCTGTGTGGAGAGGTGTTGTGTTGCTGATGCACTGTGTACTGTAACAATGCTGTACATGCAATCACATGGGTGTACACATGCAGAAACCATACCCACTTCATACCATATGTTGCGGGACCTCTGCATGTGGCGTAGCAGCCCAAATGCCCCCCGGCTGCACTGCTGGTGGCATGTGCGCAGGTATGGTTTCGTGTTGGCTGCTTGCCATAGAGCCAGTCCTATTGGTGGGTACATCGTGTGTCATGCATGCGTATCACAAACGTTGGAGCCTCACTGTAATGTGTAGATATGTTGGGCACAAACAAAAAAGCACCACCCTACTTTTTCTTTGTCAGTGGCATGCTCCCTGTGTCTGCTTCTGTGGTGGAATACTTGTCCAACCTGCATGTGTGAGTGGGTGGGTGTGTTATATCAGTATCATCTATACTTGTCATTTCACTGAAAGCAGCACCATACTCGCTCATGTTGGCCTTTGGCACGTAACGTAGATATGCCAGTGCTGCAATAAAGGAGGCTATGATAAAGGTTCCCCCAGTGACCCCTGCTACCCAGTAGCGGCGGGCCACCCCAGTCAGATGACAGCAGGGGAACGCCTTGATCTAGTGTTATGGTGCAGGCATTGTGAGGCATGTGCATGTATAGTAGGCATTTTGAGGCATGTGCTTTGCATTGGTGTTCATGTATGCATTGGTATGCAAATCGTGTAATGGTGTACAAAAACACAGTACCGCATGACAATGTACGCACACACAAACAACCACAACACACACACACCTTCATGTATAGTGGGTGTACTGCGTCTACATCAACAGCAGCTTCCACGGCACCCACCGCTGCCAGCATGTCAGTGGTAAACACCGTAAACCCCTGCAACACTGTCTCCAGCTTGGGGCGCACCACAACTTGCTGCCTGATTTGCTGTGTGGTGCAATATCAGTGTGTACAAGGAAACAGGGGTGCTTGGAGTGTGCTGCTCATGAAGTATGACAAGGGTACACCTCCATTCGTACAACACCCTACACAAAACACACCGTAATGAAGTCGTCCTGAAAGGACAGGGCCTGTGCTGACAATGCATCCACATCCACGTCAAAAAGCCGCTTGATGAGGGCCCTCAACGGCCCCCCCTGATTGTACAAATAGTATTGCAGCATTGCAGCAATGCGCTGCTGCTCAGGAGAGGCATTGGGGTCGTTTGCACTGGCCACTCGCTGCAGGATTTGCTGCTCTACATTGGCACACCTGGATATTGGGTGGGGTATTGTATGTGGAAGGGTGCCAGGGATGAATGGTGCAAAGGTCGGCGCAGGTGCACAGACTCCCCCTCAACAACAGTGCACAAGTACCCTACCCATCATTTGCCGCCACAAGCAGGACAGCAGCAAGCAGCGCAAGGAGAAACAGCAGTGTGGAAAATAAAAGCAGCAAGGGGAGAACAATGCGCACCCCTATGGGTACGTCTATGAGTGCTGCGAGTGCAAGCACAAGCCCCAACAGGCCTGCAAGACTGAAGAACAAGTACAAGCCAGTGAGTACCCTGTGTGGGGTGTGGGTTCGCATACGTGGGATATGCAAAGGCTGTGTATACCAGCTGTAGACATACACCCCCTGCTTTATCCCATATTCCGCATACCATTTGTTATACTGCTGAGCACGTGGCATGTACTTGGCCTCCACTGCATCAATCTCCCCCACCACGTCATCCCGGACCCCATCCAATTGCTCCCGGACCTCCTGGGTCGCTGTCTTCACTGTGTCGCGGGCCCCTGTCACCACCTGCACAAGCCCATCGACGAGCCCCTGCAGCACATCGACTGCGTTATCAATGGGTTGTGCACGATTGGACGCTGGCAGCAGGTCCCACATGGTGGTCAACAGGTCGAGGCTGGAAAGCACATCGGCCCTGGGTGGGAGGGCATCTATAGCCGCAGCAATGGCGTCCAGTTGCTGGATTTGGGCAGTGAGGTCGGGCATGGCTGACAGCACTGGTGCAAGGGCTTGTGACGCTGCATAAGCTGCAAGGAGTGATGGTGGGGGATTGCTGGAGAGGGCGATGACGGCAGTGAGGGATGCTTGGGCGGGGGCGGCGGCAGTGAGGACGGGAGCGTAGGTGCCGCTGCTGGGGGATGCGAGGTAGGTGTTGACTGCATCGAGTAATGCCTGCAGGGGGGCTGTTGTTTGTTTGGGGAGGGGTGGGATTGAGAGGGTTGGGAAGGGACTCACTTGCGTACACACACACTCAAACACACACACACACACCTTCAGCAGCAGCGAGGGCAGCATCCAGTGCATCAATGTAGTCAATAGCAGGTTGTAGATCAGGCAGCTCCTGCATCACCTCAGAGAGGAGTTCTAGGCTAGTGGAGAGTACTCGTGTGCTTTCCCTCACAGCAACACGATTGGTGACATTCTGTGTGTGTGAAAAGGGGGTGTATACGAGGGTGTATCTGACTGTGCCTGTGACCACATTCACTGCTGTGAGTGTGTATTTGTGTACAGATGTGGTAGCATGCTTAGGGTGGGCTGGGTTTGTACAATGTCTGCGGATTGGAATGACCCACATGGTCTCCTCTCAGCATACACCTTCTCAACAGTCACTCTCAATACAGCACAAAAGCACACAATCACCCCTCTCTCACACACAAGAGCACACAATCACTCCTCAATGAACCGCAAGTATCCCAAGTCTACCTGCAGTCCCTCAATAGTATCGTCAGGGGGTGCGGTGTCATTATCTGCATAGGTGCCCACATCAGTCAGGGTGTTGTTGAGCTGCTGTAGGGGCGCCTGAGGAAGAGGTGGGTGAGGTGGTGACCAGGGGCACACATAGACAACCATACAAACATGGACAACCAGGGACACACAGAGAACATGGACAAGCATAGCCAAGAAAAGACAAGCATAGCCAACAAAAGACAACCATATGCTGTTTGAGGGGATGCAATGTAGCAATCAATGACATTCATCACACAGCATGATCATTACACATGTCACACAGCATAATCAACACATGCCACACAGCATAATCCCCCCCCAACAAAAACATACCTGCAAGTCATTGGATATAGATGCCACCTCAGCATCAATGTGTGCCACCCTCCTCACAAGTCGCTGTATACATGGCTGCACGACAAATAGGCCATTTGTATAGCGCCCCAGTGCCTCCGCTATGCGAGTTGCTTGACTGGCAACATCCAGTGACTCATCTATAAAACTGTGAACCATTAATGAACAAGTGTATGTAGGGCGTATGTAGGGGTGTATGTAGGGTGTATGTAGGGGTGTATGTAGGGGTGTATGTAGGGGTGTATGTAGATTGTATGGGTAACACATTATGACCCGAGAATCATCTCCTCTCACACATACACGCCCCCTCCCCACCCACCAACATACTCGACACTTAAACGTCCAGTGGTATTAAACACAGGCGCACTCCCCCGCACACCATTCATCGCCACCAACCCTGCCCGCTGTGCGGCTAGTGCACTCCTCCTGCTGCTCACAGGTACCATATTCAGCAGGGCAGCACGCACTGCCTGTGCCTGCGTGATTGCTGGTGCTCCATGAGAAGGGGGTAGCGCTGCAATGGCAGCATTGGCTGCTGTTGCTTGGGTAGTGAGGGTGGTCAAAAAGGGGACGGTTTGACTGACAGGGCTCACTGCACCCTGGAGCATGGTCAACAGGGCCTGTGAGGGGGGGGTGAGAGGGGGGATGTGTGTGGTGGTGTGTGTGTGTGTGTGGTGGTGTCTGTGGGAGGAGAGCATACTTGGGGTGTGATTCACACCCACCATTCATACACCTCCCTCACACACCTGGCTATCCAGCAAGGATGATTTTAGTGCCAGCACCAACGGTTTATAACTGGTATTCAGTTGATCATACAGGGCCCCTACTTGTTGCTGGAGTATGCGGGGGTCTGCTAATCGCAACAGGAAATCCCGTATACACTGAGTTTATGTTTGGGGGGTGTTGTTTGTTTGTTTGTGTATTGTTGTGGTGGTTGTTGATAATTTGTTGTTGTCAATGTGCGGTTGTGACCTTGGTGGTGATGCAAATGCCCCTTGCACAAACAACACACAATAAACCACCCATTTATACACACCATACACACAACACCTACCATGCACATTACAAACACCATTCATCACTGCACACACTCCATACAACACACACACATACAATTGCAGCATCTTGTATGTCTGGCATATTTATATCATTTTCCACTATACCATTGACCATATCCAGCAGACCTACGAGGTTCCCCAAGGTGTTGACTGCTGCCAATGCTGTATCCACCACACTAACAACAAAAGCCTGTATATTTTTGTGTAATTGTATGCGTGTGTGACTGTACATGCATGCTGGTGTTTATCTTATATACATGTGTGAATATACTTGCATGCATGCATACACACATACATATACACATGTAACACATTTCCCCACACGTATTCTCTACCTGCACAGTGTCTATGAGTGAAGACACACCAGGCAGCACCTGGGGATCTGCTTTGATAGCACCATACAAACATCCTGCAAGCACACCAAGCGCCAATGCTGCTGTTACACACCGAAGCACTCGTACACGCTTTTGGGGACGCAGGGAACCAACAATCGGCTGTGTGTGTGTGCACGTGTGTGTATTCGCAGCAGCGGAGGGTTTGTGGGTACACCTGACACCCACACACACACACACCGTGTATTTCGGTTTGCTTGGGCAGCAGCAGCAACAGCAGCGTATCAGCTTCCATATGATGTACAGCAAGGTTATGACAATGGCAGTGGCGAGGATGACTATGTTGGGTGCAACACGAGGTAGCACACGGGAACGCCAATAGGCGATGTTAATAGGATTGTAAGACTCATTCGGAAGTGGTGCACCCACAAATGCAAGGTTCTAGTGCGGAATTGGAGCCAGGTTGTGGTTTGATGTGCCGATGAATGACAAAAAAAGCCCCACCAATTGTGCACATACCCGCCATGCATCTGTTGGGCACGTTTGCGTTGGCAAGGGGGTGGTTGTTTGTGCTACCGCCGCGGTATGTGCACCCCACAGAAATAGCAGTGTGATGCATTTAGGGAGCATCGTGTTCCCAAGTGCAGTTGTCAACCTACATCATCGTGATGTATACAATGGCTGCTGCTACAGTGGCACAACCATGCTGCGGCATACTCTGCGATGTCGACATTTACAACAATATGGAAGGATGGAAAAAAATACAAAAAACCTAAATATTGTTTGCAGCCATCAGGCCCACACGGCCTAGGCAAACCCAGGTTGCGCCACTGGTGCAAGTGCAAAGCGCTCTTCATGCGCACGGTGCCACAGCGTACAAGAACACTCCAACCTGTGTGGCCATGACATACCACGTGTGTTCATGCCCACATGTATTATCCCACAGCACCCACAGACCTACCATGATGGCAGCACCACAGCCTTGTGATTCTGCAACGCCCACTGCACCTGTGTGTTGAGCAACATCATACATGCATTCTGTTACGCACTCTCTCGTACACAGCACATTCCACATCATACATACCTTGTCCGTCCCATCTGTCACCGCCACCACATGGGTCACATCATCCCCCACCACGGTGCTGCATGTCGCACCAAACCGCTCTGCCAATTGCCACAAAGGGTGTGTGCTGGGCTCTTGCTCTAATGGTATGACCCTGCTGAAGGTCAGACGCACGCCTGCAAGCACTCGCCTGCGCTCTGCATCAAGCACAGCTCGCACATCATGGGGTCCCCCCCATCCCATAATCGCACCCTTGTGCACTCCCAGCAGCACATCCATCACAGTGGAAAGCATACCACGATCAGGACATTCATCACTGTATGGTGGTGATTAGTGTGGCGTGCATTCTTGTATTGTGTGTGTGTGTGCAAATGTACGACCAACGTGTACATCAGATTGCTTGCATACAACAACATGGCCCATACTGACAAGGAGGGGTACTGACATACACACATATACACACACATATTCTATATCCACACACAAACATGCACCCCTGCATTTCCTCTCACACACACCTCCCCATGTCCAACAGCGATGGTCCACCAACCCCCAGTTCCACACGTGCACTAGGGAAGAAGAGGTATCGCTCAACCAGCACCAGATTTGCACTGCACTCTTTCCACACATGTGCACTGTCATCCACAAGCACCAGCCGATGGTCTTGCCCCTCAAGTGCCTTGTGGGGGGGGGGGGGTTGAGGGGGGGAATGTGTGAGTATGTGTGTGTGTATGTGTGGGTGGGGTTTGAGGGGGGAGATGTGTGTGTGTGTGTGTGTGTGTGTGTGTGTGTGTGTGTGTGTGTGTGTGTGTG